>Ga0208045_1000108_pt1 | contig 40393 bp, 45 predicted proteins | sample PL_2010_200m_FD_184160 | JGI IMG/M metagenome (GOLD analysis project Ga0208045, IMG submission 184160) | Freshwater microbial communities from Powell Lake, British Columbia, Canada to study Microbial Dark Matter (Phase II) - PL_2010_200m... | ecosystem: Environmental > Aquatic > Freshwater >...
CTCCCGCACCGGCTTGATCCTTCTCCGGTTGAAAACCCCCACTTCTTCTCCTGAGGTCTCCCGACTGAGGTGCTGAGCCATCTCTCTGCGCATCGCATGGACCTCGTTCTTCCCCAGTACCACCCTACAACTCACTTCACTTGATCCTGTTTCTCCACCCACAGCCGCCTTCACCAAGGTTCTTCCTCTCCAAAATCAGTTCCCCCCTAACCTGGCCTGTCTATCGCGGATTTAAGGAAGAGCCTGCGCGACAAGTCCGGCTGCTGGGAGGTATGTGCTGTTTGAAATGGACTATCTTGTGGTTCTCATCGCGGAGACGCGGAGCACGCAGAGAATCGCAGAGGAAGAAGCTTAGTAATCTTTGCGTAGCTCTGCGTTTGATACCATAACACCCCAAAAAAAGACCCCGATTATTGTCGGGGTCTTTCGATGAATCCAAAAATCCAATCAAGAGTGCGGTCGTTAGACAGCCTCCTTCTTTTGGCTCGTGGCGTGATTCATATGAACATCGATCAGTCGCAGCAACTCTCCTTTACCATCGGTAGAGAGAATGGAGAAAGGAACGATTCCCCTGCACGACCCTTCTGTCAATTGCTGGTTGAACCGGACCTTGTAGGCCTCGAGTTGCTTCGTCAGCTTGCTCACAGGCAGTTTGTCGGCCTTTGTCAGGATCAGCAGGTACGGGATCTCGTAGTATTCGAGCCAGTCCATCATCATCAGGTCGAGTGGTGTCGGTTCCTGACGTGAATCGATCAGCTGCATCCCGAGAGCGATCGGCCTTCCGCGCTTCAGGAAATCTTCAATCATTCGTTTCCACCCGGCGCGCATCTGTTCCGGCACTTTCGCGTAGCCGTATCCCGGGAGGTCGACGAAATAGAACTGGTTGTTGACAATATAGTAGTTGATCTCTCTCGTCTTGCCCGGCGTGTTGCTCGAGCGGGCGAGGTTCTTCCGATTGCACATCTTGTTCAACAACGACGACTTGCCGACGTTCGATCGGCCAATGAACAAGACTTCCTTCAGCTCATTCTTCGGAAGCTGGTGAAGATCCGCCACACCCTGGAGAAATTCCGCAGAAGTGATTTTAAGCATGGAGACTTCCCTCTCTTCGACAAAACCAGAAAGAATAGTCTACTCTCGCTATTTGGAGCTAGACTCCTTGGCCTCAGGTTCCGATGCTTCGGTCTTCGCCGGCGTTTCCGCCTTTTCGACTTCAGCTGTCGTTTCCTTGGCTTTCTTTGATGTTTCGGGCTTACCCTTCTTTGCTCCCCGCTTGCGTACTGCAGTAGCCTTGACCTTTGGTTTCGGCGCAGTCTTTTCCTGTCCGGTGTTATAATCCACCAGCTCCAAGATTGCAACTTCGGCACCATCACCGAGGCGCCGTCCAAGTTTTACGACACGAGTATACCCTCCGGCACGTGTTCCGACTTTCGGCGCAATTTCGTTGAAGAGCGTCGTCACGGCTTCCCGATCGCGCAGGAATGCGAAGACCACACGCCGCGCGTGCACATCTTTCGGCTTCGCTTCGCCTTCCTTTTCCACAGCCCGCTTTGCCCGCGTGATCAGCTTCTCAACCACACTTCGGGCTTCCTTCGCCTTCGCGGTTGTGGTGCGAATTTTCTTATGCCGGATCAACGCCACGCTCAACGATGAGAGCGTCGCCTTCCGATGGCTGGCGGTCCTTCCGAGTTTTCGACCTGACTTCCTGTGACGCATTCTTCAGTTCCTCTTAATGATAGCCAAAAACAACAGGACGAAATGACGAGCCTCCAACGCTACTCGTTCACGTCCTTCAAATATTTGTCGACATCAATGCCGAAGGTCAACCCGAGTTCCTCGACGATTGCAGAAAGCTCGGCAAGGGACTTGCGACCGAAGTTACGGAACTTCAACAACTCTGATTCATCCTTCCGGACGAGATCGGCGATGGTCTTGATATTCGCCGACCGGAGGCAGTTGTGCGAGCGGACGGAAAGCTCGAGCTCGTCCACGGACATTTTCAACGTCTTGCGGGTGGAAGCGAGCTTCGCCTCTTCTTCGCTCTCTACCTTCTCCGTCTCAGGCTCCGCCTCGAAGTTGATGAAGAGCTGGATGTGATCGCGCAGGATTTTTCCGGCGTGGGTGAGCGCTTCTTCCGGTGTGATCGAGCCGTCTGTCTCGACCTCCAGGATGAGCTTCTCAAAGTCTGTCTGTCCGCCGACGCGTGTCGGTTCGACGAAAAACCGGACGTTCTTGATCGGAGTAAAAATCGAATCGATCGCGATCGTTCCGAGTGGCTGGTCGGCAGCTTTGTTCTCTTCGGACGATACGTATCCTTTGCCCCGTCCAAGCCGGAGCTCCAACTCGAAGTTTGCGTCTTTACCAAGCGTGGCGAGATGAAGAGTCGGGTTCAGAATCTCGAGCTCGGGGGACGCTTTCTGAATATCAGAGGCCTTGAGCACTCCCGGTCCTTTGACCACGACGGTGACTTTCGAAAGCTTCTTGTTGATCAGCTTCATTCGAACCTGCTTGAGGTTCAAGACCAGATCGGCGACATCTTCCACCACACCCTTGATCGTGGAGAACTCGTGGTGGATGCCATCCACCCGGATCGCGGTAGTCGAGGTTCCGGGAAGCGAGGACAGCAGCACTCGTCGGAAAGAACTGCCCAGTGTGACTCCGAAGCCCTTCTCGAGCGGCTGGACTGTGAAGCGCCCAAAGGTTGGGGTCAGGGAGCTCTCGTCGATCTCGATTTTTTCCGGCATTTGAACTAATGCGTTGCTCATAGTTCTCTTTCCTCTCGCTGTGTGCGAGGATGTTGAACCCCGGCTCGCCGAGGTTCATGAAACATTGGTGAACGATCGTTAGAATTACTTCGAATACAACTCAACGATGAGTTGCTCGTTGGCTTGCAGCGGCACATCAGCGCGCTCAGGAATCTGCAAAAACGTTCCGGTCATGGTCGCCTTGTCGAGATTGAGCCATGGAAGCATCGCTGTGTCCTTGACGCGCTTCATCGAAGAGTGGATTAGCTCCAGCTTCTTGCTCTTCTCGCGGACCTGAATCACGTCACCGGGAGACAGAAGATATGAAGCGATATCGACAATGCCGTTGTTGATCAGAAAATGACGGTGGAGGATCAGCTGGCGCGCCGACTTCCGCGAGGGGGCGAGTCCCATCCGGTAGACCACGTTGTCAAAGCGGCGCTCGAGCGTCTTCACGAGTGTCTCGCCTGTTCGGCCTGATTGCTTCAGGGCGCGTTCGAAGTAATTCCGGAATTGCGCTTCCAGCAGCCCATAGGAACGCTTGACCTTCTGCTTTTCGCGAAGCTGAATGCCGTATTCAGAGATCTTCTGGCGCCGGTTCTGACCATGCTGTCCGGGCGGGAAACTCCGCTTTTCGAGCGGGCATTTTTCCGTGTAGCACTTTGTCCCCTTGAGAAACAGCTTCTGTTTTTCCCGGCGACACAGTCTGCAACTGGCGTCAATGTAACGAGCCATAATTCTCCTGAATAATTGAATATTCTAATGACATTCGACAATCGGAAATCGAAAACCCGTTAGACCCGACGGCGTTTTGGCGGCCGGCAGCCGTTATGCGGAATCGGTGTGATATCACGAATAATCGTGATCTCAAGTCCAGCCGACTGGAGAGAACGAACCGCAGCCTCCCGCCCCGCACCGGGGCCTTTGATGAACACCTCAACACGACGCAAGCCGAGAGCGTGAGCTTCCTTCGCCGCAGCTTCGGCAGCGGTTTGCGCCGCAAACGGAGTATTCTTTCTCGATCCCTTGAACCCATTGCGTCCAGCCGACGACCAGGCAATGACGTTTCCATAGGTGTCGGTGAGGGTCACAATAACGTTGTTGAACGTGGCCTTGACAAATGCTTTTCCGTTCGTATCAACGTGGACTTTTTTCTTTTTCTTGGTGACTGGTGCGCTGGATGCCTGTTTCGCCAAGCGAAATCTCCTTAGATGATGTTTACTTCTTCTCTATTGCCTTCTTCTTCCCTGCCACTGTCTTCCTCTTGCCCTTACGGGTCCGGGCGTTGGTACGCGTCCTCTGACCACGGGCAGGCAATCCTTTCCGGTGACGGAGTCCGCGATAACAGCCGATGTCCATCAACCGCTTGATGTTCATCTGAACTTCGCTTCGCATCGCGCCTTCGACCTTGTAGTCGGCCTGGATGATTGCCCGAATCGCTGCGACCTCTTCGTCATTGAGTTCGCCGACATGTTTTCCAACATCGATGCCGGCCTTCTTGAGAATTGACTTGGCAGTCGTCCGCCCGATCCCATAGATATAGGTCAGGCCGATCTCTGCTCGTTTATTCTTTGGTAGGTCAACGCCTGCTATACGTGCCAAAATGTTTCTCCTGATAATGCTTGTTGGAAATCCGAATCTCTAAGCTCGAAATCCTAAAGCTTGCTCCTCATTTCGTTTTTCTGCGCCGGAGGCGCATCCCCGCCAGCCTTACCAGCTCATTGAGGCGGGCTGACGCCTTTGGCGGAGGGATTATCCCTGCCGCTGTTTGTGTTTGGGGTTCTTACAGATGATGCGGACGACCCCTTTGCGGCGGATAATCTTGCAGTTGTCGCAAATCTTCTTGACTGATGATCGTACTTTCATTCGCGTGCTCCGACTCGGGTTACTTGTATCGGTATGTGATTCTTCCCTTGGACAAATCGTACGGAGACATCTCCACTGTTACTCGATCTCCGACAAGGATCTTGATAAAATGCATCCGCATCTTGCCTGAGATATGTGCCAGAATCTCGTGCCCGTTATCAAGCTTTACCTTGAACGTCGCATTTGGCAGCGTGTCGGTGATGACTCCATCAACTTTTATCGGGCCTTGTTTTGCCATAGTTATGATTTACTTCGTCAGGATTTCCGGTTTGCCGTCTACGATCGCGATTGTATGCTCGAAATGCGCTGACGGTTTCCCATCCTGCGTCAGGACCGTCCAGCCGTCCGCTCCAAAGCGAACCTGCCACGCTCCTGTGTTCACCATCGGTTCGATCGCGAGGGTCATCCCCTCCTGAAGCTTTATTCCCGTCCCCGGTTTCCCGAAATTCGGGATCGCCGGTTCCTCATGCAACTCGATGCCAACTCCGTGTCCGACCAGATCTCTCACAACCGAAAACCCCTGTGCTTCCACGCAGCTCTGGACGGCGTGCGAGATGTCGTGAATCCTGTTCCCAACGACCGCCTGTTCAATTCCCTTATAGAGCGACTCTTCTGTCGCCTCCATCAGCCGCCGCTTTTCTTTCGGGATTTCGCCGACAGGAAACGTGTAGGCGCCATCTCCATAGTATCCCTCTCTCACCACACCGACGTCCACTGAGAGGATCTCGCCTTCCCGCAATTCCCGGTTCGAGGGAATCCCGTGCACCACCACGTCATCAATCGACGTGCACAGCGTTGCGGGGAAGAGATTCGACTTCGTGTGACCGTATCCTTTGAAAGCCGGAACCGCACCCAGTGACCTGATGTAATCTTCCGCCAGCCGGTCCAGCTCGAACGTCGTCACTCCGGGTCGGATATGAGCCGAGACAAGCTTGAGCACATCGGCGACGATCTTGCTGCTTTCTCGAATGAGCTCGATTTCTCGCTTGGTCTTGATCCGAACCATTGGACGTGAGTCTTACCTCCGGCCTCGGAGCTTTCCGCTCTTCATGAAACCATCATAGTGACGCATGAGCAGGTGGGATTCTACCTGCTGGAGCGTATCCAGTGCGACGCCGACGACGATCAACAGGCTTGTGCCACCAAAGAACTGGGCAAATCCGGGCGTCACGCCGCCATACTTCGACATCATGGTCGGAAGGATGGCAATGATTGCCAGGAAAATAGAGCCGGGCAACGTGATCTTCGTCAAAATGTTGTCAACAAACTCCGCTGTGTGCGTGCCCGGACGGATGCCGGGGATAAAGCCCCCCTGCTTCTTCATGTTGTCGGCAACATCCTTGGGATTGAACGCAATCGCAGTGTAAAAGTATGTAAAGAACACAATCATCAGAGCATAAATAATCGAGTACGTCCAGGAGCCATATCCGAACCAATCCCGGTTGAGCATATCGACGAATTCGCTATCCGGGAAGAACTGGAAAACAATCTGCGGCACGAACATGATCGCCTGGGCGAAGATGATGGGCATGACGCCCGCGGTGTTCACCCTCAACGGGATATACTGCGTCACACCGCCATACACTTTTCGTCCGATAACGCGTTTGGCATACTGGACCGGAATCCGTCGAGTACCCTGCGTCACGAGTACAACCCCGGCTACAATGAACCCCATCATTGCCAGAATGACCATTTCGATAATGATGTTCCGGCCAGCGAGAATCAGCTGATACTCGTCGAGGAGCGAGGTGGGGAACCTGGCGATGATGCCGATGAAGATGATCAGCGAGATACCATTCCCGATGCCTCGTTCCGTGATCTGCTCGCCGAGCCACATCATGAAGATGGTACCGGCTGTCAGAACGACAACCGTGCTGAGAGCAAATCCGAATCCTGCGACCGCTGCCGGGACGATCGGGCCCGAGGGTGTCACCGTGCTTTCGAGCTTGATCACCACGCCGCTTGCCTGCAGAAACGAGATCAGCACCGTTCCGTACCTGGTGTACTGTGTGATCTTCTTGCGCCCGTCCTCCCCTTCCTTCTGCAGCTTCTGGAAGTACGGGACCACAGCACCAAGGAGCTGGATCACAATCGATGAACTGATGTACGGCATGATCCCCAACGCGAACACCGCAGCGTTGCTGAACGCACCGCCCACAAACAAGTCGTACAACCCGAAGAGGGTTCCCTCCCCCGACTTGCGGATGTAATCCGCGAGGACGCGTGCATCGACACCCGGCAACGTGATATGGGAACCGAGGCGAACAATGATCAGGATCGCGGCCGTGAAGAAAATCCGTTCGCGCAGCTCCTGAATCTTGAAAATATTGGTAAACGTTTCTGAGAGTTTGCTCATTCTTTATCTATTCCGTTTACGACATGTCTACGACTTGACCTGGCCGAGCACGGTCGCTTTTCCACCGGCAGCTTCAATCTTCGCGATGGCCGACTTGCTGAACGCGTGGGCTGACACTTCCAGCTTGGCTTTGAGATCGCCATTCCCCAGGATCTTCACCGGACCGTGCTTCTTGGAGATGAGTCCCAAACTGTACATCAATGCGGGATTCACCGACGATCCTTTCAATCTCTTCTCCGCGACGAGCCGCTCGAGGCTCTCGACATTGACGCCCTGAGCTTCATCCCGGTTGCGGCTCCTGAAGCCAAACTTCGGCACACGCCGGGACAACGGCATCTGCCCACCTTCGAACCAGAGCTTGAATTTATGACCCGATCTTGACTTGGCTCCCTTGTGCCCCTTGGTCGACGTTTTTCCGTGACCCGAGCCCTGCCCACGACCGATCCGCTTCGTTTTCTTCCTGGAGCCTTTTGCCGGTGTCAGATTACTGAGAATATCTTTTGCCATCGTTTTGTTTCCTTACCCTGGGACACGGTACCTTACTTCACATCCTCGACAATCACGAGGTGACGGACGGCATTGATCATGCCGCGAATCTGCGGCGTATCGGTCTTGACCACAGAGTAGTGCGGCCTGCCGAGACCAAGCGCTTCGATCGTACGCTTGGCGTTTTCTTTCTGATCGATAATGCTGCCAGTCTGTGTAATCTTGATTTTATTTGCTGTTGACATCAGCACACCTGATTAGTTTTGATGAAACAATTCCGGAAGCGAAATCCCACGGCGGGTTGCCGCCGTCTTTGCATCCGAAAGGTTCTTGAGTGCCGCGAGCGTTGCCTTCACGACGTTATGAGGATTGGATGATCCCATTTGCTTCGTGAGCACATCCTTCACGCCGGCGGATTCGAGCACAGCACGCACGCCGCCACCTGCGATCAAGCCCGTTCCGGGCGATGCGGGTCTCAGAAGCACACGGCCAGCCCCGAATTTCCCGATGATCTCGTGAGGAATCGTCCCCCTCACAATTGGGACCTTCACGATGCTCTTCTTTGCGTCATCCACACCTTTCGCGATGGCGTCCGCGACTTCGTTCGCCTTTCCCAGACCAACTCCAACGTGACCGTTGCCATCTCCTACGACGACAATAGCGTTGAAACTGAACCGGCGGCCCCCCTTGACGACTTTCGCGACACGGTTGATGTGGACCAGTTTTTCCTTGAGCTCAAGTTCGCCTGCTTTAAATTTTGCCATCGCTTCTCTCGATATCCTCGTGATGAATTAGAATTTGAGGCCGCCTTCGCGCGCTCCGTCGGCCACTGCCTTGACGCGCCCGTGATACAGGTACCCGTTCCGATCATAGACAACGTGCTGGATCTTCTTCTCGAGTGCCTGCTTCGCCGCGTGCTTTCCAACGAGTTTGCAGACTTCCATCTCCGACTTCACAGTCTTCACCTGCTCGCGGAGTTCCTTCGAGATCGTGGAAGCCGACACGAGCGTCTTGCCCGTCGTATCGTCGATGATCTGTGCGTACACATGCTTCGCACTGCGGTAAATTGTCAGCCGCGGACATACGGCCGTACCGGTGACTCTCTTTCGAATACTGGCTTTTTTCTTCTGCCAGCGGTCATATTTCTTATTTTGGATCATAGCGAGAATCCTTAGACAAAGAGAAATTCGTCAAACAAATACGGGTAACCTTACTTGGCGGCGGTCGCTGCGGCCTTGCCAGCCTTGCGACGAATATATTCACCCTCGTATTTCACTCCCTTGCCCTTGTATGGCTCGGGCGGACGGAACGAGCGGATCTTGGCCGCAACCAGACCGACGAGCTGCTTGTCAATCCCGGTGATCATGATGCTGGTCTGCGTTGGCGCCTCGATCGTTACTCCGTCGGGAGGACCGAACAGAATCGGATGTGAGTAGCCAAGCATCAACTGCAGCTTTTTCCCTCTCATCTCGGCCCTGTAACCGACACCGACAATCTCGAGCTTTTGCGAGTATCCCTGCGTAACGCCGTTGACCATGTTCTGAATGAGCGCGCGCCAGAGGCCATGCAGTGCGCGGTGCGCACCATCATCGGCATGACGACTCACGAGAACTTCAGACGGATTGACGTCAATCGTGATGTCGGGGTGAACACGCGCTGACAGTTCGCCCTTGGGACCTTTGACGACGATTGCGTCGTCCTTCTTCGTAATGGTGACGCCTTTGACGATGGAAATAGGTTTCCGACCAACTCGTGACACGGTACATTCTCCTCAATTTACCAGACATAGGCGAGAACTTCGCCACCGACGTGCTGTTTGCGCGCCTGATGATCTGTCATCACTCCCTTTGATGTTGAGACGATGGCGACACCCATGCCACCGAGTATCCGCGGAAGCTCTTCCGAGGATCTGTACATCCGGAGTCCGGGCCTGCTGGCGCGTCGCAAACCCGTGATGACCGGCTTTCCGCCGGAGTACTTCAACTGAATGCGCAGGACTCCCTGTTTGCCGTCATCCAGCACGGTGAGACTCGAGACGAACTTCTCGTCCACAAGAATCTGAGCCACCGCTTTCTTCACGTTCGACGCGGGAATGTCCACCCTTTTGTGCTTCGCCTTACCTGCATTGCGAATGCGCGTCAATAAATCTGAAATGGGATCTGTGATCGACATCGAACCAAGTCTCCTCGAATAGTCTGAAGCGAATGTTACCAGCTTGCTTTGCGCACACCGGGGATTTTTCCATCCAGGGCCAGATTCCGAAAGCAAATCCGGCAAATGCCGAACTTGCGGTAGTAGCTGCGCGGGCGTCCGCAGATGCCGCACCGGTTGTGTTGACGTGTTTTGTACTTGGGCGTCCTCTTCGCCTTCACTACCATTGCTAAGCGTGCCAAAGCAACTCCTTCCAGTAGTCGTTATGCTGCTGTCTGAATCACTTCCTGTCGTTTCACAAATGGCATCCCGAGCGCCTTCAGTAACTCGTAGGCCTCTGCATCGGTCTTTGCCGTTGTGACAAACGTGATATCCATACCGCTGACCCGCGTGACCTTGTCCGCATCGATCTCGGGAAACACGATCTGCTCCTTGATACCGAGCGTGTAATTTCCATGTCCGTCGAACGACTTATCCGACACACCGCGAAAGTCACGCACACGCGGCAGGACGATGCTGATGAGCCGGTCTGCGAACTCGTACATGACCGCTCGGCGCAGCGTCACCCGGCATCCAATCGCAAGCCCTTCACGCAGCTTGAAATTCGAGATCGCTTTCTTGGACTTAGTGATGGCCACCTTCTGCCCCGTGATCGCTTCAAGCTCCTTCACGGATACATCAAGAATCTTCGGATCCTGAGTCGCCATGCCAACGCCGCTGTTGACGGAGATTTTCATCAATCGTGGCACCTGCATGACGCTCTTGTACTTGAACCGTGTCATCAGCTGAGGAACAATTTCCTTCTTGTAGCGAACGAACAGACGGGCAGGTACTCCAGCTTCGCGCTTTCCTGCCTGCTTCTTTCCACTCCCCTCGCCAGCCCCCTTCGCCTGCTTCTTTCCACCCCCCTCACCAGGCCCCTTCGCCTGCTTCGGTTCCTTCCCTTTGCGATCCTCAGGGTTCTTTTGTTCTTTCTCTTTTCCCATAGATTATTTCTCCAAAAATTCCATCGTCACACTAGAACATCTCTTTGCAGGTTTTGCACACGCGCATCGTCTTGCGCTTCAGATTCGAAGGATCGGTGACGTGCGTATGGCCGATCCGCGTCGCCTTGCTGCACTTCGGACAAATCACCATCACGTTCGATGCGCTGATGGGACCTTCCTTCTGCACGATTCCTCCCTGAGGGTTCTTCTGGTTCGGGCGGGCGTGCCGCTTGACGATATTGACGTTTTCGATGATTACGCGATCAGCGTCCGGGAAAACCTTGAGAACTTTGCCTTGCTTGCCCAGCGCGTTGCCGGCGATCACCAACACTGTATCATTCTTATGAACATGCATACGACTATCCTTCAACCGTTAGAGTACTTCCGGGGCCAACGAAACAATCTTCATGTATTGACGCTCACGCAGCTCTCGGGCAACAGGACCGAAAATGCGAGTCCCGCGCGGTTCTCCCAGCGGGGTCAGGAGCACCACAGCGTTCTCATCAAAGCGGATGAACGTCCCATCCTTGCGTCCGACCTCTTTTCGCGTGCGAACGACGACGGCTCGGGAGACTTCCCCCTTTTTCACCGGCGCACCAGGAATGGCGCTCTTCACGGCTACAACGATCAGGTCGCCGAGGGATGCATACCGTCTGTCATGCCCACCCAGAACTCGGATGCATCGGACTTTCTTTGCTCCGGAATTGTCTGCGACTACAAGATTCGTTTCTTCCTGGATCATGGGTTACTCCTCGCAATGCTCGTCGTGTTCGGGACCAGAACCTTACTTTGCTTTCTCAACTATTTCGACCAACCGCCATCGCTTCCGCTTGCTGATTGGCCTGGTCTCCATAACTTTCACGGTATCACCGATGCCGGCTTCCCGTTTTTCATCATGAGCCATCAGCGTGGACGTCTGCTTGTAGTATTTCTTATAGAGGGGGTGCGGAACCTTTCGTTCCAGGGACACCACGATGCTCTTCTGCATCTTGTTGCTGATGACCTTGCCGACGCGGACTTTGCGTTGATTGCGACGGACGGGGGCGGTCGTTAATTCAGTGGTCATTCCTTACGCCTTCTTCTGATTAGCAGATTGATCGGTCTGTGGCTCAGGCTTCTTCAATTGACGCTCACGGAGAATGCTCTTCATCCTCGCGATGTCTTTCCTCGTCAACCGAAGCTTCATCGGATTCTCCAGCTGGCTGATCACCTTCTGAAAACGGAGGTTTGCCAGGCTTTCCTCTTCTTCCAGAATCCGTCTGGTCAGCTCCATATCGGAGAGTTCTCGCAGTTCAAACGCTTTCATCGTGACTCCTTTGCCTCGTTGAATTACTAGGCCTCGTAATCGACCCGCGTGACCAACTTCGTCTTGATGGGCAGCTTATGCGAAGCGAGTTTGAATGCTTCGGCTGCAAGTTCCCGTGTGACACCACCCAGCTCAAACATCACGCGTCCCGGCTTGACAACGGCAACCCAGAACTCCGGGACACCTTTGCCACTTCCCATACGGGTTTCAGCGGGCTTCTTTGTAACCGGCTTGTCCGGAAAAATCCGGATCCACACTTTTCCCTCACGCTTCATCATACGGGTCAGCGCAACACGCGTGGCCTCGATCTGCCGCTGCGTAATCCACGCGGGCTCAAGTGCCTTCAGCCCAAAGTCGCCAAATGCGACAGAGGCTCCGCGGGTCGCTTTTCCTCTCATGCGTCCGCGCTGGGTTTTTCTAAACTTTACTCTCTTCGGCATCAACATACGTCAAACACTCCTTACTTATCGGTTCACAGGACCGAGGATCTCGCCCTTGCAGATCCAGACTTTGATTCCGATCGCTCCGTAGATCGTACGGGAGGTCGCAGTCGCGTAGTCAATATCGGCACGGATGGTATGCAACGGGATGCGTCCTTCTTTGTACTGTTCTCTGCGCGCAATTTCTGCTCCGCCCAGCCGTCCTCCGCACATCACACGTATCCCCTCGGCACCCATTCTCATCGCCGCGGTAATCGACTGCTTCATCGCCCGACGGAAGGAAATTCTCCCTTCGATCTGCGATGCGATGGCTTCCGCAACCAGTTGTGCATCGAGCTCCGGTCGTTTGATTTCATGGATGAGGATCTTCACGTCCTTCGAGGTGACCTTCTTGAGCTCTTCCTCGAGTTGGGCGATTTCCTTCCCGCTTTTTCCGATGACGATGCCGGGACGCGAGGTGTGAATCGTAATCACTGCGCGTTTCGGCGTCCGATCGATCTGCACACGGGAGATTCCGGCTTTCTTCAGACGGTTTCGGACATAATTCCGAACCATCAGGTCCTCTTGCAGCTTTCCTGCAAACCCTTTCTCGTCATACCAGTTTGAATCCCACAGCTTGGTGATGCCGAGACGAAATCCAATCGGATGTGTTTTTTGACCCAAAAGATCCTCCTCTTAGCTTCCCGTTGATGCTGGTTTCGGTTCCTGCTTCGTGGCTTCAGTTGCCTTCTTCTTGGTCTTCGACGTGGCCTCCGCCGCTGCTTTCGGTGCTGCGGGTTTCGCCTTCGCCTTGGTTGCGCGGGTTGCGACAACGATCGTCAGGTGATGCGAGCGCTTCCGAACGCGAAATGCTCGTCCCATCGGCGCAGGCCGAATACGCTTCACCATCGGCCCGCCATTGACGAAGACTTCCTTGACAAACATCGCCGCTGTGTCAATGCGTCCCCCCTCGTCCTTGCTATGCAGGTTCGAGATGGCCGAGCGCAACACTTTCTCCGCTGTCTTCGAGGCATGCTTGGGGGAAAAATGCAGCATGGTCAAAGCGTCCTCGACCCCTCGGCCTCGGATGAGATCAATGACTATCATCATCTTTCTCGGTGACGTATCAACAAATCGATGAATCGCTTGAGCTTCCATTCAAAATCCTCACTATGCCACTAGGCGGGAGATGTAGTTTTCTCAGACTTCATACCGGGGTGACCACGGAATACCCGTGTGGGCGCAAACTCACCGAGCTTGTGGCCAACCATCGCTTCCTGAACGTACACCGGAATGAACTTATTTCCGTTGTGCACCGCGAACGTGTGTCCCACAAAGTCAGGAGTGATCGTTGACGACCGCGCCCAGGTCTTGATGACTTTCTTCTGATTCGACTTGTTCAGGGCTTCGACTTTGCCTTGCAGTTTCGGGTCCACGTAAGGACCCTTTTTCAGTGAACGACTCATTGCGCTCTTCTTTGGTTAGAGTGTGAGACTATCTTACTTGCGACGTTTCACAATGTATCTACTCGATTGATTCTTGCGTTTGCGTGTCTTCAAACCCTTCGCATATTTTCCCCATGGCGACTCCGGGTGCTGACCGCCACCACCGCTCTTCGACCGGCCTTCTCCACCACCCATCGGGTGATCGACCGGGTTCATCGCCATACCTCGCGACTGAGGCCGGATTCCAAGCCAGCGTGAGCGACCCGCCTTTCCAAGACTGATATTCTCGTGATCGGCGTTTCCAACGATTCCGATTGTGGCGTAGCAGATCACGGGCACCTTCCGAACCTCACCCGAAGGGAGTTTCAACGTTGCGAAATCACCTTCTTTGGCCATCAATTGCAGTGAGTTGCCAGCGCTCCGGCCGAGCTGCCCACCCTTGCCAGGCTTGAGTTCGACGTTATGGACGAATGTGCTGACAGGGATTTCGGAGAGCGGCATCGCGTTCCCCACCACTACTTCGGCGCCGGGTCCTGACATCAGCTTCTGCCCGACCTGCAAACCATCGGGAGCGATGATGTAGCGCTTCTCACCATCGACGAACTGCAGAAGAGCGATGCGAGCCGAGCGGTTGGGATCATATTCGATCGCCGCAACTTTTGCCTCGACACCATGCCGTCCGCGTTTGAAATCCACAATGCGGTACATCCGCTTGTGCCCACCGCCCCGATGACGGGAGGTGATGCGGCCCATGTTGTTTCTTCCGCCGGACTTCTTGATCGGCGTCAGCAACGCTTTTTCTGGAGTGGTCTTCGTGACTTCTTCGAACGTCGCGATCGAATAGAATCGCGTCGCTGGAGTCATCGGCCGTAGTTTTCGTAGTGCCATAGGTTACCTGCTGTTCGGTCAATCAAACATTTTCAAAGTAATCGATCTTGTCGCCCTCTTTCAGGGTGACAATCGCCTTTTTCCAGGTGCTCTTGCGTCCCTCGAACCTACCCTTGCGAGTCAGCTGAGTCTTGCGCTTTCCCTTTACGGTCATCGTGCGAACGCTGACAACGGTCACCTTGAACTTCTTCTCCACCGCCTTCGCAATCTCGATCTTGTTGGCAGCCAGCGGTACCTCGAAGGAAAACTGCCGCTTTTCCTGCAGTCCTGTGATTTTTTCTGTGACGATCGGTCGCTTCAGAATTCCAGTCATAGCCTTAGCCTAGTTCATCAACGATTTCTGGAGAACACCGACGGCGCTCTTCTGAATAAGCAGCACCTGAGTGTCTAATATGTCGTACGTCGAGGCCTTGTCGGCTTCCCGGATGTTCACCGTGGGAATGTTGCGGCCGGACTTGTACACACTCTCTTCGTTCTTGCTGGTGATCAGCAGCGTCTTCTTTCCATAGAGCGACAATGCTTTCAGAACGGACGTGAGCTCCTTTGTCTTCGGCGCATCGAGGCTGAAATCTTCCACGACGACGATTGAATTATCTTTCGCTTTGTAGCTGAGGGCAGACTTCCTGGCGAGGGCTTTGACCTTCGCCGTGATCTTCAGCACGTAGTCATGCGGTTTGGGGCCAAAAATCGAACCGCCACCAACCCACACGCCAGACCTGGTTGACCCGGAACGCGCACGGCCTGTCTTCTTCTGCTTGAAGGGCTTCTTCCCACCGCCTCTGACTTCGCTGCGCCCCTTGACTTTGTGGGTACCCTGGCGCTGATTTGCCTGGATCGAGCGGACCGCCTGGTAGATGGCGTGGTCGTTCGGAATGATCTCAAAGACCTCCGGCGCAAGTGTCACAGTCTCGCCGCTTTTCGTACCGTCTTTTTTATAAACTTCTAACTCCATGGCTTTTCTTCCCGAGCACTGCGTCTCAGCTCTGTTTTACGATTTCGAGATAACTATTGATAGCTCCTGGGACAGACCCCTTCACGATCAGGATGTTGGATTCCGCAATTACCTTGAGAACTTTCAGGTTCTTCACGGTCACGCGTTCCCCGCCCATCCGGCCGGCCATACGCATACCCTTCAACACTCGGGAAGGATACGAACTGGAACCGATCGATCCGGGTGCCCGCACACGATCGGACTGACCGTGCGTTGTCATGCCGACGCCGCCGAAATGATGCCGTTTCACGACACCCTGGAAGCCTCTTCCCTTCGACCGTCCCGATACATCCACGACATCGCCCTGCGCGAAGGAGTCGACACGCACTTCCTGTCCAAGCTGGAACTGCGTCCCGTTGATAATGCGAAACTCCGAGATGAGCCGAAGTGGTTTCACGCCGCTCTTCTTGAAGTGACCTTTTAGTGGTTTGTTCACAAGCCGTTCTTTGATTTCGTCGAAACCGAGTTGCACAGCTTCGTACCCGTCTTTGACCTTCGTCCTGACCTGCGTGACGTAGCACGGACCGGCTTCGATGATGGTGCAAGGAATCATCTGCCCATTGTCATCAAAGATGCTTGTCATTCCAATCTTTTTACCGAGAATGCCGCTCACTGTTCTGCTCCTGAGTCATCCCCTTGTCGACTCACTCGTTGTGTTCGAACAAGGCTCTCATTACAAAATAGGAATTGGTTCAGTTTTCGTCCGACCGTCGAACCGACACTAGACCTTGATCTCCACATCAACTCCCGCAGGCAACTCAAGCTTCATCAGCGAGTCCACCGTCTTGCTCGTGGAGTTGAGAATATCGATCAACCGCTTGTGCGATCGCGTCTCAAATTGCTCGCGCGATTTCTTATCAACGTGAGGAGACCGGTTCACGACGTAGAGCGACCGTTTCGTGGGCAAAGGAATGGGACCAGACACAACAGCTCCGGTCGCCTTTACCGTCTTGATGATCTTCTCAGCCGACTTATCGATCAGGTTATGATCGTACGACTTCAACTTGATGCGAATCTTCTGACCAGCCAACGAAGATTCCTCCCTCAGTTACGAGAATGAAAAACCAAAGGGTTCCGACCGAAAGCCAGAACCCCTGTGCTTACTCAACGATTTTCGACACAACACCGGCACCCACGGTACGTCCGCCTTCACGAATGGCGAACCGGAGGCCTTCTTCCATAGCGACGTCGGACACGAGCTCGACCTGCATGTTGTCGACGTTGTCGCCCGGCATGACCATTTCGACGCCGGCAGGAAGGCTGACCACGCCCGTCACGTCCGTCGTCCGGAAGTAAAACTGCGGACGGTAGCCGTTCATGAACGGCGTGTGACGTCCACCTTCGTCTTTCTTCAAAACGTACACCTGGGCGTTGAACTTCTTGTGCGGCGTGATGGATCCGACCTTCGCAATGACCATACCGCGCTCGAGTTCGTCCTTCTCAACACCACGCAAGAGCAATCCGGCGTTGTCGCCTGCCGTGACTTCATCAAGCTCCTTGCGAAACATCTCAGCACCCGTGATGACCGTCTTCTTATGCGCTCCGAAGCCGACGACCTCAACTTCATCGCCAACCTTTGCCTTGCCGCGCTCGACACGGCCGGTACCGACGGTACCACGACCGGTGATCGAGAAAACGTCTTCAACCGGCATCAGGAAGGGCTTGTCGACGTTTCGAAGTGGCAACGGGATATAGTTGTCCACCGCATCCATCAGTTCGTTGATGCACGCGAAGGCCGGATCATCCGGCTTCACATCGGGCCGAAGCGCTGCTTCCATGGCCTTCAACGCGGAGCCGCGGATAATCGGAATTTCGTCGCCGGGAAAATCGTTCTTCTTCAGGAGGTCGCGCATCTCAAGTTCGACCAGGTCCAACAACTCCGAATCGTCCACTGCATCGACTTTGTTCATGAACACAACAATCTTCGGCACGTTCACCTGGTGTGCCAGCAGGATGTGCTCACGCGTCTGGGGCATCGGACCATCGGTTCCGGCAACTACCACGATTGCGCCGTCCATCTGGGCAGCGCCCGTGATCATGTTCTTGATATAGTCAGCGTGACCCGGGCAATCGACGTGCGCATAGTGACGCTTCGCTGTCGAGTATTCCACGTGCGCCGTGTTGATCGTTATACCACGGGCCTTCTCTTCAGGCGCGTTGTCGATAGAATCGAACGTGCGAATCTGGGACAAACCCCGTTTCGCCAGGACCATCGTGATAGCCGCTGTGAGGGTCGTCTTTCCATGGTCAACGTGACCGATCGTGCCCACGTTTACGTGCGGCTTACTGCGATCAAATTTTTCCTTTGCCATGTGGATGATCTCCTTTGGTTGTGTCTGAAGTCAATTACTATCGATTTCCCGTTACGCCGTCGTTGCTTCCTTGCCTCGAACTTTTTCGATGATCTGATCCGAAATTGATTTCGGAACTTGTTCATAGTGAGAGAACTGCATGGTGTAGAGTGCCCGTCCCTGTGTCATCGACCGAACGACTGTCGCATAGCCAAACATCTCTGAGAGCGGCACTGCCGCTTTGACCACCTGGGCATCTTTGCGGTTCGTCATGCCTTCGATTTTTCCCCTGCGGGAGCTGAGGTCCCCCATCACGTCACCGAGATACTCTTCCGGGGTGACAACCTCCACCGCCATGATCGGTTCCAGAATGGCCGGCCCTGCTCTGCGCGCCGCTTCCTTGAATGCAATGGAACCTGCAATCTTGAAAGCCATCTCCGACGAGTCCACAGCGTGGAACGAGCCATCGAACAGCCTCACCTTCACGTCCTCAACCGGGTATCCTGCAAGTACACCATTCTTCATCGCCTCCATGATACCGGTTTCGATCGGCTTTATGTATTCCCGGGGCACAGAACCACCGACGATGTCATTCTCGAACTCAAACCCTTTTCCTTTTTCGTTGGGTTCAATCTCGATAACGACATGTCCGAATTGACCACGGCCACCACTCTGACGGACGAACTTCCCTTCCGCCTCGACTTTCTTCGTGATGGTTTCCTTGTATGCAACTTGCGGCTTTCCGACGTTTGCCTCAACGCGAAATTCCCGCTTCATGCGGTCGACGATAATCTCCAGGTGCAACTCGCCCATCCCGCTGATGATCGTCTGACCTGTTTCTTCGTTCGATGAAACACGAAATGTAGGATCTTCCTCTGCCAACCGTTGGAGAGCTTCGCCAAGCTTTTCCTGATCAGCCTTTGTCTTTGGTTCGATGGCGACGTCGATGACGGGTTCCGGAAAAATCATCTTTTCAAGGATGATCGGATCGTCCTCATTCGTCAGCGTATCGCCTGTCCTCGTGCTCTTCAACCCAATGCCCGCCACAATGTCGCCTGCGTGCGCCTCGCTGACCTCTTCCCGGTGGTTGGCGTGCATTCTCAGAAGGCGGGAGACCCGCTCATTCTTGTCTGTCGTCGCGTTGTAGACATACGAACCAGATTTAAGGGTGCCTGAATAGACTCTGAAGTACGTCAAGCGGCCGACAAACGGATCGGTCATTATCTTGAACGCCAGCGCACTGAATAACTCCGTGTCGGACACTTTCCGAACGACATCATCCCGCCTGTGGGCATGATGCCCGTGGATGAGCCCCGTATTGATGTCAAGAGGAGACGGAAGCAAATCGATGATAGCATCAAGGAGGTTCTGGACCCCCTTATTCTTGAAGGATGAGCCACACAACACAGGAATGATACTGACTTTCAGCGTTGCCCTCCGGAGCACTTCCCGTACTTCTGCCGGAGAGATTTCTTTTCCGTCCAGGTACTTCACAAGAAGCGAATCGTCTTCATCAGCGACCGCTTCAAGCATCTTGATTCTGTATTCGTTCGCCTTGGGCCGCAGCTTTGCCGGGATCTCTATGTCATCCCACGTTGCGCCCTGGGTCCCCTCGTGATACATCCTCGCCTTCATCGTAATAAGATCGATAATGCCGGCGAACATCTCACCTTCGCCGACAGGAAGGTGGACAGGGATCGCGTTTGTGCCGAGGCGCGTGCGCATCATTTCAACAACGCCGAGGAAGTCCGCGCCGGCACGATCCATTTTGTTCACGAAGGCGATACGCGGCACTCCGTACTTGTCTGCCTGACGCCACACAGTCTCCGATTGCGGCTCGACGCCACCGACAGAACAAAAGAGCGCCACCGCACCGTCAAGGACACGCAACGAGCGTTCAACTTCAATGGTGAAGTCGACATGGCCTGGCGTGTCGATGATGTTGATGAGATTGTCGCGCCAGAAACAGGTGGTTGCAGCACTCGTAATCGTGATGCCCCGTTCCTTCTCCTGCTCCATCCAGTCCATCGTCGCGGCGCCATCGTGCACCTCACCCATCCGGTGCAACACGCCCGTGTAGAACAGGATGCGCTCTGTCGTGGTTGTCTTCCCGGCATCAATGTGAGCCATGATGCCGATATTCCTGGTTTTTTCTAGAGAGTATTCGCGAGGCATAAAATTACAGTGACCCGAGAGGGCAGCATTCCCCTGCGGTATGTGAAAACGATACGGACTATTTACCGAACGAGCGGTACTTGATTACCACTTAAAGTGTGCAAAAGCCTTGTTGGCTTCTGCCATGCGATGGACATCATCCTTCTTCTTGATCGCGCCACCCTCACCTGCAGCGGCAGCCATCAATTCAGAGGCCAGCTTCTGTGCCATCGATGTATCCGAGCGATCTTTGGAGTAGCCGATCAACCAGCGGATTGCAAGAGCGGTTCGTCGCTCGGGACGAACTTCTGTGGGAACTTGATAGGTAGCACCACCGACTCTACGTGCGCGCACTTCGATCATGGGCGACGCATTGTTAACCGCTTTCTTGAAAACATCCAGAGGCTTGTTTTTGGTTTTCTCCTCGATGAGGTCAAAGGCCCCGTACAGGATTCCCCGGGCAGTATGCTTCTTGCCCCCCTTCAACAAGGAATTGATGAATCGCGAAACCAAAATGTCCTGGTATTTTGGATCGGGACTTGTGATGCGTCGTGTTGAGCGTTTCTTTCTCATCCGTTCTCTGTGACCTAAGCCTGCTTTGGCTTTTTAGCTCCGTACTTTGAGCGCCCCTGTTTTCTGTCCTGCACACCCTGCGTGTCCAGCGTACCACGAATGATGTGGTAGCGAACACCCGGAAGATCCTTGACACGACCGCCTCTGATAAGAACGATAGAGTGTTCCTGCAGATTGTGGCCTTCACCTGGAATGTAGGCGGTTACCTCCATCCCATTTGTCAAGCGGACACGGGCGACCTTTCTGAGAGCTGAGTTTGGTTTCTTCGGAGTCGTTGTGTAGACCCTTGTGCACACTCCCCGCTTTTGCGGGCTGGACTGCAGTGCAGGGGACTTACTTTTCCAAAGAACCTGTTCTCTGCCGTTATGAACTAGTTGATTAATTGTCGGCACTCAGATCGACTCCTCTTGAGGCAAAAAAGTTGATTAAAATAGCTTTTTAATATACTACAATTTCTAGATTTTGTCAAACACTTTCTGCTGCCATGCCCCAAGAATTGTTGAACTTACGGGGCCACAACCCGGACCTTGCGTTTCCGCTCCTTCGGTGCCCCAACCTCCACCGGCTCGTAGCTCGGAGCACCCTCTGCCTCCGCAATCGGAGTTTCAGGCGATTCCACAAAGAGCTCGCGGTATTTCTTCTGACCTGTTCCAGCCGGGATCAAATGCCCCATGATCACGTTTTCTTTCAAACCGAGCAGATGATCGACTTTTCCTTCGATGGCAGCATCCGTCAGGACTTTTGTCGTTTCCTGGAATGATGCGGCAGAGATGAAGCTGTCCGTTGTCAGTGAGGCCTGGGTAATCCCGAGGAGAATAGGCTCTGATGTCGCGGCTTCTGCATCTCGCACCTCGACCACCTTCTTCTCCTTCTTTCGAATGTCAGCATTGATTTCCCGGACCGCCTTTTTCGTCGAAATCGCACCGATTTTCAGCTTCGAATCCCCCTTGTTCACCACCACGACCTTCCCAATCATGCTATCGTTTTCGTCGTGCAAGCGAGTCTTATCTACATTGTCCCCTTCCAGATACTTGGTGTCACCCGGATCGACGATTCGCTCTTTCTGCATCATCATACGGACAATAACTTCGATGTGTTTGTCATTGATCTTCACACCCTGCATCCGGTACACTTCCTGGATCTCATTCACAAGGTATTCCTGAACGGCTGTCGTGCCCTTGATCCTGAGGATATCGTGAGGATCGATGGCGCCGGCCGAGAGGCGGTCAGCAGCGTGCACCACATCATTGTCCTGCACCAGGATGTGCTTCCCGAGCGGGATCAGATACGTGCGCTTGTCCTTGCCGTCGTGGCTCTGCACAAACACTTCGCGTGCACCACGCTTCGGCTGACCGATCGTGACGATACCGTCGATTTCGGAGATCACTGCCGGCTCGTTCGGATGTCGTCCCTCAAACAGCTCAGTCACGCGCGGCAGACCACCGGTGATGTCACGCGTCTTGCCGATGTCACGCGGAATCTTCACGAGCACGGTGCCGGCGTGGATTACGTCACCGTCATCGACCATAAGATGCGCCCTCGTCGGGATGGAGTAGGTTGCAACTTTCTGCCCCTTCGCGTTGATAACCGCAATCGCCGGGATGAGACTTTTCTCGCGGCTATCGATGACCACCTTCTGAATGTGTCCGGTCTGCTCATCCGGTTCTTCACGGAACGAAACGTTCTCCTTGAGATCCACGTACTTCAGGGTTCCCTTGTGCTCTGATACGATCAAAGCGTTGTACGGATCCCACTCGTAGATCATCTCGGCCTTCGAGACTTTCGCGAGGTCACGAATCATGATCACCGAACCGTAGGGTACATCGTACTTCGTCAGGACGCGATTGTCATCATCGATGATATTGATGACACCGCTTCGGCCGGAGGCGATTAAGTGCTTGCCGGTTTCGGATTCAACTTCTATGGTCTTCAGACCTTCGTACTTCACCCTGCCTTCGAACTTGGAAAGGATCTGCGATTGTGCAGCGATCAAGCTGGCAGTTCCACCCGTGTGGAATGTCCGAAGTGTCAGCTGAGTACCCGGCTCGCCAATCGACTGTGCCGCGATGACACCGGTGGCAGTGCCAGGCTCAACAAGCTTTCCTGTTGTGAGGTCCCTGCCGTAGCATTTCGCGCAGACACCGCGTCGTGAGTTGCACGTCAACGCAGAGCGGATTTCGACCAGCTCGATCGACGTCTCGGAGATGCGCTGCGCCTTGTCCTCGTCTATGATTTCGGCTGTCTTGACGATGACCTGGCCCGTCAACGGATCCGTCACGTCGTGCACCGATACGCGTCCGAGAATACGCTCGGACAACGGCTCCTTCACATCCTCCCCTTCTTTCAGGGCGCTTGTCAGAACTCCGCGAATGGTACCGCAATCCTCCTCGGCGATGATGGCGTCCTGTGCGACATCGATAAGCCGGCGTGTAAGATACCCCGCGTCGGCCGTTTTCAGAGCGGTATCGGCAAGGCCTTTGCGTGCGCCGTGCGTCGAGATGAAGTACTCAAGGATCGACAACCCTTCACGGAAATTCGCCGTGATCGGATTCTCAATCAACTCGCCCGTTGCTCCCGACATGCTCTTTTGCGGTTTGGCCATCAGTCCGCGCATACCGGCGAGCTGTCGGACCTGCTCTTTGGAACCACGAGCGCCCGAGTCGACCATCATATAGAGTGAGTTGAACCCGTCCCTGGAATGCTGCAGCGAATCAAACAGCTTTTCAGCAATTCTGCTCGTCGCCCGGGTCCAGATGTCGATCACTTTGTTGTAGCGCTCACCATTTGTGATAAAGCCCCGATAGTATTGATTCTCGACGTTCTCCACGTCCTTCTGGGCTTTTGCCACCATCTCATATTTCTCTCGAGGAATAATGACATCCCCGATGGAAACGGACAGGCCGCCCTGGGTCGCGTACTGGAAACCGAGGTTCTTCAGGTTATCCAGAAACTTCGCAGTAACGAGATTGCCACACCGCCGGAAAACGTTCGCGATGATCTGCACGAGCCGCTTTTTGTTCAGCAGTTCATTGATGAACGGAACGTCTTTCGGTACAATTTGATTGAAGATCACGCGCCCTGTCGTTGTCTCGACGGGCTTGCCGTCGATACGAACTTTGATACGGGCGTGGAGGCCGATTCTTTTCTGATCGAACGCGATGATGGCGTCCTGCGGCGAGTAGAACGTCATTCCCTCACCCATGTCCCCTGCCCTGGACTTCGTCAGGTAGTAGCATCCGAGCACCTGATCTTGCGTCGGAGTAACAATCGGCGCACCGCTTGCGGGAGAAAGAATGTTATGGCTTGACAACATCAGAATGCGTGCTTCGACCTGAGCTTCGTACGACAACGGCACGTGGACGGCCATCTGGTCGCCATCGAAGTCAGCATTGAACGCCGTGCAGACCATCGGGTGAATTCTGATGGCCTTGCCTTCGACGAGCACAGGCTGGAACGCCTGGATACCCAACCGGTGCAGTGTCGGAGCGCGGTTGAGGAGCACCGGATGACCATCGATGATGTGGTCCAGAATATCCCAGACCTCCGGTCCCTTCTTGTCGACCATCTTCTTCGCACTCTTCACCGTCTTCACCAGTCCGCGCTCGATGAGTTTGCGGATGATGTGCGGTTTGAACAACTCGACCGCCATGTCCTTTGGCAGACCGCATTCGTGGAGCCTCAGTTCCGGACCGACGACGATGACGGAACGACCTGAATAGTCAACGCGCTTGCCGAGCAGATTCTGGCGGAACCGCCCCTGCTTCCCCTTTAACATGTCTGACAGCGACTTGAGGGCGCGGTTGTTGTCACTGCGGACCGCATTTACGCGCCGGGAATTGTCGAGCAGCGAGTCGACGGCTTCCTGGAGCATCCGCTTCTCATTGCGGAGGATCACCTCAGGGGCCTTGATCTCGATGAGCCTTTTGAGTCGGTTGTTCCGAATGATCACACGGCGATAGAGATCGTTTAGATCTGATGTCGCGAACCGTCCGCCTTCCAACGGCACGAGCGGCCGCAACTCGGGAGGAATGACCGGGATGACATCCAACACCATCCAGTCCGGCTTGTTTGGCGCGTTTGCCTCGCTCTTGCGGAATGCTTCAATAACCCGCAGGCGCTTGAGGGCTTCAGTCTTCTTTTGGACCGATGTTTCGGTCTTGACCTCAACACGCAACTCCAGCGCGAGTTCATCGACATGCACGCGTCTGAGCAGATCCTTGATTGCGTCGCCGCCCATCTTCGCAATGAACTTTTTCGGATCCGAGTTTTCAAGGTCGTCGTTGTTTTCCGGCAGCGAAGCGATGATCTCGAGGTACTGATCCTCAGTAATGAGATCCTGCTTCTGAATACCTGTCGTGCCGGGGTTGATGACGACGTAGGACTCATAGTAGATGATCTTCTCGAGTTCTTTGCTCGAGAGTCCGAGGACATAGCCGATCTTGCTGGGCAGCGATCGGAAATACCAGATGTGGACGACAGGCACCGCGAGGGCGATATGGCCCATCCGCTCCCGACGAACGCTTTTTTGCGTCACCTCAACGCCGCACCGGTCGCACGTGATCCCCTTGTAGCGGATCCGTTTGTACTTGCCGCAATGGCATTCCCAATCTCGAACCGGTCCAAAAATCTTCTCGCAGAAGAGACCGTCTTTTTCGGGTCGGAACGAACGGTAATTGATTGTTTCCGGCTTTGTCACCTCGCCATGCGAGCGGGCCAGAATCATATCAGGCGATGCCAGGCTAATGATGATCTTGGAAAAGGTCTTCTTCGCTGACGCTTCGCTTGATGTAAATGGCATGTAGAACCTCCATCGAACAATTGTATTTTGCTACGCCGAGGGCGCAGACCAGTTCAGGGTCTTACCGGGGGATCAAAACGACATCACACAAGTTTGATCTCGAGACCAAGACCTTGCAGCTCTCGAATGAGCACGTTGAACGATTCAGGCACGTTCGGCTCAGGCAAATTGTCGCCCTTGACGATCGCTTCGTAGACCTTTGCCCGGCCAACGACATCGTCGGACTTGATCGTGAGAATCTCCTGTAACACATGAGACGCACCGTAACCTTCGAGTGCCCACACTTCCATTTCACCAAATCGCTGGCCGCCAAACTGCGCTTTTCCGCCGAGCGGCTGCTGCGTGATGAGGGAGTAGGGTCCGATGGAACGGGCATGGATCTTGTCATCCACCAAATGCGAGAGCTTCATCATGTAGATATAACCGACGCTCACTTCTTGATCGAATGGCTCGCCTCTGCGACCGTCTATCAGTATCGATTTTGAATTCTCACTGAGACCCGCCTTGCGAAGCTGCTCCTGCACGTCCTCCCATGTAGCACCGTCAAAGATCGGCGAAGCGTACGTTACGCCGAGCTCGTGTCCGGCCCAGCCGAGGGCAACCTCGAACAACTGGCCGAGGTTCATACGGGATGGCACGCCCAGAGGGTTGAGAACGATATCAACGGGACGGCCGTTGGGGAGAAACGGCATATCTTCGACCGGGACGATGGTGGAAACAACACCCTTGTTTCCGTGTCGGCCGGCCATCTTGTCGCCAACGGACAGCTTGCGCTTCTTGGCAACATAGACCTTTGCCAACTGCACGATACCAGGTGCCAGCTCATCGCCCAGCTGAATCTTATTTTTTTCGTGGCGATGCTGCTCTTCAATTTCGCTCAGTTTCTGGCGGTAGTTTTCATAGATCTTCACTACGAGGTTGTTCTTGCGCTTTTCGTCAACCCAGTCCTGATTGTAGTCGAGGTTGTCGACATTTTCAAGCGACTTGAATGAATCCTCTTTAAGAGCCGTGCCACTGCGGATAACGACATTTCCGTCGTTGTCCCGAATGCCGATGGATTTCTCGCCGGTCAGAAGCTGCTCCAGTTTCTTCCCGAGCTTTTCCTGAAGTTCTTTGAGATCCTTTCGGCGTGAGCGATCGAGCGACTCGAGTCTTTTCTTGTCCTCTTTCTTGCTCTCGGTATCCTTCTTCTTGCGGCTGAACAGCTTCGTCGAAATCACAACGCCCTTCATTCCCGGAGGAGCTTTCAGCGACGCATCCTTCACATCACCAGCCTTCTCGCCGAAGATCGCTTTCAGAAGTTTCTCTTCCGGCGTCGGGTCGGTTTCTCCCTTCGGAGTGATTTTTCCGATGAGGATGTCTCCCTCATTCACCTCTGCCCCGATACGAACGATGCCGTTCTCGTCCAGGTCTTTTGTCGCTTCTTCGCTGACGTTGGGGATTTCACGGGTGAGTTCCTCTTCGCCACGCTTGGTGTCGCGCACCTGGAGCTCGAACTCTTCGATATGGATCGACGTGAAGACGTCTTCTGCGACGATCCGCTCGCTGATGATGATAGCATCTTCGAAGTTGTACCCGCGCCACGGCATGAACGCAACGAGGACGTTTCTCCCAAGTGCAAGTTCGCCTTCATTGGTCGCACAGCCATCAGCAAGGACATCTCCGCGTTTTACCCGGTCTCCCTCTTTCACAAGGGGCTTCTGGTTGATGCAGGTATCCTGATTCGTGCGGAAGAACTTTGTGAGCCTGTATTCAACGCGCCGCTTATCGTCGAAGCTGATGATCGCTTCGGTGCTGTTTTCGTCGATATCATACTGGACGATGATGGCATCCGCCGTCACCGATTCCACAATGCCGTTGCGTTCTGCGGCGATCATGGTCCGCGAATCGCGGGCAAGCTTTTCTTCGAGTCCTGTCCCAACGATTGGAGATACGGGCGTGAGCAACGGAACGGCCTGGCGTTGCATGTTCGAGCCCATCAGTGCGCGGTTGGCGTCATCATGCTCCAGGAACGGGATCAAGGCTGCCGCCGCGCTGACGATCTGGTTGGGGGCAACGTCCATGTACTGGATCTTGTCGGGTTCGGCCAGCGGGTAGTCGCTCTGGAACCGCGATTTCACTCTTTCCTCACGGAAGCGCCCGCGTTCATCAATCGGCGCGTTCGCCTGTGCGATGGTGACCTCGTCTTCCTTCTCGGCAGCAAGGAAGTCGATTTCCTCAGTCACCTTCCCCCCCTTCACCTTTCGGTACGGGGTCTCGATGAAACCAAAATCGTTGATCCGTGCGTGGATGCACAACGATGAAATCAGACCGATGTTCGGGCCTTCCGGGGTTTCGATGGGGCACAAGCGGCCATAGTGCGTATAGTGGACGTCGCGGACCTCGAAGCCTGCACGCTCGCGCGTCAAACCGCCCGGTCCGAGGGCGGACACACGCCGTTTGTGCGTCATCTCAGCCAGAGGATTGGTCTGATCCATGAACTGGGAGAGCTGGTTCGTACCGAAGAATGCGTTGATCACACTCGTGATCGTTCGGGCATTCACAAGGTCCTGCGGTGTGATGGTTTCGCTGTCGCGGAGGTTCATGCGCTCGCGGATGGTCCGCGTCATGCGGGACAACCCGACGTTGAACTGTTGTGCGAGCTGCTCACCGACAGTGCGGACACGCCGGTTGCCGAGGTGATCGATATCGTCAACGTTTTTCTTGCCCTGCTGGAGATCGATAAGGTACTTCACAATCGCAACGATGTCTTCTCTCGTGAGGGTCGTTACATCTTCCTTGATGCTCAGTCCCAGCTTTGCGTTCATACGATGACGGCCAACGTCGCCGAGATCATAGCGCTTGGGATTGAAGAACAACCGGTCGATCAGGTTTTTCGCTGTATCGAGGTCCGGCGCCTCGCCTGAACGCAGCTGCGAGTAGATAGTCTCAAGGGCATCTTCTTCTGATCGCGCCACGTCGCGCAGAATCGTGTTCGCGATGACGGACCGTGCGTCCGTCGCTTCCGACTTCAGCAAACGGATCTTCCGGATTTCCGACTTTTTGATCTGCTTGATGTTCTCTTCTGTGAGCTTGGCGTCCTTGTTGATGAAGATTTCGCCGGTCTTCTTGTCAAACACGTCGCTGCAGATTGTGCGACCGACGTATTCCTTCAGGCTCACCTTGTTCGCTTCGATTTCCTCGACCAGGTCGAAGAGATCGAGGATCTCGTCGTCGGAAGAATACCCGAGGGCGCGGAGAAGCGTCGTGACAGGGAATTTCTTCTTACGATCGATGTACGCATACATCACATTGTTGATGTCCGTGGAGAATTCCACCCACGAACCGCGAAACGGTATGATGCGGGCCGAATACATCAACGTTCCGTTCGGGTGGACAGATTCGCCGAAGAACACGCCCGGGGAACGATGGAGCTGGCTCACCACGACGCGTTCCGCACCATTGATGATGAACGTGCCGCGCGACGTCATGGCCGGGAGATTCCCGAGATAGACTTCCTGTTCCACCGTGTCGGTGAACTCCTGGCTGCCTTCCCGTTTTGAGGAGAGACGCAGTTTTGCCTTGAGGGGCACGGAGTACGTCAGTCCACGTTCCTGACATTCGACGACTGAGTACTTCGGTTTCTCGACGTAGTACTCCGCGAATTCAAGAAGGAAGTTTTCCCGAGCGTCGCTGATCGGGAAGTTCATTTCAAATACCTGCTGCAGGCCGTGCTTCTTCCGCCGATGCGGCGGTACGTCCGGCTGCAGGAATTTGTTGAATGAATCCATCTGTACGTTGAGCAGATCTGGAGTCTCGATAACCGATGGAATGCGGCCGAATGAGATTCGACCGGCTGAGCCATTGGATTGGTTCTTCAATTCAACCACTCCTTTTGAAATGGATAGATGAGCCTCAGGACAAGCGCTCGAAAATCGTTGGGATCCGGGAAAACGGAAGATGCAGAAAGCCCACGAAGAAAGGGATCGTGGATGCTGCACTCCAAAGATAACTCAAGCCGATGGCTCGCACTCGCTCTGGAGCGAGGAAACCATCGGCTTTAAGCCTTGTTTTGTTCGCCAGTTTCTTCTTGCCTGTTCAACGACGGTGAAAAAGAGAAACGTTTGGAAGAGAATTCGGCAACGCGTTACTTCAACTCAACCTGTCCGCCTGCTTCTTCAAGTTCCTTCTTCAACTTTTCCGCCTCTTCCTTGTTGAGACCTTCCTTCACGGCTTTCGGAGCGCCGTCAACAAGATCCTTGGCTTCCTTCAGTCCGAGTCCGGTTGCGGCACGCACAACCTTGATGACATTGATCTTCTGTGCACCGGCACTCTTCAGCTCAACCGTGAACTCAGTTTGTTCTTCGACGACTGGCGCTGCGGCGGCGGGTGCTGCGCCTGCGAACATCATCGGGGCCGCAGCGGTGACGCCGAACTTCTCTTCGAGCGCTTTCTTCAATTCCGCCGCTTCGAGCAGCGTAAGCTTTTCAATTTTCTCGACAATTTCTGCAACTGCTGACATTGTATTTCTCCTTGGTTAAGAATGTTCAAACACGTTAGAATGCCTAGGCCGCTTTCTTCTTCTCGATCGCATCAATCACGTTGACGAGATCCCGCATCACGGCACCGATAGCTCCGACGATTCCGGAGATAGGCGCTTGAATGCTTCCCAGGACTCCGGCCATCAATTCGGCCCGGGTCGGCAGCTTGGAAAGCTCATCCAGTCGTGATCCATCAAAGACCTGTTTTTCAAGTACGGCAACTTTCAGTTTCAGCTTGCCGGACTTTTCACTGAACTTCTTGATGATCTTTGCGGGGGCAACTACGTCGTCGTAACTGAAAGCGATACCAGTCGGCCCAACCAGCTTGTCGTATACAGCATCGCAACCGGTCACGCGTTCCAGGGCTTTCTTCGCGAGCGTGTTCTTGACTACTCTGTACTCGACACCGGCTTTCCGGAATTCCCGTCGAAGCTCGGTAGCTTGTTCGACAGTCAACCCGGTGAAGTCGGCAAAGTACATTGCACTCGCGCGCGTTGCCCTTTCAGCAACTTCGGCTACGATCGCCTCTTTCTCCGATCGATTCATTTGGTACCTTCCAGATAACTATGTGTGTTCACCACGTGCAGGTCTGCAACCGCCTTGACCTGTGAAGACCGATGAGAAGCCCCGATCACTCGGGCACCGGACTTTGTCCGTACGATGTGAGTGCGTAAGTTCGTTTTTAGTGACCAGCGATTTCAGCCCGGTCGATGTGGACTCCGGGTCCCATCGTGGTCGAGATCGCGATACTTTTGATATAAGTGCCCTTCGCCGTCGAGGGCTTCAGGCGAACGATCGTCGTCAGGAATGACTGGATGTTCTCAACCAGCTTTTCCTTTTCAAACGTCGCTTTACCGACTGTGGCGTGCACGATGCCTGCTTTGTCAACGCGGAATTCGATCTTGCCCGCCTTGACTTCCTTGACGGCCTTCCCGACTTCCATCGTGACCGTACCGCTCTTTGGGTTTGGCATCAGCCCGCGGGGACCGAGAATCCTTCCGAGCTTTCCGAGATCTCCCATGACATCCGGAGTGGCGATGATCACATCGACGTCTGCCCATCCCTGCTGGAGTTTGTCCAGGTAGTCCTGGAATCCAACGTGGTCTGCGCCGGCTGCCTTCGCTTCATCGTCCTTCGGGGGCTTTGCAACTACCAGCACACGAACGGCTTTTCCGATGCCATGCGGGAGCGCGACGGTTCCGCGTAGTGCCTGGTCAGCTTTCTTCGGATCGACGCCCAGACGGACTGCGATATCGACACCTTCGGAGAATTTCCCCGAGGCAGTGTCTTTCACCTTTTGCACAGCGTCGGCGATCGTGTAGCTTTTCTTCTCTACCTTCGTCGCTACTGCTTTGTAGCGTTTGCTTCGAGTTCTCATACGATGAATCTCACTTTCCGTGCGCGTGTTGATTAATCTTCAACCGTGATGCCCATGCTGCGGGCAGTCCCGGCAACCATGCTCATTGCGGCCTCGACTGAAGCTGCATTCAGGTCAACCATTTTCGATTCAGCGATCTCGCGGACTTGCTTCTTCGTGACCTTGCCGACCTTGTTGCGGTTCGGTTCTCCCGAGCCCTTCTCGAGCTTGATCGCTTTCAGGAGCAATGTCGCCGCGGGAGGAGTCTTCGTGATAAACGTGAACGACTTATCACTAAAGACGGTGATGATGACCGGGATGATCAGGCCTTGCTGGTCTTTGGTCCTCGCGTTGAACTGTTTGCAGAACTCCATGATGTTCACACCCTTCTGACCAAGGGCAGGACCGACCGGTGGCGCCGGGTTTGCCTGACCGGCAGGAATTTGGAGTTTTATGAAGCCCGTAATTTTTTTTGCCATAAACGATCTACCTCTCTCTTAATATTGGACGACCCACAAAGCCCGAAACTATTTTTCCAATTCCACCTGGACGAAATCGAGCTCCACCGGAGTCTTTCGTCCAAAGATGCTGACCATCACCTTCACCTTCATTTTCTCCCCATTCACTTCCTGCACGAATCCAGAGAAGTTGTTGAAGGGACCTTCGACCACTTTCACAGCATCTCCCATGCGGAAAGGGATCTCAACCATCACGACGTCTTTCTTTTCCTCCATCTTGCCGATCAGCCGACGCACTTCATCGGGCTGAAGAGGAGCAGGATTGTTCTTGTCAGGTACAAATCCGAGAACCGACGGCGCCTCGAGGATCAGGTGAATGGTCTCTTTGTCGAGCACCGTTTCCACGAGCACATACCCCGGGAAGAAGTTCTTCACCCTTGCTTTCTTCTTGCCATCCTTGACCTCGATGACCTTTTCCGACGGGATCATCACGCTTGACAGCCGCTCGCCCAAATTCATGCGGGCAACCTCCGACTCGAGGTAAACCTTCACCTTCCCTTCGTGTCCTGAGTATGTCCGAACAACGTACCAGCGCTTATTCAACTCTCTTGCCCTTCCACAGGTTAAAGGATCGCCTTGAGGGCTGCAGCCAGCAGCGTGTCGACACCCCAGGTAAACATCGAAATGATAAGGCAGACGATGATGACGATCTTCGTGGATTCCGCGAGTTCCTCGCGCGTCGGCCACGTGACCTTTCCCATCTCTTTGGTTACATCATTGAAAAAGTTTAGGATTTTTTCTTTCATGGTTCTCCACCCAAATGGATGTCAGATTCATCGATGCGATCATGCTTCACAAGTGCACGTCAGGAGGGACTCGAACCCCCAACCTGCGGTTTTGGAGACCGCTGCTCTACCAATTGAGCCACTGACGTAGGAAACGTTCCCAGGAGAGTACAGACACCATTCGTTCACTGCAACGGGGTGTCTACCAGCCAGGTGTTGTCACTTCGTTTCTTTGTGGGGTGTGCGCTTCTTGCACCACTTACAGTATTTCTTGTACTCAACCCGGCCGGTCTGCAGCTTCTTATTTTTCGTGGCGCTGTAATTTCTGCGTTTGCAGGTTGAGCATTCTAAGGTAATAATGTCTCTCACGACGTTCGACTCCGCTTGTGAACAAACTATGATCGGTAATGCCCTGAGCTTGCGATCGGGATTGAACCGATGACCTCTTCCTTACCAAGGAAGTGCTCTACCAACTGAGCTACGCAAGCGTGCAACCAACTTCATAATTCGATATTCGTTATTCGATATTGAATATTCACCTGTGAATGTCGAATATCGAACTCCCAATCTCGAACTCAGAAGTGAGTAGTCGAGCGGGAGACGGGACTCGAACCCGCGACCAACAGCTTGGAAGGCTGTGACTCTACCAACTGAGTTACTCCCGCGAATCATGCTAAAAGGTAGATTGAAGAAGGAAGAAGTTTACGAAAACTTCAGGATCCTTTTCGCAGCACTTTCTCCCACTCCTTGCTTCTACCTTCTGACTTCTAACTTAGTTTCGTGGGCAGGGAAGGATTCGAACCTCCGAAGGCGTGAGCCGTCAGATTTACAGTCTGATGCGTTTAACCACTTCGCTACCTGCCCGAGACATCAAGCGCGCATCGCGCGATCAATTCCAACGCTCCAGCGAAACAACACAGCTGCCTCGCACAAGCTGCATCACGTTCGATTCCATCAACCTGTCACTCGAGAGCTGGCGGGCGGATTCGGACCGTCGACCTGCTGATTACAAGTCAGCTGCTCTACCAACTGAGCTACGCCAGCAAGATAAGCGTACCCCCACTGCGAGATGCCGCACCTCGGTCTTCGCGGACGAAGAAAGCGACAGCAGCTTAACAAACTGGGGGGAAACACTTGGTACTTGAGCCTTATAATTTAACAAAAATTGCTAAAAAGTCAACGGGAAAGAGGAGAAAAAACCACTTTCGCACGATCCGATTGCCTTATTCTCTTCCTTGACGTCGACTCTGGATCAGCTGTTCCTTCATCGCTCTCGCAGGTCCAAATGTGGGATCAACTAAAAGGGCGTTTTCGATGCAGGCTGAGGCGTCTGAAGACTGGTTTTTGGTCAAAAAACGGGCCCCGTTGGCGGTCAACATTTTGGCATAGAGGCTACGCAGCCCTTTCGTCAGCCGACTGTCAAAGGAGGAGGGTCGGTAGTCGATACTAACAGGCCTAAGCCCTGTATTATCAACGACATGCGACAGCCGGAACAGAAGACCGTCGGGAATTCTGAAGTATTGCTGAGCGAATTCGGGCTCGATTTCGGGGCCAACGTAGACCTGACGGTTCTCCATCGATCGCTCAACGAAGCTATTGATCATTCCCACGAACCGGGCTTCTATCGCCCGAGGATCATATGGAAGATCATGTTCGAATTTGTATAGTTCTCCAAGAAAGGAATCAACTTCCACCTCTGAGCGATCGATCAACCAGGGATAGCGATCCTTCAGGTGGATGAGATACCATGATCGGCGCAACAACTCCTTGTCGATCACGACAAGGTCGGGTCTCTCCTTCCTCACAAGTTGGAAATAGAGCGACGGAGCAACGAAGTAGTCCCACTGGTACGAAAGGATCACCGCGTCCTTTTCTATGTTCGCGAAAACGTTGTGCACATAATCTGCTACAAGATAATTATCCGCTTCGCTTACTTCTTTGAGATTGCTGACCAGTTGTGCTACCGGCAGAGACAGCAACGAGAGTGACACCAGAGCGAGTAAGCGAGTCGACTGGCGACCGGAAAGGAAATGCAACAATCCAAGCGTACCGAAGAAGACGAAGACACCCGCCACGATATAGGCGAGCAGGAAGTATGAGTCAATATCGTGGATATCGTAATTGATCGAGTAGGAAATACAGCCGAGGAGTGCAACCACGAGAAACCAGAAGATCATCCTGTCCGATCGAAACAACCGCCACACACCGTAGAGCAGGACGACGATTATGAGCCAGTTGAATTCCGATGAAAAATGATTGAAGAAATAGGAGAGCTGCTTTTCGGCGCTGTCGAAGCTCGAGAACATCCATGTGCGGTACTGTTTCCCCGATACATGCCAGAAGAATCGTTCGGCCTCTGCCGGATATCCCCAGTTGAGGGGCGGATGCACACCTGCCCGAATCGGAAGATAGAGATAGGGAGTGAGTCCAAGAGAAAGGAACGGGAGCAGTTTCAATGCTCCAAGAATTGACTGCCTGCTCAAACCATACGACTTGACGTAGAGGTAGGCGAGACCTGGAACGATCAAGAGAGTCGTCAGATGATTTGTGAAGCTGAGTCCGAGCAGAAAAGCAGCCGCAATGAGGTATCGTGAAATCTTCGGGTTTTCCTCCGCATCAATACCCTTCAGAAAAAACAACGTCGTCAACAACACCAACAGCAGGTGGAGTCCGTAGACTTCCACAGCGACAGACTGGCCCCAGACAGTCGCACTGAATCCAAACACGAGCGACGCAATTGCTGCGGCAAGGCGAAGGACGGATTTCTCATGCGGAAGAGGTGCGCGACGTTTACGCTTCTGTGAGTCCGCCAGCCCGGCGAGCACCAGGAGGAGTTTGAAGAACACGCCAACAGCAACAGCCACAACAACCGACGAGAAGATATTGAGCTTCAGGATTTCCTCTCCGCCGAGTGGGACCCACAGCGCGCAGTGTGCGACAAGCGTGAACAAGGGATAGCCGGTTGGATGAGCGATCCCAAGCAGGCTCGCGACAGTCGCCAGTTCGCCTGCATCGATAAATGAAACCGTCCTGCACATCGTCGTCAGGTACACACTGAAGCACAGTACCGCCACCGCTGTGGCGAGGAACCACTCATTCGCGACTATAGCCCGGACTCTGTTCATCATTTTGGAATCGATCTCACTGTTGCAGCGAAGAGCCTCCGGTTTACTTTCCTTGTCTGCTGGAGCCCCCTGCGGAAAGCACCCGGCGAGGCACTCCCCATGGCAGCGACGACGGTCTGCAGTCTTTCTTTATCGGCTGGGAGGACGAAGTCTGCGGTCTCCGAATTCATCCGGATACAGGCTTCCAACCGGCGCATGTATTCAAGGTTCTTCAGGATCTTCCTGACGTCACTCTGCCTGAGCACGTTCTTCCCCAGCAAGGAAGCGACTGCTTCGAACGTGCTGGAGCGGATCAGCCATTTGAACTCGCCGCCGTAACGCAACTGGACTGCCTGTACCAGGAATTCGAGATCGACGAGCCCTCCGACGCCAACTTTCAAATCCTCACCGACGTTCTGTCTCGACCGCTCTTTCACCATCCGCCCTCTCATAGAGATAATTTCCTTCTTCCATTCTTTTGGCAACGGCGAGCCGTACGCAGTCGACAGAACATGGTCCATTACTTCGCGCCCGAAGTCTGCATCCCCTGCAACGAATCGTGCCTTGAGAAGTGATTGCCGTTCCCACAGAGAAGCGCGACCTGCGAAGTAATCCTTGTAGTAGTGGAATTCGGTCGCCAGCGGCGCGTTCTTCCCTTCCGGTCGAAGCCGAAAATCGACCTGGTAGACCTGATCGAGCATTTCCCTCAACCTTCGACCAAGCGTGTTTACGATTTTCGAAGGATTTGCGCCGGATCCTCCCTTATGCAACAGAATCACGTCAAGATCGGAACCGATGGAGATCTCTCCGCCGCCGAATTTCCCCAACGCAATCAGCGCAACCGACAAACCCCTGGCTTGCCCCAATTCTATCCGGGCCCGGGTGAAGGCGTCCACGACGATTTCATCGGCGAGGTTGCTCAATTCGCCGGTGAGTTCGCGAACAGAAATCTCCCCCAAGACAAAACGAAGAACCGACTTGAACTCATTATAGAGACGATGCCGCTGCAAGTTGGAGCTCTTGAGGAAGGTCCACCCGATACCGGGACTCAACAGATCTTCAGAACGGCCGACAAGGGCTTCGAAGAGAAGCGGTTCACGCGAAAGCAGGTCCACATACCTGGAACTCCGCGAACAAAGCACCAGCAGCAGATCCAGTGCTTTGTCATTCGATGCGGCTTGCTGAAGAGTCCTCTTGATTGGTGCGGAGGATGCGAGCCGGAGGAAATTATGAAGACACCAATCTGGAGCCCGGTGCTTTCGAATCAAGCCCATGAAGATGTGAAAGCGGATGGGATGAGCCAGTTCTGGCATCTCTTTCAAGATTCGGCTGATCTGCAGCTGAGCTCCCCGTTCGTCGAGAACTCCCCATTTCCGCAGCTTGGTCAGATCCAGCACAGATTCTGTTCCCTCCCTGCTGTTGCTCATCGGAAGACCCGGCTTCTTTCCGAATACGGAGCGAACGACTGTTTTGATCCTTGTCTGATGGGACGCAAGGTCTTCCGAAAATGAGGCGGCTGAATCGTAACCCAACTGCCGCGCAAGGATTCGTCGTTCCTCCTCCGATTCCGGGATAGTGTGCCTCTGGAGACCGTGGAGAAGCTGCAGCCGGTCTTCGACAGTACGCAGAAAGCGATAGGCGGATTCCAGAACACGCTCCTCGTTTTCCTTGAGGTGCTTCGATTGGACAAGTTGCCGGAGAGCGAGGAGCGTATTGCGCTGCCGGAGCTGCATATTGTTTCCACCATTGAGGAGTTGAAGCGCTTGAACCACAAATTCAATATCCCGGATGCCTCCACTCCCTAACTTGATGTTCTTCTTGTTGCCAAGATTCGACTCAATTCTCGCTTTGATCCTCGCGATCTCTTCAAGAGGGCTGGCGAGCAACGTCTTCGGGTAGATGAACGGCTGAATTTCTTCCCTCCATCCTTCTCCCACGCGTAGGTCTCCCGCCACCACCCTCGACTTGATGAGCATCTGGCGCTCCCAGAGTTCTCCACGCGCCTCATAGTAGGCGAAATACGCAGCCCGGGACATCGCAAGAGGACCAGAATTGCCGTCCGGTCGCAAACGCATGTCCACTCTATATAAGTGCCCCTCCGCGGTGTGCTCAGACAGTCGCCGGATCACGTATTCAGCCACCCTGCAGTAATATTCGTGCAGCGTCGCGAGTCGCAGCTGTGAACCACCGAATGCCCCATCCTTATCGTACACGAACACAAGGTCAATATCGGAGCTCACGTTCAACTCCTCGCCGCCAAGTTTGCCCAAGCCGATGACAGCCAATTCCCTCCTGACGTCACCCTCTACAGCCCCGGCGATCTGGTCATACGCCAGCTCCAGCACTGACCCGATGATGGCGTCAGCGAGGGCTGACAGTTCTCCAGATGTCGTCGCAACATCCGCCTCTTTGAGAATCTGTCGGGCTCCGATGCGGAGCAGTTCCCGCCGTTGGAATCGTTTGAGTGAATCGAGCTTCTTTTCCGAGCGCTGGAAAAGTCCCATTGCATCGGTCGCTTCCGTGGCATACTCCTCGCGTTCTTTGGTGATTGTGAGGACATTTGATGACGTGAGCCAGCGAAAGAGCTCAGGACTCCGGACGAGGATATCGGCAAGGTACTGGGATTGTGAGAAAAGTTCGAGAACGATTTGCTGCAGAAGGCGATGGACCTCGAAATCGCGCAACCAGGCTGACGAAAACCCGGTCACGAGAAAGCGATGGTAACTCGTCAATGCCCGACGAGGGTTGGCAGTTGCGCGCACATCGCCCTTCAGATTCTTGAGGAACAAAGGAGGCGACAAACCGGCATCGGCAGCGAGCTGGCCGATTGCACGGTAAAGTTCATCATCGGTAGAGGGCGCGATGCTCTGACTGTGTTCAGCATCCATCATGAAATAGATAATACTGAAAAAGACGGACAGATTCTAAGATCGAGAGGAACATTCCAGGCGAAGAGAGCAAGCGTCAGCGTTATGTTGATTCGTCGGTCGTCGATGGTAAGTGACCGTCACCCTACAGCTGGAACAGAGTCAGGTGACGGGCACTCCCCTTGATTCTCATCCGGTCTTGGTCTATATTTCTGCACCTTTTTCATAGAGGCCTCATGGTCGCCCTTTCTGCATTTTTCAAGCTCAATCAACTCGGATCGAACGTCAAGCAGGAAATCCTCGCCGGCCTCACGACGTTCGTCACCATGGCATACATCATCATCGTCAACCCGAAGATTCTGGAAGCGGCCGGGATGCCCTTCGGACCTTCGATGGTAGCGACAATCCTTAGCGCGTCGTTTGGAACTCTCCTGATGGGCCTTTACGCGAATCGTCCGTTTGCCATCGCTCCCTACATGGGCGAGAACGCGTTCATCGCCTTCACCGTCGTCAAGGTGATGGGATACAGCTGGCAGACGGCTCTCGGCGCCATATTCATCAGCGGCGTCTTGTTTGCCATCCTGACCTTTTTCAAAGTGCGAAGCTGGCTCGCCGATGCGATTCCCGAGTCACTGAAAATCGGACTCGGTGTGGGGATCGGTTTGTTTCTGAGCTTCATCGGTTTGAACGAAACGGGGATCGTCCGCCTGGGCGTGGAAGGTGCACCTGTCCATATCGGCGACTTTCACCAACCGTCGGTGCTCCTGGCGGTCCTTGGATTTCTTCTCATTGGATTCCTGATCATCAAGAGGACGAATGGCGCCATTTTCATCGGCATTCTCGCAGTGACCGCAATCGGATTCGTCCTGGGAATTGCCCCGTTTCCCGATCGGTGGATGAGTCTGCCTCCCGACATCGGCCCGATATTCCTGAAGCTCGACATTGCGGGGGCTTTTACGTGGGGACTTTTTTCTGTCATTCTCACGATTTTCGTCATGGCTTTTCTCGACACACTCGGCACATTGCTTGCGTTGGCGTTACGGGCGAACCTGCTTGACGAGAAGGGGAATCTGCCTGAGATTGAGAAACCGATGATGGCTGATGCGATAAGTACAATCTTCGCCTCGCTTCTTGGGACAACGACGACTGGTGCCTACATTGAGTCCGCGACCGGCATAGCGGCAGGCGGCAAGTCCGGCCTCACGGCTCTCGTTGTGGCGATCCTTTTTTTGTCAGCGTTGTTCTTCGCTCCGTTTCTTTCCTCCATCCCGGCTTTTGCATACGGCCCATCACTGATCATCGTCGGAGCGATGATGATCTCACCAATTGCACGCCTGAAGTTCGATGATTACACGGAGGTCCTCCCGGTTTTTTGCATCATTGTCATGATGAGCTTCACCTACAACATCGGAATTGGCATGACGGCAGGGTTCCTGGTGTATCCTCTCTTCAAGATCCTTGGCGGAAAGAGAGACGAGATCCAGACGGGATTGTGGGTACTTGCTCTGCTCTCATTGCTGTTCTTTGTGTTCTACCCGTACTGACTCCTTCTATCAATGGAAAGTGACCCTCACCCCGTCGTCGGAACGATGGTAGGTGACGGGCACTCCATCCTTAAATCCGCGATAGATAGGCCAAGCTATCGGGAACTGATTTTGGAGAGGAAGAACCTTGGTGAAGACGGGTGTGGGTGGAGAAACAGGATCAAGTGAAGTGAGTTGTAGGGTGGTACTGGGGAAGAACGAGGTCCATGCGATGCGCAGAGAGATGGCTCAGCACCTCAGTCGGGAGACCTCAGGAGAAGAAGTGGGGGTTTTCAACCGGAGAAGGATCAAGCCGGTGCGGGAG
>Ga0208045_1000109_pt1 | contig 40112 bp, 35 predicted proteins | sample PL_2010_200m_FD_184160 | JGI IMG/M metagenome (GOLD analysis project Ga0208045, IMG submission 184160) | Freshwater microbial communities from Powell Lake, British Columbia, Canada to study Microbial Dark Matter (Phase II) - PL_2010_200m... | ecosystem: Environmental > Aquatic > Freshwater >...
GTACGGCCTCTCCGAACGCAGCCTGAAAGCCATTACCGGTAACCATCCGGAAAACCCGACGCTGGATCTGCCCTGCCGTGTGGTGTTCGAAGCCGGACAGCGCAAGGTGGAGGTGATCGGCCCGTTGCTCGAAGACGAAGCGGCCGCCCTGCACGAGGGCATATGGTGATTCGCACCCTGCCAGAATCAGGCAAGCCCTCGGCAGGATCGACATAACGCCAGGTAGCAGCCCCCGCCTAGCATTCATTCCACGGCGCATGAGCGCCGAATGATGGCTAAGCGGAGAACCTCAACATGTCGAACGTCAACGGGAAAATTGTACTCATCACCGGCGCCAGCAGCGGTATCGGCGAAGCGACGGCACGGCTGCTGGCCGCCAGAGGCGCCACGGTCGTGCTGGGCGCACGGCGCCTGGAGCGGCTGGAAACGCTTGTCGCCAGCATCACCGACACAGGCGGCGTTGCGGCCTGCCGTGCGTTGGATGTCACCTGCCGCGAGGACACCCAGGCCTTCGTCGATTTCGCCGAGCAGCGCTTTGGTCGGGTCGACGTGATCATCAACAACGCCGGGGTAATGCCCTTGTCGCGCCTCGATGCCCTGAAGGTCGACGAATGGGACCGGATGATCGACGTGAACATCCGTGGCGTACTGCACGGCATCGCAGCCGGGCTGCCACTGATGCAGCGCCAGCGCTCCGGCCAGTTCATCAACATCGCCTCCATCGGTGCTTACGCAGTCAGCCCCACCGCCGCCGTTTACTGCGCTACCAAATACGCGGTGCGCGCCATTTCCGAAGGGCTGCGCCAGGAGGTCGGCGGCGATATCCGAGTCACCCTGGTATCGCCCGGTGTCACTGAGTCGGAACTGGCCGAGAGCATTTCCGATGAGGGCGCGCGGGCTGCCATGAATGACTTCCGCCGTATCGCCATCCCCGCCGAAGCCATCGCCCGCGCCATCACCTATGCCGTCGAGCAGCCGGCCGATGTCGATGTCAGCGAGCTGGTGGTTCGCCCGACCGCCAGCCCCTACTGAGGACGCCGTGATGACCCTACTCACCGGTAACACGTTGAGCGCAGCCTGCCTGGGGCTGCTCGGCTCGCTGACATTCGCCTCGCTGGAAGCGGTCGGCAACGAGCGCCACGCGCGCGGCGTCGAGGTCATGGATCACTTGTCTGGCGGCGCCGGTCAACCGGTACTCGAGGCGCTGCGCGAGGACTATCCGTTTCTTGCCGACGGTATCACCCGTTATGCGCTGGGCGATGTCTGGGGGCGCAGCGGCCTGGATGATCGAACCCGCCAGCTGGCCGTGGTCGCCGCCTTCGCCGCGCAGGGCAATTTGCCCTACATGAAGGTCCACGCCGGTTACGCGCTGCGTCTTGGCGTTACCCGCGAAGAGCTGAAGGAGGTGGTGTATCTGACCACTGTCACCGCGGGCTTTCCTCGAGCCATCGATGCGGCGCAGGCGTTACGCGAGGTGCCCGACCCAGTCGCGCCGTAGCACGCAAACGCCGCGCCTGCCGGCGCGGCATGCTTCACGATCCGTGCATCCGATTGCGACGCCCCGCAACGGTGCGCATGCCAGCCCCATCCGACAAGCAAGCACCAAAGCGAAGCACCCACAGCGCCCGGTTGACCAACTTCCAGCGGCGCATCTGCGCTACCCCGTTCTTCTCGGCATTTCCTGACTGTCTGGCCAGCTTTTTGCTACTGGCATGCCATGAGAATTTCAGCGGACGCCGACATGCCCGAACCACAGACCGCACGCCTGCAACTGACCGGTATCACCAAAGCGTACCCAGGTTGCCTGGCCAACGACCGCATTGACCTTTCGATCCAGGCCGGCGAGATCCACGCCCTGCTCGGCGAGAACGGCGCAGGCAAAAGCACGCTGATGAAGATCATCTACGGCGTTACGCAACCCGACGCCGGCAGGATCTGCTGGGAAGGCCAGCCGGTGATCATGCGCGACCCGGCGCAGGCCCGCGACCGGGGTATCGGCATGGTATTCCAGCACTTTTCGCTGTTCGAAACCCTAAGCGTGGCCGAGAACATTGCCCTGGCACTGGGCACCGGCGCGGGGACGCCAAGACAGCTGGAGCCGAAGATCCGCGAGGTGTCGCAGCGCTACGGCATGCCGCTGGAGCCGCAGCGGCTGGTGCACAGCCTGTCGATCGGCGAACGCCAACGGGTCGAGATCGTCCGCTGCCTGATGCAGGACATCAAGCTGTTGATTCTCGATGAGCCGACGTCGGTCCTCACGCCGCAAGAGGCCGACGATCTGTTCGTCGTGCTGCGCCGCCTTGCTGCCGAAGGCTGCAGCATCCTGTTCATCAGCCACAAGCTCAACGAGGTACGCGCACTGTGTGAGAGCGCGACGGTGCTGCGTGGCGGCCGTGTCTCCGGCGATTGCGTACCGGCGCAGTGCACCGATCTGGATCTGGCGCGGCTGATGGTAGGTGATGCCGAGGGGCTTGAAGCCGAATACTCGAAAGCCCGCGGTGGCACGCCGTTCCTGCGTGTCGAGTCGCTGTCCTGGCACAACGCCGATCCGTTCGGAGTCTCGCTGCAGGACTTGATGTTGGAAGTCTGTGCCGGGGAGATCGTGGGCATCGCTGGTGTCGCTGGCAATGGTCAGGATGAGCTGCTGGCCCTGCTGAGCGGCGAGCAGCGGCTGAGCCGACAGCAGGGTCAGCACATCCGCTTTCTCGACGCTCCGGTGGCGCATCTGCGGCCCGATGCGCGACGCCGTCATGGCATGACCTTCGTTCCGGCCGAGCGGCTCGGCCATGGTGCGGTTCCTGAACTGAGCCTGGCCGACAACGCATTGCTCACCGGTTTCCAGCAGGACGGAATGGTGCGAGGTGGCCTGATCCGGCACAGCCGCGTCGAGGCGTTCGCGCGACGCATCATCGAGACATTCGCAGTGAAGACCCCAAGCAGCCACACCCCGGCACGCAGCCTGTCCGGCGGCAATCTGCAGAAATTCATTCTCGGCCGCGAAATCCTCCAGCAACCGAAGCTGCTGATCGCCGCGCATCCGACCTGGGGCGTCGATGTCGGAGCCGCGGCCGCGATCCACCGCGCACTGATCGAGCTGCGCGACGCCGGCGCCGCCATCCTGGTGATATCCGAAGACCTCGAAGAGCTGTTCCAGATCAGCGACCGAATCGCTGCGCTGAGCCACGGCCGCCTGTCTTCGCTGCAAGCGACCGCGCAGACCACCACCACGGATGTCGGCCGCTGGATGGCGGGACAATTCGATCACACCACGCCCACTGCCGCCTGAGAGCCCCATCATGTTGTTATCCCTCGAACCCCGCGGCTATGAATCACGCCCGATGCTCTGGTTCTCGCCAGTACTTGCTGCGCTGCTGACCCTTATAAGCGGCGCGCTGCTATTCGCGGCACTGGGCCATCCACCACTGGAAACGCTACGGGTGCTGCTGATCGATCCGATCAGCGACCTATATGGCGTATCCGAGCTGCTGGTCAAAGCGCTGCCGATCCTGCTTTGCGCCTTGGGCCTGGCCGTCGTCTATAGCGCCCGAATTTGGAACATCGGCGCGGAGGGCCAGCTGCTCATAGGCGCGCTGGCGGGCAGCGCCGTGGCGGTAAACGTAATCGGGTGGGATTCGCGCTGGGCGCTGGTACTCAGCCTGCTCATCGGTACGCTCGGCGGCGCCGCCTGGGCGGGTCTCTGTGCCTGGCTGCGCACGCAGTTCAACGCTAACGAAATCCTTACCAGCATCATGCTCAACTACATTGCGCTGAATCTGCTGCTGTTCGCCGTGCACGGGCCGCTCAAGGACCCGGAAGGCTTCAACTTTCCCGAATCGGCCATGTTCGGCGACGCCACGCGGCTGCCGCAGCTGTTCGAAGACCTGCGCGTGCACGGCGGCTTCTACTTCGCGCTGCTGGCGCTGGTCGTGGTGTGGGTGTTGTTGCAGAAGAGCTTTCTCGGTTTTCAGATCAAGGTGCTGGGACTCGACAAGCGTGCGGCGGGCTTTGTCGGCTTTCGCGAGAAGCGGCTGATCTGGATCGCGCTGCTGATCAGCGGAGGCCTGGCGGGCCTCGCCGGCGTTGCGGAGGTCGTCGGTCCCATCGGCCAATTGGTGCCCCAGGTGTCGCCCGGCTATGGCTATGCAGCGATCACAGTAGCCTTTCTCGGCCGCCTCAACCCCATCGGGATCGTCTTTGCCAGCCTGCTGATGGCGCTGCTTTATCTCGGCGGCGAGAACGCCCAGATGGCCGCCAACCTGCCCCAATCGATCACTCAACTGTTTCAGGGCATGGTGCTGTTCTTTCTGCTGGCCTGCGACGTGTTGATTCTCTATCGGCCGCGGCTGAAAGGCTGGAGCCGCAAGCCACAGCCAGCAGCGCTCGCACCGGAGCCCGCCGCATGATCTTCCTGCCCCACTCTTCTGATGGTTTGCCGCTTGCACCTCGAGGCTTGATTTGATGGATATCGACCTACTCACCAACATCTTCTACGCCATGATCCGTACCGGTACGCCTCTGCTGCTGGTCGCGCTCGGCGAACTGGTCTGCGAAAAGTCCGGCGTCCTCAATCTCGGTCAGGAAGGCATGATGCTGTTCGGCGCAGTGGCCGGGTTCATCGCCGCCTTTGCCACTGGCAACCTCTGGCTGGGCGTGGTTTTCGCCTGCCTGGGCGGCATGCTGCTGTCGCAGCTGTTCGCGCTGGTGGCGCTGGGCTTCAATGCCAACCAGGTGGCCACCGGCCTGGCGCTAACCATCTTTGGCGTCGGCCTGTCCTCATTCATCGGTGCCGGTTGGGTCGGCAAGCCGCTGGCCGGTTTCGAACCGATCTCCATTCCTTTCCTGAGCGACATTCCGTTCATCGGCCGCATGTTGTTTGCCCAGGACCTGCTGGTCTACCTGTCCTTTGCGCTCTTCGCCCTGGTCGCCTGGGTGCTGCTGAAAAGCCGGGTCGGCCTGATCATTCAAGCAGTCGGTGAGAACCCCAACGCGGCCAGCGCCATGGGCCTGCCGGTCCTGCGGGTTCGGGCGTTGGCGGTACTGTTCGGAGGCGCCATGGCCGGGTTGGCAGGTGGTTATCTGTCGCTCGCCTATACCCCGATGTGGGCCGAAAATATGACTGCCGGGCGCGGCTGGATCGCCCTGGCGCTAGTGGTCTTCGCCAGCTGGCGTGTAGGGCGCGTGCTACTTGGCGCCTATCTGTTCGGCCTTGCCAGCATCCTGCATCTGGTGGCTCAAGGGATCGGCTTGTCGATCCCCGGCAACCTGCTGGCGATGCTGCCGTATGTGGCAACCATCGTCGTGCTGGTGCTGCTCTCACGCGACGCGATTCGCACCCGCCTGTATGCACCGGTGTCGCTGGGGCAACCTTGGAAAGCCGGTCATTGATCGGCCAGGAAAGCGGGCCTTCCAGGCCTCGCTTTCCTACTGCGGCCATTCGTTTCCATGCGCTCCCTGCGCAATACGCCGTCCCTACAGGCCGAGGCCCAAACGCCGTAGCAGTGCCTTTTCGATCTCCAGAATGACCAGTACCGCCACCCCTGCAAGCACCACGAACATGCCAGTGGTCAGCGACAACGCCTCGGAGGCGAAGAGTGACTGCATGAACGGCGCATAGGTAAACATCAGTTGCAGGAGGAAAACGCCGAATACTGCCATCAGCACCCGCGGCGTGCCCTTCACGCCTTCCGCAGTGAACGAGGGCGCCTTCAGGTAGCGCACGCTGAACAGGTAGAACACTTCCATGCAGACCAGCGTGTTGACCGCCACGGTACGCGCTGCCTCAACCGTTGCGCCTTGAGCGCGCATCCACTCGAACATGCCGAAAATGCCCACCAGGAACAGCGCGGAGACGAAGAAGATCCGCCAGATAACGAATCGCGACAGCATCGGCTCGTCCGGCCGGCGCGGCGGACGCTGCATGACATCTGCCTCGGTGGGTTCGAACGCCAAAACCATCGCCAGCGCCACCGAGCTGACCATGTTCACCCACAGCACCTGCACCGGCGTGATCGGCAAGGCGATGCCGAGCAGTACGGCCAGCAGCAACGACAACGACTCCCCGCCATTAATCGGCAGCAGGAAGGTCACCGTTTTGCGCAGGTTGTCGTAAACGGTGCGGCCTTCTTCCACGGCATGCGCGATCGAGGCGAAGTTATCGTCCGCCAGCACGATCGCACCGGCCTGCTTGGCCGCCTCGGTCCCCTTCATGCCCATGGCGACACCCACATCGGCCTGCTTCAACGCCGGCGCGTCGTTGACGCCATCGCCGGTCATGGCGACCACTTCGCCATTGGCCTGTAGCGCCCGCACCAGGCGCAGCTTGTGCTCCGGGCTGGCACGGGCGAACACGCGGGCTTCGGCAACAGCCTGACGCATCGCCGTTTCGTCCATCCGTTCCAGCTCAGGTCCGGTGATGGCCTTGATGTCATCCCCCATCCCGAGCTGTCTGGCAATGGCACTCGCGGTGACGCCGTGGTCACCGGTAATCATCACCACCCGAATTCCGGCAGCGCGACACTCCGCAACTGCGCGTATCGCCTCCTCGCGCGGCGGGTCGATGATGGCGACCAGCCCGAGCAGGGTGAGTCCGTTGGCGACGTCTGCGTGCTCAAGCAAGTCCTTGTCGGCGGGCAATTGGCGCCGTGCGAGCGCCAGAACGCGGCGACCGGCTTGCGCCTGCGCCTCGACCTGCTCATGCCACTGAGCCTGTTCAAGCGACAGCTCCTCGCCATCGGCCATAATCTGATGTGAGCACATGCCCAGAATTCGCTCCGGCGCACCCTTGACCAGCACCTCGCTGCCGCTATCGGTAGCGTGCAGCGTCGCCATGAAGCGGTGCTCGGACTCGAAGGGGATCACATCCAGCCGAGGGTGATCGACATGGAGATTGGTCGGTGACAACCCCGCTTTCATTGCAAGGGTCAGCAGTGCGCCCTCGGTGGGATCGCCGGCCAGCGTCCACACCTGATCCTTCTCGTGCAGGCTGGCGTCGTTGCACAACGCCGCCGCGTGCATCAGTGCATTGACCGCTGGCGATCGGGCCAGCAGTGCAGCCGGCTCGATGGGCACAGCATCGACCAGCAGCGCGCCATGCGGTGCATAGCCGGCACCTTCGACCTCCAGCGATTGGCCGGCGCAGATCACCTCCTGCACCGTCATTTCGTTGCGTGTGAGGGTGCCGGTCTTGTCAGAGCAGATCACCGTCACCGAACCCAGCGTTTCGACCGCAGGCAGTCGTCGAATCACCGCATTGCGCGTCGCCATCCGCTGTACGCCAATGGCCAGGGTGATGGTCATGATCGCCGGCAGTCCTTCTGGGATTGCCGCTACCGCAAGCCCCACCGCCGCAATGAACATCTCGCCGGCGCCCATGCCGCGTACCAACGTGCCGAACAGGAACAGCACGGCGCTGGTCGCGAGGATCACCATCGTCAGGATGCGGCCGAATTGCTCCATCTTGCGCAACAGCGGCGTCGTGCCCTGCTCGACCGACTCCAGCATGCGGCCAATGCGGCCGATCTCGGTAGCCGCCCCGGTGGCAACGACCACGGCGCGCGCTTGACCTTGGGTCACCAGCGTACCGGCGTAGCCCATGCAGAGCCGATCGCCGATGGGCGCGTCATCGGCCACGGTGTCGACTTGCTTGTCCACCGGGACGGATTCACCGGTGAGCGCCGACTCGTCGATACGCAGATTGCGCGCCTGCAGCAGCCGCACGTCTGCCGGCAGGCTGTCGCCGGACGCCAGCAGCACCACGTCACCGGGGACCAGTTCAGCCGCATCGATATCCTGTTGGTGTCCGTCGCGAAGCACCACCGCATGGGGCGCCAGGAGGTGGCGGATCGCCTGAAGCGCCTTTTCCGCCTTGCCTTCCTGCACGAACCCGATGGCGACGTTGAGCACCACCACCACCAGGATCACGAAGGTATCGACCCAGTGCCCCATCAAACCGGTCACCACCGCGGCAGCAATCAGCACGTACAGCAGCACGTTGTTGAGATGACGCATCAGCCGTTGCAGCACGCTTGCAGGTTTGGCTTCGTCGAGACGGTTCGCTCCGTATCGAGAGAGCCGTTCCTCTACGCTTTTGCGGCTGAGCCCGGCAGCCGAAGATTCAAGCTCACGCAACGTCTCATCAGCCTGGCAGGCATGCCAGCGGCGCGACTGGATTTGCTGTTCGGGCATTGGATCCCCCTGGTGTTGATTTGCGGTGCCAAATCCGGCAACGCAGTGGTCTCATGAGAGCCCAATAAAGATCAACATAGCTATCGCGGGGAAACGCGTTGCAACACAGAGGCAGCGGTCGAATGTCGCAGCCGCCCCGCACGCGCTGATGTCGTTGCGCCGCGCTATGCTTGAACCCCCCTTCCTCCACAAGGATCTCTCATGCAAAAAACCGTACTCGTGATTGGCGCTTCCCGCGGTCTGGGCCTAGGCCTCGCCAAGCAATTTTCCAGCGAAGGCTGGCAGGTCATTGCCACGGTTCGCAACTCGCAACAGGCCGACGCGCTCGACCAGATTCCACGAGTGAGCTTGGAAACACTCGACATGACCGATGCAGCAAGCGTTGACGCACTGGCCAAGCGTCTCGAAGGCACGCAGCTGGATGTGCTGTTCGTCAACGCTGGCGTTGCCGGGCCGCAAGACAAGCCGGCCACCCAGGCCACCGAGGCAGAGGTGGGTCAGCTGTTCTTTACCAATGCTGTCGCGCCGCTGCGCCTGGCCGAACGATTGCGACCGGCGGTCAATCCCGAGCGAGGCGTCATTGTGTTCATGAGCTCCATCCTCGGCAGCGTCGAGACCGGTCCCGGCATGGGCATGTCGCTTTACGGCGCGAGCAAGGCCGCGCTCAACCATATGACCCGCACTTTCGTATCCGAGTTGGGCGAGACCGGGTTGACGGTATTGTCCATGCACCCCGGTTGGGTGAAGACCGACATGGGTGGTGTCCAAGCGCCGTTGGATGTTCAGACCAGTACACGCGGAATGGTCGAGCAGGTCACCCTGGCGCTGGGCCGTGGCGGGCATCACTACCTCGACTACCAGGGCGAACCGCTGCCCTGGTAATGGATAACATGGCGCCCGCGGTCCACCGCGCGAAGCACGGAAGCTGGCGCTGCGCCGAATACGGGCATCTGACCTGAAAACTGGGTTTCACCGAGCTGCCTACTCTGAACTCATTCGCCCAGGAGAAAGCCGGTCGTGACGACTCATCGAATCTGGATCAAAAATCCCCTCGCGCTCTTCACTGCCACCGATCAGAGTGCCCCTGGAGGATTGGTAATCGAAAATGGCGTCATCACCGAGCTACTGGTCGCTGGTGCCACGCCATCGCTTTTTATCGATGAGACCTTCGATGCCCGCGAGCATGTCGTACTGCCGGGGCTGGTCAACGCCCATCATCACTTCTATCAGACACTTACCCGCGCCTGGGGGCCGGTGGTCAATGAGCCGCTATTCAGTTGGCTGTTGACGCTTTATCCAATTTGGGCACGATTGACGCCACGGGCGCTGGAATTGGCGAGCAAGGTCTCTCTGGCCGAGCTCCTGCTCTCAGGCTGCACTACGACCGCCGATCATCACTACCTGTTTCCAGCGGGACTCGAGGAAGCCATCGACATTCAGGTCGGAGCAGTACGCGAGCTCGGCATGCGCGCCATGCTCACCCGCGGCTCAATGAACCTGTCCAAGGTCGATGGGGGGCCGCCCGGCAAGAGCGTGGTGCAAACTGCCGAGGTGATCCTCGCCGACAGCGAGCGACTGATCCATCGCTACCACGAGCGCGGCGACGGCGCGCAGATCCAGATTGCCCTGGCGCCCTGCTCGCCCTTTTCGGTCACGACCGACCTCATGCGCAGCTGTGCTGAGCTTGCAGAAAGGTACGATGTGCGACTTCATACCCATCTAGGCGAAACGCTGGATGAGCAGCCGTTCTGCGCGCAGCGCTTTGGCATGCGCACCGTAGATTATCTACAGAGCGTCGGTTGGCTCGGTCCACGTACCTGGCTGGCCCACGGCATCCACTTCAATCAGGTGGAGATGCATCGTCTGGGTGCAGCCGGAGTCGGGATCTGCCATTGCCCCAGCTCTAACATGCGTCTGGCTTCGGGCATCTGTCACACCCTGGAACTCGAGAACAAGGGTGCAATCATCGGACTGGGTGTCGACGGCGCCGCTTCCAATGATGCCTCCAACATGATGCTCGAGGCACGTCAGGCACTGTTCATCCAGCGCTTGCGTTACGGTGCCAAGAAGATCACGCCGGAAAAAGTACTGGGTTGGGCCACGCGCGGCTCGGCACGCTTGCTCGGGCGTCGCGATATCGGCGAGCTGGCGGTCGGCAAGCAGGCCGATCTTGCACTGTTCAAGCTCGACGAACTGCGCTTTTCAGGTAGCCACGATCCCATCGCGGCATTGCTCCTGTGCGGCGCCGATCGCGCCGACCGGGTCATGGTCGGCGGCCAGTGGAAGGTGTGTGATGGCCAGATCCCGGGGCTCGACATCGCTGGGCTGATAGCGGACCACAAGCTCGCCGCGCGGGAGCTGGTGAACGGCTGAGGTTGCACTTTAGTGGAGCGCGAGGACCGGACGACGCACCACTAGCGCTCCAGTGCACAGCTTTTTTGGGCACTTCCTGAAATCCGAGAGCCGGCAACACGGCGATCTGTCCATCTGGTCAGCTTTTTGCAATCGGACAGGCAGCCGCTACGGCCCTCGCGTCATGACACACAGGAGCGTCATTCACATGCAGAAGAAACCACGGAGCGCCTTGCTGCGCAGCCTTGCCGTTGCCATCGGCTTCACCAGCGTCCTTTCCACTGGCGCAGCCTTCGCCGCTGATCCGCTGAAGGTCGGCTTTGTCTACGTAGGCCCGATCGGCGACCACGGCTGGACTTACCAGCATGAGATGGGCCGCCAGTATCTGGAAAAGGAGCTCGGCGAGCAGGTCGAGACCACCTTCGTCGAGAACGTTGCCGAAGGCGCCGATGCCGAGCGAGTAATCCGCAACATGGCCAAGGGCGGCTACGACCTGATCTTCACCACATCCTTTGGTTACATGAACCCGACGCTCAAGGTTGCCAAGCAATTTCCCAAGGTCACTTTCGAACACGCTACCGGTTACAAGCAGGACAAGAACCTCGGCACTTACCTCTCCCGCTCCTATGAAGGTCGCTACGTGGGCGGCTTCCTCGCCGCGAAGATGACCAAGAGCAAGAAGATCGGCTACATCGCCTCCTTCCCGATTCCTGAAGTGATCCGCGACATCAACGCCATCCAGTTAGCGCTCGATAAGTACAACCCCGGCACCGAAATCAAGGTGGTGTGGGTGAACTCCTGGTTCGATCCAGGCAAGGAGGCGGATGCTGCCAACGCACTGATCGACCAGGGCGTCGATGTGGTCTTCCAGCACACCGACAGCCCGGCGCCGATCCAGGCTGCCGAGCGCCGTGGCGTCTATTCGGTCGGCTATGCATCGGACATGTCCCACTTCGGCCCGAAGGCCGTGCTGACGTCCATCGTCAACGACTGGGGCCCGCACTACAGCAAATCGGCAAAGGCAGTCGTCGACGGCAGCTGGAAGCCGCAGGATTTCTGGGGTGGTCTGGCAGAGGAAACCATCAGCCTGCCGATCAGCGATCTGGTACCCGCTGAGGTAAAAACCGAGGCAGAAGACATCATCGCCAGCATCCGCAGCGGGGCGTTTCACCCGTTCACCGGCCCGATCAAGGATCAGACCGGCACCGTGCGTATCGCCGAGGGTGCCACCGCCAGCAACGGCGAGTTGGCCTCGATGAACTACTACGTCAACGGCATCACTGCCGATCTGCCGAAGTAACACCAGCGGCCGCTGCGCAAGCCGCGCCAGCACAGGCGCGGCACCTGGAATTTGCCGTGCCGTCCCTCCTTCCGGAGAACCGCTGGCAAGGGGTGAACCCCTATATGGCTGACGGTACGAGAAGACCGCAGCGAGCATTCCTCGGAGCTATCCATGCACACACCACTCCCCATTATTGACATCGCGCCGCTCTACGCCTCGGATGTTAAGGGCTGGCACGAAGTGGCCCGTCAAATCGACACGGCTTGCCGTGACTGGGGTTTTTTCTATATCCGCAATCATCCGATCAGCGCGGAGCGTATCGCCCAGCTGAAGGGTGCTGCTGAACAGTTCTTCGGACTGCCCGTCGAGCAGAAACTACAGATCGATATCACCAAAAGCACCCATCACCGCGGTTACGGAGCGATTGCGACCGAACAACTCGACCCCGCCAAGCCAAGCGACCTCAAGGAAACCTTCGATATGGGTTTCCATATGCCACCCGATCATCCGGAGGTGCTGGCCGGCAAGCCGTTGCGGGGGCCGAATCGCCATCCCGAGATCGAAGGATGGCAGGCGCTGTTCGAACAGCACTACCAAGACATGCATGCGCTGGCCTGCACCCTTCTTCGCGCCGTGGCCAACGCACTAGGCGTCGAGTCAGGCTTTTTCGATGAGCGCTTCATCGAGCCGATCAGCGTGTTCCGCATGATCCACTATCCGCCACGCCAGACCGCAACGGCGCCCGAGCAACAAGGTGCCGGCGCTCATACCGATTACGGCTGTATCACGCTGCTCTACCAGGATCAGGCTGGCGGCTTGCAGGTGCAGAACGTGCGCGGAGAATGGATCGATGCGCCGCCAATCGAGGGCACCTTCGTCGTCAACATCGGCGACATGATGGCCCGCTGGAGTAACGACCGGTACAAGTCAACGCCGCATCGAGTGATCAGCCCGCTAGGCGTCGATCGCTACTCGATGCCCTTCTTTGCCGAACCAAATCCGGACACGATCATTAGCTGCCTGCCCGGTTGCCAGAGCCAGGACAATCCGCGCAACTATCCGGACACAACCTGTAGCGCCTATATGCTTTCGCGCTTCGCCGAAACCTACGCCTATCGCCGGGAAGCTTCAGCTGCAGTGAATTGACCGCCCTGCACCAAGGGAGTTGAGCCGCGAGCATCCTTGGCAGAACGCCGTTCAAGGATCAGCAAAGAACTGGCGGGCACATCATGTGCCCGCCAGCTCGTATCGACCCCGGCGACAGTCAGCCCCGCACAGGCGCCTTGCGCACCGGTGCATCCTTGGCGACGTAGTAAGCCGCTGTGCTGCGCGGCAATGGCTGCCGGCCACGAATGCGGTCAGCGATTTTCTCGGCGATCATGATGGTGGTGGCATTGAGGTTGCCGGTAATGATCTGCGGCATGATCGACGCATCCACTACACGCAAGCCTTGCACGCCGTGCACTCGGCCCTGCCCATCGACGACGGCCATTTCGTCCGTGCCCATCTTGCAGGAACAGGACGGGTGATAAGCCGTCTCCGCATGCTCACGGACGAAAGTATCCAGATCCGCATCGCTCTGAGCATCAATGCCAGGGCTCAGCTCCTTGCCACGGAAGGGATCGAGCGCCGGCTGATTGATGATCTCGCGGGTCAGGCGAATGCCATCACGAAACTCTTGCCAGTCCTGCTCGTGGGCCATGTAGTTAAAGAGGATGCTGGGATCGACGTTCGGGTCAGTCGAACGAATCTGGACCCGGCCACGACTGGGCGAGCGCATCGAACCGACATGCGCCTGGAAGCTGTGGCCGTCGTGGGCGTTGCTGCCGTTGTAACTGACCGCAACCGGCAGGAAGTGGAACTGGATATTCGGCCACTCGAACTCATCGCGACTGCGAATAAAGCCGCCCGCCTCGAACTGATTGCTGGCGCCGATGCCCGTGCCACCGAACAGCCACTGAGCTCCGATTGCCGGCTGATTCCACCATTTCAAAGCGGGATACAGCGAAACCGGTTGCTTGCATTCATACTGCAGGTACATCTCGAGATGGTCCTGCAGGTTTTGGCCGACGCCAGGCAAGTCGTGAACCACCTCGATACCAAGCCCCTTGAGTAATGCTGCCGGACCGACGCCGGAGCGCTGCAGCACCTGAGGCGAGGCAATGGCACCGCCGCAGAGCAGCACCTCGCGGCGCGCTCGTGCAGTGGTCGCCTGCTCACGGCCGCGCAGGTATTTCACGCCGACAGCGCGCTTGCTTTCGAACAGCACGCGGTCCGTCACGGCGTGAGTGACGATGGTCAGGTTCGGGCGATCCTTGGCCTGGTCAAGGTAGCCACGTGCCGTGCTGGCACGACGGCCATTGGGCGTGACGGTGCGGTCCATCGGGCCGAAGCCTTCCTGCTGGTAGCCGTTCAGATCCTCGGTCTTGGGGTAGCCGGCTTGTACGCCCGCCTCCACCATGGCATGGAACAGGATATTGTTGCCGGGCTTGGGCGTGGTCACGCTGACCGGCCCATCGCCACCGTGATAGTCGTTGGGGCCGATGTCGCGGGTTTCGGCCTTGCGGAAATATGGCAGGCAATCCAAGTAGGACCAGTCCTCGAGACCGGGCATGGTCGCCCAGTTGTCGTAGTCCAACGCGTTGCCTCGGATGTAGCACATACCGTTGATCAGCGACGAGCCGCCCAGACCCTTGCCGCGGCCACAGTCCATGCGGCGGTTGTTCATGTGGGGTTCTGGGTCGGTCTTGTAAGCCCAGTTATAGCGCGTGCCTTGCAGCGGGTAGGCCAGTGCTGCCGGCATCTGGGTGCGGAAATCGAGGCGATAGTCAGGACCGCCGGCTTCCAGCAGCAGGACACTGACATCCGCGTCCTCGGTCAGGCGTGCAGCCAAGGTATTACCCGCAGAGCCGGCACCGATGATGATGTAGTCGTATTCCATGAATCCTCCTGTCGCGTTGGCGAGCGCTGTCCTGCGCTCGTCTCAGCCTGCTCGCTTAGAAAACCGACGCGAACTCGCCCAGTTCTACCTGTACGGACTTCAGCCGCGTGTAATGCGTCAGCGACGAGATACCATTTTCGCGGCCAATCCCGGACTGCTTGTAGCCGCCGACGGGCATCTGCGCGGCGGATTCACCCCAGGTGTTGATCCAGCAGATTCCGGCTTCCATCTGATGAATGATGCGGTGGGCGCGCGCCAGATCACGGGTGACAACACCAGCAGCCAGACCGTAGTCGCTGTCGTTGGCGCGGCGCACTGCCTCGTCTTCATCGTCGTAGGCCAGCAGACTGAGCACCGGGCCGAAGATCTCTTCACGGGCGATGATCATGTCGTCGGTGCAGTCGCTGAAGATGGTCGGCTCGATGTAGGCGCCACGGCCGAACTCGCCAGTGGTGGCGCGCTCACCACCGCAGAGCAGACGTGCGCCCTGCGCCTTGCCCTTGGCGATATAACCGAGCACGTTCTGCATGTGGGCGAAGCTGACCATGGGGCCGAAGGTGGTCTGCTCGTCTTGCGGATCGCCCATGCGGATGCGTTTGACCCGCTCGAGCAGCTTCGCTTCGAACTCGCTCAACAAGGCGCGCGGCACGAATACGCGGGTGCCGTTAGTGCAGACCTGACCGGAGCTGAAGAAGTTGGCCATGACAGCGATGTCGGCGGCGCGGTCCAGGTCGGCATCGTCACAGACGATCAACGGCGACTTGCCGCCCAGCTCCATGGTCACGTCCTTGAGCGATGAGCTGGCCGCACTGGCCATGACCTTTTTGCCCGTTGTCACACCGCCAGTAAAAGACACCTTGGCGATGCGCGGATGCTCGGTGAGCAACGCGCCGATCTCCGCCCCAGTACCGGTCAGCACGTTGAATACACCCGCCGGCAAGCCGGCTTCGGTAAAGATCTCTGCCAGCTTGAGCGCACTCAGTGAGGTCACTTCGCTCGGTTTGAAGATCATGGCGTTGCCGGCAGCCAGAGCGGGTGCGGCTTTCCACAATGCGATCTGGATCGGATAGTTCCAGGCGCCGATCCCGGCCACCACACCCAACGGCTCACGGCGGGTATAGACGAAGCTCGTGTCGCGCAGTGGAATCTGCTCGCCTTCGATGGCCGGCGCCAGGCCTGCGTAGTACTCGAGCACGTCAGCACCGGTGACAATATCGACGCTACGGGTCTCCATCAGCGGTTTGCCGGTATCGAGGGTTTCCAGCAATGCCAGCTCGTCGTTGCGCTCACGCAGGATGTCGACCGCTTTGCGCAGCACACGCGAGCGCTCCATGCCGGTCAGTGCTGCCCAGATCTTCTGACCTTTCTCAGCGCTGACCACCGCACGCTCAAGATCGGTACGCGAGGCCTGCGCCACTTCAGCGAGAACCTCGCCGTTGGCCGGGTTGACGCTCTCGAAGACGTCTCCACCGCTGGCCTCGACGTAAGCGCCATCGATATAGAGTTGTTGCCGTGGATAACGGGCCATGATTTACCTCTTCGAATGTCCAGGTGGCAACGACCGGATAGGCCACTGCCACGTTTCAGGTACCACGACGGACCTGTAGGTCCGTCGTGGTCGCAGTCAGGTGGCGCTTGCGGTACCGGGTTCGGACGAGCCGTCCGCCAGGCTGCCTTTCTCGCGCTGCAAGTGCAGGAACTGCATGTGGTGCTCGTAGTGATCGAGGATGTCTTCGATCAGCTGGCGCTTCGAGTAGCCCATCAGGTCGTAACCAAGGCTCCCCTGTCGCAGGTGCACTTCAAGCCGGTAATAGTGCGCACTGCTGCTCGATGTGCGCACCGCGAAAGACGGCATCGAGCTGCGAACAGGCCAGATCTGGTAGGTGAAGTCCATTTCGCTGCCAAGATTCACGTTGAGGATCAGGTGCTCGTTGCCCGCCTCGCCTTCGATGATTTCCACCGGCACGCCTTTCTCGCCGAGCGCTTTCTGGATCTCCTCCATCGCTGGCCGGCATGTCTCTTTCAGGTAGCGGCGGATCTGCGACAGGCTCGGGAAACTCATCGCCCGCGAGAGCCGCTGACTCCAGTTCATGTGGGCATGTTCAAGCGTCGCACGGCCGGACAGCTGTCCTGAGAGGCTCTTTTGATAACTGTCCGCCATCACGCCTTCGACGTGCAGCGCCTTGAACAGACCCACCATCATGAACAGAAGCACAATGGAGAACGGCAGCCCCATGATGACCACGGTGCCCTGCAGCGCACTCAGCCCGCCGGCAATCAGCAGTGCCAGGGTCAGCACGCCGATGATCGCGGCCCAGAGTATGCGCATCCAGACCGGCGCATCGCTATTGGCGTCCTTGAGAATCGAGGTGAAATTGGACAGCACCAGCGAGCCCGAATCACCGGACGTCACGAAGAACACAATGGCAAGGATGGTCGCCACGGCAGTCGTCAGGCCGGCCCAGGGCAGGCTCTGCAGGAACAGGTAGATCGAAGAACCCGGATTACTCACCGCCTGCGCGCCGAACTCAACGGCACCGTTCATGACCATGTCGATAGCGCTGTTACCCATGATCGACATCCACGCCATCATGAAAGCCAGCGGCAACAGCAACGTCCCAATCACGAACTCACGGATAGTGCGCCCCCGCGAGATACGCGCCAGGAACAGCCCGACGAAGGGCCCCCATGCAATCCACCAGGCCCAGAAAAATACCGTCCAGGCATTCAGCCAATCGGTGGGCTGGTCATAAGCGTAGGTATCGAACGACAGGCTGATGAAATTGGAGAAGTAGTCGCCAATGTTCATCACCAACGCGTTGAGCAGAAAGGTGGTCTTGCCGGCGAACAACACGAACAGCAGCAGCAACACTGCGAGGAGCATGTTGAACTCGGAGAGCCGACGAATGCCCCGCTCCACCCCGGTCGCCGCCGATATCGCGGAGAACACGACGATCAACACGACCAACACCGACTGGGTCAGCGTGCTTTCAGGCACGCCGAAAATGTAGTTGAGGCCGAAGTTGAGCTGAATGATGCCAATGCCGAGGCTTGTGGCGATTCCGAACACGGTGCCTAGTACTGCGGCCGTGTCCACGGTATGCCCGATGGGGCCGTAGATGGCCTTGCCGAAAATCGGGTACAGCGACGAGCGGATCGAAAGAGGAAGCCCTTGGCGAAAGCTGAAGTAAGCCAGCGACATGCCCACCAGGGTGTAGACACCCCAGCCAGACAGTCCCCAGTGCAGGAAGGTCAGCTCCATGGCATGCCGCGCCGCCTGCGCGGTGCCGCCTACGCCTATCGGCGGTTCCAGATACTGCGTGATCGGTTCAGCGATACAGAAAAACAGCAAGTCGATGCCGATACCGGCGGAGAACAGCATCGCCGCCCAGGTAACGACATTGAATTCCGGTTTCGAGTGATCAGGGCCTAGCCTGATTTTGCCGTAGCGCGAGGTCGCAATGACAATCACGAACAGTAGGTACACCAGTACGGCTAGAAAGTAGAACCAGCCAAAGGTGTTTGAAATCCAGCCCAGGACGGTATTGATGACCGTCAGGGATGGCTCCGTGAAAAACATCGTCCAGATCGCAAACAGTACGATGGCAACCGCCGAACTGTAGAAAACGATCGGATTGATGCGATCTCGGGTTGGATCAGTGTGACTGGGTGAGAGCTCAGCCTCGTTCATCAGTTCTATCTCCTGAACTTGTTCTGGCTTTTAGGACATCGCGACGCGACGAAATGCGGCTGCCACGTTTTGCGACTGCCAAAGCGGCTGCACTGCTGCTGCCTGTATGCGGGGCTGCGTCAGGGGCGACGCGCCAAAAACTGCCGTAAAGCTCTGGCGAGCGCGGCACTGGAAAAGAGTGAAGCGTACAGCCGTAAAACAAACGTAGCCTATGTTCGAAAAAAGGGCGGCTATCCTACACGAATTATCGAAACCCTGCATGGGGCACGCAGATAGCGTGCTGGCGCAAAGGGGCTCATGCGTACGCACCGCTCGGGCTCTGAAGCTATTGCAAATTGCCCGCCAGCCTTGAGCGTAGGCGCGATCCACCACCGCAACGGGTAAGATGACGCCCCTCCGCGCCGGGCTAATCACCATGTCCTACTCAGTTTCCCCCATCGGCTTCGTCCGCTCCTGCTTCAAGGAAAAGTTCGCCATTCCACGCCAGCCGCAACTGGCACCCGCCGCTCGAGGCGTACTGGAACTGGTCGCACCGTTCGATCAGGTTCATGCGCTGGAGGGACTGGAACAGGTGAGCCATGTCTGGCTGCTGTTTCTTTTTCATCAAGCCTTGGAGGCCGAACCCCGTCTGCGAGTACGGCCGCCACGTCTAGGTGGCAACCGAATGGTTGGCGTATTCGCGACACGGGCGACGCACCGGCCCAACGGCATCGGACAGTCGGTCGTGAAACTGGACCAGATCGAGCCTGGCCGTCTCTATGTGTCGGGAATCGATCTGCTCGATGGGACACCGGTGCTGGACATCAAGCCTTATGTCCCCTATGCCGACGTGGTCACAGATGCCCATAACGGCTTGGCCGAGGACGCACCCAACCTCATTGCAGTGAGCTGGACCGAGGCCAGCCTGCAACAGGCGCATTGCGAAGCGGCACGGCTGGGCGAGCCGCTGCAAGCCTTGATTGAACAGTGCCTGGCACAAGACCCGCGACCGGCCTATCAGACGCCAGCACCGGAACGCCGCTACGGCACCCGGCTCTGGGATGTCGAGGTCCGATGGCACTACCCAGAGCCATCAACCATCACGGTATTGGAAGTGACACGAGCAGCCAGCTAGGCTGACCTAGACCTTCGCAAGACCATTCAGCAATATCCTGCATACCGGCTCGAGTAATCGCCTCTTAAGCTCAGCGCATACGACAGGTGCCCGTCATGCCCACATTCGTCGGTATCTACGTTTACCCCGACGTCGAGGTGCTCGATTTTACGGGGCCTTACGAGGTGTTCACCACCGCGACGCGGCTGGCGCTGCGCGACGGTCTGCCACCGCCCTTCTCAACGTCGACCATCGCTGCGCGCAAGGGGCTCGTCCGCGCCAGGGCGGGTCTGGTCGTCCAACCCAACTACAACTTTGCCAACCACCCCACCATCGACTTGCTGATCGTTCCGGGCGGAGTGGTCGCCAACGAACTGGAGAACCCCGAGGTGGTGCGGTGGATCGAGAAAACAGCCGCGCAGGCCGGACTCACCGCCTCGGTGTGCACCGGTGCATTCCTGCTGGCGAAAGCCAACGTGCTGTACGCGCATAAGGTGACCACGCACTGGGAAGATATCAGTGAACTGAAAGCGATGTTCCCGCTGCTCAAAGTGATCGAAGGCTGCCGCTGGGTTGATACCGGCCGCTACGTAACCTCGGCAGGTATTTCGGCCGGTATCGACATGAGCCTGCACTTGGTCGAGCGTATCGCAGGCCCCGAACTGGCCGAAGCCACCGCACGACAGATGGATTTCGACTGGCGCAAGAACAGCTGACCCAAACAGCACCAATACTGCTTCGCCCACCGATCAGTAGGCTATTTAGGCGCCGGCGTGAGCAGCAATCGCTGGGTGCCGTAGACCTTGTCGAGGTTCTCCGATTTGAATGGGAAGCTCATGTAGCCGCCTTTCAACCAGGCCTCGATGCCGTCTGCGTAGTGGGGGCTGGCCGGGTTGCCCGACTGACCGGTGCTGTTTAGCCCGATCATCGGCTCATCACGACCGAAGTCGACAATGATCCGCATTGCTGGGATCAGCCAGGTATCGAAATTGTCGCCCCAGCGGTAGGCCGACACGTTCAGCGTGCTGTGATCGCCACCAGCCGCGACCGGCCCCCGATCCAGATAGCCGTTGATCGCATTGATGCCAGCGCGCTGGCTGGGCGACATGTGGGGCGCCAGTTGAGTAGTGCCGCTCTTCCAGGTGTAGGTATGCAGCTGCCCCCACTGCCAGGCACTTCGGTCAGCACCCTGGGCAGTTTCCATACGACTGACCGAAGCGGCAAGTGAGCGCGCCAGAATGGCCGGCTTGTCTTCCTGTTGGGGCGTACCGATATCGTCCCAGAACGGGCTGTCGTCCCGGCCGAGCAAATGATCGGCCTGTGCCGAATAGGAGGCGTTTGCGACCTCGACCAGGGCCTTCCAAGCGGCGCTACCCTCCGGCCCCAGCTCGTCGAGAAAGGTCTGGCGTGCCGCCTCCATCAGGAAGGTTTCATACAGCGCTGCGTCCGCAGAGCCAGCAGCGAGCTTGCCATCGAAGCGCAGAACGGTCGAAAGCGCTTCACGTGCCAGGCGCCGCTCAGGCTCGGCAAGCGTATCGATGGCGGCTTTCAGCGGCTCCGCCATTCCCGGCGCCTGCAGCATGGTCTGCAGCTTGGCAGCAAAGGTCGTCGTCTGGTCATACTGCATTGCGATCACACTGCGGGTGTCCTGCTTGCCCCGACCAAGCAGCTCGGCAATACGCTCGGCACGCTCCGGGTAGTACCAGGAATTGGACAGCTGCATGCCATAGCCCTTAGGCACGGTGCGATGATTGGCGGTCCCTAGCCAGCCTTGTATCGGATCCTGATCATAGGGGTGAAGCATGGGATCGGCGTAACCGTCCCAGTCATAACGCCCTTCCCAACCGGGCGACGGAAGCAGGCCCAACCCCTCGCGCCGGTTCGGATAGCGTCCGGTGACCTGCCAGCCGGTACTTTGCTGGTCGGCAAACACGATGTTCAGCGCCACAGCACGGATGTCGCGGGTCGCCTCGAACGCCTGGTCGACGGATTGCGCACGGGTCAGGTCAAAAAACGCATCCAGCGTTTGATCAGCCTCGAACTGGTTGGTCTTCAGAGCCAGCCCGTAACCACTGCTCAACTGCAGCGGCTGCAACGGATGTTTGCGCTCGCCTAGAACGCTATTGAGCAGCGGCCCGTTGCGTGTCTCGTAAATCGTTTCTCGGACAGGTCGCCCGCCCTTGATAAAGAAGGTCTCATTTCGTTCGCGAGCCGGCACCCACTTGCCATCGGCCAGATACAGCAAGCGGCTACCCTCGCGCCGCACCTGCTCGAGAAAGAGGTCCTGGGTATCGCCCATGACCATGGTCATGCCCCAGCCCAGCTTGCCGTTGAAGCCTGCGACCACAGCAGGCACGCCAGCAATCGTCACGCCTGCAGCCTGAAACTTCGGCGAGCGAATCTGCACGAAGTTCCAGTACGACGGCATGGACAGCGGCAAGTGCGTGTCATTGGCCAGGATCGGCTTGCCACTGCGCGTATTGCTGCCGGAAATGGCCCAATTGTTCGAAGCGGCGACCCCCAGCATGTTGAGCGAGGCAACTTGGGCGGCAGCGCTCTCAAGCGCTGCAAGCCCAGCAATATCGCCGCTCAGCTTCAGGCCTTTGAGCTTGTCGGCCTCCTCAAACGGCAACGCCTCGTCTGGGTAGGTGGGCAGCAGCCAGGCGACCTTGTCCGCACCGACTTTCTGCGCCATGAGCAGCGATGCGATTTCTTCCTGAAGATTGACCGCCAGGCCGAAGTTCAACAGACAGAACACCAGTGCCGAATCTTCAGCTTTCCAGTACTCAGGCGTATAGCCTGTGACTGCAAGATCCATCGGCAACTTGTCGCGATGACGGAACAGGTAGGCGTTAACGCCTCTGGCATACACCTCGAAGAAGCGCTTAATCCGCGGCGAGCTTTCCCGATACAGCACCGCAGCGCTTTGCCGAAGGTTTACCGCACGCATGAAGCGGTCGACCTCAAGCACGCCGGGCCCGGCCATTTCAGCCAAGCGCCCTTCGGCCATGAGCCGCATGCTGACCATCTGACTCAGCCGGTCAGTGGCATGTACGTAACCCAATCCGAACAGCGCATCATGAAAGTTCGCCGTTTCAATCAGCGGCATACCCAGCGTGTTGCGACGGATGCTTACACTTTTGTCCAGCCCCGTAATCGCCTGGACGCCCTGGGCAGGCGGCAGGCTGTCGCTGTAGCGACTATCCAGATAGGCCTGGCAGCCGCTAAGGGCTCCACCCACAAATACGGCGCCCAACGTCAGGCGAACCAGAAAAAACGGCAGACGCAGTGGCATCAACGGCTCCTTGCGGGCAGGGCAGTACGGATATGAAAAGGATTTGGTCTGCCGTCGCGCTCAGGCGGCTTGGTGATTCTTTGGCAGTGCTTCATCAAGCAGCCAGCGGGCGGAGCGGCGCGCCTCGGCCTTGTGCTGCAATTCGAGCGCACTGAAGCGTGCCTCATGATGGCGACGCTCAGAACGATCCAGCGCTTTCCAGGCGTCATGAGTGGGGACTTGCGAGGTCTCCTCGAAGAGCACTTGAAAAACCTGACAGCGCGGGTCCTGACCCAGCGCGGAATCGAAGTTATCCAGCAGCACCTTGATCCGGATAGCACCTTCGATCAGAGGGACCTGTTCTTCGAGCAGGCTGCTCGCGAGCACGCGTAGGTCTGCGGCAAGCGCTGCGTGCTGCTGCGCCTGCATCTCCGCTAGCTGTTGCTCTCTGCGCCATACCCTGCGCCATAGATGCAGGGCGTATCCCGCCAGGGCCGCGATCAGCAGCAGGGCAGCTATGAGCAACACTATCGCGAAGGGTGTCATGCGCGGATCAGGCTCCGTGGCACTTCTTAAACTTTTTCTGGCTGCCGCATGGGCAGGGATCGTTCCGACCGACATCCTTCAGCGGATTACGCACCGGATCGTGGCTATGGTTGCAATGCGGGCCGTGTACATGTCCGTGGTCCTGGTGCGCGTGGTCGTGATCATGATTGCAATCGGGACCGTGCACGTGTGTTTCGTGGTTCATCGGTACTGCTACTCCGGGATAAAGTTGCCGGGGATTATCTCGCCATTGGTTGAGATGTGCACGCGCCGTCCGAGCATTAGACCGGTTTTCAACTCACCATCCAGACGATAGGCAATCGGGCGATCCGGCTTTTCCAACAGACGCACAATGTACTTCATGTGCCGCCAGAGATTGGTATGTATCGGCACCTCGTAATACTCGAAGCCGTTTCCGGGAACGGTTGTCCAGCCGCTGGACTCTCCGCTCGCCAGCTCGATGTCGTTGAGGTGGACGGTATACACCAAACCGCGAACCGGCAGGCTCTGCTCGTTGGGATTGTCGATGCGAAAGCGCAGCATGAACTGCTGTTCGAGCAGCCTGGCTTTGATGATTTCGACGTTTTTAAGTTGGACGCGGGGATCCCGGAAATCACTGCTGAACCAGGTGGAACAGCCTGCAAGGCCGGCCAGCAGACTCAACAACATCACCGTTCTGGATATTCTTCTTATGGGTGCGTGGCAAAGCATTCCGGTACTCCAAAGGACGGCCAAGTGTAGCAAGCAGCGGATCGCCCGCAATGGGTTGTTTGGCGAAACTAGCAGCAACGTGCTACGTCTTTGCGACCGTTCTGACGGCTCCTGGCGAAGCCATCAACGCCGTTATCGCCAGCATGCCACTGGCTACTAGCCACGGCACTCGCTGGCGGGACTGCTCTCAACCAGCCAACGCGCGAGCCAGCACCGCACGTACCTTCACAATTCCTTCAGCCAGCGCAGCCTCGATTTCCGCCATGGTGATGATCCCACTGCTTTTGCCCGCAGCCGGATTGACCACCAGCGCCAGACAGGCGTAGGGCAGCTCCAGTTCACGCGCCAGCACCGCCTCGGGCATACCGGTCATCCCGACGATGTCGCAACCATCGCGCTCCATCCTGGCGATTTCAGCGACCGTCTCCAGCCGCGGCCCCTGAGTGCAGCCATACACACCATGACTGCTGAACAGGTAACGTTCAGCTGCCAGACCGGCGATCAGGCGCTGGCGCAAGGGCTCGTCATAGGGATAGCTGAAGTCGACATGGGTGACATGATCGATGTCGCCCTCGAAGAACGTGTGCTCGCGGCCGTAGGTGTAATCGATCAACTGATGCGGCACGCAGAGGTGACCGGCCCCCATGGCCGAGTGGATGCCTCCGACCGCATTCACTGCGATAACGGCCTGCGCGCCGGCACGCTTCAGCGCCCACAGATTGGCGCGATAGTTGACCTGATGTGGCGGAACCCGGTGCGGGTGACCATGCCGAGCGAGAAACAGCACTTCGCGGCCGGCATACTCTCCACGCACAATATCGGCCGACGGCGGACCGTATGGCGTTTGCATGGGTATCGCTTCGAGCAGGGTCAGCCCAGGCAGCTCGGTAAGCCCCGTGCCGCCGATAATGGCATGGACAGACATCTGTGTTTCCTTGGTCAAGCGATCAGTTCGGCAGCTTTGAGTGCAGCGACGGATGCGCGCCAGCGCGGATCCTGTTTGTATTCCAGTGAGCCGCAAGCCCGGTTGCGCATTCTGCCCAAAGCCGGTGATGGCTGTGCCCCGAGCCGCTGCAGCGCCGACAGTGCAAGCTCAGCAGCCCCGCGATCATTACACACCAACCCCATATCGCAACCCGCCGTCAGCGCCGCCTCGATGCGGCTCGCCGCATCACCGGCGACATGCGCACCAGCCATCGATAGGTCATCACTGAAAATCAAGCCGCGGAATCCCAACTCATCGCGAAGCACATCCTGCAACCAACGCCGGGAAAAACCAGCGGGCCTGTCGTCTATTTGCGGGTAGATAACATGGGCGGGCATCACGGCATCAAGCTCGGCGGCCAGCTTGCGGAAAGGGACAAGATCCCGACCGCGCAACTCATCCAGCCCGCGTTCATCGACCGGTATTGCGACATGAGAATCCGCTTCGGCCCAGCCATGACCTGGGAAGTGCTTGCCAGTGGCCGCCATTCCGGCGCTGTGCATGCCCCTGATGAAAGCGCCGGCCAGCTCGCTTGCCCGTAGTGGATCACCCTCGAATGCACGCGAACCAACCACAGCGCTGCGCTGGTAATCGAGATCCAGGACTGGCGCGAAACTGAAATCGAGACCGACTGCGAGCACTTCAGTCGCCATCACCCACCCGCAAATTTCTGCCAGCTCCTGCGCATTGGGACGCGAGGCGAATTCGCGCATCGCCGGTAGCCGGACGAAGTCACGCCTCAGCCGCTGGACGCGCCCCCCTTCCTGGTCGACCGCCAGCAGCAGATCAGGCCGCACCGCTCGAATCGCTCGGCAAAGCTCTTGGACCTGAGTCAGGTTTTCGATATTCCGGGCAAATAAAATAAGCCCGCCTACTTCCGGTTGGCGTAGCAATTGTCGGTCCTCGGCGGTCAGCCAAGTACCGGCAATATCCAACATCAAAGAGCCATGCATGTTAGTGAGCGAATCCTTATATCAGCGTTGCGCTCGACCAATCCGGGCATGCAGCTTCGCCGATATACACGGCACAGCCAGCGGGCACACGGGGGAAGAGTTCGAGCAGGTCGGCATTGCGTAACCTGATGCAGCCGTGGGAGAGCGGTATTCCCATAGGCTCCGAATCCGGCGTGCCATGCAGATAGATGTAGCGGCGAAAAGTATCGACTGGCCCCATCCGGTTGTACCCCGGCTCACAACCACTGAGCCAGAGGATCCGCGTCAGGATCCAGTCACGGCCAGGAAAACGCTCATGCAGATCGGCATCCCATACCTCCCCGGTCCAACGCCGTCCGCGCAAAACGGCTCCCGAAGGCAACTCCTCACCAATGCGTGCGCGCACCTGATGGCGGCCTCGCGGCGTACAACCGGTGCCATTGCGTTCACCAGCACCATTACGCGCGGTAGAAACAGGGAAACGAAGGCGCAGGCAGGAATTGGCAAACCCGTAGAGCGTCTGGTCAGCGATCGAGATATGGAGCAAATCGAGGTCGTTCATGGGCGGCTAGCTTAGCCGATCGCCCCGTGAGGATGCACCCTAGCCCTTGGCTGGCATTGCCAAGGCGTTACGTCGGGCAATCGGATGGGCCTGCGCCAGCCCTGGATCTGCGACACCCGAGTCGGCCCGCATACCCGCTGCAAGAAACGGGACCATCATGCGCATGACCTGCTCAATCGAGGTTCTTGCGCCGAAATCGTTCTCGGCGATAGCCCTTAGCGCTTTGATACCCGACATGCTGAAAGCCGCAGCGCCCAGCATGAAATGCACACGCCAGAACAACTCGATCGGCGGGATCGACGGCGCGGCCTCGTGTACCCGATGCATGTAACGGCGAAACACCTTGCCGTACATGTCCTCGAGATAGCGACGTAGATGCCCCTGGCTCTGACTGAAGGAAAGCCCCAGCAGACGCATGAAGATGGACAGATCATCGCCGCTGCGCGGCGTCACTGCCAGCGCTTGCTCGACCAGGATCTCCAGCAACTCTTCGAGGCTTTCCTTCCGGTCAGACTGCGCTTCGCGCCTATCCAGCTCCCGCTCAAGGCTGATGCAGAATGGCCCTAGAAAACGCGAGAAAACTGCCTGAATAAGTGCCTTTTTCGAACCGAAGTGATAGTTCACTGCGGCCAGGTTGACGCCGGCTCTGCTGGTGATCAGACGCAGCGACGTCTCGGCGAACCCCTTCTCAGCGAATAGCTGCTCCGCCGCATCCAGGATACGCTCGACTGTTTCGGACTGCGCCATGCCCTCTCCCCCGACAAACATCTGTTTGAAACTTACGTTTCAACCTACACCAAGTCAACCGACATAGCGCCGAAATGCTTCGGCGGCCCTTTACTGCGCGCCCACAGCCTACCTGCCGCCCAATCAAACAACGATTGCCAAGCATTCGGTACTGTATATAATCCCAGTCACTGTATAAAAGAACAGAGACCCTTTTGATGATCAAACTGACCCCTCGCCAGTCGGAAATCCTCGCCTTCATCAAGCGTTGCCTTGAAGACAACGGCTACCCGCCGACACGCGCCGAGATCGCTCAGGAGCTGGGTTTCAAATCGCCCAACGCCGCAGAGGAGCACCTCAAGGCTTTGGCTCGCAAAGGCGCCATCGAAATGACGCCCGGCGCCTCTCGCGGGATACGTATTCCAGGCTTCGAACCGGCTACCGAGGACAACGGCCTTCCGGTAATCGGCCGGGTTGCTGCCGGTGCGCCAATTCTGGCGCAGCAACATGTCGAAGAATCTTGCCAGATCAATCCTTCATTTTTCCAGCCGAAGGCTGATTACCTACTGCGCGTCCACGGTATGAGCATGAAGGATATCGGCATATTTGATGGGGACCTGCTAGCGGTCCATACCACGCGTGAAGCACGGAATGGACAGATAGTCGTGGCCCGAATCGATGACGAAGTAACTGTTAAACGTTTTAAACGTGAAGGCAGCAAGGTCTGGCTGCTTGCCGAAAACGCCGAGTTTGCGCCTATTGAAGTTGATCTTGAACAGCAAGAGTTGGTTATCGAAGGTTTGAGCGTCGGCGTAATACGCCGCTAAGGAGAGGTTCATGCAGTACCATCCCCAACCCACCGCAGGCAAACCACCGCAGCTTTCCTTGTTCGAAGGGCTGATCGCGCATCGCCTAACACCGTTCGCAGAGGTAACGCACGCTCCACAGCCCGCCGACGACTGCCTGAGTGAAATGACCCTGACTGGTAGCGGGGATCACTGCCGCCAGTTGCTGGCTCCCATGCTGCGCGAGCTCAGTGAGGCAGCGGATACTCGCTGGCTCACACTGATTGCACCGCCTGTATCGCTTTCACAGAGCTGGCTGCGAGAAACCGGACTGAATCGTGACCGCATTCTGTTGCTCCAGGCCCGCGATAGCCAGACTGCGCTTGAGCTGGCATGCAAGGCGTTGGTATCAGGCTGCAGCCACACGGTCATTACCTGGTTCCCACGCATCGACAAGGGGGGCCGCCTGAAGCTGCGCGTGGCGGCAGCCCAGGGCAATGCACAGAGTTTGAACATACGTCTGGGTAGCTAATACGCCCCAACCGGTTGGCATAAGGATGTGCCGAAACCCGCCAGGAGCCGCAAAGGCGACCAGGCGTCTTTACCCCTCAATGCAACACGCGCGGCCCTTCTTCCTCCCGCTCGAAATCACCCTCCGATACGCGCCCCGCCATCTGCACGCCAATGTTGAACATGGCCTTAGCGACTTCAACATGCTGACCTTGCAGGAACGCCTTAGCATCATCAGAAAAATCCAGCGTGACCAACACGCCTTCGTCCTCGGCACGACGCAGCACAATGCTGCCGTCGGGTAGCTCGACGATTTCCAGAAAAGACGTTGGCATTGGCATGCTCCCCTTGAAACCGCGCATTGTAACAGCCGACCGCCCAGGCGGCAGCCTTTGGGTTTAGCTGCCAAAACAGGATGCTGAACAGCTACATAGTCTCGCGCAGGCAGGAAGCAGATGCGCGTTAACGCGACGGCACAGTAGGATGGCTGCCTATTGAGACCGGACCGCAGGATGACCATAAGAACCTTGCTACTGACCGCGCTGGCCATGCTCGCCTTCGCCGGCAATTCGCTGCTTTGTCGCGCAGCTCTGCGGGACAGCCAGATCGATCCAGCCACCTTCACTGCGCTGCGCCTATGTGCCGGTGCACTGGTGTTGTGGCTTTTGTTGTGCCTGCGTGGGAAGTCTTTTTCTAACTCAGGCAGCTGGCGGGGCGCCCTCGCACTCTTCGCCTATGCAGCCTCGTTCTCTTATGCCTACCTCGACCTTGACGCAGGCGCCGGCGCGCTGCTGCTGTTCGGGGCCGTGCAGATAAGCATGATCACCTGGGGGATGCTGCACGGTGAACGCTTGCATCGGGGGCAGACAGCCGGGATGCTCCTGGCAGGAGCAGGGCTGCTTGTGCTTCTGCTGCCAGGAACAAACACACCGCCGCTATCGGCATCACTTCTGATGGTGCTGGCAGGAGCGGCGTGGGGAGCCTATTCGATACTGGGTAAAGGGACGCCGGACTCACTTGCCGCTACTGCGGGCAATTTCATTCGCACCCTGCCAATCGCCGTCCTGTTATGCCTGCTTGCGTTGAACACGCTGGAGTGGGACAGCGCCGGATTGATCTATGCGCTGCTGTCTGGCGGTTTGGCCTCTGGCATCGGTTACGCCATCTGGTACGCAGCGCTCCCCGGCCTAGGGGCCATCCAGGCGGCCAGCGTGCAACTGAGCGTGCCACTTCTTACCGCCTTGGCGGGGAGCTTGCTGCTTGGGGAGCCCTTGACCGGGAAGTTGCTGGCCGCCGGCCTTGCGATTCTTGGAGGCATTGCATTGGTCATGCGTCTTAGACCAAGTACTTGATCCAGTACAGACACAGCAACGTTGCACGTCTAGGCGCTTACCACTCGGTAAGCGACTCGCGAAAGCGTAGGGCCAGCTGTTTCAAGCTGCTTCGCCAAGCCTCCAGCTCTTCACGCGCCAGCGCCGGCACCTGCGCATCCACACTGACCGCCTCGATCAACTGCATGGTTGGATCGGTTTTGGTCTTAGCAGGCGCACGAGGCGGCTCGAAGAGTGCTGAGTACGCTTTCAGCAGTTGTGCCAGCCAGGTTTCAGGATGCTCGGCCAACTCTATCAGCTCAGCGAGCTCCGGGCTCGATGACGAGCCCTGCACTGATGGCATCAGCAATAGCTCTGGACGCGGTGCGCTAGCACCAGGCAGGCGGTAGTAGCCAGCAATCTCGTGACATAGCCCCAGCAACGCGCCATAGAGATGAAAAAGACTAGCCTCGCGCTCGGCCTGGATCAGGCCTGGCGCATTCATCGCGCCTTTCTCCTCGGCCCGCCTCCAATTCTCAAGTGCGAGTCCGGCGAAGTAAATTTTCTGGTTGGTACGGGTGTACAGCTCATGAGCCATGGCGACGGTCTCCCAAGACTTGAAACGCTACAGGTCGAAGCCCGCGACAAAGCTGGCTCCGACCCGAGGCTGCCAGTTACTTACCGGTGCTCTTGTCCTCTACCTTCCACTTGCTGCCATCGAAGAAGGCTTTCCAGCCAGTCGGCTTGCCGTTGACCTCGGTTTGTACGTACTGCTCCTTGGTCTTGCGGCTGAAGCGGATCACAGCTGGGCGGCCTTCCGGATCCTTCTGAGGCGCCTTGAGCAAAAAGTGATACTTCGGGTCGATCTCATCCTTGTGAGGAATCAACTCCAGTACTAACGGTGCCCGGGTCTCGCGATTCTTCGGAAACTGGCTGGCGGCCAGGAACAAACCGGAAGCGCCATCGCGCAGTACATAGGTGTCGTCGACCTTTTCACATTTAAGCTCAGGCATCTTCACCGCATCCATCTTCGGCGGGGCCGCCTCGCCGCTTCTGAGCAACTTACGCGTGTTCTTACACTCGCCGTTGGTGCAACCGAAGAACTTGCCGAAACGGCCCGTCTTGAGCTGCATTTCACTGCCGCACTTGTCGCACTCCAGACTCGGCCCCTCGTAGCCCTTGATGCGGTACTGGCCCTCTTCGATCTCGTAACCCGTGCAATCGGGGTTGTTGCCACAGATATGCAGCTTATGGGTTTCGTCGAGCAGGTAGGCATCCATCGCCGTGCTGCAGATCGGGCATCGATGTTTGCCCAACAGCACGCGAGATTCGGACTCCCCTTCGTCATCAGCGGCAATCTCATCGCCCGGAATCAGGTTGACGGTGGACTTGCAGCGCTCTTTAGGCGGCAGGCTGTAGCCGGAGCACCCGAGAAAGACCCCAGTGGAGGCTGTGCGAATCATCATCGGACGTCCGCAGACCTTGCACGGAATATCGGTCAGCGTGGGCTGGTTGGCACGCATCCCGTTCTCGCTCGCCTCAGCGACCTCCAGCTTCTTTTTGAAGTCACCGTAGAACTCGTCGAGTACATGCTTCCACTCGCGCTCACCCTGTGCGACATCGTCGAGATTCTCTTCCATGCCGGCAGTGAAGCCATAGTCCATCAGGTTGTTGAAGCTTTCCGAGAGGCGCTCGGTAACGATGTCGCCCATCTTCTCGGAATAGAAGCGGCGGTTATGCAGAGAGACATAGCCGCGATCTTGGATCGTCGAGATGATCGCCGCATAGGTCGACGGCCGACCAATTCCGCGCTTTTCCATCTCCTTGACCAGGCTCGCTTCGGAGAAGCGCGCAGGTGGCTTGGTGAAGTGCTGGCTCGGGTCGAGCTTGATCAGCTTCATCCCGTCGCCCTTATTCATGTCCGGCAGGACGTCGTCTTCACCGCTCTTGCTCTGCTGCGGCATGACCTTGGTGTAGCCGTCGAACTTGAGGATCCGACCCTTGGCGCGCAGCTCGAAGTTGCCCGCGGCAACGGTAACACTGGTCGACAGATACTGCGCAGGCGGCATCTGGCACGCGACGAACTGACGCCAGATAAGGTCATAGAGTCGCTCGGCGTCGCGCTCCATTCCTGACAGCTGAGCCGGACGAAGATTGACGTCGGAAGGACGAATCGCTTCGTGAGCTTCCTGGGCGCCTTCCTTGCTGGAGTAGAAGTTCGGCTTTTCCGGCAGGTACTTGTTGCCGAATTCATCTTCAATGAAGCTGCGCACCATGCTCAGGGCATCCGCCGAGAGGTTGGTCGAGTCGGTACGCATGTAGGTGATGTAGCCCGCCTCGTATAGCCGTTGGGCCATCATCATGGTCTTCTTCACGCCAAAGCCGAGACGGTTGCTCGCGGCCTGCTGCAGTGTGGAGGTAATGAAAGGCGCCGAGGGTTTGCTGCTGGTCGGCTTGTCTTCGCGCTTGGCGACACTGTAGCTCGCACCTTTGAGCTGCTCGAGTGCGGCCATCGCATGCGCTTCGTTCAGCGGCTTGAACGCCTCGCCGTTTTCGCGAGCGACCTCGAAACGGACCTTCGCCTGCTCGGCAGTGGCCAGGTCAGCATGGACCTCCCAGTACTCTTCCGGAACAAAGGCACGGATCTCGCGTTCCCGCTCGACTACCAACTTCACCGCAACCGATTGCACGCGTCCTGCAGAGAGCCCGCGAGCGATCTTTGCCCAGAGCAGCGGGGAAACCATGTAGCCCACCACCCGGTCGAGAAAGCGCCGCGCCTGTTGCGCATTGACCCTATTGATGTCCAGATCGCCCGGCTTGGAGAAGGCCTCCTGGATCGCCTTTTTGGTGATCTCGTTGAATACCACGCGCTTGTAACGGCTGTCATCGCCACCAATTGATTCACGCAGGTGCCAAGCGATGGCCTCCCCTTCTCTATCCAAGTCGGTCGCGAGGTAGATAGTGTCGGCTTCCTTGGCCAGGCGACGAAGCTCATCGATGACCTTTTCTTTGCCAGGGAGGATTTCGTACTTCGCCTTCCAGCCGTGCTCGGGATCGATGCCCATCCGGGTAAAAAGCTGACGCTTGGCTTTCTCCTTCGGCGAAAGCGCCGGGGCTTCGGCCGCTGCGGCCTTACCGCGCTTGACCGGCTCCTTGTTGGCAGAGCCGCTGGTGGGAAGGTCGCGGATGTGGCCGATACTCGACTTCACCACGTATTGGTTGCCCAAATACTTGTTGATTGTCTTGGCCTTGGCCGGTGATTCCACGATGACCAGCGATTTACCCATGGAGAGGAGAGTTCCTGAATCGAGAGGTGAACTGAGAGTGTTGAACCGGCCGCAGCCCGACGTCGAAACGCCGCCCGGCCTGCCGGTTAAGAAGCGAAGCAGCCTAGCCAGCCTGCGAAGAGCAATCAATCGCTCCAGAAATCATCCGTACCCAAATCCAATGGCAGCCTAACTGCCTGGCAGGGGTTTTATCGTCCGAAACCGAGGGAAGTCATCTTCACTCGGTTCGAAAGCACCGCTATATATAGTGGCGATAGAGCCGAGGTCAAGCGCAGGGCTTAAGCCAGCTCGTCCGGACGACGCCTAAAAACGGCTGGGCTCGGCTTCGATCAGGGCGAAACGGGGAAGCGTTTCACCGTCGACATCAACCGTTTCGGTGAACATCGAAAGCGGACGCACCCATAAGCCGTAATCCCCGTATAGCGCCTGGTAGAAGACTAGCGACTCTTCCGTTTCGGAGTGCCGAGCCACTGCATATACGCGGTACTCGGGACCTTTGTAATGGCGGTAACGGCCTGGCGTGACCTGCATCTCGGCTGCCTCTGAAAAAAATCACTCATCAAAATGAAAACCGGGGCACGAGGCCCCGGTTTCCGTGTCGCCAACTAGCTTAGACGCGTTCGAACACTGTGGTGATGCCTTGACCAAGGCCGATACACATTGTGGAAACGCCCAGCGTACCGCCGTTCTGCTTCATCACGTTCAACAGGGTGCCCGAAATACGAGCGCCCGAGCAACCGAACGGGTGACCCAGCGCGATGGCGCCGCCATGCAGGTTGACCTTCTGCTCCATCTTGTCGAGCAGCTTGAGATCCTTCAGCACCGGCAGCGCCTGAGCGGCGAAGGCTTCGTTGAGCTCGACGAAATCAATGTCGTCCATGGTCAGACCAGCACGCTTTAGCGCCTTCTGAGTGGCCGGTACCGGTCCGTAACCCATGATCGCCGGATCCACACCGGCCAGGGCCATGGAGCGAATCACAGCCATCGGCTGGATGCCCAGATCCTGTGCGCGCTGAGCGGACATGACGATCATGCACGACGCACCGTCAGTGATCTGCGAAGACGTACCGGCAGTCACAGTACCGCCCTTCGGGTTGAAGGCCGGCTTGAGTGCCGCCAGGCTTTCGAGGGTGGTCTCGGGACGAATGGTTTCATCGTAGTCGAAGACCTTGAGGAAACCGTTCTCGTCGTAGCCTTCCATCGGGATGATTTCATCCTTGAACATGCCGTCGACGGTAGCCTTGTGGGCCAGACGATGCGAGCGCTCGCCGAAAGCATCCTGCTGCTCGCGAGTAATGCCATGCATCTTGCCCAGCATTTCAGCGGTCAAGCCCATCATGCCCGACGCCTTCGCAGCGTACAGCGACAGCTGCGGATTCGGATCGACACCATGCATCATGCCGACGTGGCCCATGTGCTCGACACCACCCACGACGAAGACATCACCGTTACCGGTCATGATCGCCTGAGCGGCGGTGTGCAATGCGCTCATGGAGGAGCCGCACAGGCGGCTGACGGTTTGCGCGGCACTGGTGTGCGGGATGCGGGTCAGCAGCGAGGCCATGCGGGCCACGTTCCAGCCCTGCTCAAGGGTCTGGTTGACGCAGCCCCAGATCACATCTTCCACTTCGGCCGGGTCGACCTTGGAGTTGCGTGCCAGTAAGCCATCGATCAGGTGCGCGGACATGGTCTCGGCGCGGGTATTGCGGTGCATGCCGCCCTTGGAACGACCCATCGGGGTACGGCCGAAGTCGACAATGACGACGTCTCTCGGATTAAGGCTCATATCTCTTTATTCCTCAATTAACCGTAGAAGCTCTGGCCGTTGGCAGCCATTTCACGCAGCTTCGCAGTCGGCTGGTACAGCGGGCCCAGGTCGGCGTACTTGTCGGCCAAAGCCACGAACTCGGCGACACCGATCGAATCGATGTAGCGCAGTGCACCACCACGGAAGGGAGGGAAACCGATGCCGTAGATCAAGCCCATATCAGCTTCGGCAGCGGTTTCGACGATGTTGTCTTCCAGGCAGCGGACCGTTTCCAGGCACAGCGGGATCATCATGTAGTTGATGATGTCCTCGTCGGACAGCTCGCGAGTCTCGCTGACCACCGGCTTGAGCAGCTCGTAGGACTGCGGGTCGACCACCTTCTTCGGCTTGCCCTTCTTGTCCATCTCGTAGACGTAGAAGCCTTTGCCGTTCTTCTGGCCGAGGCGGTTGGCGTCATACATGACGTCGACGGCCGTGCGGGTGTCGTCCTTCATGCGATCCGGGAAACCTTCAGCCATCACGTCACGGCCGTGGTGGCCAGTGTCCATGCCGACGACGTCCATCAGATACGCCGGGCCCATGGGCCAGCCGAACTTTTCCATCACCTTGTCAGCACGGACGAAGTCCACACCGTGGGCGATGGCGCGGGCGAAGCCGCCGAAGTACGGGAACAGCACGCGGTTGACCAGGAAGCCCGGGCAATCGTTAACCACGACCGGGCTCTTGCCCATTTTCTTGGCGTAGGCAACGGTGGTGGCGATCGCGGTTTCGCTGGTCTTCTCGCCACGGATCACTTCCACCAGCGGCATCATGTGCACCGGGTTGAAGAAGTGCATGCCGCAGAAGTTTTCCGGACGCTTGAGCGCCTGGGCCAGCAGGCTGATGGAGATGGTCGAGGTGTTAGAGGCGATGATCGCATCATCACGCACCAGGCCTTCGACTTCAGCCAGCACGGACTGCTTAATCTTCGGATTTTCGACAACGGCTTCGACGACGATGTCGACGTGACCGAAGTCGCCGTAGGACATGGTAGGACGAATAGCATTGAGGGCTTCTGCCATCTTCGCCGGAGTCAGGCGACCTTTTTCGACGCGCTTGCCGAGCAGCTTGGAGGCCTCGTTCAGCCCCATCTGGATGCCTTCTTCGCGGATATCCTTCATCAGGATCGGCGTGCCTTTGACAGCCGACTGATAGGCGATACCGCCACCCATGATGCCGGCGCCGAGAACGGCAGCCAGTTTCACGTCACGGGCTTGCTTGTCATACGCCTTGGCCTTCTTCTTCAGTTCCTGATCGCTCAGGAACAGACCGACCAGGCTCTGCGCAACAGAGGTCTTGGCAAGCTTGACGAAGCCAGCGGCCTCGACTTCGATCGCCTTGTCGCGGCCGAAGTTGGCGGCTTTCTGAATGGTCTTGATCGCTTCGACCGGCGCCGGATAATTCGGGCCCGCCTGACCGGCCACGAAACCCTTGGAGGTTTCGAAAGCCATCATCTGCTCAATAGCGTTGAGCTTGAGCTTGTCCAGCTTTGGTTGACGCTTGGCCTTGTAGTCCAGCTCACCAGAAATGGCACGCTTGACCAGATCCAACGCGGCGGCCTGCAGCTGCTCGGGGGCAACCACGGCATCTACGGCGCGAACCTTGAGCGCATCTTCAGCACGGTTTTCCTTACCGGACGCAATCCACTCAACAGCGTTGTCCACGCCGATCAGACGCGGCAGACGAACGGTACCGCCGAAGCCCGGGTAGATGCCCAGCTTCACTTCCGGCAGGCCGACCTTGGCGACGGTGGACATGACGCGGTAGTCAGCGGCCATGCACATCTCGAAACCACCGCCCAAGGCGATGCCATTGATGACAGCAACGGTCGGGACACCGAGGTCTTCGAAATCGCTGAAGATCTTGTTCGCTTCGAGGTTACCGGCGACCAGCTCCTCATCGGACATCTTGAAGTTATCGACGAATTCGGTGATGTCCGCACCGACAATGAATACATCCTTGCCGCTGGTAACGATGACGCCCTTGACCGAAGCGTCGGCCTTGATGGCGTCGACTGCCTGGCGAAGGTCGTTGAGGGTGAGGCGATTGAACTTGTTGACGGACTCACCCTTGAGGTCGAAATTCAATTCGACGATGCCGCTCTCAAGAGCCTTAACCGTGATGGCTTTACCTTCGTAAATCATCAACTGATCTCCACGGTATGGAAGCTGAACGTTACGTGTCGCACGTCATCGGTCCGAAGACCGCCACCGTTACCGGTGAAACGACACCCACCGACACGATAAACCGGGCTGACGGCATTTGCGTGGCAAACGCTCGATTCATACGCCCGTTTGATTTGGGTGAGCACACCTTCTTTGAAAAGCACCGGAATGTCAATCGACAGGCCAAGCCGCGAAGACGCTTCACCCGGTCCAAGACCAATAAGCCTAGCCAAGACCAGGCCCTCGCGCGGCCACCAGGCACAGCTTTTATTGCATGGAAGGTCATTCATGCAGCTGATCGCCAGCCACATCGTTGATAAACCACGGCCTTCACGCACCGTCACAACTGTCTGGGCACCTTGTACACTCGGCGCTGTTATCCAAATTTAGTACAGCTGCGCCAGTTCGCAGCCGCGCTTCAGGAGTTATGCATGTCCGCCCCCATTGCCCGCGTCGATACAGGCCCGGACCCGTACAAATGGCTGGAAAACCGCGACGCACCCGAGGTGCTGGAATACCTGAGGGCAGAGAACGCCTATCTGGAAGAACAGCTGGCTGACCAAGCTCAACTGCGTGAATCGCTGTTTCAAGAGATTAAAGGCCGTATCCGTGAGACCGACCTTTCGCTGCCGTCGCCCTGGGGCCCTTGGCTGTATTACCAGCGCACCACGGCGGGTGATGAGTACCCGCGTCATTACCGATGCACACGGCCGGCAGATGGCTCATTCACCGTCGATGAAAATCAGGAGCAATTGCTGCTTGATCCCAACGAACTGGCCGCAGGTGGCTTCCTCTCGCTAGGTGCGTTCAGTGTCAGCCAAGATCACTGCAAACTGGCCTACAGCCTCGATACTCAGGGCGACGAGATCTATCAACTGTTCGTCAAGGATCTAAGCACAGGCGAAGTGACCGCCCTGCCCTTTGATGACTGTGACGGCAGCATGACCTGGGCCAACGATAGCTGCACCTTGTTCTTCGGCGAGCTGGACGACACCCATCGCCCCCATAAGATCTACCGCCACCGGCTGGGCGACAAGGAGCGCACGGAGGTCTACCACGATCCGGACGGGCGCTATTTCGTGCACTGCTACCGGACCAGCTCCGAACGCCAACTGGTGATCCTTTCGAACAGCAAGACAACCAGCGAAGCCTGGGTGCTGTCAGCGGATGAGCCCGAGGGAAACTGGATTTGTCTTGCTCCGCGCCAAGACGACCACGAGTACTACCCCGACCACGGCCTTCTCGATGACGAGTGGAGTTGGTTGATACGCAGCAACCAGGCTGGCATCAATTTCGCGCTGTATCAGGCTCCGGAGTGCACGCCACAGCGCGAGCACTGGAACGAGCTGATCGGCCACAGCGACTCGGTAATGCTGGAAGACATCAGCCTGAACGCCAGCGCGGTCACCCTGAGCCTGCGCGAGGCCGGGCTTCCTATCATCGAAGTTCGCCCATCAACCGGGGCGCCCTACCGGTTGCAACTGCCGGATGCAGCCTACAGCCTCCATGTACACAACACGCTTGAATTCGATAGCCCGGTTATCCGGCTGCGCTACGAAGCACTGAACCGCCCGGCTCAGATTCGCCAGCTGAACCTCTCCGACGGTAAGCAGGAGGTCCTCAAGGAGACTCCGGTCGAAGGCCCCTTTGACGCCGATGCCTATGAGAGCCGACGTATCTGGGCAACAGCCGACGATCGCACTCAGGTGCCGATCAGCCTGGTCGGTCGTCGAGAGCAATTCGGCAAACCCGCGCCCCTGTATCTTTATGGATACGGCGCCTACGGCCACAGCCTCGATCCCTGGTTTTCCCATGCCCGACTGTCACTGCTAGATCGCGGCTTTATCTTCGCCATTGCCCATGTCCGAGGCGGTGGCGACCTTGGTGAGGCCTGGTACCGGGCCGGCAAGCTGGAGCACAAGCCGAACACCTTCAGCGATTTCATTGCCTGCGCCGAGAAACTGATAACCGACGGCTACACCGAACCGGCTCGACTCGCCGTCAGCGGCGGGAGCGCCGGAGGGTTGTTAATCGGCGCGGTGCTGAACTTGCGACCTGAGCTGTTCGGCGCCGCAATTGCCGAAGTGCCCTTCGTCGACGTGCTGAACACCATGCTCAATGCGGATCTGCCACTGACGGTGACCGAGTACGACGAATGGGGCGACCCGAATCAGCCCGAGGTGCATGCGCGCATCAAGGCCTATGCGCCCTATGAAAACGTACGCAGCCAGCCTTACCCGGCGATCCTTGCGGTAGCTGGTTACAACGACAGCCGCGTGCAGTACTGGGAAGCTGCCAAATGGGTCGCCAAGCTGCGCGCCCAAAAGACTGACGCCAACCTACTGCTACTGAAAACCGAATTCGGTGCCGGACACGGCGGCATGAGCGGTCGTTATCAGGCGTTGAAGGACGTGGCGCTGGAATATGCCTTTGTGCTCAAGGTGTTCCAGATGGCGACTCGCTAAGGACAGCTGCTGTCAGGGGCGCGCTGCGGACGTATCCTGTGCTGGCTTCGGCGGTGCATGTTTGCCGACTTGCGGTCGGAACGGGGCATGCTCGTCGGGGTCACTTATCACACCACTGTTGCGGAGTGATACCCATGACCAGGACACCCTCAAATCAGGCTTCACAAAACGTGCATGGCTGGGAACGCGCCGCGTCGATCGCCGGCGGGCTGTACTTCCTAGGCAAGGGCCTCGGGCGCGGCGGCTTGGGCGGTCTCCTGCAGCTGGCGATGGGCGGCATGGCCCTGGCACGGGGCGTGACCGGCCACTGCGAAGCCAAACGCGTGCTTTGCGACGTCAATGAGCAGGCCAAAATGGCCGAAGGCAACTCTCGAAGCATGCCGTTGGAGCGCAGTGAAGCCGAAAACGAACGCCTGAAAGCTAACGCTCAGGCGGCCACCGGAACTGCCACCGTTACTGGAAACGACTCGTTGAGTAATCCGCCGGCCGGCGTCTGAGCTAGAC
>Ga0208045_1000115_pt1 | contig 38578 bp, 23 predicted proteins | sample PL_2010_200m_FD_184160 | JGI IMG/M metagenome (GOLD analysis project Ga0208045, IMG submission 184160) | Freshwater microbial communities from Powell Lake, British Columbia, Canada to study Microbial Dark Matter (Phase II) - PL_2010_200m... | ecosystem: Environmental > Aquatic > Freshwater >...
GTAAGCGCACGACGTGCCGCCTCGATCTGGCGCGCGGTCAAGCGACCACGGGATACGGACTTCAGCGCGAACTCGCCGAAGCTCACTTTGCTACCGCGCTGCGCCAGACCACGGTTGTGGCCGGTCATCTGCTTGCGGAATTTTGTACGCTTTGGTTGCAACATTTGGCGTACTCCTTATTTGGCAGCTTTTTTACGAGGAGCGGGCGCCTGCGGCTTGAGCTCTTCATGGCGGCCACCGATGACCTCACCCTTGAAGATCCAGACCTTGACACCGATCACACCGTAGGTGGTGTGCGCTTCGTAGGTGGCGTAGTCGATATCCGCACGCAGGGTGTGCAGCGGCACACGACCTTCGCGATACCATTCGGTACGGGCAATCTCGGCACCGCCAAGACGACCGCTCACCTGGATCTTGATGCCCTTGGCACCAATGCGGATGGCGTTCTGCACCGCACGCTTCATGGCGCGACGGAACATCACACGACGCTCCAGCTGCTGAGCAACGCTCTGTGCAACCAGCATGGCATCGAGTTCCGGCTTGCGGATTTCCTCGATGTTGATGTGCACCGGCACACCCATTTGCTTGGTCAGGTCCTGACGCAGCTTCTCAACATCCTCACCCTTCTTGCCGATGACGATGCCAGGGCGAGCGGTGTGGATGGTGATGCGTGCGGTTTGAGCCGGACGATGAATATCGATACGGCTTACGGACGCGCTTTTTAGTTTGTCCTGGAGGTACTCACGCACGTTCAGATCTGCAAGCAGATAATCGGCGTAGGTACGGCCGTCTGCATACCAGACGGAGGTGTGCTCCTTGACGATTCCCAGGCGAATGCCAGTGGGATGTACTTTCTGACCCATCTGATCGACTCCGTTACTTGTCCGCAACCTTGACAGTGATATGGCAAGACCGCTTGACGATGCGATCAGCGCGGCCTTTGGCACGCGGCATGATGCGCTTAAGCGAACGCCCCTCGTTGACGAAAACAGTAGAGACTTTGAGGTCATCTACGTCTGCGCCTTCGTTGTGCTCGGCGTTGGCTACAGCCGACTCCAGCACTTTCTTCATGATCTCGGCGGCTTTCTTACTGCTGAAAGCCAGCAGGTTGAGCGCTTCGCCCACCTTCTTCCCGCGGATCTGGTCGGCGACCAGGCGGGCTTTCTGGGCGGAGATGCGAGCGCCCGACAACTTAGCGGCTACTTCCATCTTTCCTTACCCCTTAGCGCTTGCCTTTCTTGTCCGCTACGTGCCCGCGATAAGTGCGGGTACCAGCGAACTCGCCGAGTTTGTGGCCGACCATGTCTTCGCTTACGAGAACGGGAACATGTTGACGACCGTTATGCACAGCGATGGTCAGACCGACCATTTGCGGCAGGATCATCGAACGACGCGACCAGGTTTTAACCGGCTTACGATCGTTCTTTTCCATCGCCACTTCGACCTTCTTCAGTAGGTGAAGATCGATAAAAGGACCTTTTTTCAGAGAACGCGGCACTGTCGTATCCCTCTAGTTACTTGCGACGACGGACGATCATGTTATCGGTGCGCTTATTCGAGCGAGTCTTCGCGCCCTTAGTCGGGAAGCCCCATGGCGACACCGGATGACGACCACCGGAGGTACGACCCTCACCACCACCGTGGGGGTGATCGACCGGGTTCATTGCCACACCGCGTACGGTCGGGCGAACACCACGCCAGCGCTTGGCACCGGCCTTACCCAGCGAACGCAGGCTGTGCTCGGAGTTCGAGACCTCACCCAGCGTCGCACGGCACTCGGCCAGTACTTTACGCATCTCGCCGGAGCGAAGACGCAGCGTTACGTAAGCACCTTCACGAGCTACCAACTGAGCCGAAGCACCAGCGGAGCGAGCGATCTGGGCACCTTTACCCGGCTTAAGTTCAACACCGTGAACGGTAGAACCCAGCGGAATGTTACGCAGAGGCAAGCTATTACCAGCCTTGATCGGCGCGTTAACGCCCGACAGCAGCTGGTCGCCAGCACTCACGCCCTTAGGGGCGATGATGTAGCGGCGCTCACCATCGGCGTACTTGAGCAACGCGATGTGCGCGGTACGGTTCGGGTCGTACTCAACGCGCTCAACAACGGCAGGGATGCCGTCCTTGTTGCGACGAAAATCGACCAGGCGATAATGCTGCTTATGACCACCACCAATGTGGCGAGTGGTAATTCGACCATTGTTGTTACGGCCGCCAGACTTCGACTTCTTCTCTAGCAGCGGAGCATAAGGAGCGCCTTTGTGCAGCTCCTGACCGACCACTTTGACCACAAAACGGCGGCCTGCGGAAGTCGGTTTGCATTTAACGATTGCCATGATGCACCCCTTCCTTACTCAGCGTTGCCGGAGAAATCGAGATCCTGGCCTGGCTGAAGAGCAATGTATGCCTTCTTCCAGTCATTACGCTTGCCCAAGCCGCGAGCGGTGCGTTTGGTCTTGCCCTGAACATTCAGAGTGCTGACTTTAGCGACCTTCACGTTGAACAGGCTTTCGACGGCCTTCTTGATTTCCAGCTTGGTTGCATCAGTAGCAACCTTGAAAACGAACTGGCTCTTGCTGTCAGCCAGCATGGTTGCCTTCTCGGAGACGTGCGGACCAAGCAGGACTTTGAATACGCGTTCCTGGTTCATCCCAGCAGCTCCTCGAATTTCTTCACAGCCGACACGGTGATCAGCACCTTGTCATAGGCGATCAGGCTGACAGGGTCCGAACCTTGCACATCACGAACATCGACGTGCGGCAGGTTGCGGGCTGCCAAATACAGATTCTGATCGACAGCATCGGAAACTATCAGTACGTCATTCAGACCCATTCCAGTCAGCTTGCTTGCAAGCAACTTGGTCTTAGGGCTGTCGACGGCGAAATCTTCAACGACGACCAAACGCTCGGAACGAACCAATTCGGAAAGAATGGAGCGCAGCGCTGCGCGGTACATCTTCTTGTTGAGCTTCTGCTCATGATTCTGGGGGCGAGCAGCAAAAGTTACACCACCACCACGCCAAATCGGACCACGCGAGGTACCCGCACGAGCGCGACCAGTACCCTTTTGACGCCAAGGACGCTTACCGCCACCCGAAACGTCAGAGCGCGTCTTCTGCTGCTTGCTGCCCTGACGACCGCCAGCCATGTAGGCGACGACAGCCTGGTGCACCAGCGTCTCATTGAACTCACCACCAAAGGTTTGCTCGGAGACTTCGATGGCCTGTGCGCCATTTACATTCAATTGCATGTGAACTCCCCCTTACCCGCGAGCCTTGGCGGCCGGACGCACGACAACGTCACCACCAGTAGCGCCGGGCACTGCACCCTTCACCAACAGCAGGTTACGCTCTGCATCGACACGCACGATTTCCAGGGACTGCACGGTTACGCGCTCTGCGCCCATGTGCCCGGACATCTTCTTGCCCTTAAAAACACGACCAGGAGTCTGGCACTGGCCAATCGAACCCGGAACGCGGTGGGATACGGAGTTACCGTGGGTATTGTCTTGACCACGGAAGTTCCAGCGCTTAATGGTACCGGCGAAGCCTTTACCCTTGGACTGACCGGTGACATCCACCATTTGTCCAGCCTGGAAAATCTCGGCATTGATCTGGTCACCAACCTGGAATTCCTCACCGTCGAGGCGGAACTCCCATACGCCACGACCAGCAGCTACGTTCGCTTTAGCGAAGTGACCAGCCTGAGCCTTGGTAACGCGGGACGCGCGACGCTCGCCGACAGTAACCTGTACGGCGCGATAGCCATCGCTGTCTTCATTCTTGAACTGAGTGACGCGATTCGGCTCGATCTCGATGACCGTAACCGGAATAGAGACACCATCTTCGGTGAAAACGCGGGTCATGCCGCACTTACGACCGACTACACCAATAGTCATGTTGTAACCTCTTGAGTGTACGGGGCTTTCACCCGCTATGGCCGCCCATTTCAGAGCGTTACACGACTAAAACTCTAGGTTTTAGCCGAGGCTGATCTGCACTTCCACGCCAGCCGCAAGATCAAGCTTCATCAGCGCATCGACAGTTTTGTCGGTTGGCTGGACGATATCCAGCACACGCTTATGAGTACGGATCTCATACTGGTCGCGCGCATCTTTGTTGACGTGCGGAGAAACCAGAACAGTGAACCGCTCTTTGCGGGTCGGCAGTGGAATCGGACCACGCACCTGAGCACCAGTACGTTTCGCGGTTTCCACGATTTCCTGGGTTGATTGATCGATCAGGCGATGGTCAAAAGCCTTCAACCGAATACGGATTTGTTGGTTTTGCATTTTGACCTCAGACTCCAATTAGCCATCCCTACCAAACGCAATACGCCCGGTAAAAGGAGGCGCAATTGTACGGATGCGTCCAGGGGGTGTCAATAAATGATCAACAATAGAAAAAGGGCCCCGAGAGGCCCTTTCCGATATCGAATAATTTATTCGACGATCTTGGCAACCACGCCGGCACCAACGGTACGTCCGCCTTCGCGAATTGCGAAGCGCAGGCCGTCTTCCATGGCGATCGGCTTGATCAGGGTGACAACCATTTTCACGTTGTCGCCCGGCATTACCATCTCGACGCCTTCCGGCAGTTCGCACGAACCAGTCACGTCAGTGGTACGGAAGTAGAACTGCGGACGATAGCCCTTGAAGAACGGGGTATGACGACCACCTTCTTCCTTGGACAGAACGTACACTTCGGCTTCGAATTTGGTGTGCGGCTTGATGGTGCCCGGCTTGGCCAGTACCTGACCACGCTCGACGTCATCACGCTTGGTACCACGCAGCAGCACACCGCAGTTCTCGCCGGCACGACCTTCGTCGAGCAGCTTGCGGAACATTTCAACGCCGGTACAGGTAGTCTTGGTCGTGGCACGCAGACCAACGATCTCGATTTCTTCCTGAACCTTGACGATGCCGCGCTCTACACGACCGGTCACAACGGTACCGCGACCGGAGATCGAGAACACGTCTTCGATCGGCATCAGGAACGGCTTGTCGATGGCACGTACCGGCTCAGGGATGTAAGTATCCAGAGTCTCGACCAGCTTCTTGACCGCAGTGGTACCCAGCTCGTTATCGTCTTCACCGTTCAACGCCATCAGGGCCGAACCGATGATGATCGGCGTGTCGTCACCTGGGAAGTCGTAAGTCGACAGCAGGTCACGCACTTCCATTTCAACCAGCTCAAGCAGCTCAGCGTCGTCCACCATGTCAGCCTTGTTCAGGAAGACAACGATGTAAGGTACACCTACCTGACGGGACAGCAGGATGTGCTCGCGAGTCTGAGGCATCGGGCCATCAGCAGCGGAGCAGACCAGAATCGCGCCATCCATCTGGGCAGCACCAGTGATCATGTTCTTCACATAGTCAGCGTGACCAGGGCAGTCAACGTGCGCGTAGTGACGGACGTTGGAGTCGTACTCTACGTGGGCAGTGTTGATGGTGATACCGCGAGCCTTCTCTTCCGGTGCGCTATCGATCTTGTCGAAGTCAACACGAGCGGAACCGAAAACCTCGGAACATACACGAGTCAGAGCAGCAGTCAGGGTAGTCTTGCCATGGTCGACGTGACCAATAGTGCCGACGTTGACATGGGGTTTGTTACGTTCGAATTTTTCTTTAGCCACGACAGTAAACCTCTTACCAAAAGGGCTGAATCAACCTTGTTTTTTAACCAGTGCTTCGACGATGTTCGACGGAGCCTCGGAGTATTTGGAGAATTCCATGGAGTAGCTCGCGCGACCCTGAGACATGGAACGAACGTCGGTCGCATAACCGAACATCTCCCCCAGCGGAACTTCGGCACGGATCACCTTGCCGGACACTGTGTCTTCCATACCCTGGATCAGACCACGACGACGATTCAGGTCACCCATCACGTCACCCATGTAGTCCTCAGGGGTTACTACTTCTACTTTCATGATCGGCTCAAGCACAACACCGCCGCCCTTCTGGGCCAGCTGCTTGGTCGCCATAGACGCGGCCACCTTGAACGCCATCTCGTTGGAGTCGACGTCATGGTAGGAACCATCGAAAACGGTAGCCTTAAGGCCGATAAGCGGATAACCGGCCACAACGCCGTTTTTCATCTGCTCCTCGATGCCCTTCTGGATGGCCGGAATGTATTCCTTCGGAACCACACCACCCACGACCTCGTTCACGAATACCAGACCTTCCTGACCTTCGTCTGCCGGAGCAAAGCGAATCCAGCAATGACCGAACTGACCACGACCACCGGACTGACGTACGAATTTGCCTTCGATTTCGCAGTTCTTGGTGATTTTTTCGCGGTAGGAGACCTGCGGCTTACCGATGTTAGCCTCGACGTTGAACTCGCGCTTCATGCGATCAACAAGGATATCGAGGTGAAGCTCACCCATACCGGAAATGATGGTCTGACCGGTCTCTTCGTCAGTCTTCACGCGGAACGACGGATCCTCCTGAGCAAGCTTGCCCAGTGCGATACCCATCTTCTCCTGGTCATCCTTGGTCTTGGGCTCTACCGCAACCGAGATTACCGGCTCCGGGAAGTCCATACGAACCAGAATGATCGGCTTGTCCAGAGCGCAGAGGGTGTCACCCGTGGTGACGTCCTTCATCCCGATCAGAGCGGCGATGTCACCCGCACGAACCTCTTTGATCTCTTCGCGGCTGTTCGCGTGCATTTGCACCATACGACCAACACGCTCTTTCTTGCCCTTAACCGAGTTCAGAACGCCGTCACCGGAATTCAGCACACCGGAATAGACACGAGCAAAGGTCAGCGTACCGACGAAGGGGTCAGTCGCGATTTTGAAGGCCAGCGCAGAGAAAGGCTCAGCGTCGTCAGCATGACGTTCCATCTCGATGGTTTCGTCATCGATATCCGTACCCTTGATTGCCGGGATGTCGGCAGGCGCAGGCAGGTAGTCGATAACAGCGTCCAGAACGAGAGGCACGCCCTTGTTCTTGAAGGACGAACCACAGACAGCCAGAACGATCTCACCAGCAATGGTGCGCTGGCGAAGGGCAGCCTTGATTTCCTCGGTGGTGAGCTCTTCACCTTCGAGGTACTTGTTCATCAGCTCCTCGGTCGCCTCGGCAGCAGCCTCGACCATGTTGCTGCGCCACTCATCTGCCAGGTCCTGCAACTCGGCCGGGATCTCTTCCTCACGGAAGGTCATGCCCTTGTCTTCATCGTTCCAGTAGATGGCTTTCATCTTGATCAGATCGATCTGACCCTGGAAGTTATCTTCAGCCCCAATGGCCAACTGAATCGGCACCGGAGTATGACCGAGACGCTGCTTTATCTGCGCAACCACACGCAGGAAGTTCGCGCCAGCGCGGTCCATCTTGTTGACGTAGACCAAGCGCGGAACACCGTACTTATTAGCCTGGCGCCAAACAGTTTCAGACTGCGGTTCAACACCCGACGTACCGCAGAACACGACAACCGCACCATCGAGCACGCGCAGCGAGCGCTCTACTTCGATGGTGAAGTCAACGTGACCGGGAGTATCGATGATGTTGAAGCGGTGCCTGTCGAACTGCTTTTCCGAGCCAGCCCAGAAAGCGGTAGTCGCAGCAGAAGTAATGGTGATACCACGCTCCTGCTCCTGAACCATCCAGTCCATGGTCGCGGCGCCGTCATGCACCTCGCCCATCTTATGGTTTACGCCCGTATAAAAAAGGACGCGCTCGGTGGTTGTGGTTTTACCCGCATCCACGTGAGCAACGATACCGATATTACGGTAGCGGTTAATCGGGGTAGTACGAGCCATAAAGCCCTCGCAAGTTGTTGACGCTGAATATTAGAAGCGGTAGTGCGAGAAGGCCTTGTTGGCTTCAGCCATGCGATGCACATCTTCACGCTTCTTAACTGCAGCGCCCTTACCTTCAAATGCATCCGTCAGCTCACCTGCCAAACGCAGGGCCATGGATTTCTCGCCACGCTTGCGCGCAGCATCTACCAGCCAGCGCATAGCCAGAGCGTTGCGACGGGAAGGACGAACTTCGACCGGAACCTGGTAAGTCGCACCACCTACGCGGCGGGACTTCACTTCGACCAGCGGAGCGATGGCGTCGAGTGCTTTTTCGAAGATCTCCAGTGGATCGCTGTTCTTACGCTCTTTGACCTTGTCCAACGCACCATAAACGATACGCTCGGCAACGGCCTTCTTACCGCTTTCCATCACGTGGTTCATGAACTTGGCAAGAATCAGACTTCCGTACTTCGGATCGTCAAGGATCTCGCGCTTGGCTGCTACACGACGTCTTGGCATTGATAAGCCCTCAAACGGTCTTCAGGTTAGCCCGGGACTATAACGACAAGGTTACGCCCGACCTTACTCTTATCGACTCAGATAAATAAAAATACTGATTACTTCGGACGCTTGGCGCCGTACTTGGAGCGACCCTGCTTACGGTCCTTCACGCCGGAGGTATCCAGCGAACCGCGCACGGTGTGGTAGCGAACACCAGGAAGGTCTTTAACGCGACCGCCGCGGATCAGCACTACGCTGTGCTCTTGCAGGTTGTGACCTTCACCACCAATGTAGGAGGCGACTTCAAAACCGTTGGTCAGGCGAACACGACATACTTTACGCAGTGCCGAGTTCGGTTTCTTTGGCGTCGTGGTGTATACACGAGTGCACACGCCGCGACGCTGCGGGCAGTTCTGCAGCGCAGGGACGTCGCTTTTTTCGACGACGCGCTTGCGCGGCTGGCGTACCAGCTGGTTGATCGTTGCCATCTACTAGCTCCACTGTTGTCTTTCGACACAAACGAAAAATGGCAGGGCGCAATGCCCCGCCAAATTAGGGGTACAAGAGTCTAAAGAGCTTCCTGTCCACCGTCAAGGCGCGCCCCGACTCGCGCCGGGGCAGACCGCCAGTCAGCTACCGCTCGAATTGAGCGCTTCAGTCAATGCTGCTTCTACTTCATCAGCACTCACACGAACGGGTTTTTCGGCATCACGCTTGCGCTTGCGCTCGCTGTGATATTGCAGACCCGTACCGGCCGGGATCAAACGTCCGACAACGACGTTTTCCTTGAGCCCTCGCAGATAGTCGCGCTTACCGGTTACTGCGGCCTCTGTGAGGACGCGCGTCGTTTCCTGGAAGGACGCTGCTGAAATGAACGACTCGGTAGACAGCGAGGCCTTGGTGATACCCAGCAGCACGCGAATATATTTCGCACCGAACTTGTCTTCCACTGAAAGACGCTCGTTTTCCTCCAGGACCTGGGTAAGCTCCATCTGGTCACCCTTGATGAAGCTCGAATCGCCCGACTCTGCCACTTCTACCTTCCGCAGCATCTGCCGAAGAATGGTTTCGATGTGCTTGTCGTTAATCTTCACGCCCTGCAGTCGGTAAACGTCTTGGATCTCGTTGACGATGTACTTGGCAAGCGCGCTGACGCCCAGCAGACGCAGGATGTCGTGCGGGTTACTCGGGCCGTCGGAGATAACCTCACCCTTGTTTACCTGCTCACCTTCGAACACGTTGAGGTGGCGCCACTTCGGAATCAGCTCCTCGTACGGATCGGTACCGTCAGTTGGCGTGATCACTAGACGACGCTTGCCTTTGGTTTCCTTACCGAAGGAGATCGTGCCGCTGATCTCAGCCAGAATTGAAGGTTCCTTCGGACGACGCGCCTCAAACAGGTCAGCGACGCGCGGCAGACCACCCGTGATGTCTCGAGTCTTCGACGTTTCTTGCGGGATACGCGCGATAACGTCGCCCACATTGATTTCGGCACCGTCAGCCACACCAACAAGAGCGTTCGCTGGCAGGAAGTACTGAGCAGGAACATCAGTACCGGGTAGCAGCAGCTCCTTGCCGCTGGCATCAACCATCTTGATGGCCGGTCGAATATCCTTGCCAGAAGCTGGACGATCTTTGGGATCCATCACTTCGATGTTGGTCAGACCCGTTAGCTCGTCGGTCTGCCGCTTGATGGTGATGTTCTCCTCCATCCCAACGAAGGTCACGATACCCTTCATCTCAGTGACGATTGGGTGAGTGTGCGGATCCCACTTGGCGACGACAGCGCCTGCATCGACCTTGTCACCTTCTTTAACTGAGATCACAGCACCATACGGTAGCTTGTAACGCTCACGCTCACGACCGAAGTCGTCAGCTACAGCCAGCTCGCCGGAACGAGAAACGGCAATCAGCGCACCGTCCGCGCGTTCAACGTGCTTCAGGTTGTGTAGACGGATTGTGCCCCCGTTCTTAACCATCACGTTGTCGACAGCCGATGTCCGGCTGGCCGCACCACCGATGTGGAACGTACGCATGGTCAGCTGGGTACCTGGCTCCCCGATGGACTGAGCGGCAATAACACCAACCGCCTCACCGATGTTCACCTGATGACCACGTGCCAGATCGCGACCGTAGCATTTGGCACAGATACCGTAACGGGTTTCGCAACTGATCGGCGAGCGCACAACCACTTCATCGATGCTGTTCAGCTCGATGAAATCGACCCACTGCTCGTCAACCAGCGTGCCGGCAGGTACCAATACTTCTTCGGTACCCGGCTTGATCACGTCACGGGCAATGACTCGACCCAGTACACGCTCACCCAGCGGCTCGACCACGTCACCGCCTTCAATGTGCGGCGTCATGAACAGCCCCTGCTCGGTGCCGCAGTCGACCTCGGTTACGACCAGGTCCTGGGCCACATCGACCAGACGACGCGTCAGGTAACCGGAGTTCGCAGTTTTCAACGCGGTATCCGCCAGACCCTTACGAGCACCGTGAGTCGAAATAAAGTACTGAAGTACGTTCAAACCCTCACGGAAGTTCGCGGTAATTGGCGTCTCGATGATCGAGCCGTCGGGCTTGGCCATCAGACCACGCATACCGGCGAGCTGGCGGATCTGGGCTGCGGAGCCCCGCGCACCGGAGTCAGCCATCATGTACATCGAGTTGAACGAGTCCTGCTCGGCTTCGTTGCCGTCGCGGTCGATGACCTTCTCTTTCGAGAGGTTGGCCATCATCGCCTTGGACACTTCGTCGTTGGCCTTCGACCAGAGGTCGATGACCTTGTTGTACTTCTCGCCCTGGGTTACCAGGCCGGAGGCGTACTGCGACTCAATCTCCTTCACTTCCTCGGTCGCGGCGTCGATGATGCGAGCCTTCTCGTCCGGGATAACGAAGTCGTTCACGCCGATAGATACGCCGGAAATCGTCGAATAGGCGAAACCGGTGTACATCAGTTGGTCAGCGAAAATGACGGTGTCCTTCAGACCAACGGTGCGGTAGCACAGGTTAATCAGCTTGGAGATCGCCTTCTTCTTCATCGGCTGGTTGACCACGTCGAACGGCAGGCCGGCGGGAACAACCTGGAACAGCAGCGCGCGGCCGACGGTGGTGTCGACGATGCGGGTGTTCTTGGTGATCGAGCCGTCGCGATCCTTGATGGTTTCGTTGATACGAACCTTCACGCGGGCGTGCAGCGACGCTTCGCCAGCGCGGAATACGCGGTCCACTTCCTGCAGATCAGCGAATACGCGACCTTCACCCTTGGCATTGATAGCTTCGCGGGTCATGTAATACAGACCCAGAACCACGTCCTGCGACGGCACGATGATCGGCTCACCGTTGGCCGGCGACAGGATGTTGTTGGTCGACATCATCAGCGCGCGCGCTTCGAGCTGGGCTTCCAGCGTCAGCGGCACGTGAACGGCCATTTGGTCACCGTCGAAGTCGGCGTTGTACGCGGCGCAGACCAGCGGATGCAGCTGAATGGCCTTGCCTTCGATGAGAACGGGCTCGAACGCCTGGATACCGAGACGGTGCAGGGTCGGTGCGCGGTTGAGCAGCACGGGATGTTCGCGAATAACTTCAGCGAGGACGTCCCAGACTTCCGGCAGCTCGCGCTCGACCATTTTCTTGGCGGCCTTGATGGTGGTCGCCATGCCGCGCATTTCCAGCTTGCCGAAAATGAACGGTTTGAACAGCTCTAGTGCCATCTTCTTCGGCAGACCGCACTGATGCAGACGCAGGGTCGGGCCGACGGTAATAACCGAACGACCTGAGTAGTCCACGCGCTTGCCGAGCAGGTTCTGACGGAAACGACCCTGCTTGCCCTTGATCATGTCGGCCAGGGACTTGAGCGGGCGCTTGTTCGAGCCAGTGATGGCGCGGCCACGGCGACCGTTGTCCAGCAACGCGTCCACAGCTTCCTGCAGCATGCGCTTTTCGTTGCGCACGATAATGTCCGGTGCGGATAGGTCGAGCAAGCGCTTGAGGCGGTTGTTACGGTTGATCACGCGGCGATACAGATCGTTGAGATCCGACGTCGCGAAACGACCACCGTCCAACGGCACGAGCGGGCGAAGATCTGGTGGCAGAACCGGCAGAACGGTCAGCACCATCCACTCCGGCAGGTTGCCAGAACCATGGAAAGCTTCCATCAGCTTCAGGCGCTTGGACAGCTTCTTGATCTTGGTTTCCGAGTTCGTCTGCGGAATTTCTTCACGCAGGCGGCCGATCTCGTGCTCAAGGTCGATTTCGTGCAACAGTTCGCGCACGGCTTCTGCACCCATGCGGGCGTCGAAGTCGTCTCCGAACTCTTCCAACGCTTCGAAATACTGCTCGTCATTGAGCAGCTGACCCTTTTCCAAGGTCGTCATGCCGGGATCGATCACGACATAGCTTTCGAAATAGAGCACGCGCTCGATATCACGCAGGGTCATGTCCAGCAGCAGGCCGATACGACTCGGCAGCGACTTCAGGAACCAGATGTGGGCGACAGGTGAAGCCAGTTCGATGTGCGCCATGCGCTCACGACGAACCTTGGCGAGAGCGACTTCAACGCCGCACTTTTCACAGATGACACCACGATGCTTGAGGCGCTTGTACTTACCGCACAGGCACTCGTAGTCCTTCACCGGGCCAAAGATTTTGGCGCAGAACAGACCGTCGCGCTCGGGCTTGAACGTACGATAGTTGATGGTCTCTGGCTTTTTGACCTCGCCAAAGGACCAGGAACGGATCATCTCGGGCGAAGCCAATGCAATCTTGATGGCATCGAACTCTTCGATTTGACCCTGGTTTTTCAACAGATTCAGCAAGTCTTTCAAGGCCTTTCCTCCTCACGGACCTGCGGCGGCCGGCTGATGCCGGACGCCGCATAGGCGGTGCGTGGTTATTCGGTTTCCAGATCGATGTCGATACCGAGCGAGCGGATTTCTTTGATCAACACGTTGAAGGATTCCGGCATGCCGGGCTCCATACGGTGATCGCCGTCCACGATGTTCTTGTACATCTTGGTCCGCCCGTTCACGTCGTCCGACTTGACCGTGAGCATTTCCTGCAGGGTGTAGGCTGCACCGTAGGCTTCCAGTGCCCAGACCTCCATCTCCCCGAAACGCTGGCCACCGAACTGCGCCTTACCACCCAGCGGCTGCTGAGTAACCAGGCTATAGGAACCGGTGGAACGCGCGTGCATCTTATCGTCGACCAAGTGGTTCAGCTTCAGCATGTACATGTAGCCGACCGTGGTGGTGCGCTCGAATTTGTTACCGGTACGGCCATCGAACAGCTGCATCTGGCCACTTTCCGGCAGATCCGCGAGCTTCAGCATGGCCTTGATCTCACGCTCCTTGGCACCGTCGAACACCGGTGTTGCCATCGGTACGCCACCGCGCAGATTCTTTGCCAGATCCAGAACTTCCTGATCGCTGAAGCTTTCAAGGTTCTCCTGACGCCCACCGATCTCGTTGTAGATTTCGGTAAGGAACTTGCGCAGCTCTGCAACCTTGCGCTGCTCTTCGAGCATGCGGTTGATTTTCTCACCCAATCCCTTGGCAGCGAGGCCCAGGTGGGTTTCGAGAATCTGACCGACGTTCATACGCGACGGTACGCCCAACGGGTTCAGGACGATGTCAACCGGCGTGCCGTTGGCGTCATGCGGCATGTCTTCGACCGGCATGATGACCGAGACAACACCCTTGTTACCGTGACGACCAGCCATCTTGTCACCTGGCTGGATACGACGCTTGATTGCCAGGTAAACCTTGACGATCTTTAGCACGCCAGGTGCCAGATCATCGCCCTGCTGGAGCTTGCGCTTTTTGTCTTCGAACTTGTCGTCGAGCAGCTGACGGCGATCGGAAATATAGGCCTGAGCCTTTTCCAATTGCTCGTTCAGAGCATCTTCGGCCATGCGCAGCTTGAACCACTGCCCATGCTCGAGCCCGTCGAGCAACTCGTCAGTGATGACAGCGCCCTTCTTCAGACCCGCGCCACCCTCGACAGTCGCACCAACAAGAGCAGAACGCAGACGCTCAAAGGTGGCACCTTCAACGATACGGAACTCTTCGTTCAGATCCTTGCGGATCTCGTCCAACTGCATCTTCTCGATGGCCAGCGCACGAGAGTCACGCTCGACTCCGTCACGGATGAAGACCTGAACATCAATGACGGTTCCCTTAGTGCCGGTCGGCACGCGCAGGGACGTATCCTTAACGTCAGACGCTTTCTCACCGAAGATTGCACGTAGCAGCTTCTCCTCCGGCGTCAGCTGGGTTTCACCTTTCGGCGTGACCTTGCCTACCAGAATATCGCCAGCACCAACTTCAGCACCCACGTAAACGATGCCCGCTTCGTCCAGCTTGTTCAGCGCGGCTTCGCCCACGTTCGGAATGTCTGCCGTGATCTCTTCTGGGCCAAGCTTGGTATCGCGAGATACGCAGGTCAGTTCCTGGATGTGAATGGTGGTGAAGCGGTCTTCCTGAACCACACGCTCCGACAGAAGGATGGAGTCTTCGAAGTTGTAGCCGTTCCAAGGCATGAACGCGACGCGCATGTTCTGCCCAAGTGCCAGCTCACCCATATCAGTGGACGGACCATCGGCCATGATGTCGCCGCGCTCTACCACGTCACCCTTACTGACCAGCGGACGCTGGTTAATGCAGGTGTTCTGGTTGGAGCGGGTGTACTTGGTCAGGTTGTAGATGTCGACACCCGCTTCACCGGTTTCGACTTCCGCATCATGTACACGCACGACTACACGGCTAGCGTCGACCGAGTCGATCACACCACCACGCCGAGCGACCACACAGACGCCGGAGTCACGGGCAACGTTGCGCTCCATGCCGGTACCGACCAGAGGCTTGTCCGAACGCAAAGTCGGAACGGCCTGACGCTGCATGTTCGAGCCCATGAGAGCGCGGTTGGCATCGTCATGCTCAAGGAACGGAATCAACGACGCAGCTACGGAAACAACCTGCTTAGGCGACACGTCCATCAGCGTCACGTCTTCCGGCGCTTTGACCGTGAATTCATTCTGATGACGCACGGCAACCAGTTCGTCGACAAGCTTGCGTCCGTCCAGCTTCGCACTTGCCTGGGCGATGACATGGTCAGCTTCTTCGATCGCCGAAAGGAACACGATCTCGTCAGTAACTTCGCCTTCCTTGACCACACGGTACGGGCTTTCGAGGAAGCCGTACTGGTTCGTGCGCGCATAGGCCGCCAAGGAATTGATCAGACCAATGTTCGGACCTTCCGGCGTCTCAATCGGGCAGACACGACCGTAATGGGTCGGGTGTACGTCGCGAACTTCGAAGCCTGCACGTTCACGGGTCAGTCCGCCTGGACCGAGCGCAGATACACGACGCTTATGGGTGATTTCCGACAGCGGGTTGTTCTGGTCCATGAATTGTGACAGCTGGCTGGAGCCGAAGAACTCCTTCACTGCGGCCGCAACCGGCTTGGCGTTGATCAGATCCTGCGGCATCAGGCCTTCGCTTTCGGCCATGGAGAGGCGCTCCTTGACCGCACGCTCGACGCGCACCAGGCCAACACGGAACTGGTTCTCTGCCATCTCACCGACACAACGGACGCGACGGTTGCCGAGGTGATCGATGTCGTCGACCACGCCTTTGCCGTTACGAATGTCGACAAGCGTCTTCAATACCGCAACGATGTCCTCACGGCTGAGGACGCCAGAACCTTCGATCTCGGTACGACCGATACGACGGTTGAACTTCATACGACCTACAGCGGACAGGTCATAGCGCTCCGAGGCGAAGAACAGATTGTTGAACAACGTTTCGGCAGCGTCCTTGGTCGGCGGTTCGCCTGGACGCATCATCCGATAGATTTCTACCAGAGCTTCGAGCTGGTTGGTGGTCGAGTCGATTTTGAGCGTATCGGAAATGAATGGGCCACAATCGATGTCGTTGGTATACAAGGTCTCGAAACGAACAACCTGCGCCTTTACCAACTTCGCCAGAATTTCGACTGTTAGCTCAGTGTTGCATTCGGCGATGATCTCGCCAGTGGCTGGATGCACAATAGCCTTGGCAGTCGTACGGCCCAAGACGTAATCCATCGGCATGTCGAGCGACTTGATGCCAGACTTGTCGAGCTGATTGATGTGGCGCGCGGTAATGCGGCGGCCTTGCTCAACAATCACCTTGCCGTTCTCGTCGGTGATATCGAACGATGCAATCTCACCGCGAAGACGCTGCGGAACAAGCTCCAGGCTAAGCGTTTCGCCTTTAACGTGAAACACGTTGGTGTCGTAGAACGCGTCGAGGATTTCTTCGGTACCGTAGTTCAGTGCACGCAAAAGCACGGATGCCGGCAACTTGCGACGGCGATCGATACGCACGAAGACCGCATCCTTCGGGTCGAACTCGAAGTCGAGCCATGAACCACGGTACGGAATGATCCGGGCGGAATACAGCAATTTACCCGAGCTATGAGTCTTGCCGCGATCGTGATCGAAGAACACACCTGGCGAACGGTGTAGCTGAGACACGATAACGCGCTCGGTACCGTTGATGATGAAGGTACCGTTTTCAGTCATCAGGGGAATTTCCCCCATGTAGACTTCCTGCTCTTTAATGTCCTTGATCGCCTTGCTCGACGATTCCTTATCAAAAATGATAAGGCGGACCTTTACCCGCAGTGGCACAGCGAAGGTCACGCCGCGCAACACGCATTCCTTGACGTCGAAAGCCGGGTCACCCAGCCGATAGCCGACGTACTCTAGCGCTGCATTGCCTGAGTAGCTGATTATCGGAAAAACGGATTTGAAGGCTGCATGCAAGCCAATATCGCGGAATTGATCCTTGGTCGCTCCCGCCTGCAGGAATTCGCGGTACGAATCCAGCTGGATGGCCAAAAGATACGGCACGTCCATCACGTGCGGTAACTTGCTAAAGTCCTTGCGGATTCGTTTTTTCTCAGTGTATGAGTAAGCCATCAGCGTTCCCCAGCTTGGTCACCTGCTTGTTTGGCTTCTCCCGACGGGAGCAGCCAGAAAATCTTGCGAATCCTGTGATTCGCACCGCCCACCGGAGCGGTTGTTTCCATTCGAACTGCCAGATGATCAACAGGCAGCTACAACGGAAAAAGGCCGGTGGCAAAAGCCACCAGCCACCAGCCTTACGCGAGTCGCTTCGGCTGTAGACGCAAGGTCGCGCTTACTTGAGCTCGACTTTGGCGCCTGCTTCTTCCAGGGCTTTCTTGGCAGCTTCGGCTTCGTCCTTGGACACGCCTTCCTTGACCACGCCAGGAGCGCCGTCGACGACTGCCTTGGCTTCTTTCAGACCCAGACCGGTCAGTTCACGAACTGCCTTGATCACGTTCACCTTCTTCTCGCCAGCTTCCAACAGCATGACGTTGAATTCGGTCTGCTCTTCAACCACAGCAGCAGCGGCGGCCGGGCCGGCAGCAGAAGCAGCAGCGGCAGTAACGCCAAACTTCTCTTCCATTGCCTTGATCAGTTCAACAACCTGCATCACGGACATTTCGGAAACGGCGTTGATGATGTCTTCGTTGCTCAGAGCCATGACTCTAAATTCCTGTATAGATGACGGCCTGCGGCCATCTGATTCAAAAATAAAATCGAAAGATGCTTAGTGCGTGCCTTTAGGCCGCCGCAGCTTCTTTCTGGTCGCGAACGGCCGCCAGAGTACGAGCCAGCTTGCTGGTAGCGCCTTGAATCACGCTCATCAGCTGCGAAATTGCCTCGTCATAGGTCGGCAGGGTTGCCAAAGCGTCGATCTGGTTGGCTGCAATGAACTGACCCTCAAATGCAGCAGCCTTGATCTCGAACTTGTCCTGACCCTTGGCGAATTCCTTGAAGATACGAGCAGCAGCGCCCGGGTGTTCGTTGGAAAAAGCGATAAGGGTCGGGCCTTTGAACACGTCGTTGAGCACATCATACTGAGTGCCTTCAACAGCGCGGCGCAGCAGAGTATTACGTACTACACGCACGTATACGCCAGCTTCGCGGGCCTCTCTCCGGAGTCCGGTCATGGCTCCCACAGTCACGCCACGAGCATCAGCCACGACAGCGGACAGGGCAGCTTTGGCAGCCTCGTTGACTTCAGCGACGATGGCTTTCTTGTCTTCGAGTTTGATTGCCACGGGTTTTTACTCCTGCTTGTTACCGGTTCGTCCAGTCGAAACCGGACGGGTTTTGGTGTCTGATTCGGTACGAATCGGGAGCACCTCTGCGTAGGCCTGTAAAAGCTAACCTTTTACGGTTTAAGACTCACGTCGCCTACGGTCTTGGATAGCCCCCGCCAGGCAGGGACCCCAATGTGTCGCACCCTGCCAAGCAGGGCGCTGAATGTTTTACGCCTCGAGCGACGCCTGATCGATGACCAAGCCAGGACCCATGGTGGTACTTAGGGTTACGCGCTTGACATAGATGCCTTTGGAAGTGGACGGCTTCAAACGCTTGAGGTCCGACAGCAGCGCTTCGACGTTCTGCTTCAGCTGACCAGCCTCGAAACCAACCTTACCGACTGAAGTATGAATGATACCGTTCTTGTCGGTACGGAAGCGCACCTGACCTGCCTTGGCGTTTTTGACGGCAGTCGCAACGTCCGGCGTCACAGTACCGACCTTCGGGTTAGGCATCAGACCGCGCGGACCAAGAATCTGGCCCAGCTGACCAACAACACGCATTGCATCCGGAGAAGCAATAACGACGTCGTAGCTCAGATCCCCACCCTTCATTTCAGCAGCTAAATCGTCCATGCCGACGCGATCCGCACCCGCAGCAAGCGCCGCTTCGGCCGCCGGGCCCTGAGTGAACACAGCCACCCGAACGCTTTTACCGGTACCATTGGGCAGAACAGTAGCGCCACGCACAACTTGATCGGATTTACGCGGATCAACGCCAAGGTTAATGGCGATATCGAAGGACTCAGTGAACTTCACTGCCGACAGCTGAGCCAACAACGTCGCGGCATCTTCGAACGAATACTGCTTGCCAGTTTCGATTTTTTCAGCGAAAGCCTTCTGGCGCTTGGTCAACTTAGCCATTACACACCCTCCACGTTCAGGCCCATGCTACGAGCGGAGCCGGCGATAGTACGCACGGCCGCATCGAGATCAGCGGCGGTAAGATCAGCATTCTTCGTCTTGGCGATCTCTTCCAGCTGCGCACGGGTAACAGTGCCGACCTTCTGGGTGTTAGGACGAGCAGAACCACTAGTAATGCCAGCGGCTTTCTTCAACAGAACGGCAGCAGGCGTACTTTTGGTCTCGAAAGTGAAACTGCGGTCGCTATAGACGGTGATGATTACCGGCGTTGGGAGACCTGGCTCCTGACCTTGCGTACGAGCGTTGAACGCCTTGCAGAACTCCATGATGTTCACACCATGCTGCCCTAGCGCCGGGCCGACTGGCGGCGACGGGTTGGCCTGACCGGCCTTTACCTGAAGCTTGATATAAGCTTGAATCTTCTTAGCCATAAGTACTCCATTCCGGGTATTAGCGCCTTGCGGCTCCCCTGTTCACTTGAATATCCCAGTGACGACAAAACCCCGCAGCCATCAGCTGCGGGGTGTGGGATGCTTTTTCAGCTAGACCTTTTCGACCTGACTGAACTCCAACTCTACCGGCGTTGATCGACCAAAAATCAATACCGCGACCTGGATGCGACTCTTTTCGTAATTAACTTCTTCAACCACGCCATTGAAATCAGCAAACGGGCCGTCAGCCACACGCACGACTTCACCCGGCTCGAACAATGTTTTGGGCTTAGGCTTATCACTACCGTCAGCAACGCGACGCAGAATGGCTTCAGCCTCTTTATCCGTGATCGGCGCAGGCTTATCAGCGGTTCCACCAATGAAACCCATCACGCGAGGCGTATCCTTAACCAGGTGCCAAGCGCCTTCGGCCATATCCATCTGAACAAGAACGTAACCCGGGAAAAATTTGCGCTCACTTTTGCGCTTCTGCCCGTTACGCATTTCAACCACTTCTTCAGTGGGAACTAGAATCTCGCCGAAATGATCTTCCATGCCGGCAAGCTTGATGCGCTCAATCAATGAACGCATGACATGCTTCTCGTAACCCGAGTAAGCATGAACGACATACCAACGCTTAGCCACGGGACACCCTTAACCTACAATCATGGAAACCAGCCAACCGAGCAGAGAATCAAGACCCCACAACAGCAGAGCCATAACCAGCACGACCGCGACGACAATAAGCGTGGTCTGAGTGGTCTCTTGACGGGTCGGCCAAACGACTTTACGAATCTCGACGCGCGCCTCTTTCAGAAGAACGAAAAAGGAACGACCTTTAGACGTCTGTAGCGCAACAAACGCTGCAACCACAGCAAATACGAGCAGCGCAAGAACCCTGTACAGAATAGGCTCGGCAGCGTAATACTGATTACCCACCACAGCCACAACAACCAAAGCAGCCACAACAAGCCACTTCACCAGATCGAAGCGCGAGTCTTTGGCTTCTGCTTTGACATTCATCTGCTAGAACCCTGTAAATACTGCCAAATTCGATATTGAATTTGGCAGGCCAGGAGGGAATCGAACCCCCAACCTGCGGTTTTGGAGACCGCCGCTCTGCCAATTGAGCTACTGGCCTAACAAGAGTCAGGCCGACTATTATGCCGGCCCGAATGAATCAGATCAATCGATTATTCGATGATCTTGGCAACCACGCCGGCACCAACGGTACGGCCACCTTCGCGAATCGCGAAGCGCAGACCGTCTTCCATGGCGATCGGAGCGATCAAGGTAACAACCATCTTGATGTTGTCGCCCGGCATCACCATCTCAACGCCTTCGGGCAGCTCGCAGTTACCGGTCACGTCAGTCGTACGGAAGTAGAACTGCGGACGGTAGCCTTTGAAGAACGGAGTGTGACGACCGCCTTCTTCTTTGCTCAGTACGTAGACTTCGCCTTCGAACTTGGTGTGCGGCTTGATGGTGCCCGGCTTAGCCAGAACCTGACCACGCTCAACGTCATCACGCTTGGTGCCGCGCAGCAGGACGCCGACGTTCTCACCCGCACGACCTTCGTCGAGCAGCTTACGGAACATTTCGACGCCGGTGCAGGTAGTCTTGGTCGTGGCACGAATACCAACGATCTCGATCTCTTCCTGAACCTTAACGATGCCGCGCTCAACACGACCAGTCACAACAGTACCGCGACCAGAGATCGAGAACACGTCCTCGATCGGCATCAGGAACGGCTTGTCGATTGCACGCTCAGGCTCTGGGATGTAGCTGTCCAGAGTCTCGACCAGCTTACGCACGGCCGATACGCCCATCTCGTTGTCGTCCTGGCCGTTCAGGGCCATTAACGCAGAGCCGATGATGATCGGAGTGTCGTCGCCCGGGAAGTCGTAAGTCGACAGCAGGTCACGCACTTCCATCTCAACCAGCTCAAGCAGCTCAGCATCGTCAACCATGTCAGCCTTGTTCAGGAAGACAACGATATAAGGAACGCCAACCTGACGGGACAGCAGGATGTGCTCACGAGTCTGCGGCATCGGGCCGTCAGCAGCGGAGCAAACCAGGATCGCGCCGTCCATCTGCGCAGCACCGGTGATCATGTTCTTCACATAGTCAGCGTGACCAGGGCAGTCAACGTGAGCGTAGTGACGGATCGAGGAATCATATTCAACGTGGGAGGTGTTGATGGTGATACCACGAGCCTTCTCTTCCGGCGCATTGTCGATCTGCGAGAAGTCACGCGCAGAGCCGCCCCAAGTCTCAGCACAGACCTTAGTCAGAGCTGCGGTGAGCGTGGTCTTGCCATGGTCGACGTGACCAATGGTACCGACGTTCAGGTGCGGTTTGTTACGTTCGAATTTTTCTTTAGCCACGACAGTAAACCTCTTACTTAAAGGGCTGAATCAACCTTGTTTTTTAACGATAGCTTCGACGATGTTCGACGGAGCCTCGGAGTATTTTGAGAATTCCATGGAGTAGCTGGCGCGACCCTGAGACATGGAGCGGACGTCGGTTGCATAACCGAACATCTCACCCAACGGAACCTCGGCACGAATAACCTTACCGGAGACCGTATCTTCCATACCCTGGATCAGACCGCGACGACGATTCAGGTCGCCCATCACGTCACCCATGTAGTCCTCAGGCGTTACAACCTCGACTTTCATGATCGGCTCAAGCACTACAGCGCCACCCTTCTGGGACAGCTGCTTGGTCGCCATGGAAGCCGCAACCTTGAACGCCATCTCGTTGGAGTCGACGTCATGGTAGGAACCATCGAACACTGTCGCCTTTAGGCCGATCAGCGGATAGCCGGCGACTACGCCGTTCTTCATCTGCTCTTCGATGCCTTTCTGAATGGCGGGGATGTATTCCTTCGGAATCACGCCACCAACCACCTCGTTAACGAACTGCAGACCTTCTTGCCCCTCATCTGCAGGCGCAAAACGAACCCAGCAATGACCGAACTGACCGCGACCGCCGGACTGGCGAACGAACTTGCCCTCGATTTCACAGGACTTCGTGATTTTCTCACGATAAGACACCTGAGGCTTACCGATGTTGGCTTCGACATTGAACTCGCGACGCATACGGTCGACGAGAATATCGAGGTGCAACTCACCCATACCCGAGATAATGGTCTGACCAGTCTCTTCATCGGTCTTGACGCGGAATGAAGGGTCTTCCTGAGCAAGCTTGCCCAGGGCGATACCCATCTTTTCCTGGTCATCCTTGGTCTTAGGCTCAACCGCAACCGAAATCACCGGCTCCGGGAAATCCATACGGACCAGAATGATCGGCTTGTCCAGAGCGCAAAGCGTGTCACCAGTCGTGACGTCCTTCATACCGATCAAGGCAGCGATGTCGCCTGCACGAACCTCCTTGATTTCTTCACGGCTGTTTGCATGCATCTGCACCATACGACCGACACGCTCTTTTTTGCCCTTTACCGAGTTCAGAACGCCGTCACCGGAATTCAGGACACCGGAATAGACACGAGCAAAGGTCAGCGTACCGACAAAGGGGTCCGTCGCAATCTTGAACGCAAGCGCAGAAAACGGCTCGCTATCATCTGCGTGGCGCTCCATCTCGATGGTTTCATCGTCGATGTCGGTGCCCTTGATCGCCGGAATATCGGCTGGCGCTGGCAGATAATCGATAACAGCATCGAGAACCAGGGGCACGCCCTTGTTCTTGAAAGAAGAACCACAAACAGCCAACACGATCTCACCAGCGATAGTGCGCTGACGCAGAGCCGCCTTGATCTCCTCAGTAGTGAGTTCTTCACCTTCGAGGTACTTGTTCATCAGCTCTTCGGTTGCCTCGGCTGCCGCCTCGACCATGTTGCTGCGCCACTCTTCAGCCAGATCCTGAAGCTCGGCAGGGATCTCTTCCTCGCGGAAGGTCATACCCTTGTCGTCATCGTTCCAGTAGATGGCTTTCATCTTGACCAGATCAATCTGGCCCTGGAAGTTATCTTCAGCACCAATAGCAAGCTGGATAGGCACAGGCGTGTGCCCCAGGCGCTGCTTGATCTGCGCAACCACACGCAGGAAGTTAGCACCAGCGCGGTCCATCTTGTTGACATAGACCAGACGCGGGACACCGTATTTGTTGGCCTGACGCCATACGGTTTCCGATTGCGGCTCAACACCCGAAGTACCGCAGAACACTACGACCGCACCATCGAGTACGCGCAGCGAGCGCTCCACTTCAATGGTGAAGTCAACGTGACCGGGGGTATCGATGATATTGAAACGATGCCTATCGAACTGCTTCTCGGAACCAGCCCAGAAAGCGGTGGTGGCAGCGGAGGTAATGGTAATACCACGCTCCTGCTCCTGCACCATCCAATCCATGGTCGCGGCGCCGTCGTGCACCTCGCCCATTTTATGGTTTACGCCGGTGTAAAAGAGGACGCGCTCGGTGGTAGTGGTTTTACCAGCATCCACGTGAGCAACGATACCAATGTTACGGTAGCGGTTAATCGGGGTAGTACGAGCCATAAAGCCCTCGCAAGTTGATGACGCTGAAAATTAGAAGCGGTAGTGCGAGAAGGCCTTGTTGGCTTCAGCCATACGGTGCACGTCTTCACGCTTCTTCACAGCAGCGCCTTTACCTTCAAATGCATCCGACAGCTCACCCGCCAAGCGCAGAGCCATGGATTTCTCACCACGCTTACGCGCAGCATCTACCAACCAACGCATGGCCAGCGCGTTACGACGGGACGGACGAACTTCGACCGGAACCTGGTAAGTCGCACCACCTACGCGGCGGGACTTCACTTCGACCAGCGGAGCGATGGCGTCGAGTGCTTTTTCGAAGATTTCCAGGGGATCGCTGTTCTTGCGTTCCTTGACCTTTTCCAAGGCCCCATAAACGATACGTTCGGCGACGGCTTTCTTGCCGCTTTCCATCACGTGGTTCATGAACTTGGCGAGGATCAGACTTCCGTATTTCGGATCGTCAAGGATCTCGCGCTTGGCTGCTACACGACGTCTTGGCATTGATAAGCCCTCAAACGGTCTTCAGGTTAGCCCGGGACTATAACGATGAGGTTACGCCCGACCTTACTCTTATCGACTCAGATAAATATAAATACGATTACTTCGGACGCTTGGTGCCGTACTTCGAACGACCCTGCTTACGATCCTTGACACCCGAGGTATCCAGCGAACCGCGCACGGTGTGATAACGCACGCCCGGAAGGTCTTTTACACGACCACCACGGATCAGCACGACACTATGCTCTTGCAGGTTGTGGCCTTCACCGCCGATATAGGAGGCGACTTCAAAACCATTGGTCAGGCGAACACGGCATACCTTACGCAGTGCAGAGTTCGGTTTCTTTGGCGTGGTGGTGTACACACGAGTGCACACGCCACGGCGTTGCGGGCAGTTCTGCAGCGCAGGGACGTCGCTTTTCTCGACGACGCGCTTGCGCGGCTGGCGTACCAGCTGGTTGATCGTTGCCATCTACTAGCTCCACTGTTGTCTTTCGACACAAACGAAAAATGGCAGGGCGCAAGGCCCCGCCAAATTAGGGGTACAAGAGTCTAAAGAGCTTCCTGCCCACCGTCAAGGCGCGCCCCGACTTACGCCGGGGCAGACACCAATCAGTTACCGCTCGAATTGAGCGCCTCGGTCAGCGCCGCTTCGACTTCATCGGCGCTCACACGAACCGGCTTTTCAGCTTCACGCTTGCGCTTGCGCTCACTGTGATACTGAAGCCCGGTACCGGCCGGGATCAGTCGACCCACGACCACGTTTTCTTTCAGGCCGCGCAGATAATCGCGCTTGCCCGTCACTGCGGCCTCGGTGAGGACGCGAGTGGTCTCCTGGAAGGACGCTGCCGATATGAACGACTCAGTAGACAGCGAGGCCTTGGTGATACCCAGCAGCACGCGGATGTACTTTGACCCGAACTTGTCGTCCGCAGAGAGACGCTCGTTCTCCTCAAGAACCTGAGTGAGCTCCATCTGGTCGCCCTTGATGAAGCTCGAATCGCCGGATTCCGCCACTTCAACCTTGCGCAGCATCTGACGCAGAATCGTCTCGATGTGCTTGTCGTTGATCTTCACGCCCTGCAGACGATAAACGTCCTGAATCTCGTTGACGATGTACTTGGCCAGCGCACTCACGCCCAGCAGACGTAGGATGTCGTGCGGGTTGCTCGGACCGTCCGAGATAACCTCACCCTTGTTCACCTGCTCGCCTTCGAACACGTTGAGGTGACGCCACTTCGGAATCAGCTCCTCGTACGGGTCGGTACCATCGGTCGGAGTGATCACCAAGCGACGCTTGCCCTTGGTTTCCTTGCCAAAGGAGATTGTGCCGCTGATTTCAGCCAGGATCGAAGGCTCTTTCGGACGACGCGCCTCGAAGAGGTCGGCGACGCGCGGCAGACCACCGGTAATGTCACGGGTTTTCGAGGTTTCCTGCGGGATACGTGCGATAACGTCACCCACATTGATCTCGGCACCGTCAGCCACACCCACCAGGGCGTTAGCTGGCAGGAAATACTGTGCCGGTACGTCGGTACCCGGCAGCAGCAATTCCTTGCCATTGGAGTCGACCATCTTGATCGCCGGACGAATATCCTTGCCCGATGCCGGACGGTCCTTCGGATCCATCACCTCGATGTTGGTCAGACCGGTGAGTTCATCGGTCTGGCGCTTGATGGTGATGTTCTCTTCCATACCGACGAAGGTCACGACACCCTTCATCTCGGTGACGATCGGGTGGGTGTGCGGATCCCACTTGGCAACCACAGCGCCGGCGTCGACTTTGTCGCCTTCCTTGATCGAGATAACTGCACCGTAAGGCAGCTTGTAACGCTCGCGCTCACGACCGAAGTCGTCGGCAACCGCCAGCTCACCGGAACGGGACACCGCAACCAGCGCGCCGTCAGCACGCTCTACATGCTTGAGGTTATGCAGGCGGATGGTGCCGCCATTCTTGACCATGACGTTGTCGACCGCAGAAGTCCGGCTAGCCGCACCACCGATGTGGAACGTACGCATCGTCAGCTGAGTACCGGGCTCACCAATCGATTGCGCAGCAATAACGCCCACTGCCTCACCGATGTTGACCTGGTGCCCGCGAGCGAGATCGCGACCGTAGCACTTGGCACAAATGCCGTAGCGCGTTTCACAGCTGATCGGCGAGCGAACCACGACTTCGTCAATGCTGTTGAGCTCAATGAAGTCGACCCACTGTTCGTCAACCAATGTCCCGGCCGGAACCAATATCTCTTCGCTGCCCGGCTTGAGTACATCACGCGCAATGACACGGCCCAGCACGCGCTCGCCTAGCGGCTCGACCACGTCGCCGCCCTCGATGTGCGGAGTCATGAACAGACCCTGCTCAGTACCACAGTCGACCTCGGTAACCACCAGATCCTGTGCCACGTCAACCAGACGACGGGTCAGGTAACCGGAGTTCGCGGTTTTCAGAGCGGTATCCGCCAGACCCTTACGAGCACCGTGGGTAGAGATGAAGTACTGCAGTACGTTCAAACCTTCACGGAAGTTCGCGGTGATCGGCGTCTCGATGATCGAGCCGTCCGGCTTGGCCATCAGGCCACGCATACCTGCGAGCTGGCGAATCTGGGCGGCAGAACCACGCGCACCGGAGTCGGCCATCATGTACATCGAGTTGAACGAATCCTGCTCGGCCTCGTTGCCGTCGCGGTCGATGACCTTCTCTTTCGAGAGGTTGGCCATCATCGCCTTGGAGACTTCGTCGTTGGCCTTGGACCAGAGGTCGATCACCTTGTTGTACTTCTCGCCCTGAGTTACCAGGCCAGAGGCGTACTGCGACTCGATCTCCTTCACTTCCTCGGTAGCGGCGTCGATGATGCGCGCCTTCTCATCCGGGATGACGAAATCGTTCACACCGATCGACACGCCCGAAATGGTCGAGTAGGCGAAACCGGTGTACATCAGCTGGTCGGCAAAGATGACGGTGTCTTTCAAGCCGACCGTGCGGTAGCACAGGTTGATCAGCTTGGAGATCGCCTTCTTCTTCATCGGCTGATTGACCACATCGAACGGCAGGCCGGCCGGAACCACCTGGAACAGCAGCGCGCGGCCGACAGTGGTGTCGACGATACGAGTGTTCTTGGTGATGCTACCGTCGCGATCCTTGATGGTCTCGTTGATACGCACCTTGACGCGGGCGTGCAGTGACGCTTCGCCGCCGCGGAATACGCGGTCGACTTCCTGCAGGTCAGCGAATACGCGACCTTCGCCCTTGGCATTGATGGCTTCGCGGGTCATGTAGTACAGACCCAGGACCACGTCCTGCGATGGCACGATGATCGGCTCGCCGTTGGCGGGCGAGAGAATGTTGTTGGTCGACATCATCAGCGCGCGCGCTTCGAGCTGCGCTTCCAGCGTCAGCGGCACGTGCACGGCCATTTGGTCGCCGTCGAAGTCAGCGTTGTACGCGGCACAGACCAGCGGGTGCAGCTGGATCGCCTTGCCTTCAATCAGGACCGGCTCGAACGCCTGGATGCCCAGACGGTGCAACGTCGGTGCACGGTTGAGCAACACGGGATGTTCGCGGATGACTTCAGCCAGGACGTCCCAGACTTCAGGCAGTTCGCGCTCGACCATTTTCTTGGCGGCCTTGATGGTGGTCGCCATGCCACGCATTTCCAGCTTGCCGAAAATGAACGGTTTGAACAGCTCGAGGGCCATCTTCTTCGGCAGACCGCACTGGTGCAGTCGCAGGGTCGGGCCGACAGTAATAACCGAACGACCGGAATAGTCCACACGCTTTCCGAGCAGGTTCTGACGGAAACGCCCCTGCTTACCCTTGATCATGTCAGCCAGGGACTTCAGCGGACGCTTGTTCGAGCCAGTGATGGCGCGACCGCGGCGACCGTTGTCGAGCAGCGCGTCGACGGCTTCCTGCAGCATGCGCTTTTCGTTGCGCACGATGATGTCCGGCGCCGACAGGTCGAGTAGGCGCTTCAGACGGTTGTTGCGGTTGATCACGCGACGATAGAGATCGTTGAGATCCGAAGTCGCGAAACGGCCACCGTCCAGCGGGACCAGCGGACGCAGGTCGGGCGGCAGAACAGGCAGAACGGTCAGGACCATCCACTCAGGCAGGTTACCCGAACCGAAGAAGGCTTCCATCAGCTTCAGACGCTTGGACAGCTTCTTGATCTTGGTCTCGGAGTTGGTTTGCGGAATCTCTTCGCGCAGGCGGCCAATCTCGTGCTCCAGGTCGATTTCGTGCAGCAGCTCGCGCACGGCCTCGGCACCCATGCGGGCGTCGAAGTCGTCACCAAACTCTTCCAGTGCCTCGAAGTACTGCTCGTCATTGAGCAGCTGCCCCTTCTCGAGCGTGGTCATGCCCGGATCGATCACGACATAGCTCTCGAAATAGAGCACGCGCTCGATGTCACGCAGGGTCATGTCCAGCAGCAAGCCGATACGGCTCGGCAGCGACTTCAGGAACCAGATATGGGCGACCGGCGAGGCCAGCTCGATGTGCGCCATGCGCTCACGACGTACTTTGGCCAGCGCAACTTCAACGCCGCACTTCTCACAGATCACGCCACGGTGCTTGAGGCGCTTGTACTTACCACACAGGCATTCATAGTCTTTGACCGGGCCAAAGATCTTGGCGCAGAACAGGCCGTCGCGCTCGGGCTTGAACGTCCGGTAGTTGATGGTCTCTGGCTTCTTGACTTCACCAAAGGACCAGGAACGGATCATCTCGGGCGAAGCCAATGCAATCTTAATGGCATCGAACTCTTCGATTTGACCCTGGTTTTTCAACAGATTCAGCAAGTCTTTCAAGGCCTTTCCTCCTCACGGACCTGCGACGACCGGCTGATGCCGGACGTCGCATAGGCGGTGCGTGGTTATTCGGTTTCCAGATCGATGTCGATACCGAGCGAGCGGATCTCTTTGATCAACACGTTGAAGGATTCCGGCATGCCGGGCTCCATACGGTGATCGCCGTCCACGATGTTCTTGTACATCTTGGTCCGCCCGTTCACGTCGTCCGACTTGACCGTGAGCATTTCTTGCAGGGTGTAGGCGGCACCATAGGCTTCCAGTGCCCAGACCTCCATCTCCCCGAAACGCTGGCCACCGAACTGTGCCTTACCACCCAGCGGCTGCTGGGTAACCAGGCTGTAGGAACCGGTGGAACGCGCGTGCATCTTGTCGTCGACCAGGTGGTTCAGCTTGAGCATGTACATGTAGCCAACCGTGGTGGTGCGCTCGAACTTGTTACCGGTACGACCATCGAACAGCTGCATTTGCCCGCTCTCTGGCAGATCCGCCAGCTTCAGCATGGCCTTGATCTCGCGCTCTTTGGCACCGTCGAAGACCGGCGTCGCCATTGGCACGCCACCGCGCAGGTTCTTCGCCAGATCGAGGATTTCCTGGTCGCTGAAGCTTTCCAGGTTTTCCTGACGGCCACCGATCTCGTTATAGATTTCGGTGAGGAACTTACGTAGCTCAGCGACCTTACGCTGCTCTTCCAGCATGCGGTTGATTTTCTCACCCAGCCCCTTGGCTGCTAGGCCCAGGTGGGTTTCGAGAATCTGACCGACGTTCATACGAGATGGTACGCCCAGCGGGTTCAATACAATGTCGACCGGCGTGCCATGCACGTCGTGCGGCATGTCTTCGACCGGCATGATGACCGAGACGACACCCTTGTTACCGTGACGACCTGCCATCTTGTCGCCCGGCTGGATACGACGCTTGATTGCCAGGTAGACCTTAACGATCTTCAGAACGCCAGGCGCCAGGTCATCGCCCTGCTGCAGCTTGCGCTTCTTGTCTTCGAACTTGTCGTCGAGCAGCTGACGGCGGTCGGAAATGTAGGCCTGGGCCTTTTCCAGCTGCTCGTTCAGTGCATCTTCGGCCATGCGCAACTTGAACCACTGTCCGTGCTCGAGACCATCGAGCATCTCGTCAGTGATGACGGCGCCTTTCTTCAGCCCGGCCCCACCCTCGACAGTCGCGCCAACAAGAGCGGAGCGCAGACGTTCAAAAGTTGCACCCTCGACGATACGGAACTCTTCGTTCAGATCCTTACGAATCTCGTCCAGCTGCATCTTCTCGATGGCCAGCGCACGGGAGTCACGCTCGACACCATCACGGATAAACACCTGAACGTCGATGACGGTACCCTTTGTGCCAGTCGGCACACGTAGGGAGGTGTCCTTCACGTCGGACGCCTTCTCACCGAAGATCGCACGCAGCAGCTTCTCTTCCGGCGTCAGCTGGGTTTCACCTTTAGGCGTGACCTTGCCGACCAGGATGTCACCTGCACCCACCTCGGCACCCACGTAAACGATGCCCGCCTCGTCCAGCTTGTTCAGCGCTGCTTCACCCACGTTCGGGATGTCAGCGGTGATTTCTTCTGGGCCAAGCTTGGTATCGCGGGATACGCAGGTCAGTTCCTGGATATGGATGGTGGTGAAACGGTCTTCTTGGACCACACGCTCCGACAGGAGGATGGAGTCTTCGAAGTTGTAGCCGTTCCACGGCATGAACGCGACGCGCATGTTCTGCCCGAGCGCCAGTTCACCCATGTCGGTGGACGGGCCGTCGGCCATAATGTCGCCACGCTCGACCACATCACCCTTGCTCACCAGCGGACGCTGGTTGATACAGGTGTTCTGGTTGGAACGGGTGTACTTGGTCAGGTTGTAGATGTCGACGCCCGCTTCACCGGTTTCGACTTCTGCGTCATGCACACGCACGACCACACGACTGGCGTCGACTGAGTCGATCACGCCGCCACGACGGGCAACCACGCAAACACCGGAGTCGCGCGCTACGTTGCGCTCCATCCCGGTGCCAACCAGAGGCTTGTCCGAACGCAGCGTCGGTACGGCCTGACGCTGCATGTTCGAACCCATCAATGCACGGTTGGCGTCGTCGTGCTCAAGGAACGGGATCAGCGATGCAGCAACGGAGACAACCTGCTTCGGCGAAACGTCCATCAGGGTTACGTCTTCCGGCGCCTTGACCGTGAATTCGTTCTGATGACGAACAGCAACCAGCTCGTCGACCAGCTTGCGCCCTTCCAGCTTGGCGCTGGCCTGTGCAATGACGTGATCAGCTTCTTCGATCGCCGAGAGGAATACGATCTCGTCGGTGACTTCGCCTTCCTTGACCACACGGTACGGACTTTCCAGGAAACCGTACTGGTTGGTACGGGCATAGGCAGCCAGCGAGTTGATCAGACCGATGTTCGGACCTTCTGGCGTTTCAATCGGACAGACACGACCATAATGGGTCGGGTGTACGTCACGCACTTCGAAGCCTGCACGCTCACGCGTCAGACCGCCCGGGCCGAGCGCCGAAACACGACGCTTGTGGGTGATCTCCGACAGCGGGTTGTTCTGATCCATGAACTGCGACAGCTGGCTGGAACCGAAGAACTCCTTGACCGCCGCGGCAACCGGCTTGGCGTTGATCAGGTCCTGCGGCATCAGCCCTTCGCTTTCTGCCATCGACAAACGTTCTTTGACCGCACGCTCAACACGCACCAGACCTACACGGAACTGGTTCTCGGCCATTTCACCCACGCAGCGTACGCGACGGTTGCCCAGGTGGTCGATATCGTCGACGACGCCTTTGCCGTTACGGATGTCGACCAGGGTCTTCAGCACCGCAACGATGTCCTCGCGGCTCAGCACCCCGGAACCCTCGATCTCGGTCCGACCGATACGGCGGTTGAACTTCATCCGACCTACGGCCGACAGGTCGTAGCGCTCCGACGCGAAAAACAGATTGTTGAACAGCGTCTCGGCAGCGTCCTTGGTTGGCGGCTCGCCAGGTCGCATCATGCGGTAGATCTCAACCAGCGCTTCGAGCTGATTGGTAGTCGAGTCGATCTTCAGCGTGTCGGAAATGAACGGGCCGCAATCGATGTCGTTGGTGTACAACGTCTCGAAGCGAACCACCTGCGCCTTGACCAACTTGGCCAATACTTCGACGGTCAGCTCGGTGTTGCACTCGGCAATGATCTCCCCAGTCGCCGGGTGCACGATGGCCTTTGCCGTGGTGCGGCCCAGGACGTAGTCCATCGGCATATCGAGCGCTTTGATGCCGGACTTGTCGAGCTGATTGATATGGCGCGCGGTAATCCGGCGACCTTGCTCGACGATGACCTTGCCGTTCTCGTCGGTGATATCGAAAGAGGCGATTTCGCCGCGCAGACGCTGCGGAACCAGCTCCAGACTCAGCGCTTCGCCCTTAACGTGGAACACGTTGGTGTCGTAGAACGCATCAAGGATTTCTTCGGTGCCGTAATTCAGCGCGCGCAGAAGCACCGACGCCGGCAGCTTGCGGCGACGGTCGATACGCACGAAGACGGCATCTTTCGGATCGAACTCGAAGTCCAGCCAAGAGCCACGGTACGGAATGATACGAGCGGAATACAGCAGCTTGCCCGAGCTGTGGGTCTTGCCCCGATCGTGATCGAAGAAAACGCCAGGCGAGCGGTGCAGCTGAGACACGATGACGCGCTCAGTACCGTTGATGATGAAGGTACCGTTCTCAGTCATCAGGGGGATTTCCCCCATGTAGACTTCCTGCTCCTTGATGTCCTTGATCGCCTTGCTCGACGATTCCTTATCAAAAATGATCAGGCGGACTTTTACCCGCAGCGGCACGGCGAAGGTCACGCCGCGCAACACGCATTCCTTAACGTCGAAAGCCGGGTCGCCCAGGCGATAGCCGACATACTCCAGCGCCGCATTGCCGGAATAGCTGATTATCGGAAAAACGGATTTGAAGGCTGCATGCAAGCCAATATCGCGGAATTGATCCTTGGTCGCTCCCGCCTGCAGGAATTCGCGGTACGAATCCAGCTGGATGGCCAAAAGATACGGCACGTCCATCACGTGCGGTAACTTGCTAAAGTCCTTGCGGATTCGTTTTTTCTCAGTGTATGAGTAAGCCATCAGCGTTCCCCAGCTTGGTCACCTGCTTGTTTGGCTTCTCCCGACGGGAGCAGCCAGAAAATCTTGCGAATCCTGTGATTCGCACCGCCCACCGGAGCGGTTGTTTCCATTCGAACTGCCAGATGATCAACAGGCAGCTACAACGGAAAAAGGCCGGTGGCAAAAGCCACCAGCCACCAGCCTTACGCGAGTCGCTTCGGCTGTAGACGCAAGGTCGCGCTTACTTGAGCTCGACTTTGGCGCCTGCTTCTTCCAGGGCTTTCTTGGCAGCTTCGGCTTCGTCCTTGGACACGCCTTCCTTGACCACGCCAGGAGCGCCGTCGACGACTGCCTTGGCTTCTTTCAGACCCAGACCGGTCAGTTCACGAACTGCCTTGATCACGTTCACCTTCTTCTCGCCAGCTTCCAACAGCATGACGTTGAATTCGGTCTGCTCTTCAACCACAGCAGCAGCGGCGGCCGGGCCGGCAGCAGAAGCAGCAGCGGCAGTAACGCCAAACTTCTCTTCCATTGCCTTGATCAGTTCAACAACCTGCATCACGGACATTTCGGAAACGGCGTTGATGATGTCTTCGTTGCTCAGAGCCATGACTCTAAATTCCTGTATAGATGACGGCCTGCGGCCATCTGATTCAAAAATAAAATCGAAAGATGCTTAGTGCGTGCCTTTAGGCCGCCGCAGCTTCTTTCTGGTCGCGAACGGCCGCCAGAGTACGAGCCAGCTTGCTGGTAGCGCCTTGAATCACGCTCATCAGCTGCGAAATTGCCTCGTCATAGGTCGGCAGGGTTGCCAAAGCGTCGATCTGGTTGGCTGCAATGAACTGACCCTCAAATGCAGCAGCCTTGATCTCGAACTTGTCCTGACCCTTGGCGAATTCCTTGAAGATACGAGCAGCAGCGCCCGGGTGTTCGTTGGAAAAAGCGATAAGGGTCGGGCCTTTGAACACGTCGTTGAGCACATCATACTGAGTGCCTTCAACAGCGCGGCGCAGCAGAGTATTACGTACTACACGCACGTATACGCCAGCTTCGCGGGCCTCTCTCCGGAGTCCGGTCATGGCTCCCACAGTCACGCCACGAGCATCAGCCACGACAGCGGACAGGGCAGCTTTGGCAGCCTCGTTGACTTCAGCGACGATGGCTTTCTTGTCTTCGAGTTTGATTGCCACGGGTTTTTACTCCTGCTTGTTACCGGTTCGTCCAGTCGAAACCGGACGGGTTTTGGTGTCTGATTCGGTACGAATCGGGAGCACCTCTGCGTAGGCCTGTAAAAGCTAACCTTTTACGGTTTAAGACTCACGTCGCCTACGGTCTTGGATAGCCCCCGCCAGGCAGGGACCCCAATGTGTCGCACCCTGCCAAGCAGGGCGCTGAATGTTTTACGCCTCGAGCGACGCCTGATCGATGACCAAGCCAGGACCCATGGTGGTACTTAGGGTTACGCGCTTGACATAGATGCCTTTGGAAGTGGACGGCTTCAAACGCTTGAGGTCCGACAGCAGCGCTTCGACGTTCTGCTTCAGCTGACCAGCCTCGAAACCAACCTTACCGACTGAAGTATGAATGATACCGTTCTTGTCGGTACGGAAGCGCACCTGACCTGCCTTGGCGTTTTTGACGGCAGTCGCAACGTCCGGCGTCACAGTACCGACCTTCGGGTTAGGCATCAGACCGCGCGGACCAAGAATCTGGCCCAGCTGACCAACAACACGCATTGCATCCGGAGAAGCAATAACGACGTCGTAGCTCAGATCCCCACCCTTCATTTCAGCAGCTAAATCGTCCATGCCGACGCGATCCGCACCCGCAGCAAGCGCCGCTTCGGCCGCCGGGCCCTGAGTGAACACAGCCACCCGAACGCTTTTACCGGTACCATTGGGCAGAACAGTAGCGCCACGCACAACTTGATCGGATTTACGCGGATCAACGCCAAGGTTAATGGCGATATCGAAGGACTCAGTGAACTTCACTGCCGACAGCTGAGCCAACAACGTCGCGGCATCTTCGAACGAATACTGCTTGCCAGTTTCGATTTTTTCAGCGAAAGCCTTCTGGCGCTTGGTCAACTTAGCCATTACACACCCTCCACGTTCAGGCCCATGCTACGAGCGGAGCCGGCGATAGTACGCACGGCCGCATCGAGATCAGCGGCGGTAAGATCAGCATTCTTCGTCTTGGCGATCTCTTCCAGCTGCGCACGGGTAACAGTGCCGACCTTCTGGGTGTTAGGACGAGCAGAACCACTAGTAATGCCAGCGGCTTTCTTCAACAGAACGGCAGCAGGCGTACTTTTGGTCTCGAAAGTGAAACTGCGGTCGCTATAGACGGTGATGATTACCGGCGTTGGGAGACCTGGCTCCTGACCTTGCGTACGAGCGTTGAACGCCTTGCAGAACTCCATGATGTTCACACCATGCTGCCCTAGCGCCGGGCCGACTGGCGGCGACGGGTTGGCCTGACCGGCCTTTACCTGAAGCTTGATATAAGCTTGAATCTTCTTAGCCATAAGTACTCCATTCCGGGTATTAGCGCCTTGCGGCTCCCCTGTTCACTTGAATATCCCAGTGACGACAAAACCCCGCAGCCATCAGCTGCGGGGTGTGGGATGCTTTTTCAGCTAGACCTTTTCGACCTGACTGAACTCCAACTCTACCGGCGTTGATCGACCAAAAATCAATACCGCGACCTGGATGCGACTCTTTTCGTAATTAACTTCTTCAACCACGCCATTGAAATCAGCAAACGGGCCGTCAGCCACACGCACGACTTCACCCGGCTCGAACAATGTTTTGGGCTTAGGCTTATCACTACCGTCAGCAACGCGACGCAGAATGGCTTCAGCCTCTTTATCCGTGATCGGCGCAGGCTTATCAGCGGTTCCACCAATGAAACCCATCACGCGAGGCGTATCCTTAACCAGGTGCCAAGCGCCTTCGGCCATATCCATCTGAACAAGAACGTAACCCGGGAAAAATTTGCGCTCACTTTTGCGCTTCTGCCCGTTACGCATTTCAACCACTTCTTCAGTGGGAACTAGAATCTCGCCGAAATGATCTTCCATGCCGGCAAGCTTGATGCGCTCAATCAATGAACGCATGACATGCTTCTCGTAACCCGAGTAAGCATGAACGACATACCAACGCTTAGCCACGGGACACCCTTAACCTACAATCATGGAAACCAGCCAACCGAGCAGAGAATCAAGACCCCACAACAGCAGAGCCATAACCAGCACGACCGCGACGACAATAAGCGTGGTCTGAGTGGTCTCTTGACGGGTCGGCCAAACGACTTTACGAATCTCGACGCGCGCCTCTTTCAGAAGAACGAAAAAGGAACGACCTTTAGACGTCTGTAGCGCAACAAACGCTGCAACCACAGCAAATACGAGCAGCGCAAGAACCCTGTACAGAATAGGCTCGGCAGCGTAATACTGATTACCCACCACAGCCACAACAACCAAAGCAGCCACAACAAGCCACTTCACCAGATCGAAGCGCGAGTCTTTGGCTTCTGCTTTGACATTCATCTGCTAGAACCCTGTAAATACTGCCAAATTCGATATTGAATTTGGCAGGCCAGGAGGGAATCGAACCCCCAACCTGCGGTTTTGGAGACCGCCGCTCTGCCAATTGAGCTACTGGCCTAACAAGAGTCAGGCCGACTATTATGCCGGCCCGAATGAATCAGATCAATCGATTATTCGATGATCTTGGCAACCACGCCGGCACCAACGGTACGGCCACCTTCGCGAATCGCGAAGCGCAGACCGTCTTCCATGGCGATCGGAGCGATCAAGGTAACAACCATCTTGATGTTGTCGCCCGGCATCACCATCTCAACGCCTTCGGGCAGCTCGCAGTTACCGGTCACGTCAGTCGTACGGAAGTAGAACTGCGGACGGTAGCCTTTGAAGAACGGAGTGTGACGACCGCCTTCTTCTTTGCTCAGTACGTAGACTTCGCCTTCGAACTTGGTGTGCGGCTTGATGGTGCCCGGCTTAGCCAGAACCTGACCACGCTCAACGTCATCACGCTTGGTGCCGCGCAGCAGGACGCCGACGTTCTCACCCGCACGACCTTCGTCGAGCAGCTTACGGAACATTTCGACGCCGGTGCAGGTAGTCTTGGTCGTGGCACGAATACCAACGATCTCGATCTCTTCCTGAACCTTAACGATGCCGCGCTCAACACGACCAGTCACAACAGTACCGCGACCAGAGATCGAGAACACGTCCTCGATCGGCATCAGGAACGGCTTGTCGATTGCACGCTCAGGCTCTGGGATGTAGCTGTCCAGAGTCTCGACCAGCTTACGCACGGCCGATACGCCCATCTCGTTGTCGTCCTGGCCGTTCAGGGCCATTAACGCAGAGCCGATGATGATCGGAGTGTCGTCGCCCGGGAAGTCGTAAGTCGACAGCAGGTCACGCACTTCCATCTCAACCAGCTCAAGCAGCTCAGCATCGTCAACCATGTCAGCCTTGTTCAGGAAGACAACGATATAAGGAACGCCAACCTGACGGGACAGCAGGATGTGCTCACGAGTCTGCGGCATCGGGCCGTCAGCAGCGGAGCAAACCAGGATCGCGCCGTCCATCTGCGCAGCACCGGTGATCATGTTCTTCACATAGTCAGCGTGACCAGGGCAGTCAACGTGAGCGTAGTGACGGATCGAGGAATCATATTCAACGTGGGAGGTGTTGATGGTGATACCACGAGCCTTCTCTTCCGGCGCATTGTCGATCTGCGAGAAGTCACGCGCAGAGCCGCCCCAAGTCTCAGCACAGACCTTAGTCAGAGCTGCGGTGAGCGTGGTCTTGCCATGGTCGACGTGACCAATGGTACCGACGTTCAGGTGCGGTTTGTTACGTTCGAATTTTTCTTTAGCCA
>Ga0208045_1000116_pt1 | contig 38548 bp, 52 predicted proteins | sample PL_2010_200m_FD_184160 | JGI IMG/M metagenome (GOLD analysis project Ga0208045, IMG submission 184160) | Freshwater microbial communities from Powell Lake, British Columbia, Canada to study Microbial Dark Matter (Phase II) - PL_2010_200m... | ecosystem: Environmental > Aquatic > Freshwater >...
GGTTATGGGGGGGGTTATTACCAATAATTAAATTCCAATCTTGGCAAAAAGAAAGACGGGTAACAAAAAAAGGCGGAAGTATAGATTATGGAAGAATACATAAAATTCTATTGTCAAAGGAATTGCTATTTGGTAGGCATTTAATTATCAAAGCGAATAAAGAATAAAAATATGACAATCTTAAAACGTATCTTCGTAGTTCTCCAGTTTTTATTAGTCTTCTAATCCAGCCATAAAATTTCTTCTACCCGTTTTTTCATTTAGCCACTCTTAACCACTACTTCAATCACTCACTTCCTTTCTTGTTTTTTGTTTTCTCTTGCCGTCACGTAACCCTCCTTTCTTTCTATCCGCCTACAATAACCCAAGCCTGACTTTTGTGCAAGAAAATCCTTTGGAAAAATTCATCTCTACCTAAAAAGCCTTTTAGTGGTCTGCCTCGAAAGGCTTTTTAGGTATCAGAAGCATTCTGCCCCTTGCGGGGAGTCTCAATTTTTCCAAAGTACTCCCAGGAAACTCACTCGCTTGGCGCTCATTCCTTTCGGGCATATCTGTTTTCTTGACAAAAGACCGCATTTTTTGTGGTGTGCCTCAAAAAATACTTCAACTTCTTGGGTTTATATTTCCGGCGTCAAAAGAAAGGAGTTTCACATGAGCCAAGAAAAAACAAAACAAAAAACAAGAAAGGAGGTGAGTAACATGATTGAAGTAGCACGTATTTTCAAAGTAGAAAATAAAGAAGAAAGTACCCTTAAAGCCTTCGTAGACGTAAAAGTCTCCGATGTAGTTTTAATCAAAGGCATCCGGGTACTGGCTAAAAAAGAGGGCGGGCTGTTTGCAGCTATGCCTTCCAATTTAGCTGGTGACGGTAAGTATTATCCTACCGTCAAGTTTCTGACAGCTGAAGCCAATGAAGAACTACAAAAGGTAGTTCTCGAGGCTTACGAAGCTTAAGAATTAAAAAAGCTGTCCTATCGGCTATACGGGGAGAAAGATAACTAAAATGAACTTAAACGAACTAAGAAACGAGAAGACCAACGTAACCATCGCAGGAGAAGAGGTTGAAGTAAAAAGAGGCGATTCCGTAAAGGACACTCTAACAAGGATCCTTCAGGAAAAAGGCATTGATTCCTTTACCATCCTGGTTGATGGCGCAGAAGTTACTTCAACCGATAATCTGCCAGCTACTTTTGACGGCCATGATATCGAAGTTGAAAGATACGTCAAAGCAGGTTAAACGAAAAACTAAACGAGAGGGAGAAAACCTCTCCCTCTCGTTAATTAAAAGGAATGAAGCCATGATAGATACAGAATTAATAAGTAAAGCAAAGAAAAAATCAGGTCTGATTGAGCAAATTGACGCTGCCTGGCGGGAATTCGTAAACAGGCTCAAAGAGAATACCTTTAGTATTCCTTTTAAAGGCGAATACAGCTGTATGATTAAAAACAGTGACATGTTTGTTGAAGGTTACTCTGGTTTGCTACTCATAGATAAGCTGTATTATAACCATAAAACTTATCTCTTGAAGAAGCCTATTAAATATTACCCTTTCAAAATCTACGGCGTATACGACGAAAGGGGAAGTTTTACGAATTTTGTAACTGATCCGGAAATAGGCTTTCATTACCTTGGCTTAAGCGATAAAGGTCATACCATTTGCACAGGAGATATCCAATACCTTAACCCTGAATCCTTAGGCCTGCTCAAAGAAGCTACTCTTAAGATAATCAAAGCATTCCGGGTAATCAATCTTGAATCCTTGGGAACGGTCATCCTCCCGGAAAGTTACTCAAGCCTTAAAAGCATCTTTTCCAATAAGGATGAAGACGCAAAACATAAGTTTGAAAAACTGCTAGGCCAAAACCTCATTGAGGAAATCATTTAAAGGAGAAAAAATATGCCTGAACAAGCGATTTACGAACGTCAAAACTTAATCAACGGGTTGGAGATTCCACAGACTGCCTCGGTTGTCGGCTGTGGAGGTACAGGCTTTTGGACCGCTTTACTTCTGGCGATGTCCGGCGTAGAAGATTTAATCCTGGTTGATTCTGACATAGTTGAAGTATCCAACCTAAACAGGCTTTTCTTTGAAGAAACCTGCGTAGGCAAGAAGAAAGCGGAAGCATTGAAGAACCTGATCCTAACCGTAAGAAAACAGGTCAGGATTGAAATCCATGACATGCGCATTGAAAAGCCTTTAGACTGCCAGGTCTTAAGGGGAGAGATTTTCTGCTGTACGGATAACTTAAAAAGCCAGCAGATTATCTGCGCTTATTGCAAGAAGAACGAGTTTGCCTATCAAAGAATAGGCTATGACGGAACGATCCTGAACGTGTCCAAGACATTCCCGCTTTCGTTTAAAGAAGTAGAACAGCAGGGCTATACGGTAACGCCTTCCTGGGTTATTCCTGCGGTATTTGCCGCGGCAGCAGGAGTATCTTCCAGAATATACAAAGAATTATGCCTGATGGATGATTTGGGAAAGCTCCATATACAGAAATCTTCCCACATCTGTAAAAAAATACTAGATGACGCAAAGAAAGAAGAACGGGAATACATTGAAGAGAATATCAACGATTTTATTCCTGATAGTTACGGATGCTGTGAGGATTGCGACAGGATTAATCCTGATGATTCCGATTACGGCTACTGTCCGGACTGCAAGAGAGTAGATCCCGAAGACGGTTGGGCACGTTGTTCTGAATGTGATGAGCATTATACTGAAGATGATATTGAAGACATAAAAGAAAAAGCAAAGAATGAAGAATACGACAGGATAATCGAACAGTTTGAAACAGGCGCGCTTAGCGACCCCAAGCTTATCGCAGCCCTTAAAAAATGGGGAGAACGGAAGGAGGATACAAAAAATGTTAGAAAATGATCTTCTAAAAAAGAGCAATATTCTGGAAGTAAAAATAAAAAACTACGGTGAATGCGGCTTTTGCAGCGACAAGGATAACCAGGAAACCCTCAAAATCCCCTGGAGTATCTGGAGCCAGTGGTTGTATATCAGCCAGTGCATGGAAGATAAGGAGTGGGGCGCGGTATTCTGGGTTAAGGATAACATCATAACCAGCTTTAAAATTCCCAAGCAGGAGGTAGGTTCAGTAGATTGCGAATTCAAGGAGGAATTGGGCGGTGACGGAATAATCCATTCGCACCATGATATGGGAGCGTTTCACTCGTCTCAGGATGATGCCCACGCGCGCAATCTCTACACTTATAGTATTGTTACCGCCAATGCAAAAGGCAGTATTGCCACCAAGAGGGTTAAACTTCCCTGTAAAGGCTTTGGCTACGTAAAAATAAGCTTGCAGCTGGTTGAGTTGCCGGCGATAGACTTTTCAAGGATAAGCGAAAGAACAAGGGAATTAATTCCAGAGGTGAACTCAGGATTTGAAGAAAGCGAGCACCCTTGTGATATTTGTCAGACCGGTGACTGTGAAAATTGCGAACATTCAGGTATGCCTTTTCTATCTTGCCAGACTTGCGATATTTTTAAATGCAAATCCTGCAAGGCAACTGCCGGCCTGGACATTCGGGGAGTACTTCCTTTTTGCGAGGTTTGCAATGGCTCTGAAACTTGCGTTTCCTGCGAAAAAATAGCAAAATATCTTAAAAATTACCCTGAGGAGCGAGGACGCTTGCAAACTCCAGCTGAAAGCCAATCGTGAAAGTTTATAAATACGCTTGCCCCGCCCTGCCCTTGTGGGTTTTTGGTTGTGGGTTGGGTTTGGGTGATTTTGTTTGTAACGAGCGTGCGGTAGCCTTCGAGAGGGTTGTTGACGAAATCACCCGAAGGCATACCGCCCGCTATTAGCTTTAAGTGCTTGGGGGGTAAAGATAAATTATAAATATCGAATGTGTTCTGAAAAATTAATTAAAAGCTGTCCTATCAGCTATATGGGGAGAAAGGAAATATGAGAGTTGATAATTGGATTGACGAATTAAGGAATCAGTTAAAAAACTTTGACGCAGAAACATCGAGCAGTGAAATTAAAATGGCAGATATCACGCTTGGTTATGTTGACAAGCAAGGTTTAATTCATTACCACAAAATTGAATACAGGGCAAAAGGGTTTGAGAAGAAGCTGACCCTAAGCCAACCGCAACAGAGATAAAATTGCCGTGTTAAATTTCTGATAGCGGATGAGCAAAATGGCCGCCCTTTCCATAGTAATGCGCTTTTCTCTCCATCCTCAAATTTTCTTTTCTGTTTTTTCCTTGCCATCACGTAATCCTCCTTTTTTTCTCACCTTAAAAATAGCCCAAGATTGACTTTTGTGCAAGAAAATCCTTTGGAAAAATTCATCTCTACAATAAAGCCTTCTTTGTGGTTTGCCTCAAAGTAGGCTTTTTTGTATCAGAAGTATTCTGCCCCTTGCGGGGAGTCTCAATTTTTCCAAAGGACTCCAGGAAGGTCGCTCGCTTGGCGCTTGTTCCCTTCGGGCATACCTGTTTTCTTGACAAAAGAACGGCATTTCCTGGGTTGCCTGAAAATACCTTCAAATCATTGGGCTTATATTTTCGGCGTTAAAAGAAAGGAGGCTCACATGAGCCAAGTAAAAAAAGAAATATTAAAGAAAAACGAAAAATTTGAGGATGGGGTGCTGCGCGCGGATGCCTGCATGGAAAGGTATTCAACTTCACGAGATTCTCAATACAGAACGTATCAAGAGGATCTGCCGGCGAATTCTTTCGGCTTATCTGCTTTCTGGGAAGAAAGAAATCTAATGAAGAACGTTTATCAGCTCATGGCTAAAGGTTTTAAGCCTAGCGGCTCTGAAAGCCTGGAAGACTTCGTTGAAAAGCACCGGGATTTGCTGGATGAGGGAGGTGATTTTTAGTGCAGGAATTTAAGAAGGTTACAACTAATGAAGTAACTGAGAAATTAACCATAGGCCAGATTGAAAGAGTCTGGCAGCAAGTTGATGCAAAAAAAGAACATGATCTAAATCCGCTTAGCTTGCAGGTTTTCTGGTTTGCAGGGGTAGAGGTTTGGGTTGTAGATGAGGGAGGCATTATCACAATGATGTTTCCTAATGAAGAATAGGAGGAATATAAAAATGTGGATACAAAAAAACAAGTTAACGGAAAAAATAAGCTGGAATGAAGTTTCAGATTGGGTAGTAATTGACGGGGTGTTGTGGGTTGAAATTCAAGAGAAGGAGGTGATAGACGTATGTATAGTCCAGTGTTAAGCGAAACAATGGTTAAGACGCTGTATCGGTTGAAATGCAGCCAGGATAGACCGATGACTGTAGTGGTTGAGAAGCTGATTTTGCGCTCGATAGCATCTATAGACAAAGGACCTGTGTGCGAGAAATGCACCAGTGGAAACAACAATGATTGCAGGAACTGTTATTTTTCTTGCATTAAAAAGGAGGTTTGAAATGTTAACAACAAATGAATTAAGGCAATTTACCGGAACAGAGAGCTGGTATAAACATTTAAGCGGATATCTTTATACGGATGGTGTTCAATATGTCGCGCAGGAAGGTGGTGCATTTTGGTTGATTGATAAAATATTGCTTACTACGAGAGCAAAAAATAATTTACAGGAATTTGGCGCTTGGAAGCTTGAGGTTAATGAGGATAAGTCAGCAGTCCTGGTATGTGAAGACGGTAATTACCACGAGCTTTACCGGGAGAAAATCGAGTGGACAGATTTTCCGCTAAATAAGATTGATTTATGGTTTGAAAATGGCGTTTTAATACTGCCGAGCGAACATTAAAGAAAGAGAATGGGAAATATGCAATTAATTGGTCTGCGGTAACCATTACTGTTTTGACGGTAAGATGTTATATCAAGTGGATAAGCTACGGGTTAAATTTGTTATGAATGAAGAATTTCTACGGATAGATGAGAAGGTATTTAAAGCAGCAAATGGATAGTTTTATTTACAAAAATAGCACTTGCTTCTTGAAAATTATTAACTACACTGAGAAAAAGTAGATGATGAATAAGGGTTGTTTGCAAAGAGTCTTTCTGCCGCGTGATATTTCGTGGAGTCTTGCGGAGTCTGTATTATCTTGAGATTTTTCCAGAAGGTGTTAAAATAGGCGTATTAAACGAGGTATAAATGACCAAAGAACAAATATTTATAATTGAAGACGATAAGCATATCTCCAAACTTGTGAAGTATAACCTGGAGAAAGCCGGCTACGGTTGTACTGTCGCTAATGATGGCGAGGAAGCATTGGATATCTTATCTAAAGAGCGACCGGATTTAATTATTTTAGATATTATGCTTCCTAAAATGGATGGATTCGAGTTGTGTCGTGTGATTAAACAGGATGGTAAGCTTAAAAACATTCCTATCGTAATGCTTACTGCTAAAGGCGAGGAAGTAGACAGGATTGTTGGCCTTGAGCTTGGCGCGGATGATTATGTAGTAAAGCCCTTTAGCCCCCGCGAATTGATTCTCCGCATAAAAGCAATTTTGAAAAGAGGCAAATCTGAAGAATCACCCAAAGATATTATTAAACGAGGAACCCTTATTATAGATGTGCCGAAGCATAAAGTTACGGTAAATAATAAAGAAATAGAGTTTACTCCCATTGAGTTTAAACTATTGGTTACCCTTATTGAAAGAAACGGCCGCATTCAGTCACGAGATCAGCTACTATCTGATGTGTGGGATAGGCATGCTGAGGTATTTACGCGTACAGTTGATACTCATATAAAACGCCTTAGAGAGAAGCTTGGCAAGGTAGGTGATCAAATCGAAACGGTTCGGGGTTTAGGCTATAGATTTAAGGAAGAAGATGAAGATTAAAATTCATTGGAAACTTACCATTATTTTTTGTTTTATTGTTATCCTGGCCATTTCAGCAGGTTATTTGTATCAGGTTAATCACCTTAAATCCTACGTTGAAAACAATGTTACAAATAATATTAAACACCAGCTTACCCTTAGCAAAGACTTTTTAGAAACATCCCTTAGAGACAAAACAATTCCGGTAGATTTTCAGACCATTGCGAAGAATATAGGACAATCTCTGGGGTTACGCGCAACAATTATCGCTCTGGACGGTAAGGTCTTAGGCGATACTGATTTAAATCAAGAGCAGCTACTTGCCGTAGAAAATCATGCAAACAGACCTGAAATCAAAAATGCCCTTGCAAAAGGTTTCGGAGTAAGTAAGCGCTTCAGCTACACCATTAAAAAAGACATGCTTTATATGGCGATTCCTTTCTACAAGGGAAATGATAAAGGTGTATTAAGGCTATCCCTATCACTGCATGATATAGAGCTACTTGAAGCAGGAATGCGCAGGGTAGTGGGGGTAAGTATTATAGGTATCCTGCTATTGAGTCTGGGATTGACCTTCCTAGTCTCCGTATTTATATCACGGCCGTTGAGTGAGATGTCAACCATTGCCAAAGCTATGGCACGAGGAGATTTCTCCAAAAAAGCTGCAGTTCATTCGAAAGATGAAATCGGTGAACTTGCACAGTCTTTAAATGTTATGTCTGAGGAGATAAAAGGCAAGATAGAAAATATAGATTCTGAACGGGCAAAACTAGATCTTGTCTTATCAAGTATGTTTGAAGGGGTTATTGTTACTGACGAGAAGGAGAGGATTATTTTAATGAATCCTTCTTTGCGGAAGATTTTTCTTCTAGACTCAAACCCTGAAGGCAAGAAACCGCTCGAGGTTATTAGAAACAACGCTGTAGGTGATATGGTAGACAGAATTATTAAAGGAAAACAGCATCTTGCGACTGAAGAAATTGCTATCAACACTCCGGAAGAAAGAATCTTGAAGGTAAACGGCGTGCCAATTATGCGTAATAATAGGCTTGAAGGCGTGATATTAGTTTTTCACGATATCACCGAGTTAAGGCGCCTAGAGAAAATACGCCAGGATTTTGTCGCCAATGTTTCACATGAGTTGCGCACTCCCATATCCAGCATAAAAGGTTATGCCGAAACACTTCTGGATGGCGCGCTTGAGGACAAAGATAATGCGAAAGAATTTATAAGTATTATTTATCATGACTCAAATCGCCTGGCTATTTTAATAAACGATCTTCTTGATTTATCCAAGATAGAATCCGGTAAGATGAAGATGTCTTTTATAGAGCTCGATCCTATTTCGTTAATAAAAAAGGCCGTTACGGTCATCGAAAATCAAGCCAAAGCAAAATCAATCGTGTTAAAGATTAATGTCCCACAAGGTTTGCCTAAAATAAAAGCTGATGAAGCAAGATTCTCGCAGGTTATGATTAATCTTCTTGATAATGCCATAAAATATTCCTCCGAAGGTGGAACGACCACCATTTCTACTAAAGTAGTTGACAATGCTTTGCAATTTGACATCTCAGATACAGGAATCGGCATATCAGAAAATGACCTTCCCCGCATATTTGAGCGATTCTATCGTGTTGATAAAGCCCGCTCCCGAGAGCTCGGCGGTACAGGGCTTGGTTTATCCATAGTTAAGCACATTGTATCCGCCCATGGCGGCCAAGTCTGGGTACAGTCTGAACTCGGGCATGGCTCCACCTTTAGTTTTACCATTCCTCTGGTTTAACAGCCCCTAGCAGTCCTACTTTTCTCTTAAGCTCGTCCTAAATTAATTCACAGAAAGTTCACATTGTCTTAATGATATTGTAACCTCAGGTTTGTATACTTTCCTTGAAGATGGAAAAGGAGAGTATATGATTGCGAAAAGAAAGATTTTAGTTGTCGATGATGAAAAAGAGCTCGTAAAGCTAATTACTTTTAATCTGTCGATAGCTGGCTATGATGTTCTTTCCGCAAAGAACGGCATTGAAGCACTGGAAATCTCCGAACAAGAAAACCCCGATTTAATCATCCTTGATATCATACTTCCTAGAATTGACGGTTGGGAGGTATGCCGGCGCCTAAGACAAAATCCTCACACAACCAATATACCTATTATTATACTGAGCGCCCTTTCCGAAGTTAACGATAAGCTCAGAGGTTTTGATCTTGGGATCGATGACTACGTTACTAAGCCGTTTAGTCCAAGAGAATTGGTCGTAAGGGTAAAACGAGTCCTCGCCAGGTCCGAAAACAAAGTTTTAGCCCCAAAGATTGTAAAAATTGGCCCACTGGAGATAGGCGGAGAAGATTTTGTAGTAAAACTTAACAACGAAGAAATTGTTCTCACCGAGAGAGAAAAAGGTATCCTTAGGCTTCTTGTAAATAATCCCGGCGTAGTCCTAAGCCATAGCGAAATTCTGGATGCGGTTTGGGGTCAAGACAATATTGTCGAATACGGTAACATCGATGTTCATATAAGGCATCTTAGGGAAAAGATAGAACAAGATCTCGAAGATCCACAGTTGATTAAGACAGTGAAGGGGGAGGGGTATAAATTTGAGCTTTGAGAGTTCACATAAAGTTCACAATGCTTTAAGGATTTTGTTACATGGGTATTGTAGACTTAAGTTGAAAAGTAAGGAGAGCCAAACATTATGAGAAAGATATTAAGAACCATAGTAAAGAAAATCGCAGATTACTTGAAAGAAATTGTCGATGACGAACTGAAAGTCTTAGACGCATTCTATGGGCAATTTGCTTAAGGAGAACAGAATGGTAGATGTAATTACTGTAAGAAAAGAAAAAAGAATAATGGTAGTTGAGGATGATTTGAGTATTAACAGGCTCATTTCCTATAACCTTTCTAAGAACGGTTATAGGCCGGAATCCGTTTATGATGGTTTCGAGGCACAAGATAGGCTCGCCAAGGAAGTATTTGATATAGTAGTCCTCGATATTATGCTTCCGGGTGTTGATGGATTTCATATTTGTCAGTCTATCAAAGAAAATCCCGCTGCATTTAAGACATTTGTGGTTATGTTGACTGCCAAAGCCGAATCCCAGGATAAGATCTATGGCAATCTTGTAGGAGCGGACTACTACATTACTAAACCTTTTAGTGTGGCAAAGTTGATGGAGGTTATTAAGGAATTAATTACCATAAGAGATAAAGATTATTTTGTCCAGAATAGTGGAGTAATACGTAAAACAACGCAAGAAATAGGAGAAAAAGGATGTGCCCTTGCTTAAGCTCAAAGAGCAAATACGCGACATGCGGCCATTTTGAAGATGGCTTAATGGTGCCATCAGTTTTTGAAAGGGAAAATTATTGTTTTGCTCTTTATGAACTTTGTCCGTTATTTAGCTCTTATATTAAACACGATTATATCGGCATAAAAGAGATGGTATGTGAACTTATAGGTGGTGGAGTATGAAAAAATTATTCAAGAAAATATTCAGTTCAATAAAAAACTTTTTCAACAGAATGTCTGATCAAGAAGCAGAAAGAATTATTAAGTATTACAGCCAGATTTTTGAAATCAATCCAGATAAAGGAGATGGGAGGGAGAAAATAAAAACAAATGCATTCCGAATTAGGAGGTTATGTAGTAGTCAACTAGAAAAGGAGGAAAGGAAAATGAGTAAGTTTTTAACAATGGTTTTGTTGGTTGGGTTTATCGCATTGGCGCTGGGATTAAATTCATTATATGCCGGTGAAGTTGACATTTTACTTCAGAAGTTGGTGGAGAAAGGCGTCTTAACAGCAGGAGAAGCGCAGCAGATTGGCACTGAGACTAAAGAGCAGGTTAAAAAAGAAATCGCAGAGGGCAAATTTTCAAGCCTTCCTCAGTGGATACAAAATACAAAGCTTAAGGGTGATTTACGTTTGAGGTTCCAGAATCTTCACGAAAAGAATGCCGGTGATATAAGTAAAGATACAACTATAGGCCGTATTCGTATGCGTCTTGGTTTAGATAGTAAGGTAAATGATAAGCTTAAGGTAGGTGTTGGTATAGCTACTGGTACTGGAGACCCGCGTTCCACGAATATTACCCTTGGAGGTACTTCAGGAGGAGATTCAGCCAAACCAAGTGTTTATCTTGATTATGCTTATGCCAAATATGAACCTTTGCCTTGGCTAAATTTTGTCGGTGGAAAGATGCTTCTTTCTGATGTTCTCTGGGAACCAACGGATTTAATCTGGGATACAGATATAACTCCAGAAGGCGGTGTTATCGGATTTAATAAAACTTTAAATCCTAAAACATCAGTATTTTTGAAAACCGGAGCCTTGGTTCTTGTAGCCGATACGAGTACAGTTTCTGGTTCCATGGCATACCTTGTGCAGCCGGGCATAAACTACGCATTTAATGACAATCTTTCATTAAAGGGCGCCTTAACTTATGAATACTTCCAAACTAAAGGTTCAGTTGCTTCAACCTATTCCAAGGGTCAGAACACTAAGATTGGTACAAGCTATGCTTATAACTATAGCAACATTAACCCCGCTTTAGAGTTTACAATAAAAGAACCATTTAAGGCTTTTGGTTTAAATGTTGAAAATCTGAAATTTTTCGGTGAATATGTAAATAATTTTGCTGTTTCTGACAAAAACACTGGTTACTCGCTAGGGTTTCAGTTTGGTAATGAAAAAATCGAAAAGTGGGGTGATTGGCAGGTTAGATACATTTATGGCATGTTAGCCAAGGATGCTGTGCTTGACATATTGCCTGATTCCGACCGTCTTAGCGGTAAAACCGGTATGAGAAGCCATGAAGGTATTATCAGCTTTGGTTTAGGCAAGAATACGTCTTTAGGTTTAGATATATATCGTTCATGGAGTTTAGTCGGTAGCAAGGCTCCTGAGACTCTTGTCCAATTTGATTGGAATATGAAATTCTGATAAGAAATAATTACTAAAGGAGGGGATAAAATGAGGTTTGCAAAGTTGATAACATTAGGAGCACTGGTCTTGGGTTTTGCGCTGCCGTGTTACGCAGAAAAGATCGTGGTTGAGGGTTCTACTACTGTGCTTCCTATTGCTCAAAAGGCGGCAGAAGTGTTTATGAATAGTAATCCAGGGGCTGAAATATCTATACGCGGTGGTGGCTCAGGTGTAGGAATTGCATCTTTAATCGATGGCACCTGTGATATCGCTGATTCATCGCGCTCGATTAAAGATACTGAGCTTGATAAAGCTGTGACAAACGGAAGAAGTCCTAAAGCCAATGTTGTTGCTATGGACGGAATCTGTGTCATTGTAAATCCATCAAATAACGTAGGTGCATTAACAAAGAAACAAATCAAGGATATCTATACTGGTGCTATTTCAAACTGGAAGCAATTAGGCGGGTCTGATGAAAAGATTGTGGTTATTTCACGCGATAGTTCAAGCGGAACTTTTGAGGCTTTCGCAACTCTTGCTCTTGACGGTGCAAAGGTGCGATCAGATGCTCTCATGCAAGCGTCGAACCAGGCAGTCGCCTCTACAGTATCTAGAACTACCGGTGCAGTCGGTTACGTGGGATTAGGGTATGTAACATCATCAGTTAAAGCTGTTGACGTAAACGGCGTTAAGGCATCCAAGGAAACTGTATTAACTAACAAATATCTTCTTGGTAGGCCTTTATTCATGTATACCAATGGCGAACCTAAAGGACTAGCAAAACAGTTTATTGATTATATATTAAGCTCGGAAGGCCAGAAGTTAGCTGAAGAGGAAGGTTTTGTAGGGTTAAAGTAAAATCAAGCGTTTACTCATTAACCCTTTAAACCACGGCAGGGCAATGGTCTCTGCCGTGGCCTCCTTTAGGAGTTATGATGAAAGAAAAACTATATAAATGGATCTTTACCATTTTGGCATTTGCTTCCCTAATATTTTTAATAGGGATTGTTATTGTCCTTTTTAAAGAAGCATTGCCTATCTTCCAGAAAGTCAAGCCGTTAGAATTCATTTTAGGAAGGGCTTGGTATCCGACATATTCAACTCCCGAGTTTGGGATTTTGCCTTTAATTTTGGCATCTGTTTGGGTGACTTTTGGCGCGACACTAGTTTGTGTTCCTTTAGGCGTGGGAAGCGCGCTTTATTTGCATGAGCTAGCCGGACATAAGCAAAGAGCAATACTTAAGCCTTTAATTGAGATACTAGCCAGTATCCCTTCGGTGGTATATGGGTTTTTCGGGATGGTGATACTTACGTCGTTGCTGCAAAATCTATTTCATCTTCCTACTGGCCTGACTGCCTTGAATGCAAGTTTAGTTTTAGGAATTATGGCAACACCTACTGTCTGCAGTCTTGCTGACGATGCGCTCAATTATGTTCCGAAATCATTTCGTGAGGCGTCCTTTGCCGTAGGTGCAAACAGGTGGCAAACCTTGACACAGGTAGTAATACCAGCAGCAGGTTCAGGGATCTCAACGGCTATAATTTTAGGAATGAGTCGGGCTATAGGCGAGACTATGACGGTTTTGATGGTTGCTGGAGGGGCAGCAGTTATTCCTCATTCATTTTTAGAGCCGGTACGTCCTATGACAGCAGCGATTGCCGCGGAAATGGGAGAAGCACCCATGGGAGGTTCGCATTATCATGCGCTCTTTGCAATCGCACTTATTTTATTTCTGACCACATTTATCTTTAATATTATCGCTGAAATAATTAGTAGGCGTTTTAGAATAAAGTTGGGGTTAAGCGGATGAAAAAGAATATTATTCAAAACTTGGGTTTCATTGCGTTATTCCTTTGTATACTGATAACCCTGTTTTTCTTAGGGTCAATTATATATTTTATCACTGTAAGAGGCTTTAAAGTTATTTCTTGGGAATTCCTCACTCAGGGCCCACGAATGGGAATGACTCAAGGTGGTATTGCGCCGGCTATTGTAGGAACTTTCTATTTGACTTTAGGAGCTATACTTTTTGCTTTGCCTCTAGGGATAGCCTGCGCGATTTACTTATGCGAATATTCTCCAAAAAACTTTGTAGTTAATCTTATCAGAATAAGTATTAACAATTTGGCAGGAGTGCCTTCAGTGGTATTTGGTCTTTTTGGCTTGGCGGTTTTTGTCAAATTCTTTGGTTTCGGCGTCTCGATACTCTCAGGAAGTCTGACCTTAGGAATTTTAACCCTTCCTTTAATAATTTCTTCTGCTCAGGAAGCTTTATCGGCGGTTCCACAATCAATAAGAGAAGCGTCGCTCTCTCTTGGCGCAACAAGATGGGAAACAATAAAAAATATAGTTTTACCTACAGCATTGCCTGGGATTCTAACCGGCGTCATTTTAAGTATAGGTAGAGTTGCAGGCGAGACCGCGCCGATTCTGTTTACCGCAACAGCTTTCTATACCCGCGGATATCCTAAGTCCGTTTTTTCCGAAGTGATGGCGCTGCCGTATCATATCTATGCCTTAATGACCGAAGGGATTCATCCTGATAAACAGACAGCAATTGCCTATGGGTGCAGTCTTATACTTTTATTTATGGTGTTGATGATTTCAGGAGTAGCTATTTTTATTCGACAAAGACAGAGGAGTATTTATGGATAACGAAACAAAAATCAAGTCAGAAAATGTGGATTTCTTTTACGGCAAGACCCAGGCGTTAAAAAATATAAATCTTGATATCTACAAGAATCAGGTTACGGCAATCATCGGGCCTTCAGGATGCGGTAAATCAACATTCATAAGGCTATTAAACCGTATGAATGAATTGGTGCCTAATACTGTGCTTAGCGGTAAGATATCTCTCGACGGCTTAGATATTTTCGATTCTTCCGTTGATCCGGTAGATATTAGAAGGCAGGTGGGGATGGTTTTTCAGAAACCCAATCCTTTTCCCAAGAGCATTTTTGATAATATCAGCTATGGCCTTAAGGTAAACGGAATTAAAGATAGGTCATTTATTGAAGAAAGAGTAGAATGGTCATTAAAGAAAGCAGCGCTATGGCCGGAAGTAAAGGATAGACTTCATGATAGCGCGTTAAAGCTTTCCGGTGGCCAACAGCAGAGATTATGCATTGCCAGGAGCCTTGCCGTCGAATCTAAAGTGATTTTGTTTGATGAGCCCTGCGCAAGTCTTGACCCCATATCAACCGCGAAAATAGAAGAACTTATCACAGAGTTGAAGAAAGAATATACAATTGTAATCGTTACGCATAATATGCAGCAGGCAGCAAGAGTTTCAGATTATACAGCGTTCTTTTTAATGGGTGAGCTTATTGAGTTTGGTAAGACGCAGGATATATTTACTAAGCCTAAAGACTCCAAAACTGAGGCTTACATTACTGGAAGATTCGGGTAATAAATACAAACTAGAAAGAGGGTTAAGCTATGGAAAGACATTTGGATCAGGAATTAACGGATTTAAAGCAGCAATTACTTAAAATGGGCACACTAGTTGAGGCAGCGATTTTTGAATCAATGGAATCGCTGAAAGAGCTGAGCATAGAAAGGGTCAATAAAATAATTAGCGAGGATAGGGTTATTGATGAAATGGAGAACGCTATTGATGAACAATGCCTTGATTTATTAGCGCTTAGGCAACCAATGGCAATTGATTTGCGTTTTATTACGATGTCTATGAAGATTTCTACGGATCTAGAAAGGATAGCCGATTTGGCGGTAGATATCGTCCAGCGTGTCCAAGACCTCGTGGGCAAACCTTTACTTAAACCACTCATCGATATTCCGAAACTAACTAAACTTGCCCAACAGATGACAAAAGATGCGTTAGATGCTTTCGTGAATAAAGATGCGGAATTGGCCGGGAGTGTAATTTTACGTGATAACGAAGCTGACAAATTACGCAATTTAGTTCAAAAAGAACTAGTTAATGATTATATGAGCAAAGATTCATCTACGGCTTCACGCGCAGTTCCACTTCTTTTGATTGCCCGGCATCTTGAGAGAATATGTGATCATGCGACGAACATATCTGAAGATGTGATCTACATGATTAATGCTGATGTAGTAAAGCATCACCCTGAAAAGTTAAAATAACGTTGGGAGGTTTTTGTATGAATAAGAAAAAGGTTCTATTTGTTTGTGTTCATAATTCAGCCAGATCTCAGATAGCGGAAGCTTTTTTAAAACAAAAGGTAGGAGACATATTTGAAGTTGAAAGCGCTGGGCTTGAACCGGGAAAACTAAATCCTTTGGTTATTGAGGTTATGCAAGAGATAGGGATTGATATTTCTCAGAACAAAACCAAAAGCGCCTTTGATTTTTATAAACAGGGAAAACGCTATGACTATGTAATTACGGTTTGTGATGAATCCCAAGCACAAAAGTGCCCCGTTTTTCCTGGAACTGTTGCCACTAAGAGAATCCATTGGAGCTTTGATGATCCGGCAAGTTTCCGAGGGACTTGGGAAGAAAAATTGGATAAAACGCGGGCAGTGAGGGACCAGATTAAACAAAGAATTGATTCTTGGTTAAGAGAAATATCTTAAATGTTTGTTTAGTTCAGTAGAACATTTATGATATCTTGTAAGAGTTTAAAGGTTATTGATCGGATACGGTCAATAACCTTTTTTATACCTGTATTCAGAGAGTCTTTCTGCCGCGCGATATTTCTGGGAGTCACTAGCGGTAATACCTTAATTAGTATGCGTAGTGGTTTCAAACAGTGGAAACTATATTTAGAAGTGATATAATAACTTGCATAGGTTCAATAGGTATAGTAACTTGGATACATTAGAAGGAGAAATTAATGCGGATTCTTGTTATTGAAGACGAAAAACACATAGCAGATTTTATAAAGCAAGGATTAAAAGAAGAGGGGTATTCCGTTGATGTTGCTTATGACGGAGAAAAAGGATATTTTCTTGCTGGAACAGAGGAATACGATGCGATTGTGTTAGATTTAATGATACCGAAAATTGATGGGGTGACTCTTTGTAAAAAGTTAAGGCAGGATAAAATTAGTACGCCTATCTTAATGCTTACAGCAAAAGACAGCGTTGATGATAAAGTGAGGGGGTTAGATTCCGGAGCAGATGACTACTTGACTAAGCCGTTTGCGTTTAAGGAGTTTTTGGCAAGGATTCGTGTTTTATTAAGAAAAGATACAAGTGCAATTCCTACTAAGCTTCAAGTCGCAGATTTAGTTATGGATATATTGACTCATAAAGTAATAAGAGATGGGAAGGAAATAATTTTGACTACCAAGGAATTCTCTCTCTTAGAATATCTTATACGTAACGCTGGCAAAGTTGTAACAAGAACAACGATCTCTGAGCATGTCTGGGATATTAATTTTGATACCACAACTAACGTCATTGATGTCCATATAACCGCTCTACGCAGAAAAATCGACCATACTCACAAAAATAAACTTATCCACACCATAAGAGGCAGAGGCTATACCATAAAAGGCTAATATGTTTACAAAGTCCATATATTTTAAGATGACTGCGTGGTATGTATTAGTATTAGGCCTGATTCTTGGAGCTTTCAGCATATTTCTCTACAGTTATTTTAACCACACTCTTAACAATAATTACAATATTTTATTGGAATCAAAAGCAAAAGATATTGAGCAGGTGATCAGTAGCTATCGCGAAGAGGATAAATTCGAGCGAGGCGAAAAAAAAGAAGGTCCTGTTTCAACAAACTCCGATTTCTTAAATGCCCTTAGGTACGCAGTTGAGAAGAATCCAAACGATAATATTTATGTTCAGATATTCAGGCTGGATGGGAAAGAGCTCTTGCATTCAAGCAACATGCCTTTATCAGTCATTTTGGCTAAGATGGCGCAGGATTCTATTGCAGAAAATAAATCATACTTTGGTACTGTTAAAATCATCTTAGCGAAGAAGAAATCTTTTCCACTGAGAACATTTACTTTACCTATTTTGGGGAAAGAAAGAATCTCCTATATCATTCAGGTTTCAGGATCCTTAAAACCGATGTATTTTGAACTTAACAGGCTTAAGGCCGCGCTATTTATATTTTTACCCTTAGCCATCCTGCTCGTCATTACTTCTGGTGTATTTTTAACCAAAATGGCCTTGAGTCCGGTTGATAATATGACCAATGCCATTCGCCAAATTACTTCAAAAAATTTACATCAGACAGTAGAGTTACCCGAAGCTAATGATGAGATAAAAAGATTAGCCGAGACGTTTAATACCATGCTTAGCCGGCTTAATCATGCGTTTTCTAGCCAGCAGCAGTTAATTCAAGATGTTTCACACGAATTAAAGACTCCCTTAACTGCCTTAAAGGGGAAACAGGAGGTCGCATTAAATAAGAAACGCTCGCCCGAAGAGTATGAATCAGTCCTTTCGGTTAATTTAGAAGAAATAAATAAAATGAGTCAACTTGTTGAAAATTTATTAGTCTTAGCGAGGATAGAGAATAAAGATTCGGTACTAAAGACAGAATCGATAAATTTGACGGATGCTATTGAGCAAATTCTAAGCAGCATGAAACCATTGGCAGATCAAAAGAAAATCTCATTGCACTTTTTATCCAATGAGCAGCTACTCATAGAAGCAGATACGAATCAGGTTAATCGAGTTATTTCAAACATTATAGATAATGCCATCAAATATACGCCAGGCGAGGGTAAGGTAAATATAAAATTAAGTAAAGAGGACGCCTTCGCAAAGATTGTAATAAGTGATACGGGCATTGGGATAATTAAGGAGGAATTGCCCCGCATATTTGATAGGTTTTATCGTATAGATAAATCAAGAAGCTGTCCCGGATTTGGCTTAGGTTTAAGTATAACCAAGTCAATTGTTGATGCCTATAAAGGAAAAATAGAAGTAGAAAGCTTCCCAGGTAAGGGTACGACCTTTACTGTTTTCTTGCTCTTAATCCATCCCTAGAATCACAAAATCAACCTCAAAAATAACATTAAGAAAACTTCATCTTATCTTAATCATAACTTAATGACTTTGTAGTAAAATTTATAATGTAAAGCGTATAAGACGTGTACAGCAACAAACTAAACAGTCGATAAATATAAAGGAGAATAGAAGATGAAGGATGCATTTTTTACATTAATTGCCATTTTGTGTCTTAGTACAATATGTTTTGCGCAACAATCATCGACTTCAACAGTAGTTTTCGAAACCTGCAAGGGCAAGATTGAATCCATTTCGGTTGCCAACCCAAAGAACGGAACTCCGGCAGAAATCATAGTTTTAGATGAGAAAGGGCAAAGGATCAAGTTCGTGGTGAAACTTGGCACCAGTGTTTCTGACGAGGACGAAAGAACTCCTTCTCTAGACAAGATAGGGAAAGAGGATAACGTTATTATTGAATACAGGACGACCAAAGAAGGCATTAATATAGCAGAGTCTATTAAATCAGTGGAATAATATGAACTCATTAAAGATTAGACAGATGTTAAACAAGGTCCCGGAAGTTACACTTTACTTCTGGATTATCAAGGTTCTGTGTACTACGGTAGGCGAGACTGCAGCAGACTATTTGAATGAAACGCTTCATTTCGGGTTGACTGGAACATCACTGGTTATGGGCGCACTACTTATTATTGTTCTATTCATTCAGTTTAAGGCAAGAAAGTACTTCCCATCAATTTACTGGCTCGCAGTTGTTCTCCTTAGTATTGTTGGTACCTTGATTACTGATCTCCTAACAGACAAACTCGGGGTTCCTCTGGCGACGACTACCATCGTAATCTTCATTGCGCTCGTGCTGAACTTCGTGGTGTGGTATGTAGCTGAGAAGACGCTGTCTGTTCATTCTATTGTTACAACTCGCCGCGAAGCCTTCTACTGGTTGGCTATCTTGTTCACATTCGCCTTGGGTACTGCCGCAGGAGACCTTACTGCGGAAAAATTTGGACTTGGTTATTTAACCTCGCTGTTCATATTCGCCGGCTTGATTATGGTTATTACTATTGCACACTTTATCGTTAAAAGAATCTTGGCTGTGGAACATAGGCATCAGTCTAGGAATGCGGTACTTGCTTTTTGGCTGGTTTACATTTTGACTCGGCCACTCGGCGCATCTATTGGCGACTACCTTTCACAGGCTCGTACTGAGGGAGGTTTAGGCCTTGGGCCGACTACAACAAGTGTGCTTTTTCTCATCACAATCTTAGGCATGGTTGTTTATCTTACACTAACGAGAAAGGATGAGATTTCTCTTGAGAAAACATTTTGGACAGATATGGCTTAAAAAGTTATAAACTCGTTCGACTGGGGTTTTAATGCGAAAAAAATACTTTCTGCTATGAATACAACGTTAAAAAATAGAGTCCCACACATTATTTTATTATATTGGGTAATTAAAATAGTGTCAACAACGCTAGGGGAAACTGGAGCAGACATGTTTTCCATGACCTTTAATTTAGGTTATTGGGAAACTATTGTGATATTCATGAGCTTATTTCTCATATTGCTTGGGATTAAGCTTTCTTTGAAAGGCTATCACCCATTTGTTTACTGGTTGACTTTTACCGCATCAGCTATAGCAGGTACCGCAATGTCTGATTTCATAGACCGTACATTAGGACTTGGTTATGCGTTAGGTTCTGCCATATTGGTAGCGATGTTATTGATAATTCTTGCATTTTGGTACAAGAAAGAAAAATCGATAAACGTAGAATATATTGCTACCCCTTTAGCTGAAATCTTTTATTGGATGGCTTTTTTAGTTGCAAACACATTAGGAACAGCAGCGGGAGATTTCTTTGCCGATAGCTTGGGGTTTGGATTTGCGCACAGTGCGATTGTAATATCCGTGGTACTTATTATTGTAGTTCTGTTACATTTCTTTACAAAAGTCTCCGGTATATTGCTATTCTGGGTGGCATTTGTATTAACGAGACCATTTGGCGCCACCCTTGGTGATTTTCTTACCAAGTCCACTCAAAGAGGGGGAATGAACCTTGGTACAGTGGCTTCTTCAATAGTTATTTGTGTAATCTTAATGTTTGCTATTGCCAAAGAGAGTAAGCTAGAAAAGGAGAGATGGGTAGAATGCAATAGTTAACTATAAGATGGGTATTTGACATACTGACTTGAGTATTTATATAGTTGACTTTGACAAACGTTCAACTTCAGTAATATGCAAGGGAGGAGCTGTTAGATTCAGGAACGCTTCTCAATGTTTCAGGCTTTATCTTAACAACTTAAAATAATATGAAAGGAGGATACCATGAAATCATTACAAAGTATGATGATGTGGATGTTAGTATTAGGAATTGGGCTATTTGTAGCGACGTCAGCGTTTGCAGTAGACAAAGAACATGATAAAGGCAATCACGAAGCGCTTCTAAAGACTCTGACAAGTTCCGCAGCGGCTCTTCATTCATCTCAGCCTGATTTAGCGCAAGGTTTGACTAAATACGCGAATGAAGAGGCGAGTGAGATCGAAGGAAAAGAAGAAAAAGGGATGAAAGAGGATTTGGGAGAAGAGCCCCTTGTGAAGTTATTAAAAGATTCCGCAACCGCTCTTCAACAATCTCACCCTGATCTTGCAGCAAAGTTGATTGAGTCTGCGGATATGAAAGAGAAAAAGATTAAAGCATTGACAGAAAAGGATGAGAAAGAGGAAAAGGGGGAAAAGGTAGAACCCAGAGGAGATAAGTAAGAAGATAAAAGTATAGCAAATCTTAGAGGGCTGGACTTAACAGTTCAGCCCTCTAGGTTTACAATTACTATTTTGAGATGGAAGTGGTATAATTAAATGGGAAAATAGTATATGTAAATGAAATCTAAAAAAATAGGGGGATTAATGTTAGATTGGAAGATATTCGCTGTGGGGTCAGCTTTTTTTGCTGGAATAACAGCGGTATTGGCAAAAATAGGGGTTAAGAATGTTTCGTCCAATCTAGCTACATTTATAAGGACTGCTGTTATTATTGTATTCTTAGTTGTAGTTATCGGCTTTCGCCGTGAGTGGAAGAATCCATTTTTGATAGACAGGCGTAGTTTAATATTTCTCATTCTTTCTGCTATTACTACAGGGCTTTCTTGGCTTTGTTATTTTCGCGCCTTGCAGTCTGGGCCGGCGTCATTAGTGGCTCCTATTGATAAGTTAAGCCTGGTTTTTGTAGTTGTATTATCGCTCTTATTTTTAGGCGAGCGTTTAGGCATCTATCAATGGCTTGGCGTTTGTTTAATCGCAGGCGGAGTTTTTGTTATTATTTTGAATAAATAGAAATTAAATTTTACTATAAAAAAATGAAAAGAATACTTATTTTAGTAGCAATCGTGATATTTATTTTGGTTATTTTGATCATCTCTTTTACTGTATTCTTTGATGAAGCAGTATTGGTTAGAAAGAATACTTTTTATTCTGAAAATACTAAAGAAAAATTAGTTGCTTTGACGTTTGATGACGGGCCATCTCTCGTCTGGACTCCGCAGATACTGGATGAGTTAAGGAGAGCTAATATAAAGGCGACATTTTTTATGATAGGGGAACATGTTAAGAAATATCCTGAAGTTGCCCAGCGAGTTGTTAACGAGGGTCACGAAATCGGTAATCATACTTACGACCATCATGTTTTACTTTATTATAAACCTGAAGAATTGTTAAAAGAGATAAAAGATACTGAAACAGTTATCCGGAAAGTTACCGGGCGAACCACTAGTTATTTTCGTCCGCCCAAAGCATGGTTAACTGAAGCTGAAAAAATTCAGATTAAAAAGTTAGGATATAAAATTGTGCTGTGGTCTTTAAATTCCAAAGATTGGGTTAATTTTGATGATAAGTATATAGCTAATTATTTAGTTAGAAATATTCATCCCGGAGAAATTATTTTATTTCATGATTCTGGCGGTGTATTTAGTACAGAGGGAGGCAATCGTCATGAAACAATTAAGACAATTCCATTGCTAGTAAATAGGCTAAGGGGAAAGGGTTATAAGTTTGTTACCGTTAGCGAACTATTAAATAAGAAAGGTAATAATGAATAAGGATAGATATCTTAAACATATACTTATCCTTGTATTTTTGTCATGTTTATGTTTTGTGGTTGGAAACGGAGTTTTGAGCCTAACCAATCCGGATGAAGTATTTTACGCTCAAACAGCCAAAGAGATGATCCAACATCACAGCTGGATGACGCCGTATTTGTTCGGCCAGCCTCAATTTGAGAAACCCATTCTGCTTTATTGGCTTTTACGTATTGGATTTATTTTATTCGGGATTTCAAGTTTTGGGGCCAGGTTATTTCCTGCTATCTTTGCGGGATTGGGGGTAATCGCAACTTATTTATTAGCGCTAGTTGGTTTTAAAAATGAAAAGAAAGCTTTTCTTTGCAGCCTTATTCTGATGAGTTTCGGTATCTACATTGGGTTAGCCAGGTCAGTATTTACCGATTTGATATTTTCAGTATTCATCCTATTTTCTTTAGCTTCGTTTTTTTGGAGTTATGTTTTAGATAGCGGCAAGAAAATCGGGATATTTTTATTTTTTATTTTTTCTGCTTTTGCTGTTTTAACCAAGGGGCCATTGGGGTTCTTTATCCCCATGGTAACGGTTAGTCTATTTTTATTAATTAAAAAAGATATAAAGTTTTTATTAAAAATTTCTTCTCTTTATGGATTTGGTATTTTCCTCTTAATTGCCCTGCCGTGGTATTTCTCTATGTGGAATCAATATGGGAATAATTTCGTTCACGAATTTTTCTATAATGATCATCTAAGGCGTTTAATTGAGGCAGAGCATAGGAAGAATGATACTTGGTACTTTTATCCTCTTTCAACATTATCTTGTATATTTCCTTGGAGCCTGTTTTTGGTTTTTTCATTTTTAAGCTTATTCAAAAAAATAAAACTTAGAGAACATCCTTTACGCTTTTTTTTAGTTTGTTGGATTGTGGCTGTTTTTATTATCTTTCAGGCAGCGCATTCAAAGTTAGTTAGCTATATCTTTCCTTTATTTCCTGCTCTAGCCATTATCATAGGAGATTTTATTTACGATAAACTATCGCTGGATAGCCGTAGTCGTTTGATTTTCTATTTATCTCTATTCACTAATTTCTTTATTTTTTTAATCCCGATCGGCTTAATAATTGCAATGTTTAAGTTTCCATCCTATATTTCATCCAGGATTCCAATTTATAGTTTATCCGCTGTGCTTTTAATTTTTTCAGCATTAAACTTATTTTTTATGCTTAAGAATAAATTATCCAGGGTAATTGGTTCTCTTTTATTGGTAGTGCCGTTGTCTTTAGTTATTTTATTTTCTATGCATAATGATATTGAGCCATATATATCGTCCAAGAAGGCTTGTGAATACCTTGTAAATAATCATAAGCTAAATAACATTGTTCTTTGCTCAAAGTTTTATGTAAGAGGAGTAAGGTATTATACTGGTAAAGAAGTCGCAGTAATTGATATTTCAGGTAAACAATTTTTTAGTCCCCATCCCGTTATTTTTCTTGATACCGATTTAAAAGTAAGGAATTTCCTTTTAGGGCAATCCGTTACGTATTGTATTCTTAAGAAAGGTGCTGTCGAAGATATCAAACGAATAGCAAATAATGGGTTAGAGCTTAATATTTTGAATAAGATAGGTGACGAATATATTGTAGAAGTTGATCAATCTAAAGCAAAAGGGTTAATTTAATTAAATTCATTTGTTTTAGAGCGTATCTATAAGATCAATAAAGATCTATGCTTTCTTGTATCCAAAATGTGCCTATTTAAGTGAAAAGAAATCAAGTAGCAAAAGGACGCATCGGGAAAAGAGATACTTTTCTAATTTTGCCATAACTATTTACAGAGATGTCGTCCTCTTGTGCAATATTACTGCCCGTCTTAAACGTGAATACCCATTTTTGCGAATTGCCTTGCGCATTAAATCAACTATGATAAACTAAACCAAAGGCGATGGAGTTCGCCTTTAACCGCCTCAACAAGGCTGATAACTCCTACTTTTAAGAAAAGGAGGGTCAGTTTATGTTGAGGTTTTTTGTTATAGCTTTAGGTGGAGCGATTGGAACACTCCTGCGCTACATCGCAGGCGGGCTTGATTATCGGTTCTCAGGAGGAGTTTTTCCGATAAGCACATTGGTCGTGAATGTAACCGGATCTTTGGCGATTGGTTTTCTGTGGGGGATTGTCGATCGTTTCGCTATTTCTCCCAATGTCAGGCTCTTTGTTTTTATTGGCATGCTTGGAGGTTATACAACATTCTCCACGTTCAGTCTTGAAACATTTAACCTGATGAGAGACGGCGAATACCGGATTGCTCTTATGAATGTGATTCTATCGGTCATCTTGAGCATCGGTGCTGTATTCTTGGGCTTCTTTGTTTCCAAAACGCTGTTGAATTTATATAAATGAAGGGGGTGTTGTGATGAAATTACCTGAAGAAGGAATGTTGTTACGGATATTTATTGGAGAATCGGATCAATATAAGAGTAAGGCTCTTTATGAGCAAATTGTTATTAAAGCCAGAGAGCTTAATCTGGCGGGAGCAACGGTAGTCCGTGGTATTATGGGATTCGGAGCAGATAGCCGGATGCATACGGCTAAGTTATTGCGGCTCTCAGAAGATTTGCCCGTAGTCATCGAGCTTGTAGATACCGAAGAGAATTTAAGCAAGCTTTTGCCTTTTCTGGATGAGACAGTTTTAGAGGGATTAATTACGCTTGAGAAGGTTAAAGTGATTAAGTATCGGCATAAATAGATATTTTAAATACTCTTTAAGTGGGAAGTTCGTCCCCTTGTGCAATATTATTGCCCGTCCTTACAGGAATCACCTATTAGTAATGGAATTTTTTATTGACAAAATATCATTTTAGTATTACTATTCTAATATTCGTAACACAAGGAGAGTAAATGTCAAAACTAGTACGTTTTGGAGTATCTTTAGAACAAGATCTTCTGGAAAAATTCGATCGCCATACAAAAGAAAAAAACTACACATGTCGTTCTGAGGCATTCCGGGATTTAATCCGTCAGGAGCTTGTAGGAAAGCAATGGGCTTCAGGAGGAGAGATTGCCGGAGCCATTACTCTTATTTATGACCACCATAAGAGAGAGCTGGTCAATAAGCTTATGGATATCCAGCATAATTTCGGGGATATGATTATTTCTTCCCAGCATGTTCATCTGGATCATAATAATTGTTTAGAGATTATCGCGGTTAAAGGTTCACCAAAAGAAGCCCAAAAGTTATCCGACAGCTTAAAATCAGTAAAGGGGGTGAAACACGGGACATTGAGTATGTCGACTACGGGTAAAGATATTTAGTCAGTATTATTTTTTTGTCTATTAGTAGCACGAATATAATAATAGTAGCACAAAGGATGATAGAAATGCTACGCAGAATTTTGGTTTTATTATCAATAGGGCTTGTCATATTTTCTTTAAATACAATCGTTACCGCAGAAGAGGCTCCTGGATCTGCAGCCCAGGAAGAATGGTCACCTCCTTCTGCAGGTCCGATTACAACTTGGACTGCGCCTCTATGTGAAAAGGGTAAATTTGTAATCCAGCCATTCTTTTTCTATAATCGGACAAGAGGAGAATTTGATGCAGATGGAAAATATCATGGAGGTGACAAGGAACACCAATATCAAGAGCAGTTGTTTATGCAATACGGTATTACAGATAAGTTAGAAATTGACGGTCAGGTAGTTTATCAGGAGAATTACGTAAAGCAGAATGGTGTCAATGCGCATGCGCAAGGTTTTGGTGATAGCTATCTTTTCTTGCGTTATTGCGCTCTAGAGGAAAAAGGTTGGCTACCGCATATAACCGGCTTAATCCAGCTTAAGATGCCTACAGGAAAATCCAGTCATTTAGATTCGGAAAAGATGGAAACCGATTCCATGGGTACCGGATCCTGGGATCCTGGATTGGGCATAAATTTGACCAAGAAGTTTAAGCCATTCATATTTCATGCCGATGCAGCTTATAGTTTTCCCCAGGGAGGAACGCGTATTGACGAAGTTAAGACGCGTTATGCTAGCTATCTTAATTATGATTTTGGAGTGGAATATTTCCTTCCGAAGGGTTTTAACCTTTTGCTTGAAGTGAATAATTTTTTACAAGGGGATCAGTGGCAGGATGGGGCCAGGGTTCCTGCTTCGGATACAAGGTATCTAACGGTTTGTCCGGGCATAGGCTGGTCAAATGATAAGGTACAATTTTTATTGGCTTACCAGAGGACGCTGTGGGGAGTTAATGCAGATGCTAATGATTCGGTAGTTTTAACCGGAGTTTATACTTTTTGAAAGGAGGGAAAAATGTGGCTAGCAACAACTTCTATTGCGGCAGCGGGCGCGACTTTAGCTAAGTTTGTTTTGCCCAAGGATTACAAGTTAGGTTTTTTGGCTTTAATGCTCTGGGGAGCGGCAGCAATGATTCTTGTCGACCATATCTTAGGATATAAGGGAGGATTATTCCTAGAGAAGACAACCGATGGGGTGATTGCTAATAGCACTGTATTGGGAATCGCAATGTTAGTACCTGTGTTTGTAATCTGGGGGATTTCATTATTAATCTCAAATTTAAAAAGGAGGTAAAAAATGGCCTGTTTTCTTGTTCCAACGGCTGCGGCAATAGTAACAACTGCCGTAGGAAAAAAAGCTAGTGAGAAATACCATTTTAATTGGTTAAATTCCATGTTGTGGGGCGGGGTGGCAATGTTGGCAATCGAGCATATCTCCCACGGCGAATTTGTTCCTTATCCTCCATTCTTAACCGCTGGCCTTCCTGAAGTTTGGCCGGAAATGATGAGAGTAGGTGTTCCGATGACTCTGTGTATTTTCCTAATATGGGGGGTAATGGTAGCAGTAGCTGCAATAGCGAGTAAAAGAGTAAAGTATTTAGAAGCGTAATTAGATTTGCAGAGAAGAGGTCTTGCTTTTAAATTTACAAGAAGCAAAGCCTCTAATTATGTCCACTCAAATTTGCCAATAGCTGTTTACAGAGAAGCCTTCCCCTTGTCGAATATTACTGCCCGGCCTTATTGGGAATACCTCTTTTTGCGAATCTTCTTGCGCATTAAATCAACTATGGTAAACTAAATTAAAGGCGATGGAGTTCGCCTTTAACCGCCTCAACAGGGCTGATAACTCCTACTTTTTGAGAAAAGGGGGATCAGGTTATGTTGAGGTTTTTTGTTATAGCTTTAGGTGGTGCGATTGGAACGCTCCTGCGTTATATCGCAGGCGGGCTTGATTATCGGTTCTCAAGTGGAGTTTTTCCGATAAGTACATTGGTCGTGAATGTAACCGGATCTTTGGCAATTGGTTTTTTGTGGGGAATTGTTGACCGTTTCACTGTTTCGCCAAATGTCAGGCTCTTTGTTTTTATTGGCATACTTGGAGGTTATACAACATTCTCCACGTTCAGCCTTGAAACTTTCAACCTGATGAGAGACGGCGAATACCGGATTGCTCTTATGAATGTGATTCTATCAGTCATCTTGAGCATTGGTGCTGTATTCTTGGGATACTTTGTTTCCAAAACGTTGCTGAACTTATATAAATGAAGGGGGTGTTGTGATGAAATTACCTGAAGAAGGAATGTTGTTGCGGATATTTATTGGAGAATCGGATCAATATAAGAGCAAGGCTCTTTATGAGCAAATTGTTATTAAGGCCAGAGAGCTTAATCTGGCGGGAGCAACTGTAGTCCGTGGTATTATGGGATTTGGAGCAGATAGTCGGATGCATACGGCTAAGTTATTGCGGCTCTCAGAAGATTTACCCGTAGTCATCGAGCTTGTAGATACCGAAGAGAATCTAAGCAAGCTTTTGCCTTTTCTGGATGAGACAGTTTTAGAGGGATTAATTACGCTTGAGAAGGTTAAAGTGATTAAGTATCGGCATAAATAGATATTTTAAATACTCTGTAAGCGGAAAGTTCGTCCCCTTGTGCAATATTACTGCCCGTCCTTTTGAGGCATACCTCAATTAAGCTACCTCTCCCAACTAAAATTTTATTGACAGAGGGCATAAATGATGTATACTATATGTATAATACATATAGATGATAACTATTCAAGAGGAGGTTGGTATGTTTGAAGGCAGTCCGTTGGCGAAAAAATATAATATCAAGAAATGCGAGTGCCCGAGCGGGAAGATGACGCGGTTCGTTGAGCCGTGTCTGTTGTTTTTCCTTTCTCAGCACGCGTCTTACGGCTACGAGTTAATGGCAAAATTAGATAGTTTTGGATTTCCAAAAGTTAATCCGGATCCTGCAATGGTATATAGGACACTTCGCTACTTAGAAAAAGAAGGGTTCGTTTTATCTAAATGGGATACCAAGGGGGCAGGTCCTGCAAAGAGAATTTATGAATTAACCAAAAAAGGTTTGGGTCTGCTTCATCTTTGGGCGGAAAGCATCGCAACGCGGAAGCTGGTGTTAGAGAAATTTATTAAACAATATAAGCAATGTTTTAAGAATAAATCATAAGAGGTGAAAAATGAAGAAAATCTTATTTATTGTGCTTATCTTTACGGCATTGTCAGGAATGGCTTTTGCGGGGAGTTTTTTATTTCGAGGAAAAACGGAAGAGAAATCTTCTTATGAAACCGCGCTCGTCAAGAAAAAAAATATCGGTTCATCTATTCTTGCAACTGGCTCGGTAAAGCCTGTTATAGGGGCGGAGGTTAAGGTGGGCGCACGTATTTCTGGGAAGGTTGAGCATCTCTATGCCAATATAGGTGATAAGGTTGAGAAGGATCAAGTTATCGCTGAAATTGAACAAAAAGATTTAGAGGCTCAGGTAGCGCAGGCCGAAGCTAATGTTAAAGCTGCGGATGCCGGGGTAGGGGTATCTAAGGCTTCATTTTGGCCAGCGTTAAGCGCTGAGACGGATTACGGTTTTCAAGATACCAAGTATTTTCCACAAAAAGGGGATAATTTTGCCGGACTGAAAGTAACAGTGCCGCTTTTTAATGGGCAGGATTTATACACGATTAAACAGTCCAAGGCGGTTAAAGAGGCTACGAAGGCTGCTCTTGAATTTTCCAAAGTTCAGCTGTCCTACTCTACAATTAAGGCGCCTATTTCCGGGGTAATTGCCTCCGTGACTACGCAGGAAGGAGAAACTGTTGCTGCTGGTCTTAACGCCCCGACGTTTGTGACCATAATTGATCTTTCCAGGCTTCAAGTCGATGCGTTTGTGGATGAGACGGATATCGGGCGTGTTAAGGTAGGACAAAAGGCATTATTCACGGTTGATACTTATCCGGATAAAGAATTTACTGGCAAGGTAAAAGCCATTTATCCCAAAGCAATTATTCAGGAAAATGTAGTTAATTTTGACGTCGTAATAGAAATAGATAATTCTAATATTGAGTTTTTGCGGCCGGATATGACTACCAGTGTGACTATTTATCAGGAAGAGAGAACCGGAGTTTTGGTGATTCCACGCGCAGCGGTTATAAAAGAAGGAACCAATAAGTTTGTTTTGGTAAAACAAGAGAGCGGAAGTTTTGAGAAAAGAGTGATTAAGACCGGCATGACAAGCGGAAGTGATGTTGAAGTAGCTTCTGGGCTTAGTGAAGGAGAGATTGTTGGCATTAAGCGGGAATAAGAGAATATCAGGAGGCGCGCAATGATTGAATTTAACGATATTACGAAATCTTTTACCAGCGGGACGGTACGAACTGATGTTCTTAAAGGAGTAACTTTTAAGGTTAATAAAGGAGAGTTTGCCGCAATTATGGCGCCTTCGGGAACAGGCAAGACAACCTTGTTGAATGTCCTTGGGTGTTTAATGAAGGCATCAGGTGGCGCATATTTATTTGAAGGCCAAGACATCGAAACTTTAAACGATGACCAACTCTCCGAGATAAGAAATAAAAAGATCGGGTTTGTTTTTCAGACCTTTAATCTTTTGGAAAGAACGAGCGCGCTTGATAATGTTCTCCTGCCGCTGGTCTATGCAGACGTTTATCCTGCCGACGCGGTTAAAAAGGCCAGCCATCTTATAGAGTCGGTAGGCTTAAAAGATAGGATAAATTATAAGCCGAGCGAACTTTCCGGAGGCCAGCAACAGCGCGTCGCCATAGCCCGCGCTCTGATCAATGACCCGGCGGTAATTTTAGCTGATGAGCCGACGGGAAATTTAGACAGTAATTCCGCTAAAGAAATTATGGAAATTTTCAAGACTCTGCATAAAGAAGGCCGGACAATTATTGTGGTAACCCATGACATCAACGTGGCTCGGTCTTGCGGGCGGATTATATATTTAAAAGACGGCAAGGTGGAAAAAGAAGAGGTGCTGAAATGAAAATAATGAGAATTGCCAGCGTCTCTATGGGTGCCGTATTGAAGCATAAAGTACGGACATTTCTTATTGTGCTTGCTATTGTAGTCGGCATTGCTACCCTTACCGTCATAGTGGCCTTAACCCAAGGGGCAAACAAGAAGATTTTACAACAGATAAATAATTTTGGCCCGGATGCGATTATGATTCATTCCGGCGGCGGTAAAATGCGCGGGCCCTCTACGGCATCGGAAGCCAACCTTAGTAAAAAAGACATAGCCGATATCCAGGATGTTGCAGGGGTAAAGTTAGTTTCGCCTTTTCAGGTATCGCTGGATATGCCCGTAAAATACGGCAATAAATTTACTACATCTTGGGTTTTTGGGGTCGAGTCGAGCTGGCAGGATGCTTGGAGAAGAGGCGCTTCTAAGGGTGATTTTATTTCCGATTCCGATAACGAACAGCTCTCCAAAGTTTGCGTCATAGGCCAGACCGCAGCCAAAGATTTGTTCGGGGATGCTAATCCTATCGGCGAAAACATACTGGTTGAGAACGTTTCTTTTAAGGTGGCAGGGATTTTAGAAAAAAGAGGTCAGTCTCCGGTCGGAACCGACTTTGACAATCTCATACTTATCCCATTTACTACGGCATCAAGAAGGCTAATGAACCAGCCTTTATATATCGCTATGGCAAGAGCGGTAGTCTTTAATCCTTCTCAGATAAAAACTATTACAGCTAAGATAAGTGATATTTTGCGGGCGAATCATCACTTGGCGGAAACAGAAGAAGACGATTTTAAGATAACTAGTCCTGAAGAAATAACCAGAATGATTAAAAGTACATCGCAAACGCTTAATATGTTTTTGTGGTTGGTAGGGATTATCTCTCCTTTTGTTGGCGGCATTGTGTTGATGAATATCATGCTTATGGCGGTTTCAGAACGCAAACAAGAGATCGGCTTAAGAAGAGCGGTAGGAGCTAAAAAGAAACACATAATTTTCCAATTTCTTGCGGAGTCACTCGTGTTGACTTTCGCCGGCGGAGCCTTCGGTGTGATTGCTGGAGTTATTATTGCAATCCTAGTTAGTTTTTCCGGTAAGCCGATCAGCGTAACCTGGCAGCCTTTTGCCGCAGCATTTTTATTTTCAGCGATCATAGGACTTTTTTTTGGGATTTATCCTGCCCGCAAAGCTGCAGCCCTTGACCCGGCGGGCGCTTTAAGCCAAAAATGAAGATTGCAAAGAATATAGAAATCTCCAAAAAGATATTGCTCGAGCGCAAGGTCAGGACAGTTCTTTCGCTTTCAGGAATAATTGTCGGCGTTTGCGCGGTTATTGTGATGGTGGCTTTGGGGAAAGGGACGGAAGCCAAGATTACCTCTCAGATAACAAAAATGGGGAGCAATCTTCTGCTTGTTAACGCGGGACAGGTCAAAATTATTGCAGGCAGAGCCCGGCAGGCAAAAATAGTTACGACGCTTGAATTAAGGGATGTTGATTCTATTGCGGAAGGCGTTTCAAGCGCCAAATATATCGCTCCGGCACAGGTTAAGAAATTGCAGGTCAAATACGGTAATTTGAATTCAAAAACTAACATCGTTGGAACGACATCTGATATCGTTGCGATTCAAAATCATTCTCTTTTGGAAGGAAGGTTCTTTGATGAGGATGAAAATAATGGGTTAAGAAGAGTAGCCGTTATCGGAAAGACTGTAGTTGAAAACATATTCGGACAGCAGAACCCGCTTGGAAAGATAATATACATTGGTAAGGTTCCTTTTGAGATTATCGGCGTTCTTTCTCCCAAAGGGTTGGATCTTTACGGTGCGGATCAGGATGATCAGATATTTATTCCGGTTAAGACAGCCTTACGCAGGCTTTTTAATCTAACCTATATCAATACGATTTATGTGAAGGTTAGGGACGGCGTTTCGTTGAAACAGGCGGAAGAAGAGATAAACGTTATTCTGCGGGAAAGGCATCATCTACGGGAAGGCAAAGATAACGATTTTACCATTTTGAACCAGACCGCTATTTTGGAGGCACAACAGGAAAGCAGTCGGACGTTTACCCTGCTTATCGGAAGTATCGCGGCGCTTTCTCTTTTAGTCGGGGGAATCGGAGTTTTAGCAGTGATGCTTATTTCCATCAGAGAAAGGATCAAAGAGATCGGCATACGCAGGGCTGTCGGCGCCAAAAGAAGGGATATTCTTATTCAGTTTTTATCGGAGGCATTGCTGTTAAGTATTGGAGGCGGAATGATTGGCATAGTATTGGGGGTTATGGTATCGATTCTGACAGCAATTTTCGCTAAGTTGCCGCTTATTATTCCCATGGATGCGGTCGGGGTGTCCTTTTTAGCTACATTTATTATCGGTGTTTTCTTTGGCGTATATCCGGCAAGGAAGGCATCTCTTTTGGATCCGATTAAGGCGTTGCAGTTTGAATAGACTTGGGGAGGGTATCATCAGATGATATGCATAAAACTATTTATAACGTTTCTTAAGATTGGAATGTTTACCATGGGAAGCGGTTATTCCATGCTGGTCTTGGCGCAACGGTATGTGGTGGAATCGTATCATTGGCTCACAGTACAGGAGTTCACGGATTTAGTTGCTATCTCCGAAATTACACCCGGACCTATTATGATTAATCTGGCAACATTTGTTGGTACGAAAGTTGCCGGCATAAAAGGGGCGATTTTCTCAACCTTAGGCCTTATTGTGATTCCTTTTTTCGCATTATTTATTATCGCTTTGAAATATTCCCAATTCAAAGATTATCCCGTAATTCAAAATCTTCTGAAAATTATCAGGCCAATGGCCATAGGTTTTATTACAGTGGCAATCCTGAAATTATTTAAAACTTCGATTACAGATTTAAAGACCGCCTTCATCGCTATTGCCGTAATTTTGCTAACAGTTGTATTTAAGGTTAATCCTATTTTTACTGTAATCGGAGGAGTAATCTTAGGTTTTTTTATTAAGTTTTAAGTTATTTAAAATGGTGGATAAAATGGATAATTTAGCAAGACAGGATCAAGACAGGTTAAGACTATTCAAAAGGTATGGCTATGATATTCCCAAGGCAAGAAGTTTTATTCTTAAAAAAGCCAAAATTTCTGGAGGTAGAATTCTAGAGGTTGGTACAGGCAGGGGACATATGGCAGTTGCTTTGGCAAAGAATGGTTTGAAGGTGGTCTCCATTGATTTGGATAGAAAAGCCCAGAAGACAGCCAAGTTAAACCTCAAAAACTACGGGTTTGACACATTAGTATCGCTTAAGAATATGAATGCCGAAAGGTTAAAATATAAAGATAACTCATTTGATTATGTGATTTCAGTAAATTTCATTCATCACGCTAAAAATCCGATTAAATGCTTAAAGGAAATGATTAGAGTAGTTAAAAATAATCTTGTCATAGCCGATTTAAATAAAAGAGGTGAGAAAATTATGGAAAAAGTGCATGCGTTAGATGATCATAGCCATGCGGCGTCTAAAATGTCGATGTCGGATGTAAAAGAATATTTACGTAAGGCCGGATTGGTTGTTAAGGTTTATAGGGATGTATGTCAGACTATTATTATAGCCAAGAGAGGAGCAGCAAGATGAAAGTATGTATTCCAACAGAAACAAATGAAGGTAAGAATGCAAAAGTTTTTGGACATTTCGGTAGCGCGCCGTATTTTACCATTGTTGACACAGAGAAGGATTCCGTAGAGATTATTGACAATGCAAATCAACATCACGCGCACGGTATGTGTCAGCCAATGAACGCGTTCATGGATAAGAAGATTGATGCTGTGGTTACCGGTGGAATGGGTAGCCGAGCGGTTCAAAAGCTTAATGAAGGCGGGATCAAGGCTTATCGGGCTATCCCAGGAACAGTTGCAGATATTGTTAGCCAGTTCACTAAGGGTGGGCTTGAAGAGATAACCGTATCAAATGCCTGCGCCCAGCACGGCTGCCATTAAAATATCTGCTTTAAGAAATGAAAGAATTAATTAGCTTCTGGAAACATATTCCTGAACACATTAACCCCGTTGCTTTTAGGATTGGCTCTATTCAGGTGCATTATTACGGGTTAATGTACCTGTCGGCTTTTCTTGTCGTATATTTGCTAGTTCTGTATAGGCTCAAAACAGAAAATATAGGATTCAAGAAAGAAGTTATAGTCAATTATTTTACTTGGTTGATTCTGGCGGTTTTAATTGGTGGTAGATTCGGTTATGTTCTGTTTTACGATTTATTTTATTATTTTAAGCATCCATTAGAGATATTCTTACCGTTTGATATTAATAACGGTTTTCAATATACTGGTCTTTATGGGATGAGTTATCATGGTGCACTCATAGCAATAATTATTGCATCAGTAATCTTTTGTCGTAAGTATAAACTTAATTTCTGGTTACTTGCGGATTTATTAGCTCCCGTTGTTCCTTTAGGGTATACCTTTGGCAGATTAGGTAATTTTATTAATGGTGAACTTTATGGGCGCGTTACGAAAGTGCCGTGGGGTATGTATTTTCCTTTAGATCTAACGAATCAATTAAGGCATCCATCTCAACTTTATGAGATGTTGTTTGAAGGCGTGTTTCTTTTTGTTATACTTTGGAGCATACGTAAGAAAATACGGATTCCTGGTGGCCTTTTTTCTTTATACCTCATTGGATATGGAGTAATCAGATTTCTCCTAGAGTTTTTTCGTCAACCCGATCAGCAATTGGGGTTTGTAGTTGGTTATTTAACTATGGGACAAGTTCTCTGTTTAATTATGGCTATGGCAGGGTTAATACTGCTAATTAAGCAATCTAAATTTAATTTAGATAGGAGGCTATAGCATGACACAAGTACTATATGTAGTTCTTGGGGTAGTTGCAGGAATATGTGGTGGTATGTTTGGTATTGGAGGAGGCGCAATACTAATTCCTGCGCTGGTATTCATTTTTGGCCTCACCCAACATCAGGCACAAGGCACGACTCTTGCAATTTTGGTTCCACCAATAGGCTTGCTTGCAGCATTACGTTATTACCAGAGCGGAAATGTTAAGTTATCAATAGCGGCATTTGTATGTATCGGATTCTTTGTTGGTGGCCTCATTGGCGCTAATATTGTGCATAACTTTTCTGATGTATTGCTTAAGAGAATGTTTGGGGTTTTCTTTTTATTGGTTTCTTTGCAGATGATTTTTTCTAAATGAAAGAAGGTATGAATAAAGTAGTTATTGTTGATATGGCTTTATGTATTGGATGTGGTGAATGCGTAAAGTTGTGTCCGAAAAAGATTTTATATATTGATGAAAAGAGCAAAAAATGTAAAGTAACCGATGAGCGAAAATGTGATCGTCTGCGTGGGTGCGAGCGGGTATGCCCGGTTAAAGCCATAAAAATTATTTAAACTTAGTGGAATGTGGGTAAGGTATTATGAAAATCAGAGAAAGCGGAATGCCTGAGCGTGATATGTGGGAGAAATTCTTTGATCCTGCAAAGATTCTGGCTACGCTTGGCTTAAACAGTCAAGCGGACGATGTGGCGGAGTTCGGTTGCGGCTACGGCACCTTTACGATTCCAGCCGCGAAAATAATCAAAGGGAAAATATATGCGCTGGATCTTGAGCCCGACATGATCCGATTTACTGATGAAGAAGCTAAAAAGAACGGATTGACTAATGTTAAAACAGTCCTGCGTGATTTCATGGTGGAGGGTTCTGGCCTTCCGGATGGAAGCGTGGATTATGCGATGCTGTTCAATATCCTTCATCTTGAAAAACCGATGGTTCTTATTAATGGGGCAAAGCGGATTTTGAGGAAAGATGGCAAGATTGGGATTATTCATTGGAATTACGATCCGAAGACGCCGCGCGGGCCCTCAATGGATATTCGGCCAAAACCGGAAGATTGTATAAAATGGGCAGAAAGCGCAGGGTTCAGTGGAACCGTTCGATATGACTTGAAGCCGTATCATTATGGGATTGTTCTTACGAAAGGAGCTTAAAAATGAAAATAGGGGTTATAATTTCAAGCAATGATGCCGAAACATGTTGGAATGCTCTGCGGTACGCTAATTTTGCCATTGGACAAAAAGACGAAGTGAAGGTGTTTTTGACCGGCAAAGGTGTTGAGTATCAGAAAATAAGCACTGAAAAGTTTAATACGATTGAGCAGGCGGAAAAACTTCTAAAATCAGGAGGCAAGATACTGGCTTGCGGAACGTGTATTAAGTCCCGCAATCAGGACGGTACTGAAATGTGTCCTATCAACACGATGAAGGATATGTACGAGATTATCAAAGAGAGCGATAAGGTCGTAACATTTTGAAAATCCAACCCCCCCACTAAATATCCCAACCTCTCCAAATAATATTTGACATTATTTATGTGGCGTTCACTTTTGGCTTCACGTCGGGATAATCCATGTCCCAGGGGGGAATGCCACATAATTGGCAACGCCACATAATGAGGATGGCAACTATCACGAGCTTTACCGGGAGAAAATCGAATGGATAGATTTTCCGCTAAATAAGATTGATTTATGGTTTGAAAATGGCGTTTTAATCCTGCCGAGCGAACATTAAAAAAAGATAGCAAAAGAGAAAAGACTGACCCCAAAGTTGTGCCATTTCTAAATAAGCTGTATACAGAGAGTTTTTCTGCCGCGTTATATTTCTAGGCCGTCTTATCGGAGTCACCTCACAAACTTACCCATAGCTGCCTCTAGAGGTTTCCTCTTACCGACTATTATTGTCAAAGTCGAATGCCCAATTCCTAGTGGTACAATTAACGGGGCCTAACATTTAAAATCAGTGTTGATGATTCTATCTAAATCTAAATTTTCGCTAAAACTAACTATTGCCATTCGATTAATCTAGCCTAAAGCATTAAAGAAATTGCTTTATTCCTTTTGGGGGTATATAATATCTTAGTAATTTGTCTTCTTGGGTTTTTCTTATTTTCCCGATGATCTAGTTGGATGCATTTAAATCAAAAGAAAAGTTAATGTAAGCTGAGAATAAAAACAGGAGTTAAAGTGGGGAAACTTACGCAAGAACAGTTTAAGAATATTTACTTGTACGATAAAATAGCGCAGAAAGATCAATTTGATCATCAGGATTTCTCTGAAGTCTTGTTGAGAATCATTAAAGATAATACATCCGAGGATAAGGATTTAACACCTTTTAATATAGGTATTTTTGGAAGATGGGGCGTAGGCAAATCAACCGTAGTTAATCTTTTTAAAGAATTAATTGAGGATCTAAATAAGGAAAATAAACAGAAGAAATACATTTTTATAGATTTTACAGTTTGGAAATATTCTTCAGAAGCTCTTAAAAGGAAATTTATTTTTTCTATTGGCAAAAAATTATTAGGGCAGAAGAAACTGGACGAGCTGAATACTGAAGTGAGGGGGCAAAAGACATTATCCTTCCCATTGCTTTATAATCCTGGCGCCTTAACTGAGCAATTGAAAAAATGGAAAGCAAACATAGCTTGGGATGTTTTTAAAGCATGTTTAGTTTTCTATGTGGTTATAATTCTTGTAGCTTTTTTTCTGAATTACAAATACGGGGTTCCTAAATTAATAAACTTTGCAG
>Ga0208045_1000117_pt1 | contig 38491 bp, 22 predicted proteins | sample PL_2010_200m_FD_184160 | JGI IMG/M metagenome (GOLD analysis project Ga0208045, IMG submission 184160) | Freshwater microbial communities from Powell Lake, British Columbia, Canada to study Microbial Dark Matter (Phase II) - PL_2010_200m... | ecosystem: Environmental > Aquatic > Freshwater >...
AAGACGGGCTGTAATGATGCCGCCACGGCCAGTTTTGATACCTTCCTGGAGTTATATAATGCCACCGGTGTATGGATCACCCAAAATGATGACGGCTGTGAAGATGGACGTTCGAAAATCACCTGGACAGCTACCTATACCGGATGGGCTTATCTGAAAGTCCGGGGATATAATACTTCGAGTGTTGGGACTTTTACGCTCGAATATGCTAAAGGAACCGGAGCCGTGGATTGTCTGACTCCTCCGTTATACAATGAAGAGCTAAATTTCACCCAGATGTCCTGGGCAACCAAAGCGGGTTCCATCGCCAGCGGGGAGTGTATGGTATATAAAGTGGACTCGATAAAAACGGGCGTGGTATATACGTTCAAGACCGGCTGCGGAAATAGCGCTACAGCCAGCTTTGACACCTACCTGCAGTTGTACAATGCTTCGGGTGCTTCGCTTGCTTACAATGATGATGGCTGTGAAGAGGGTCGTTCCACTCTTACCTGGACGGGAACCTATGGAACAGGAACCACTTCTGACCTGGCTTACCTGAAGGTACGCGGGTATAATGCTGATGAATTCGGATCCTTTACACTTGCTTCTAACTATGTAGGTGCTAAAGAGTTAACTTTGACTTCAGGAGAGGTTCAATCTCCGGAGCAAAGGGTGAAGGTCTATCCCAACCCTGCTGATCAGCTATTTACCATTGTCTCCCAGGCGCCATTGACGTTCGCACGGATCACCCTCAGCGAGCTCACCGGACGATTGGTCCGTACCTGGAACATGGAATCTCCTGCCTCAACGTATCAGATTCCCAGTACGGATTTTGCTCCCGGGATCTATGTCCTCTCCGTCGAGACTTCTGAAGGATGGATCCGGAAGAAGGTGAGTATTATCAGGTAACAGCAGGATTCTGCTAAGCCGAAAGAGGCTGTCTCAAAAATGAGGCAGCCTTTTTTTATGCCCTCAGGCCCCTGATGTCTCTTAGGACACGCGGGCGGGCCTCGCTACTGCCTCCACCCTTTCAATTACGAATTACGAATTAAGAGTTACGAATTATTTGTTGTCGGTTGTGGGTTGTCTGTTGTCAGTTGTTGGTTTTATGCATACTGCCAACTGACCACTGCCAACTGATAAGGTTGCTCAGGCAGCAGCGAAAAACTCCATTCTGAACTACTTTCCGAAGTCATGTCCCTCGTAAGTGTATCCTGTTAACCGGTAAGTGTATTCAATTATCGGGTAAGTGTGTAGGAAACACAAAATTACCAACAAAAAGCCCTGTTTATCAATAGTTTAGTGAAAATGCACCGGACAACGTCACACTTGCACGGGAAACGGTCACACTTACTTGTCATTTGGTTACATTTACAAGATAAGTTGCAATACATTAACATATCTTGAATAATTGACCTATATTTGTCGTGTTGATTTTTCCGTATTGATATTATCAGAATATCAAAATATTAATAAATAGAAAAAATCAACCGTGTCTTATTATAGTATATATATTAAGTATGGTTTTACATAACAATTACATTATGAAATCAAAAATCTACGTACGCGCATGGATGGTCATGATCATCCTGCTGCTTTCCAGTTTTAGTTTTGCAACCGACCGTTATGTCAGTACAACCGGTAGCGATGGGAACGCTGGCACCTCAGGAAGCCCCTGGCGCCATATTCAATATGCCATCGGAGCTGCTATTTCCGGTGATAAAATTCACGTAGCTGCTGGGACCTACACCCAGGACCTATCGATCCCCTCGGGCAAAACGCTGGAGCTGATTGGCGAAGGTGCAGGATATACTTCCATAATTGAAGGAGTCACTAGGATGCTCTCCAGCGGATTCCCATCAGCAGGTCCAAATATTGATATTTTAGCAACCGGAACTAAAATACATGGATTCAAAATTAAGAATCCTGCCTGGGTCGCAGGTTTTTATAGCAGCGGGATGATAATAGGGGCTACCAATGTTGAAATCTATGATAATGTCTTTAAAGTAGCGGGTTCTCCTGATTTAAATGATATTTCTACGGGTTTACAGACCTATTTTAATGTCGACATATCTGGTTTGAATATTCACGACAATTCGTTTAATCATATTGCAACGAGTGCTCGTGGATATGAAGCAATCTATATAAATAAAAATGGTGGAGCAGGAACAATTACAATTAATAACAACTTTTTCAGCGGAGATATTTTCAGAGCAATTTCTACTGAAGCTTCAAACACAACAATTAGTAATAACTCCATCACTACTGACTTGGCATCATCTATTAATTCACTCCATCAGGGAATCAATGTTAATTGGGCAGCGCCGGGTGTAGGTACAGTAGCGACAGTTACCATAAGTGGAAATACCATTACAGGTAGTGGATCTAATGGTTTTAATTCTGGAATAGTTGTGGGACGCAATGGAAATACTAATATATTTACTGGAATATCTGTGACCAACAATTTTGTTTATGGGAATGATATTGGCATTCTAATATCTGAAGATGCTGGGCAGGTTACAGTCAGTAATAATAGTGTTCATACGAACAGTACGTTCTGTTTAAAAAACGAGGATGCTGGCACCGTGGTTGCCAACTGCAACTGGTGGGGGACCTTGGGATTCAATGTCGCCAGTTTGGTTTCGGGCAATGTCACACATACTACCTACCTCGAGAACGGAACCGATAATTCCGGCAATCCGGGCTTCCAGCCTGCCGCCTCCTGTGGAAGTGTGATCTGTTCCACTCTGCCCAATTACAATTTCACAGTCACGCCTGCACTGAACACCTGGACGGCCCATTCGGAGACCTTGATATCCAATTCCTGTGCCGTATACAAACTCAATTGTACCAGTGGCATGGAGTACACCTTCAAGACCGGATGCGGAAATGGCGCCACGGCCAATTTTGATACATATATGGAGTTGTTTAATGCGGCCGGGACCTCCCTTTCGACCAACGATGACGGATGCGAACAATACCGCTCGAAACTTACCTGGACAGCCACAGCAACGGCTGTTTACTATATTAAAGTGCGTGGATACAACAGCACGAAATTCGGGGATTATACAGTTGCATACAAATATTCTACTTCATCTGTGGGGTGCAAGACCCCCCCGGCATATGATGAGGATATCACTCCGACGAGTACCTGGGCGACAAAAAGCGCTACTCTTGCCAGTGATCAGTGTAAGGTATATAGATTGACAGTCGCTATCGGTACCCAATATACCTTCCAGACCGGATGTTCGGGTGGTGGCGCTACAGCTACATTTGATACCTACCTGGAATTATATAACGCAACAGGCGTGAAGATCACTGGCAACGACGACGGGTGTGAAGAGGGACGCTCCAAGATCATCTACACAGGTACTTACAACGGCCTTGCATACTTGAAGGTGCGTGGCTACAACAGTTCCAGTACCGGAACATACACACTGGCATACATTACGGGAACTGCCTATACAGGGTGCAAGGTTCCTCCTTTATATGATTACCAAATTACTCCTGCTGATGGTGCATGGAATACTACTGATTCCAGAACCATTAATCCTGCTGAATGTCATGTGTATGAAGTAACCCTGGCTGCGGCAACATCTTATACATTCAAAACAGGTTGTGATGGTGGCGTAGCCGGCGATGACGCGACTGCCAGTTTTGACACCTTCCTGGAACTGTATAACTCTACGTCAACCCTCCTTCAATCCAATGATGATGGTTGTGAAAACGGACGTTCAAAAATCACCTATACGGCAACCGCTCCCGGCACCGTATACCTGAAAGTGCGTGGGTACAATCTGGAAAGTACCGGCAACTATGCTCTGGCCTATATGCGTGGCGCCGGAGCCGTGACTTGTCCCACTCCGCCGGCTTACACTACCGGTGCTACAATTACTCCAACCACCTCATGGCAGACAACTGGTTCTACCGCAATTACAACCGATGCGTGTTACGTGTACAGTGTCACTCTCGATGCTGCAGATACATACACTTTCAAGACGGGCTGCGATGGTGGTGAGGCCGGCGATGACGCTACGGCCACTTTTGACACATTTCTGGAGTTGTATAACGCCGCCGGAGTATGGATTAAGCAAGATGATGATGGCTGTGAAGATGGACGTTCAAAAATTACCTATACCTCAACCGGGACCACCACGGTTTACCTGAAAGTCAGGGGGTATAATTCGGCAAGTACCGGGACCTATGCCCTGGCTTACGCAAAAGGGACAGCCGCTGTGGCTTGTATGACCCCGCCTGCATTCAATGCAACCCTTTCTCCTAACAACACTGATTGGCAGAAAGTTACCGGGACAATTGCAGCAAATGCATGCTATGTGTATAAAATAACGCTGGTCAGTGGAGAAATATACACTTTCAAAACGGGTTGTGGAGATGGCGCTACTGGCACCACCTTTGACACCTGGCTTGATTTGTATAACGCCGCAGGTACCTGGCTCCAGTCCAATGATGATGGCTGCGAAAGCGGACGTTCAAAAATTACCTATACAGCTCCCGGTGATGTGGTTGTCTACCTGAAAGTACGGGGATATAATTGGGCTGGAGGAACCTATGATCTGGTATACAGATATGGTACGGCCGCTGTGACTTGTTTGACCCCGCCGTTATCCAATGAAACACTTGTTGATCCTGCCACCAGCTGGCAGTCGCCGGTAGAATCTGGTGTAATCACTTCTGAATCATGTAGAGTTTATAAAGTGCATGTTGAGAATGGAGAGGTATATACCTTCAAGACGGGCTGTAATGATGCCGCCACGGCCAGTTTTGATACCTTCCTGGAGTTATATAATGCCACCGGTGTATGGATCACCCAAAATGATGACGGCTGTGAAGATGGACGTTCGAAAATCACCTGGATAGCTACCTATACCGGATGGGCTTATCTGAAAGTCCGGGGATATAATACTTCGAGTGTTGGAACTTTTACACTTAAATATGCTAAAGGTACCGGAGCCGTGGACTGTCTGACCCCGCCATTATTCAATGAAGAACTTAATTTTACTCAGATGTCCTGGGCCACCATAGATGGTACCATTGCAAGCGGTGAATGCATTGTCTATAAAGTGGATTCAATTAAAACAGGTGTGGTTTATACCTTCAAGACGGGTTGCGGGAATGGAGCAACGGCCAATTTTGACACCTACCTGCAGTTATACAATGCTTCGGGTTCTTCTCTCGCCTACAATGATGATAGCTGTGAAGAGGGTCGTTCCACTCTTACCTGGACGGGAACCTACGGTTCAGGATCGACCACTGATATAGCTTTCCTGAAGGTACGCGGATATAGTACAGATGATGCCGGAGACTTTACACTGGCAAGTAACTATGTAGGTGTGAAGGAGGTGTTGACTACCGGAGAGAATCAATTTCCCGAAAACAGGGTCAAGGTTTATCCAAACCCTGCCAATCAGTTATTTACCATTGTTTCTCAGGAGCCACTGACGTTCACACGGATTGCCCTCAGCGAGTTGACCGGACGATTGGTCCGTAACTGGAACATGGAATCTTCTGCTTCAATTTACCAAATTAACAGTAATGATTTCGCTCCCGGAATCTATATTCTTTCCATCGAGACATCGGAAGGATGGATCCGGAAGAAAGTAAGTATTATCAGGTAACAACCAGGCGCATCTGACACTCATTTTGTGATTGGTACAAGAAAAGGGTTGGCAATATTTTAAGCCAACCCTTTGTTCTTAACGGAATATGGTTTAATTTAGATCGTTGAAAATCCCCGTTTCATTAAAACATACATTTTTTTCACCATGAAACTATCCAACACAGTTACTTTGCTTGCGGTTCTGATCACTATGACAGCTCTGCTAACCTATATTTCCTGCAGTAAGACGGAACCAATCACCCAGATTCCTACCGTAACCACGGGTCTCATCTCCGCCATTACCCAGACTTCGGCCATCGCAGGCGGGAATGTCACCTCCGCGGGTGGATCAGCAGTAACAGCCAGGGGCGTTTGCTGGAGCACCAATCCCGGTCCGACCACGGCTTCCGGTAAAACGTCTGACAGCACGGGGACGGGTGTATTCATCAGTACCCTGACCGGATTAACGCCCAACACCACCTATTATATGCGTGCCTATGCCACCAACAGCAAGGGAACAGGCTACGGGAATGAAAAAACGTTTTCCACCCTGCCGGAGACTCCGGGAACGGTGAGCGATATTGACGGAAATGTGTACCATACCGTGGCCATCGGTTCCCAGGTGTGGCTGAAGGAAAACCTGAAGGTAACCCGGTATCGCAAAGGAGAAACAGTCTATTTCGTTTCGGGCGACTCGGAATGGAGCACAATGGAAAAAGGAGCTTATTGCAACTACGATAAAAATCCAACTCACGGGGAAACCTATGGCCATTTGTACAATTGGTATGCAGCCTCTGGTTTAGAGGGAATTTGTCCGGAAGGCTGGCATGTTCCCACCGATACGGAATGGCAGGAACTGATCGATTTCCTGGGAGGAGATGCTACAGCAGGCGGAAAGCTGAAAGCGACCGGAACTCTCGAAGATGGTAACGGATTATGGTCAAAACCAAACGATAAGGCTACGAATGAAAGTGGTTTCTCAGCAATTCCCGGAGGATACCGTAATACCAATGGCAGTTTTTCACAACTCTCTTACAACGCACGTTTCTGGTCATCCTCTGAAAACCTTACCAATGCCTGGTATCGCGATTTGAGTTATAAATATGGAGATGTTGAAAGGAATTCAGGCACAAAAACAGACGGCTATTCCATCCGCTGTATCAAGGATAAGTAAGACTCAGTTGGCAGTTGGCAGCTGACAATTCTTAATTCTTAATTCCTCATTCTTAATTGAATTGGTGATCCAGGAAGGATTCGAACCTTCGACCCACAGCTTAGAAGGCTGTTGCTCTATCCCCTGAGCTACTGGACCCTTTAGTAAGGCTGTAAAGGTACTATTTTTTACTTTTCTGCCGGTTTTTCCCCGCCGGCTTCCGGTTTTACCACCATTTCCAACCCGGTTACGGGTACGGTTACCCGGAGAATTTCCACACTTACCGGGCCCCTGACAACACATACTAAAAAACAGCTAACTTACAGAAAATCAGTGAGAAACGACAGTTTTTTGACGTATATTTGTAGGGTAAAAATCTTGCGTCATGAAAACACGGACAGTTCTTTTTATCGTATCGCTTCTTGCGATTGTCTCTTGCCGGAAGGATCCATTTACGGAACCGAAAAGTCCAGGCAAATCTATCGTCGACCTGCAGGTGCCGGATCAATTCGACTGGCGTATGAGTCAGACCTACCTGTTTCATGTTACCGGACCCGCCGGTGAGGTGATTAAAATCACCACGGCCGACGGATCAACCCTGTTGCATAAAAGCATCATCCCCGCGGGCACCAAACAAACGGATGTGGACCTGTCGCTGCCGTCGATGCTCCATGAGGTTCTGGTCAATGGCCAGCCTGTTACTTTATCAGGTTCCCGGTTGAACGTAACCTTACCTGGCACCAAAGAGTCGTTGCTCACCAATTATATATTGGATTTTAACGGCACCTCGGATTATGTGGAGGTGGGGGACCCCGCAGGGGGAGAACTGGACTTCGGGACGGGTGATTTTACGCTCGAGGCCTGGGTGAAAACCACCGACCGGTCGGCCGACACCTGGGCCCGGAAAATCGTCGGGAAGGGCACGTACTATGGAATCTACATCGACCCGGCGACCGGTGAAGTGAAGGGATACATTGATAACATTTCCACCCTTGGATCCGTCACAGCCATTGACGATGGGAACTGGCATCATGTGGCGTTCAAGCGGACCGGGACCACTATTAAGATATACATTGACGGCGTGGCCAAGCGTACTGAAACCCAGGCCGGATACGGAGCTAACCTGGGCGGATCTGATCCGTTTCACATCGGGGCCATGCAGATCGGAGCGAACCTGACATCCCGCTGGCATGGATCGATCGATGAAGTGCGTGTGTGGAACGTCGGACGAAGCAGCGCCGATATCGCAGCCAATTATAACAAACTGATCAATCCCTCCACCCCCAACCTGGTCAGCTACTGGAGGATGGACGAAGGGAGCGGAACTGTGGCTCATGATGGCACGGCTTCCGGTTTCGACGCCACCATCCACGGAGCTTCCTGGGCCCTCTTTTCCAACGGATGGGACAGTGACGGCGACGGGGTAACCGATCTTAACGACGACTACCCGATGGATGCCACGCGTGCATTCAACAACTTCATGCCTGCCGCAGATGAGGGAACGCTTGTTTTTGAAGATATCTGGCCATCGATGGGCGATTATGATTTCAACGACCTGGTGCTGGGGTACCGGTTTAAAACCGTGACCAATGCCTCCAACGAAGTGACGGAGATCATTGGCTCGTTCAAGGTGCGTGCCAACGGAGCCAGTATGCATAACGGATTTGGCTTTGCCTTGCAGGATGCTGCAGCCGGTATCCTGAGCGGAATCACCGTATCGGGTTATTCGCTGACCCAGGGAATGATCACCCTCAATGGCACCACCCACCTGGAAGCAGGTCAGACCCATCCCGTAGTGATTCCTTTTGACGATACCTACGATCTGATGGAGGGAATTGCCAATACCATTACTGCAGGGACCAAACGACCCGTCGATTCCGTAATGATCACGATGTCGGTCACGGGAGGACCATTCACGGCAGCCAGTTTCTCACTGAATACGTGGAATCCGTTCCTGTTTATTGACCTGGACCGGGGCCGGGAGTTGCACCTGGTAAACAAACCTCCCACAGATCTGATGAATCCGTCTTATTTTGGAACCGGAGACGATGCCAGTAATCCGGCCGCCAGTTTCTTTTACAGAACCGCGACCAACCTTCCGTGGGGACTCGATTTTCCTGTGGCCTTTGAATACCCTGAAGAATACAACCAGATCAGCAGCGCCTACCTCCATTTTGAGGAATGGGCACAATCTGGCGGTCTCCTGTACACCGACTGGTATTCAAACACCAATGCCGGTTACCGCAACAGCTCGCTGATCTATCAGCCCTGAGTCCTGTTCCGGCCACTTTTTTATCAACACCCACTCGCCGCTTCCCAGGGAAATACTAATTTTGCTTCGTGTCCGAAGAGCAAAACCTGAACCTGAACGGCGAACATCCTGAACTGGAAACCGGTAAACTGGAAGAGGCGATCCACCTGGATGCCATGTACCAGACCTGGTTCCTGGATTACGCCTCCTATGTGATCCTGGAACGGGCAGTACCGGAGATCCTCGACGGACTAAAACCGGTCCAGCGGCGGCTTCTGCATGCCATGAAAGAGCTGGACGATGGCCGCTACAACAAGGTGGCCAACATCATCGGCCATACCATGAAATACCATCCCCACGGCGACGCCTCCATCGGGGACGCTTTGGTACAGCTGGGTCAGAAGGATCTGCTGATCGATACCCAGGGAAACTGGGGAAATATCCACACAGGCGACAGCGCCGCAGCACCCAGGTACATCGAAGCCCGGCTCTCCAGATTCGCCCTCGAGGTGGTGTTCAATCCCAAGACCACGGTGTGGAAATCCTCCTACGACGGCCGGAATAAAGAACCGGTCACCCTGCCGGTCAGGTTCCCCCTGCTTTTGGCCATGGGGGTGGAAGGGATCGCTGTGGGACTGGCCTCCAGGATCCTGCCGCACAATTTCAACGAGCTGATCGATGCCTCCGTGAAGTGCCTTCAGGGCAAGGAGTTTGAACTCTATCCGGATTTTCCGACAGGCGGACTGGCTGATGTGTCGAAATACAACGACGGGCTCCGCGGCGGAAAAGTACGGTTACGGGCAAAGATCGGCCAGATCGATAAAAAGACCCTGGTGATCTCCGAGATCCCTTACGGAACAACAACCGAGTCGATCATTGACTCGATCCTGACCGCCAACGACAAAGGGAAGATCAAGATCCGCAAGATCGACGACAATACGGCGAAGAACGTGGAGGTGCTGATTCACCTGGCTCCCGGCGTTTCGCCCGATACCACCATCGACGCCCTCTATGCCTTCACCCAGTGTGAAGTACCGATCTCCGGCAACTGCTGTGTCATTGAAAAAGGGAAGCCCCGTTTTGTGGGAGTCTCCGAGATTCTCCGGATCTCAGCCGACCATACCGTCAATTTGCTCAAAGATGAACTGGATATCCGGCTGGAAGAGCTGAACCAGCAGTTGCATTACGCCTCCATCGAAAAGATCTTCATCGAACACGAGGTCTATGAAGGGATCAGGAAATGCAAGACCGACGAAGAGATCGACAAAGCCATCCGGAAAGGGATGAAGCCGTTTGAAACGGAGTTCATTCGTCCGTTGAGCGAAGATGATATCAAACGACTCCGGAAGATCCCAATCGAACGGATCTCGAAGTTCAGTTCCGGCAAAGCTGATGAAGTGATTAACGGGATCAGGCTGGAGATGGAAGAGGTCGGTAACCACCTGGCTCATCTCACCGACTATGCCATCGACTATTTCCGCCAGATCCGGAAAAAATATGGAAAGGAGCGGGAACGCCGTACCGAACTCCGTAGTTTCGATACCATTGAAGCAGTGAAAGTCGCCGCGGCGAACCAGAAGCTTTACATCAACCGGGTAGAGGGTTTTGCCGGGACCTCCCTGCGGCGTGATGAATATGTATGCGACTGTTCCGACATTGACGACATCATTGTCTTTCGCCCTGACGGCACCTATATGGTAACCCGGGTAGCCGACAAGATCTTCATCGGACAGGATGTGATCCACATCCAGGTCTTCAATAAGAACGACACCCGCACCACCTATAACCTGATCTACCGGGACGGTAAGAACGGAAAGATCATGGCCAAACGATTCGCTGTTCCGGGTGTGACCCGTGATAAAGAATACTCCATGACCAAGGGGACTCCCGGATCCAAAGTGCTCTATTTTTCGGCTAACCCGAACGGAGAGGCTGAGGTGGTCAGGGTGGAACTGCGGCCTAAACCCCGGTTAAAGAGGACTTCTTTTGAGTTTGACTTCGCTGATCTGGCCATCAAGGGCAGAAGCTCGATGGGCAACACGCTGACCAAATATGCCGTGAAGAAGATCGAGATCCGGACGGAGGGCGTCTCCACCCTGGGCTCACTCAACATCTGGTACGACGATACCGTGATGCGGCTCAACACGGAAGAACGGGGAGCCCACCTGGGCGACTTTTCAGGAACCGACAAAATCATCACCTTTACCTGGTCGGGACAGTTCCGGTTCACCTCTTTCGATCTCTCCACCCATTTTGAGGAAGATCTCATCCGGATTGAGAAGTACGACCCGGAACGGATTTACAGCGTGATCTATCAGGATCCCGGCACCAGGCACTATTACATCAAACGGTTTATCCCGGAACCAACCGAGAAAAAACTCGAATTCATAGATCCCAGCGACCTCTTCATCTCCCTCACCGTGGATGCGCATCCGCAGCTTCAGATTCTCTTTGATATGAAGCAGAAGACCAAAGGGGCGGAAGAGGAGGTGGTCGATGTGACGGAATTCATCGGTATCAAAAGCTACAGGGCAAAAGGCAAACGGTTAACGACCTCCCCGGTGAAGAAGCTAAACTGGCTGGAAAAACAGGTCACGGGTCACCAGTCACCGGTCACGGAGGAGACGAAGGATGAGGAATCAGGGTCGGGGGTCGAGGGTCGAGGGTCGAAGAAGGAGGGAAGAGGGAAGAGGAATGTCATTGCGAGGAACGCAGTGACGAAGCAAGAAGAGGGACGAAGGACGAGGAATGTCATTGCGAGGAACGCAGTGACGAAGCAAGAAGAAGGAAGAAGGAAGAGAGAAGAGGAAAAAGAAATCCCGAACCCGGAACCCGAAACCCGGAACCCGGAACCCGAAACCCGAAACCAGCCTCCGGCTTCCAAAAGTGACAAACAGCTCGAACTGGAACTATAATTGGCAATCCATGTGCAATTGATGTGCAATAAATGGCAATAAATGTGCAATAAATGGCAATCACTGATTCAAAAGTTTTAAAAGTCACCGATAGCGTTTTCTGGATCGGTGTCCTCGATCCCGATCTGATCACGTTCGATGTAGTGATGGAGACCCGGCACGGCACCACCTACAACTCCTACTTCATCCAGGCAGATCAACCGTGTATCATAGAAACAACAAAAGCTCCTTTCCGTGATGCTTTCCTGAGGAAAGTGAAACAGGTGACCGATCCTGCCGAGATCAGGTACATCGTGATGGACCATACCGAACCCGACCATTCGGGCACCCTGAAGGACCTGCTGGAGGTGGCGCCGAAAGCAACGGTGGTGGGAAGCGGCAATGCCATTCGCTACCTGAAGGATCAACTGGGGATGGAGGTGCCTCACCGAGTTATTAAAGATGGCGACACCCTGGACCTGGGGAACAAGACTCTCCGGTTTATCGGTGCACCGAACCTGCACTGGCCCGACTCCATGTATACCTGGCTCGAAGAGGACCAGGTGCTGTTCACCTGCGATTCATTCGGCTCTCATTACGCCACGGAAGAGATGTTTGACGACCTGGTCGGAGATTTCGACGAAGCTTTCCGCTACTACTTTGATGTGATCATGAAGCCTTACAGCCGGTTCATGGTGCAGGCGATTAACCGGATCCGTCCGCTACCGATCCGCATCATATGCCCCGGCCATGGTCCGATTCTCCGCACATCCTGGAAAAAGTATGTGGACCTGTCTGAGAACTATGCGAAGGAGGCGATGAAGTTCCCAGTTCCCGGAAGGATCTTTCTGGCGTATGTGTCGGCTTACGAGAACACGGGTCGTATCGCGGAGGAGATCGCCAGGGGGATCCGGATGGCAGGCGATCTTTCGGTGGATCTGACTGATATTGAAAAGATGGGGATGGACGAGCTGGAACAGAAGATCATTGAAGCTTCCGGAATCATTCTGGGGAGCCCTACGTTCAATCAGAACATCCTCTTCCCGATCTATAAAGTGTTTGCCCTGATCAATCCGATCCGCGACCGGAATAAACCGGCAGCCTCGTTCGGATCCTATGGCTGGAGCGGGGAAGCGGCTAATATAATCGATTCCGCACTCCGGACCCTTCGTCTGAATGTGGCGGAAGACGGACTGATGATACGGTTTACCCCGCATGAAGATACCATCAGACAATGCCATGAATTTGGAAGGAGATTCGGGGAGCGGATGCTGGAGCCGAAAAAGGGTGGACCTGCAGGGTACGGAATACTAAAACCGGAACTTTAGAGTTAATTGAGTATGCGAAAAATTCTCCCTGTTTCATTGATTATCCTGCTCGCCGCATCTTCTTCCTGTACCACAGAATACAAACTGGCCCGGGAGTTTCGGAACGATATGCCCGGATTTTATCTGCATCTGTCGCCTCCCTCCTTGCTTTTCAAGTACAACCACAAGGGAGAGGTGGTGGAGGGATTTGATCGGATGAATCCTCAGGAGCAGGATTCCGCGCTCTTTTATTCAAGTAAATTTATCCGCTTTATCAACGACTCGACCTTTCTGGAACGGTATGTGAACAGTTTTCTGGACGAGCTCCGGAATCTGAACTTTACCGTGTACATCGGAAATGAAGCCGATTCGTTCCTGCTCTCGCAGCCTCAATCCTATGCCTTATCCATGGCACAGATGCAGCTGGATGAATATTTCTACCCCCATGAAGATCAGGAGTACTTCTATGATACCCTGTTTTATAAGAAAATTGATCTGTCTGCTGTTGATTTTTCTGTCTGGTTTGAGCTGAGCAAGATCGGCAGATCCGGGAGATCCAAAACCGTTTTGTACGCATCTCATATGGTCACCGACGATCTGGAAGGGGAATTTTTACTGGATCCGTTCCGGCAGGATGTAAAATACAGTTACCGGATCGACTCCCTGGAGGTCAATGACCTGTATGATATCGCCTCCTTCCTGGGGAAAGTTCATGCCAGTTTCCTCTACGATTTCTTTCTGAATCAGTACATTGCGTTTCATTATCCGCAGGGATTCAGGCCTCAGGTGTATTATCACTACAACCGGTTCCATAATAGCTTCGTTCCGGTGGAAGAAGAGCGGTTTGAACTGCTCGATGGGTATTAATTTAATGCCTGAGCTATGCCGGACCTTTTTTACCCTCATTACCAGGATGGAGCATTGGATCCCCAGGCCAGGCGGTTTCTGACGGCCATTGCTGCCGCCGGACTGATCTGGTTCTCGGTGAAGGAGGGAATAGAAGCCATGGAGAAGGCGAAGAAAAGGTAATCTCAGATTTTCCTAATTTCCAAATTTCCTAATTTCCTAATTTCCTAATTTCGTATTTCATCATGACCCATACCCCACAACCTCCCTATTTGATCTACGGCTGCATGCGCATCGCCGGCGACCAGTCACAGGCAGCACTGGAACGGGGTAAGACTGCCGTGATCCAAGCGTATGAACAGGGCTTCCGGCAATTTGATCTGGCCGATATTTATGGAAACGGAGCCTGTGAGGCCCTGTTCGGACAGGTGCTCAGAGAGGTACCCGGAATGCGACAGGATATCCGGATCACCAGTAAATGCGGGATCCGAAAGAGCGGGTATCCGGCTGGTTCAGACCCCGGACGCTACGACTTCTCCCAATCCTATATGTTGGATTGTGTGACCGGATCCCTGCGTCGTATGAACATTGAATATCTGGATACCCTGCTCCTTCACCGGCCCGACTACCTCATGGATCCGGAAGAGGTTGCCGGCACCTTTGAACAGTTGCGAACTTCCGGAAAGGTTCGAGCCTTCGGCATCAGCAATTTCCGTCCATCACAGGTCACACTGCTTAGCAACTATTGTTCTGTACCCCTTGTCAGCCATCAGGTGGAGATCAATATCCATAACATCAGCGCATTCCTTGATGGCACGCTGGATCAGTGCCAGGAACTGAAACTGATTCCTGAGGCCTGGGGCCCATTGGGAGGAGTCGCTTACCCGGCACGGGAGAATACCTTTACGATTACTACCACCCGGCGAATCTTCGCAGAGTTGGATTACCAGTCAGAGAAATACGGCACTGAAAACTGGATCATTGTGCTCGCCTGGCTTCTGAAACACCCATCCATGATCCGGCCGGTAATCGGAACCACAAACCCGGAACGAATTACAAAAGCCCGGGAAGCCCTGGAAATAGATTACGCTCGTTCAGACTGGTACCGGCTGCTGGAGGCACGGAACGGAATGCCGGTTCCCTGATTTCGGATTTCAGATTTCAGGTTTTTGGTTTCTGGTTACGGTTTTCTCTTTTTCAGGTAACAATACAGGCACCATCGATTCAACAATTTTTAACCTTAGACCCTCGACCCTCGTCCCTTCTCCCTCGTTCCTGTCAGAAGATCCATCCGCAGGCCCATTACCAGAACCAGGAGACCTACCAGTTGGACCAGGTGAAACAGGCCGTTGTGGTCGAATTCCCAGATGCAGGTAAAATGAATGGCCTCAATGGCCTGGATGACTGCCGCTATGATCGTGATGAGAATTCCGGTTGCCATCAGCAAAGCTCCCTGCAATCGTCTCCGGATGGATAACACAAGGTAGACAACAAGAGAGAAGAACATGGCAACGGCCTCATACAGGATGAAGACCAGGAAGGTTCCCGGGAAAAACAGCGTAACGAGGTAGAACATGGTTCCGCTGGCTATCAGCAGGGGGAGCACAAACCCGGGCAGGTTCCCGCGAGTCAGGTCATAGGCAACTCCCACTATGAACAGGGAGACGGTGAGTCCGAGAGCCAGGTTCAGGGGTTGCCAGAGGATGTAATTCAACCGGGCCGACATCTGAAACCCATGAGCTACAGCGCCTGTAATGGCAGCAAAAGCGAGCAGTCCAAACGCCCAGGCCCAGATTCTCCCTTTCTTAGGGTTATGTTGTTTTCCAGCCCTGCAAGTAATCCAGCCGGCCCACATGGCAACCAGGAAAAGCAGCACGTCTGTCGCAGCGGTGGTTTGTTCGGCGGGGATCTCGATAAAGATCATGAAGTAATAGGAAATTAGGAAATTAGGAGATCGAAGATTGGATTATTCGGAAATTCCTCTACAGCATTCCACAAACGACCGCCACTGCCGGTCGGTCAGCACGCCGTGAAGTGTTTCCATGAATTCACGCAGGCAACGTTTGAAAGCCTGATCCAGTTTCTCCCGGAGATGTAACCGGCGAAGCTCATGCCGGAATTCTGTACGAAGCTCAGCTACCTTGCGCCTGAACTCGCGTTCTGTCAGAGTTCCGTTGCGGTATGCAGAGACAAGCCGATGGAAGGTCTGCTGGTATTCCATTCGCAACTCACGGTAAACAGCCCGGGCGCACTGCACGGCATTTTCTTTGCATGCCTCATACCCTTGCATCGTTCCCCTGATGGTCGAAATTTGTTCGTCCGACAGCTGCAACCCGCTTAAACAATGGAGAAAGGAGTGATCCCGGATGTAATACCAGTTGGCGGGATTGTCGTTCGCTGGGTCAGGCATTTCATCCAAGTAGGTTTCATCCAGCAGAAAATCTGCTGCAATACCCTCATTCAGCATCTCGATGCCAAAAGATGGGTTTTCGGGGAAGAGATCCTCTGAGGCCATCCGGTTCCACGATTGTTCGACGAGGAGACCGATCTGATCATCACCGGAGATATTCTGATCAATGGATTGATCTTTCTGACAACCGGCAAGTGCGAAAATCAGACCTGCAGCGAATGCATATTTAAAATGTCGGAAATTCATACTATCACTCTTTTGATTGTCCAAATATATAAAAAAAAGAACGTTTTAAAAAAAACTTTCCTCTTCCCTCTTACCTCATCCCTCATCCTTTTCCTTGAACAGTCGCAGGATGTCCTCCAGGTAATCGGTCTGAAGTTCCTGAATTTCAAGAAACTGCTTATGCTGATGAATCAGCAGATGGTCCAGCTTTTCATGAAGCAACTTGATTTCCAGTTCAGCCTTCAGGTTGATTTTATAATCATGTTCGCTGCGGATCCGGTCCTTATGCTCCTTCCGGTTCTGGCTCATCATGATAATGGGGGCCTGGATTGCTGCGAGGCAGGAGAGGATCAGGTTCAGCAGGATGAATGGGTAGGGGTCAAATGGTTTTCTGGAGAGAGCCCAGACGTTGATGGCAATCCAGGTAAAAAGGATGCCGAAGAAAATCAGGATGAACATCCAGCTGCCTCCGAACTCTGCAATAATGTCAGCAAACCGCTGTCCAATGGTTAATTTTTCATCTATTTCAGGTTCAATGTTCTCCGAAAGAATCTGGCTTCCCGATATGGCTTCAATGACCTCCTTCTCCAGGTGGTCAAGCTCCCGGCTTTCCTGCTGGATCAGGTTCTCCAGGTATCTTTTGCGATAGGTATTGAGGCAGTCATTCGAAATATAATCGCTGCGCTTCAGATCCGGATAATCGGCAAGGATCAGTTTGAAGATGCTGTCTCTCAGCAGGTCAGCCCTGTATGCATGTTCTGCATCGATCAGCTCGTGTGAAATGATGCAGGATACTTGTTCCATGATTGTCAGATTTTAGTTTGCAGTCCGCAGTCCGCAGTCCGCAGTCAAACATCATTATACTTCCCTCATCCTTCATCCCTCATCCCTCGTCCTTCGTCCCTTCATCCTCGCGTAGGGCACAACCGACTGACCGGCAAATTCCCTGCGAATGTATTTGAAGTAGCCGGCAATTGCGACCATCGCGGCGTTATCTGTGGTATATTCAAACGGGGGGATGAAGATGTTCCATCCCTCTTTTTCACCCATCTCAAGTAACGTCTGGCGTAAGCCTGAGTTGGCCGACACCCCTCCTGCAATAGCGACATCTGCAATGCTGGATCCTGGATCCTGGATGCTGGATGCTGGATTCTGGATCTCGTATCTCGTATCCCGTATCGCGTATCTCAGTTTTTCCACCAGGATATCTACGATTGTCTTCTGGATCGAAGCACAGAGATCAGCCATGTTCTTTTCTATGAACCCCGGATCCTTTTTCAGTTCATCCCGTATGAAGTAGAGGAACGAGGTTTTGAGGCCGCTGAAGCTGTAATCCAGCCCGGGGATCACGGGTTTGGCAAAGGTGAAACGGGCAGGATCGCCCTCCTGTGCCAGGCTATCAATGACGGGACCGCCGGGATAGGAGAGACCAAGGATCTTGGCGGCTTTGTCAAAGGTTTCTCCTGCGGCATCATCGATGGTCTGTCCGATGATCTCCATATCGAAGTGATCGCGAACCAGTACGATCTGCGTATGGCCGCCGGAAACGGTCAGACAGATAAACGGAAAAGAGGGGTGAGCATGCGGGATTTCCTTCTCTTCCAGAAAATGGGCCAGGATATGGGCATGCATATGGTCTACCTCGATCAGCGGAATGCCCAGCCCCAGGGCGAAACTCTTCGCAAAAGAAGTGCCCACCAGCAGCGATCCGAGCAGTCCGGGACCCCGTGTAAAGGCTACAGCGGCGAGTTGATTTTTACGTATATTTGCTCTTCGGATAGCAGCTTCAATTACCGGTATGATGTTTTGCTGATGCGCGCGGGACGCCAGTTCCGGAACCACCCCGCCAAACTCCCGGTGGACCTCCTGGCCGGCAGTCACGTTAGACCGTACGACGGTGCTTTCCACGACAGCAGCGGAGGTGTCATCGCAGGATGATTCAATGCCGAGGATAAAAGGTTGTAAGGGATTCATCAATGGTTTACCACATACAAAAGTAACATAAAAACAGCAGGTAAAATAGGACTCTGTGTGCTGACGGTTGTGGTTTCTCTCATCCTTACCTTATACCTGGTACTGCGTGAACCAACGGTTCAGACACTGGCTGCCCGGATGGCTGCCGACTGGCTCTCACGGGAACTTCATACCACGGTGCGGATCGGAGGATTCGGCCTGTCGATCCGCAACGGTCTGGTGCTCGAGAAGATTTTGGTCAAGGACAACCGGGATACAACCTTGTTTGCCGCCCGGGAACTGGGAGTGAAACCTGTCTGGTTCAGCATGGCAGGACGCAATATTGTAGTACAGAAGCTTTTCATCAGTCAGGGGGAGTTTCAATTACTGACCCACAGAGGGGATTCTGTATTGAACCTGCAGTTCATCATCAACCACTTTACCTCTGCCGATACGGTTGTTAAAAAGGTTGATACAATACCTGCCCTACCCTGGACAATCTCCTGTTATCAACTGGATCTTAACGGGATCCGGTTTCATTTCCAGGATGCCAATAAACCGGCAGTGGCGGAGGGCATGGATTATGCAAACATCGATGTTCGCAATATTGACCTTCACATATCCAATGTCTTGATCAAAGGAGACACCATTCAGGCCAGCATCAACAGCCTCTCAGCACGGGAACGGTGTGGACTTAACCTGCTCGAATTCCATGGTAATTGCCGGGTTAGCGGACGATTTATCGAAGTGATGGACCTGAAACTGAAGACTGACCATTCGGATCTCTCGCTCGATTTTGCGTTCCGGTACAGGAGTTTTAATGCGTTTACCGATTTCCTGAAACTGGTGACCATCGAAGCGGATATTCAGCCGTCGGACTTTGATATGACCGATGTGGGCTTTTTTGCTCCGGACGTGAAAGCCATGACCAACAGATTCAGGCTTGACGGAGATGTAAATGGAACGGTCAGCAAGTTCCATGCCCGGAACTTCCGGGTGGCTTTCGGAGAACAAACGCTCTTTAACGGGGATATTTTTGCAGTCGGATTGCCGGATATTTTCTCTACGTATGTGGACATGAAAATCAACAACCTGACCACAACAACTGAAGACATTCGATCCTTCCGGATACCGGGTGATCCGGATACCCTTGCGATCCCCGGACTGATCGCCACCCTGGGATTGATTCAGGTGAAAGGTGAATTCACCGGCTTTATAAATGATTTTATCTCCCGGGCAGATGTGCAAACCGGCCTGGGAAATGTTCAAACAAACCTGCAGCTGACACACGTTCGTGAGGGTGGCCCACTGGCTTATAAGGGCGAATTCAGGATCTCCTCCTTCGATCTGGGAAAATTGACCGGTGAAGAGCCCTTGCTGGGGAAAGTCACCCTTCGTGCCAATCTCGACGGGCAGGGCGTCTCCCTGAACGAAGCCGATTTACTGATGCAGGTCCGGATCGATTCAGCTTTTCTGAACCACTATAATTATAAACAGGTAGCAGTGAACGGATCGATGATCAGGAAGAAGTTTTTTGGAGATCTGACGGTCAGCGATCCCAACTTGCAGTTTACATTCCATGGCATGGCCGACTTCGGCGATACCCTTCCGGTTTTTAATTTTAAAGCCTGGATCGATCATGCCCAGCTTTACAACCTGGGGTTTCTGAAGCGTGATTCGGTGGAGATTTTCAGCGGGGTCATTACTGCCGATTTCCAGGGCAGTACCGTGGATAACGCCAGCGGAACCCTGAACCTGAACGACCTCTCTTACTGGGAAGGTCCTAAACGGGCCGTGATCGACTCCCTGCTGGTGCAAACCGGGTATGACAAAGCCGGGAGGAAGTCATACGAGGTACGATCTGACCTGCTGGATGCCGATTTTACCGGTGAATTTGCCTTCTCAAAACTGGTTCCCTCCCTGGTGACATTTATCCGGAATTACCTGGCCAGCTTTGAGATGCGTTTCGATTCAACGCGGGACTACCACTATTCAGGACAGGAGCTTGATTACCGGATCCGATTCAAACGTACCAGTGATGTGACGGCCATTTTCCTCCCGTTTCTGAAAATCACCCCCGGCTCCTTCCTCGAAGGGAATTACAGCGAAGCAAAAAAAATATTATCCCTGAATGGCGAATCACCATTGCTTCAGGTAGCGGGTATCAGTCTTGAACAATGGTACATTGATGCCGAAACACGGACTCATGAACTGAGCATCCATACCGGTTGTGACAAGCTGGTTATGGATAAATCGGATGAAGAAGATACCATTTACATACAGTTGGATACCCTGCAGCTCATCGCCACTATCCGGCAGGATAGCATTCTCTATAACCTGAATTCTTCGTCAGGGAAAGACCACAGCTTTTTGCAGGGGTTCCTGGCTTTTCTGGAAGGCGGAAGCATCAAGATCAAGCTGACAGACCTTGATCTCCGGCTGGCCGGTAATCCCTGGACTATCTCCTGCGATAATTTCGCACTCCTGGATACCTCAGTGATCGAATTGCATGATGTCACCTTTACAAGCGGGGATCAGTTGCTCTCTCTCAACGGACGGATCTCACACGATCCAAAGGATACACTGGCCCTGAATTTCCGCGGAGTGAATGTTTCCGAAGCTGACTATTTCTTTGGCACTCCCACTATCGATATCGATGGTATCCTCTCCGGGAACCTGAAGATCAATGATGTATACAATGAGCTTTCGGTCTATTCCGATCTGAGACTCGACCATTTCAGTTTCAACAAGCAGCATCTTGGAGATGCCGTTTTAAAGGTTGACTACAACAGATCTGAGGATAAGTTTGATGTCCTTTCCGAGATCATATACACAGGCAATATAGGGCAGAACATACCTTTTTCACTCGCCGGAAGTTATTTTACAGCCAAACCTGATCCACATTTTGATTTTACCCTCAAACTGAAAAACCTTGACCTGCGTATGCTGGAACCCTTTGTGGCCGGTTTCATGTCGAAGCTGACGGGGCTGGTTTCCGGTGAGGTGAAGATTACCGGAAACCTGGAGGAGCCGACGATGCGCGGAGAGTTGAAACTGATGCGTACAGAGTTCAACATCAGCTACCTTAACGTGCCTTACTCCGTGGCTGATGTAATAGCCGTTGAGCCCGACAGGCTGGCATTCAATAACATCGTCCTGTACGATTCACTGGGAAACAAAGCGTATCTGAACGGGTCCATCAACCACAGGTATTTCAAGGACCTGAGCCTGAACCTCAACATCCGTATGGATGATTTTTCCGCTTTCCGGAACAGCTATTCCCAGAACAGTATCTTTTACGGGAAAGCACGGGCAAGCGGAACGGTAAACATCACGGGACCGCTTGATAACATCAAAGTGGTGGTAAATGCAAAAACAGGATCACGTACTGACGTCACTATCCCGATCAGCCTTACCCAGGATGTGGGACAGGTTGATTACATAATGTTTGTTCAACCCACGGGAGATTCCCTGGATAGCATTCCGAAACGAGCTGTCCTACGGAAGGCTACCGGCCTGACCCTGGCCATGAGTCTGGATGTGCAGCCCGACGCCCAGGTGCAGGTCCTGTTTCCGGATCAGCTGGGAAATATCAAAGCAACCGGTTTCGGAGACCTCAGCCTGGGGATGACCCCTACTACGCCATTTAACCTGCATGGGCGCTACTCAATTAACAATGGATCCTTTCTCTTCCAGATGCGTAACCTGATCCGTCTTCCGTTTGCCATCAAAGAGGGCAGTTCGATATCGTGGACCGGAGATCCGACTGATGCAAACATTTCCCTGTCGGCAATCTATAAGACCAAAGTTTCCATTGCCGGGTTAAGTGCCGAAACTTCTACGGTTCAGGGTAGGATCCCCGTAGAGTGTATCATCCGGCTGAACGGAAAACTGATGAACCCGATCATGTCGTTCGGCCTCGCCCTACCCAATGCCCAGGAGAGTGAACGGAGCCTGGTGTTCAACGCCATCGACACCAACAACACGGCCGAGATGACGCAACAGGTGTTGTATATCCTGGTAATGAACCAGTTCAAACCGGTTGCAGGGGGCTCTGCACCGACGGTTGACGTAGGCAGTGCATCACTCTCTATTATAACCAACCAGATCAGCAGCTGGCTTTCGGGGATGTCGCATAACCTCAACATCGGGGTCAATTACAAACCCGGATCTTCCACTGCCAGCCAGGAGATCGATATGACCCTATCCACCCAGCTTTTCAATGACCGACTGCTCATCGACGGGACCTTCGGGATGTCGTCCTACAGCAATACTTCGGCTGCCCAGGCCAGTACCATCGTGGGGGATATCAACATCGAATACATTCTCACCAGGAACCGAAGATGGCGGATCCGGGCGTTTAACCGAACCAACACCATCGACATTCTGAACAACAACGCTCCCTATACACAGGGTGTAGGGATCTCCTATCAGAGGGATTTTTCCACCTGGAAGGAGCTGTTTACAAAATCAAGCTCCAAATGACAAGCTCCAAATGACAAATAATACCCAAGGACCAAATACCCAAAACCAGACAGACCAACGACCAAATCATATAAAATGAAGCCCGTTCCTTCGATATTTTTTCTTTACCTGCAGCTTTTTCCGGCAATGACGGAAGCACAGATCGTTATCAATCAGTGGGATATGCCCGTTGCCGGAGATACCCTCCGGGTGAGCATAACCAGCATTGTCCCGGTCGATTACAGCAAGACGGGCCGGGATACTACCTGGGATTTCTCCATGCTCCAACCGATGAGCCAGCGTGTCGACACCTTTGTTTCAGCCAGTAATACGCCTCCGGAGTACTGGCTCTTTTTTATTCCCGGCGTAGTGACCAACCTGGCCAGTCCCAGGGGAAACAGTGAATTTTTCCCCGGTTTTCCGATCAACCAGTTTTATACGTTCTACAACAATACCAGCGCAGCGTATGTGGATGCCGGATTTGCCTTTAAGATTCAGGGGATTCCTGTGCTGCAGGTTGACAGCGAAGGATTCCTGACCACGGCCACTTACCTCGACAGCACCAGGATGCCTTCGGTCGGACTATCCGTTTCCCTGGGTCCCGATACGGCAGTTAGTAAAGGAGCCGTGGTTCCCCTTCATGCGTCAGTGACTGGTGGCACGCCTCCATACAGGTATTTCTGGAGTACACTGGACACCGGCCAGTCGCTGACGGTCACCATGGATTCCACGCAGCAATTCGGAGTAGTGGTCATCGACGGACTCAATGGTTTTGCCTCTGACCAGAAACTTGTCACAGTAGTCTCTCCCGGGATAGAGGAACAGGAAAGCCAATTACTTTCCATTTATCCCAACCCGTCTTCAGGCCTTTTCCGGATTCATCTTCCCAGACCGGGTCAGGCAGGTACGCTGGTGGTCCATAGTTGGAGCGGAAAAGAGATACTCAGACAAGAGGTATCCAGCCTGACTGCCTTAATAGAACTGGACCTGACAACATCTCCCGGCGGCATTTATATGATCCGCCTGACTACAGGAAAGGGTGTACTGACCGGGAAGGTAGTGAAGTTACCTTAGTGCAGTGGTGCAGTGGTGCAGTGGTGCAGTGGTGCAGTGGTGAATTAAATCGTAAATCGAATGTCATTGCGAGGAGCGTAGTGACGAAGCAAAATCGGAGATGTCATTTGCTGTCTACAGGAGTTCCGCCGGCTCGGGAAAGACCTTCTCGCTCGTTCTGGAATACCTGACGATAGTACTGAAAGATCCTTCGGGATTTCGCCATATCCTGGCCATTACGTTTACCAACAAGGCTGCGAATGAGATGCGGGAACGTGTGATGCAGGCGCTGCAGAATCTTGCCCGTTACCGGGAGATCACGCCTGAAGGTTCTTTCCATCAGATGCAGCAGCGCCTCATGGAGGTGACCGGCCTGGCAGAGGAGGAGTTATCCCGCCGGGCCCGGGAGGCATTATCCCTGATCCTTCATCACTATTCGGAATTTTCTATCGGAACGATTGATAGTTTTTCACACCGGATCATCCGGGCATTTGCTCACGATTTCGGACTGCCGGTTTCATTCTCCGTGGAGCTGGATGCTGAGGAGTTACTCACTACAGCGGTAGATCTCCTGCTGGAACGGGCCGGTCAAGATGAAGAACTCACACGGATTCTGGTTGGTTTTCTTGAATCCAGGATGGAGGAAGACAGGGGTTGGAATATAGACAGTTTGCTGATTGAATTTGCACGACTCTTGCTCGATGAAGAAGGAGAAGAGCGGATCAGGGAGCTGTCGGCTCTCTCCCTGGTTGATTTTCACCGGATCACCCGGCAGTTGCATGCCCGGATCAGGGAGGTTGAACAGGCCTGCAAAAACCTGGGAGAAGAGGGATTGACGCTCATCGGAAAGGAGGCTATCCCGTATACCGCATTCTATCATGGAAAAAACGGGATCCCCGGCTATTTCAGAAACCTGGCAGCGGGGGCAGTGGATAAACTTGTACCGAACAGCTGGGTTACCACTACCTTCAACGAGGATAAATGGTTTGGATCGGCTGCCGCAGCTGAAGAGAAAGACTCGATTGACCGGATCAAACCTGCCCTGAAAGAACTCTTTGGGAGATGTACTGAACTGAGAGAGGCAAAACTGGAACATTTCCACCTTTTTAAACTACTTCTGCAGACCATTTATCCCCTGGCGGTATTGAATGAAATCGGCCGGGTACTGGATGCCTTCAAGCGGCAGCATAACCTGGTTCACATTTCCGAATTCAACAGCCGCATCGCCCGGATCATCATGGGCGAACCGGTTCCCTTTATTTACGAGCGGTTGGGGGAAAAATACCACCATGTATTGATCGATGAATTTCAGGACACGTCACGCCTGCAATGGCTCAACCTGATTCCCTTGATGGAAAATGCGTTGGCGGGTGGCTATTTTAACCTGGTGGTCGGCGACGGGAAACAGGCCATCTACCGCTGGCGGAATGGTGATGTGACGCAGTTTACCTCACTCCCTGCTCTTCCCGACAGGGATCGGAATCCGATGATCCGGCAGCGTGAACCTCTTTTTATCCGGTATTTTAACGAACACCGGCTCGATTCGAATTTCCGATCTGCACCCGGGATCGTGGAGTTCAATAACCGGTTTTTTCAATGGCTCTCTCAGCATCTTGAAACAGATCTGCAGGAGGTATACCGGAACCTCGAGCAAAAAACACATCCCGGCAGCACCGGTGGTTTTATCTCGCTTGAGTTTGTAGACAAAAAGGATCGGGAACGCACCTATGCCGATGTCACCATTTCCCGAACCCTGGAGATCATCCGGCACCTGTTGGAGCATGGATTCTCCAGGGAGGATATAGCCATCCTGTGCCGGACCAACCGGCAGGCGGGGCGAATCGCCCGGGAGCTGATCCTGCAGGGCATCGATGTGGTCTCATCCGAGTCGCTGCTCTTATCATACTCGCCGGAAGTGCGGTTCCTCATCGCCTTGATCCGGTTCCTTTTTGAACCTGCCAACCCTATCATTCAGGCTTCGGTAGTCAGTTACCTCTATGCGGGCGGAATGCTACTGAACGAGACGGCGGGACTGCACGCACTGCTCTCGGAGATCTGCCGGTCAGACCATCCTGTTGAAAACCTGCAACGTATCCTACACCGGAACGGAGTAAAGGTAGATCCCGATCAGTTGCTCAGTCTCCCCGTTTACGATCTCTGCGAGACAGTGATCCGTTTCTTTGGCCTGAACCGGAAAGCAGATCCCTATATCCAGTTCTTTCTGGACGCTGTGATTGCATTTTCGGAAAAAGAAGAGCACAGTGCGGCTGACTTCCTGGAGTGGTGGGATCAACAGCAGAGCCGTCTCTCGACCGTGGTTCCCGACGGCCTCGATGCGGTAAAGATCATGACGATCCATAAAGCCAAAGGACTCGAATTCCGTGTAGTCATCTTTCCATTCGCCGATGAATCATTGCGTCAGACAACCAGGGATTACTTGTGGGTGCAATTGCCTCCCGGAGAGATACATGGCCTGAGAACTGCCTTGTTGCCGGCCCGGAAGCAGATGCTGGAAACACCATATGCAGCCCAGTTCCGTGAAGAGCAGGAACGAACCATGCTCGACCTGGTAAACCTGCTGTATGTGGTGATGACCCGCCCGAAGGAGCAGTTGTATATCCTATCCTCGCTATCCCCGGACAGTGTGGCGGAGTTAAAGTCGTTGCCGGCCTTCTTTGCTGCTTTTCTGAAGGAGACCGGGGTATGGGAGGAGGGGAAATGCCAGTATGGGTTTGGAACCTTCACACCCGGACAACAAACCACGGAAAGGATCGGCGATCAGGTTCGGACACTCACATCCCTGCCCTCTTTTGACTGGCGGCAGGCGATCCGGATCCGGCGCAGGGCACCGGAATACTGGGATATGGAAGATCCCACCGGCCGCATTGATTTCGGTAACCGCGTCCATACCCTGCTCGCTGGAGTTCATTCAGCCGGTGATCTGGACGAGGCAATGCAGCGGGGCATCCGCTCAGGTAGTATTGCAGTCGAAGAGGAAGAACGGATTCACCAGGCAGCGCTGAACGTGATGAACCATCCGCTGCTTGCAAGGTTCTACAGTTCCGACGTGATCGTCCGGACCGAACCGGAAATCCTGGAACGGGGGGGAGAGGCATCCCGTCCCGACAGGGTTGTATTTGACGGAGACGAAACGGTGGTGATAGATTATAAAACCGGAAAGCGATCCGACTACCACGGGGAACAAATCGACCGGTATGGAAGGCTCTTGCAGGAGATGGGCTACCTGAAGATCAGAAAGTTACTGGTTTACCTGGGAACGGAGGTGGAGGTGGTTGAAATCCAATGAAGAATGAAGAATGAAGAATTGAGAATTCAAAATAAGAAAACTGGAAATTAAGAAAGTTGAATTAGATGGGGGAAAAGGTGATGAAAACGGCTGAAGAGCAGATTTCTTTGTTATTCCGATCGACCTTTGGAAGGTCTCCGGAAGCAGTACACAGGCTGGCTGATTCGGGATCCGACAGAATCTATTTCAGGCTGACGGATACTACTGAAACGATTATCGGGGTTTATAACGAAAACCGAAAGGAGAATGAGGCTTTTTTCTCCTTTACCCGCACCTTTTTACAGCTGGGGCTTCCGGTGCCTGAGATTCTGGCTGAAGATGCTGATGGTCCTGTCTATCTGTTGAGAGATCTGGGCGACCGGTCGCTGTTTTCAGCCTTCCTATCCCGACGGAAGGAGGGAGCGGAGTTTCCCGGAGACATCTTTGATTATTACCGGCAGGTACTGAAGATCCTGCCGGTGTTTCAGATCCGGGCAGGAGCGGATATCGATTATACGAAATGCTATCCGCGACATGCGTTTGACAGGCAATCCATGCTATGGGATCTCAACTATTTCAAATATTATTTACTGAAACTGGCTCATGTTCCTTTTGACGAGCAGGCACTGGAAGAGGACTTTAACCTGCTTACCGCTTTCCTCCTCCGGGCCGATTCGAAGTATTTCATGTACCGGGATTTTCAGTCGCGTAACATCATGCTGGTTGAGGAGGAACCCTGGTTTATCGATTACCAGGGAGGCCGGCGGGGGGCGCTCCAATACGACGTGGCCTCCCTGCTGTACGATGCCAAAGCCGACCTGCCGCAGGGGTTCCGCGATGAATTGCTGGCCTGCTACCTGGAGGAGCTGGAACAGTACCTTCCGGGAAAACGAACGGAGTTTCTGACATTTTTTCCTGCATTTATCCTGATCCGGATCCTCCAGGCAATGGGAGCTTACGGGTACCGGGGCTATTACGAAAAGAAGAGCCACTTCCTTCAAAGCATCCCCTATGCCCTGAATAATCTGCGCAATCTGCGGAATCTGTGGTTGAAAAAGGAGTTTGGTGTGGAACTTCCGACTCTGTTTACGCTCTTGGATAACCTCATCCAGCAACCTGGATCCTGGATCCTGGATCCTGGATCAAAGATTCAGCAACCGGCAATCTCGAAACCCGAAACCCGAAACCTGACGATCACCATCACCAGTTTCTCCTACAAGAACGGCATTCCTCCGGATACAACCGGTCATAGGGGAGGGTTCGTATTCGACTGCCGGGCTCTTCCTAATCCTGGAAGAGAGGACCGTTTCAAGGAACTGACAGGACTCGACCAACCGGTCATCGCCTTCCTTGAAAAAGAAGAGGCAGTGGCTCGGTTTCTCCGGAATGCCACAGCCCTGGTTGAACAGAGTCTGCAGAATTACCTGGATCGCGGATTTCAGCACCTGCAGGTTAGTTTCGGATGTACAGGCGGACAGCATCGCTCGATGTTCTGTGCAGAATTCCTGAAGAAAAAGCTTGAAACAAATACGAAGCTGACGATCGAAGTAAAACATTTCTATTTCGCCAGTAATCAAACGCTATGAAAATCTGGAATTTTCCTGACGGAAGCAGGCTCACCCGGCTCCGGGGCCTGCGGTTTCAAGGAAGATGCTGGAGATAAAATACCAGAAAATGAAATACCTGCAACAATATTCCAAAGATTAGCTGCCAACTGCCGACTGCAAACTGCCAACTTATTATATGAAACGCCTCTCATGAAAGCAATGATCCTTGCCGCCGGACTGGGCACACGGTTACGCCCTATCACCAACTCCATCCCCAAAGCACTGGTAGTGGTGGATGGGAAACCGTTGCTGCAGCATGCTCTGGAACATATTAAGCGATACGGGATTCGTGATGTGATCATAAATGTGTATCATTTCCCGGTGCAGATTGTGGATTTCCTACGGTCGAATGATAACTTCGGGCTGACGATTGCTATCTCCGATGAATCGGATGAATTGCTGGAAACCGGGGGAGGAGTGGAAAAAGCTGCCTGGTTTTTTAACGATGGGAAACCTTTCGTCGTCAGAAATGTGGATGTGATTTCGAACCTGGATATACGCAAGATGAACAGGTACCATCAGGCAAAACAATCTCTCGCAACTCTGGCTGTGCGCAAGCGGGAGAGCGAACGGTATTTCCTTTTCGACGACCGGATGCAACTCTGCGGTTGGGAAAATACAAGAACCGGCATGAAACGAATCATCCGGGAGGCTGACTCACAGACTTCCTTTGCATTTAACGGGATCCAGATCCTGAACCCTGAAGTATTTCCATTAATCGAAGAAAAAGGAAAATTTTCACTTACCGAACTCTACCTGAGACTGGGTGCGATCCATCCCATCATCGGATTTCAGGATAAAGGGGAGTCATGGTATTCCGCCTCATCGCCGACTGGAAGTGGATCCTGATCAGAGCCCTCTCGGGAACAGTGCCACATTTTCCGCTAATTGTCACTCTGTATCATATTCTCGAAGGTCCCACTCTCAATATGCACGCTGTCGCCATTTGCTGCTTCCAACCAGCCTGAGAAGGTCCCCTCTGCCCATCCTCCTCTACCTTCCCAGAGGGTAAACGTGACATTCATGGGTGTTTTGGTCAGTTCATACTCCACTTCGTTTGCATCCCGGTACCGGACGACAAAACCGGCTTCGGAATTGGTGTATACATATCCTACAACAGGATCGTCGGGGATGCCAATCTTGAAGTAATTTTTTGAATACACTAAAATTTCATAGTTAAAATGTCCGCACCAGGTCGAAGCTCCGCAAAAACTGGTGCTGAAACTGTCGGCGTTCTCAAATTTCTTGTGTACCCCGTTTACGTAAAATTCAGCGAAAACAGTATGCTCATCCTTTTTCTTTTTGCAGGAGATGCCTAACAGGAAGAGTATGCACAACGAGAGTACCACGGTTGTTTTCATAGGGAGGAATTTTTTATAAAGGTAATTGAATTTCACCGATTTGCTACCTTTGTTTTTTCAGAATTTTTATGTCCCCATTCCTCCATCAGGTAGCTGATTATATTTACAAAAATTTCCATGATCACTATTCCGAAATAGCTGTGATTCTTCCCAACCGGAGGGCAGGCCTCTTTTTACGAAGATACCTCGCCGGGATGCTGCCGGGTACAACCTGGGCTCCGGCCCTGTTTTCCATTGAGGAGTTCATTGGTTCGCTGGCGGGATTGCGTGAAGTTGATCAGGTCCATTGCCTGGTGGATTTGTACCGGATTCATCGGGAGATGGAGGGGGAGAAGGCTCAGCCGTTCGACGAGTTCCTCAACTGGGGGCCGCAGTTGCTCTCCGATTTCAATGAGATCGACCGTTACCTGGTCGATCCGGCGGCACTCTTCACTTACCTGGATGAGGTGCGTGCCCTCACGGTTTGGAATCCCGGCAATACCCCGCTCACGGAGTTCCAGAAGAACTACCTGAAATTTTACAACTCCCTGCTTACCTATTACGAACGACTTAGCGGAATGTTGCTTTCCCGGGGAGAGGCTTATCCGGGACTGATCTTCCGGCAGGCCTGGCAGAAACTGGAAAAGGGCGAAGCTGATGTTCCATGGAAGAAACTGGTTTTTGCAGGGTTCAACGCCCTGACGACTGCTGAAGAAAAAATCATTGACCACCTGGTGAAACGGGGGGATGCCGAATTACTCTGGGATGCCGATAGTTATTATCTGGAGGATCTGAAGCAGGAAGCCGGGGACTATCTCCGGCAGTGGTTCCGCAAGTGGCCGGAATGGTCCGGCCGATGGAAAACAGACTTCTTCCGGCCCGAACCCAGAGAGATTGATGTGATCGGCGTGCCGGACCTGACCGGACAGGTGAAGCTGACCGGCACCCTGCTGGAGGAGATACGGCAGCAACAACTGCTGGACGAACGGACTGCGGTCGTTCTACCGGACGAACAACTGCTGCTTCCGTTACTCAACTCCCTTCCGGAAGGAATGGAAGAGGTCAACATCACCATGGGGCTATCGCTTAGTCAAACTTCCCTGGCGGGGCTCATCGTACTGGTGTTCGATGTGCACCACCATGCGGTGAAGCTGTCATCCGGGAAATTGGTTTCCGGGAGATTTTACTTCCGGGACGTGCTGAAGGTATTGCAGCACCCCGTTGTTTCCCGGATGGTTTCCTCCTGTATGGAAGGGAACGAGTTTGTATTCCGTGAGTTGCTGGAGAAGATCCGATCGGGCCGCCAGACTTTTCTTTGCCTCCAGGACCTGATTCCGGATCGCACGGGGTTGTTTGCTGCCGGCCTTGATTTTCTAGATGTGCTGTTCACTCCCTGGCATTCCCCTGCCGATGCGCTGACAGGACTTCAGAACCTGGTGGAGAAAGTTGTCGATTCAATCCGGGCGGAGCCTGATTCATTCCACGATCGGGAGGAGACCAACAACCCTCCTGTCGAAGTGGAATATGCTTATGCTATAGCCCGGATCCTCCGGCAACTCAGGCTGCTGCTGACCGGATCTGCTGATTTCCTGACCTGGGAGAGCCTGGCGAAGTTCCTCAGACAACTCCTGGCATCCACCAAGCTCCCCTTTTACGGGGAGCCCCTGAAGGGATTGCAGATTATGGGCATGCTGGAGACCCGCACCCTCGACTTCGAACGGGTGATCATCCTCTCCTGCAACGAGGGTATATTGCCATCAGGGAAGCAGGTAAACTCGTTTATTCCTTATGATATCCGCCGCGATTTTCGCCTGCCACTTTACCGGCAACAGGATGCCATTTATGCCTATCATTTTTACCGGCTGATTCAACGGGCTTCTCACGTCTGGTTGTTATATAATACCGAGCCCGGAAAACTGGGAGGAGGGGATCCGAGTCGCTTTATCCGGCAGATCGAAAGCGAATTACCAGGATATTGCCAGGCCCTCACACTCCGGAAAGAGGTATTGGTCACCCCCCTGGTAAAAGGAGAAGGGGTCCCTGCCATTGAGATTGTCAAAGATGAAACCGTGATGGAGAAGCTTCTTGCGAAAGCTGTCTCCGGCTTTTCTCCTACATCACTGAATGCTTATCGCAGCTGCTCCCTGCGCTTTTATTTTTCTGAGATTGCGGAATTGAAAGAGCCCGAGGAGGCGGAAGATGAGATCGATCCGCGAATCCTGGGATCAGCTGTTCACCATGCCCTGAAGAGTCTTTTTCAGCCACTCCTGGGGAAGGCACTCTCCGGATCCACACTTGGTTCCCTGGAACCGCTGGTGGAAGAAGCTGTTATGCAGGGTTTCCGCGAGGTATTCCAGGGCGACGGCATCTCGGCAGGAAAGAACCTGCTGCTGGTTGAGGTGGCAAAGATCATGATCCGGAACTACATCCGGAGGGAAAAAGCCCTTGTGGAGGAGCTGGCCGGAAAAGGGGAGACATTGACCGTGACGATGCTGGAAAAGCCGTTGTCAGGATCCCTCGACCTGCCGGTGGATGGAACGAAGCGGAAGATCAGGATAAAGGGATTTGTGGACCGGGTCGATCGGCTCGGTGGCATCACTAGGGTAATCGATTATAAGACCGGCATCGTCAACAGTAAAGAAGTCGCCGTTAAGGAGTGGGAGGCTCTGCTTACAGAACCAGTGCTGGATAAGGGATTTCAGCTGCTGACCTACGCCTGGCTTCTCGCCGGACAGCAGGCCGGTGATCTTCTGCATGCGGGGATCCTTTCGCTGAAGAAACAGGGCGCCGGATTTATAACTGTCTCAGTCCCCCGGGAGAACGAAGAGAAACCATCGAGAATCATCGGGTCGCGAGAAATCATGAAAATGGGGGAGATCCTTTCGGTCATTCTGGAGGAACTCTATAATCCGGAAGAGTCATTCAGGCAAACCATTGATCCTGAACGGTGTACCTGGTGTCCCTATATCACTCTTTGTGGCCGTTGAGTTCCGATTCCGAAAATACCAGCGCTTCATAGGTAAATACCTCTGCATCTTTCCAGCCGTCCCAGCCAATCCCCGCTTTTTCCTGGGCACAGTGTCCGAGGAACTCCTCTTTGCTCCAGCCTGTCTCGGTAGCCACCTGGGGCAGGAAGGTACCGGCAGACCGTCCTTTCTTGATGTAAATTCCGTGTCGTCCCAGTTCGATCTCATCCATGTTGCCGATCAGCTTCATGGGCGACAGGACCGAGATCTCGATCTCCAGCTGATCGATTTCGTCGGCCTGGACGGCTGGAAACCTGTAATCCTGGGTAGAACTGGCGATCGCCATTTCCTGAACCACTTTGTATAACGGAATATCTGCTGTAAACCGGCCGATGCATCCCCGTAAGTGCCCCTTTTTTTTCAGTGTGACAAAAGCCCCCGCATGCAGGTTCAGGTTTTCTGAGAATCCGGATACATCTACCTCCGGGATCTTCTTGTTGCGGATATAGCCATTGATCGTGTTCCGTGCAATCTCCAGCAGCTGCTGTTTGTCTTTATCAGAGAAAGAAAACTCCGATGTTCCAGAGGTCTCGTTCCCTTTCCGGCTCACCGCGATGGCCCAGTATCCCACCACCTGCTGTTTGTCTCCGTACTTCGAATCCCCTGAATTCGTGTAGGATACGGGTGTGTAGGTATAGGAAGAATTACCGGATGTCAGGTAAAGGAGGGTCAGGATGGAGGTCCAGCCGCAGCAGTTGGTGGCAAGGTTCGGGATATGTTTTTTTCCGTATTTCTCCAGAAACTCCAAAAACTGGTCCGGATCGTTGGTGGCGATTGCATCGCAGGTAGCCCGGTCAGCTGCTACAGCATCGTCATACGCCGGATAATGGGAGAAATCACTGCTGATCACGAAGAGGTTCCGCTCGTTGAACCAGGGCTTCAGCGCTTCTGCAATCTTCTGGCAGGTTTCGTGGGTCTGCGTTCCTAACACGATGGGAACCAGTTGGAAAGGCTTTTTCAGATACACCTGTAAAAAAGGTACCTGCACCTCCAGGCTGTGTTCGTATTTATCGGCTTCGGGGTAGTACATGAATACGGAATTTTCTTCGATCAGCCGGTTGGCCAGGGTGAGGTCTATCGGCACCTTCCCAAGCGGTGTCACATAATCTCCCTGGTTGTAAATAGAAGCTCCCGAAAAGGCCACCTGGTGGCTGGATCCGAGAATAAAGACATGGTCGAACGATCGGTTGGGATCCACCTGGTTGAAAGCGCTCGCTGCCACCTGGCCGGAGAAGACATAGCCGGCATGGGGCGAAATGATCGCGGCTGTTTGCGTGCCTCTTCGGGGAGTAGCGTCGGTGAAAAAATCTTCGATCATGGTCCGGAGTTCTGTGGGATTGGCAGAATAGAACCTGCCTGCTGCAGCGGGCTTCCGGTCGTTTTTTTGTGCTGATGCATCCTGATTCTGGGATGAACATCCAAGTTGTGAACCAAACATAAAGCTTATTAACAAAATATAAGAAAACCGTGTTGTTTGCATTATTTTTGAAATTAAACCAGGGTAAAAGTACGAAATGTACAAACGATTTGCAATTTATACTGCCCTGTTCGGCCTGGGTTTTATCTCCATCTCCACACAGATTTACCTGTTACGGGAGTTCCTGTACGTGTTTCAGGGGAACGAGCTCGTATTTGGTGTTGTTCTTGCTAACTGGATGCTGATCACGGGTTTTGGAGCTTTTATCGGAAGGTTCTCCCAGCAGATGAAAGACCGGGAGTCCTTTATCCTCTTCCTGATGATCCTGCTCTCGGTGATCCCGGTCCTTACTGTTCTGAAGCTGGATGTGTGGAGGAGCGTGGTATTTCCAACCGGATCCATGGTCGGTTTGCGTGAGATCTTTTACTCTTCCCTGCTGTTGCAAACCCCCGTCTGTTTTGTCAGCGGCTTTCTCTTCACCGCGCTGGCTTCGATTGTGCCTAAAACAACAAAAGGGAATCCACTGGGCGGAGCCTATGCCATGGAATCGCTGGGGAGTATGGTAGCTGGAGGGCTGGTGAATTTCATCTTGTTGTGGACTATGGGTTCTTTCCCGTCGATGAGTATAATAGCTGTCATTTTCCTTGGAAGTGTGATCATCTTTGCACTCGCTCAACATAACTTCTTCGTCCGGATCGTCATTCCCCTGGTTGCCGGAGCCATTGCATACGGATTGTTGACCATTTCGTTTGAAGGGATCAGCCTGATGCTGCTGTATGAAGATCAGGAAGTGGTGTTCGACCAGGAGACCCCATATGGTCGGGTCATCGTGACTGAACAGCACGGCCAGCAGAATGTATATGAAAACGGGATCCTGCTCTTCAGTTCAGGGAATGTGATCAATGATGAAGAGTCGGTCCATTTTGCGATGGTTCAGCACGACCGGCCGGAGCGTGTGTTGCTGGTCTCAGGGGGACTTAGCGGTGCCATTCCGCAGATTTTAAAGTATCGGCCTGTGCGGATCGATTATGTGGAGCTGAATCCAGCCCTGATGGTCATTGCCGATACGCTGGAAGGGATCCACGTTGATTCGGTGGTCCGCCTGATCGCAGCCGATGCCCGGCGCTATATTACCCAAACAGAAAACCAGTACGACGTGGTGCTGATCAACCTGCCTGAACCATCTACCCTTCAGTTGAACCGCTATTATACTGATGAATTTTTTACTGTCCTCAAGCAGCGAATGCATGCAAACGGCATCCTTTCCTTATCGTTACCGACCGGATCCGATTACGTGAGCCAGGAGGCCGGGAACCTGAACTCCTCCATCTACTATACCCTCAAGAACCACTTCCGGAATGTGATCATCCTGCCTTCGGGCCGGAATTACTTCCTCGCCTCCGACGACTCCCTCTCACTGGCTATCCCTACCATGATCTGCAGGAAAGGCATTGCCACTGATTATGTCAATCCCTATTATTTTGATGAACAGATGCTGCAGGACAGGAGTCGGTTTGTGATGGGCAAGCTGACGGAAGAGAGCGGAATCAATCGCGATTTTCATCCGGTAGCATATTTTTACCAGCAGGCATACTGGCTCAGCTACTTCCGGCAGAACTATACCCTCATCGGGGGGATGATTTTTATGCTGGTCGTGCTCACCTTCCTGGCAATCAACCGGGTCAATGCCGGGATCTTTGCGGCCGGTTTCACCACCTCTTCTACCGAGGTGATCCTGTTGCTGGGATTTCAGATTACCTTTGGATTTGTCTACCAGGCACTGGGCGTCATGATCATGGTGTTTATGCTGGGGTTGGCGCTCGGAGCCGCGTCACGAAAACTCCTCTTCCGCAAACATCCGCTCCGGAATTACCTCCTGATTCAATTACTCCTGGCCGCTTTCGTCATCCTGACCCTCCTCTTTATCACCCTGGTTCCCTTCCTGAAGCAAACGGATGCCTTTGTTTTCAGTGCCTTCTTGCTGCTCTCCTTCGGGATCTCCTACATTACCGGACTGGTTTTCTCTTTTGCCGCACTGATCTCCAAGGGGGGGACAGAAAAGGTCACTGCCTCTAACTACGCCGTCGACCTCTACGGCTCTGCCCTCGGCGCTCTGCTGACAGGAGTTGTCCTGCTCCCGCTGCTGGGGATCACCCTGTCCCTGGCATTGCTGGCCCTGCTCAACACCGCATCGGCGGGTTGGTTCTTCTTGTCGGGGAGGAAATTAGGGAATTAGGAAATTCGGAAATCGAATTGCTTCGGAGATTCTTTCGTCCTTCATCATTCGTCCCTCGTCCCTCGTTTTTTATTATCTTTGTAACTCATCACCCGGTTTAGAGAAAATGAGCCAGCGCATCACAAAACGGGAATTTCTTCGCCGCAGCCTGGCTGGAATGGGAGGAGTTGCACTTGGGCTGCATTCCTTTGATACATTGGCTAAACACAGTATTCTCATGGAACCATCACCAGAATCTCTATCCGGCAGTCTCGGCCGGTACAGCAAAGAGTCACCCTATTACATTTTTACACCCAAAGGAGTCAAATGCCAGATCTGTCCCAACCAGTGCATACTCACCGAGGGGAAGGAGAGCATCTGCCGCACCAAGGTAGCCAGGGATGAGAAATTGTACACGCTGGGCTATGGCAATCCCTGCTCGATCCATGTGGATCCGATCGAAAAGAAACCGTTGTTCCATTTCTTTCCCACTTCGAAGAGCTTTTCGGTTGCCATAGCGGGTTGCAACCTGGCCTGCCTGAATTGTCAGAACTGGGAGATATCCCAGGTGAGCCCCCGCGACACGCAGAATTATGATCTGTTCCCTGAAGCTCTGGTAAATGAAGCAGCTGCCAGCGGCTCCCTGTCCATTGCCTATACCTACTCCGAGCCCATTGCCTTCTACGAGTATATGTTCGATTCCGCAAAACTGGCACACGCACGGGGCATAAAGAATGTTTTTATCTCCAACGGGTATATCAACGAAAAGCCCCTTCGTGATCTGGCTGTCTACCTGGACGGGGCCAACATCAACCTGAAGTCCTTCTCCGAAGAGATCTATCAAAAGCTGAACGGCGGAAGCCTGGAACCCATCCTGCGGACGCTGAAGATTCTGAATGAAATGGGTGTGTGGCTCGAGATTACCAACCTGATAGTTCCGAACTGGACCGACAAACCTCAGATGATCAAGGATATGTGCACCTGGCTGGTGGACAACGGCCTGGAAAATGCACCCCTGCACCTCAGCCGCTTCTTCCCGCTTTACAAATTGACTAACCTGCCCTTCACTCCACTCCCCGTTCTCGAAGAGGCACATGGCATCGCACGCACTGCCGGGATCAGGTACGTGTACATCGGCAATGTCCCCAGCAATGACGCGGAAAACACCTATTGCCCGAAGTGTAAAAAAATGATCATGGAACGAAAAGGTTTCACCATCCTGGTAAACAATATTCAGGATGGGAAATGTAAGTTTTGTGGGGAAGGGATTGCGGGGAGGTGGTGAAGATTAGGAAATTAAGAAATTAAGAAATTAAAAAATTAAGAAGGATCGTTGAATAGGAATTATTTTGGCCCCACTGTTTTTATATAGCTGTTTAATGAAGCACACTCAAACTCAATTAACGAATACAATTTATCACCGATTTTCATAAGCTAAATTACCT
>Ga0208045_1000118_pt1 | contig 38287 bp, 18 predicted proteins | sample PL_2010_200m_FD_184160 | JGI IMG/M metagenome (GOLD analysis project Ga0208045, IMG submission 184160) | Freshwater microbial communities from Powell Lake, British Columbia, Canada to study Microbial Dark Matter (Phase II) - PL_2010_200m... | ecosystem: Environmental > Aquatic > Freshwater >...
TCATCAGCGGAATGTCAAGACGGGGGAAAGGAAAGACTCACTCCCGGCTGGCACACCTGTTTATGTACCCTTGGCAACGAGGCATCGGCACATCACGAGTGCTGCGCCCTGGAGTAGTACTTGATATAGTATTCAGCGACCATCCGATCTGTGTTGTAGACAGGGACGAGACTATGCATGGCACTGCGAATGTGTTTGATCCAGGCCTCGGGGATACCCTGCGCGTTGCGGTCATAAAACTCAGGAATGACCCGCTCGGTCAGCGTCCGGAAAAGGCTGTCAAAGTCCTTGTCGTCCTGCAATCCGAGGTCGGTTTCTGGGATGTCATCACCAATTGACCAACCGTTGGCACCATTGTAGCCTTCTGGCCACCACCCATCCATAATACTTAAATTCAACCCTCCGTGGATGACGGTCTTCTGACCGCTTGTACCGCTGGCTTCGAGCGGTCGGCGGGGGGTATTAAGCCACACGTCCGCCCCTGAGATCAGGTGGCGCGCGACATTCATATCATAGTTCTCCACAAAGACCACCTTCCCGGCTAACTGCGGGTGTCGCGTCATTTCGATGATGGACTGCATGTACCGCTTCCCCTCATTGTCGCGGGGGTGGGCTTTGCCGGCGAACACGAACTGAATAGGTCTGTTTGGATCGTTTACGAGGGAGATGATGTTGTCCAGTTTTCGGAAGACGAGGGGAGCGCGCTTGTAGGTCGCAAACCGCCTCGCGAAGCAGATTGTGAGTGCGTCGGATGAAAGAGTGCGGTCAATGGAACTGTGCTCCCCCTCCGTGCGTGCGAATTGAATGCGAAGCCGCTGACGCACGAACTCCACAAGATCGCGTCGGAGGGCGTAGCGCAACGCCCAAAGTTCTCCGTCGGTGGCGATCTCCCCGTTTTCCATCTTCCCCCAGAATTGCGAATCCATGAGCTTCGCCGTCCAATCAACACCTATCCGCTTGTTCCAGAATTCGTGTGCTTTTCCCGTGGCCCAGCTTGGTGTGTGGATGCCGTTCGTAATGTGACCAATGGGGACCTCATGGAGCGCTTTCTCCGGGTACAGCTCCTTCCACATCTCGCGGCTGACCTGGCCATGCAATTCGCTCACGCCGTTGGCTGAGCGCGACATCTTCAATGCCATGACAGTCATCGTGAACATCTCTTGCTGGTCGCTGGGGTCGATCCGTCCGTAGGACATCAGTTGCTCCCCGGTCAGGCCCGTGTCGTTCCAGAAGCGGCCGAGCGTGTCGTGCAGATGTTCAGCACTGAATCGATCGTGTCCGGCGGGAACTGGCGTGTGAGTGGTAAAGATGCAGCGGGCGGACACTGACTTCTGCGCCTGCTCGAGGCTTTTCCCTTGCTTGAGTTGTTCGCGGAGAAGCTCGAGGGTTAGAAAAGCCGAGTGGCCTTCATTCATGTGGAAAACCGATGGTTCAATTCCCATCGAGCGGAGAAAACGCACGCCTCCGATTCCAAGGACGATCTCCTGACCGATCCTGGTGTCAACATCGCCACCATAGACGTGGCCGGTGAGTCCCTGAAAATGCCGGTCGTTCTCCGGAAGATTCGTATCGAGGAGGTAGATGAACGCCCTCCCCACGCGCAGACGCCATGCCTGGAAATACACCGTGCTGTGACCGATCTCGACGGAGTTCAGCAGCCGTCCTCCTTCTTCCCGCGTAACAAGTTCCAAGGGAAGGCGGACCGGATCATAGAGAGGGTATGATTCCTCTTGCCATCCGTCCTGACCTATGTGCTGCTGGAAATATCCGTTGCGGTAGAACAGGCTGATGCCGATGAAGGGAATTCCGAGGTCGCTTGCCGATTTGGTGTGATCGCCTGAGAGAACGCCGAGCCCTCCGGAGTAGATCGGGAGCGATTCGTGAAGACCGAACTCTGCACTGAAATATGCCACGGGTTGTATCAACTTCTGTGGGTGATGGGACGCCCATGTATCCCCGGTCTGCATATACGATTCATACTCCTCCAGCACGCGATGAACCTTCTTCTGGAAGTCAGAATCGTGCAGGCGTGCTGCCAGTTCGGTGTGGGAGACTTCGTGCAGGACTTCGATCGCACTGTGGTTCGATCGCTCCCAGGTCAGAGGCGAGAGTTCACGGAATATTTCCTGGGCTTGTGGATTCCAGGTCCACCAGAGGTTACGTGCGAGAATTTGAAGGCGTTCGGCAAATGGTTGGTGACTGCTGTTGCTCACGAATGCTTGTGCAGGAGATTGTGGTTGAACTGTCTTTGCATGAGGAAAAATGCGGAAATATTGCCTGAAATTCCATAGAAAACGATGCATACGAATTGACATTTAGCCAACGCTGCCGTATGTTCGCTCACGGTTTCGTTTGACCAACTGGACGGAGAGACAAAGGTATTGCACTTTCATGTTCTTCTGTCTTCACAGGAGGCTGATGACACAGATAAAAGACTGGCTAAGAAAAAAAGGAATCACGCGGGCAAATCTGCGATGGATTCGCGTCAGACGAATCGCGTCGGATTGGCTCATGACGCCGTATCTCACGCAGAAACAAAGGCGGATGCTTGTCGGAACTGGCGATCCAATACGGTACGGTACAATTCTTCTTTCTGTTGAACAAATAGGAAAAGATCGTATCCCCGGTTCATTGGCTGAGTGTGGGGTCTACAAAGGATCACTGAGTAAGTTCCTCCACTCGATGCTTCCGGATCGACAACTTTTCCTCTTCGACACTTTTGAGGGATTTGATCAGCGTGATTCGGGATCTCCTGACGACGAACGATTCAAGGATACGTCCGAACGGAGTGTCCTTCACAATATTGGAACCACTCAAAATGTCATCATACGAAAGGGATACTTCCCCGATACAAGCGTCGGTTTGGAAGACGAGAGATTCGCGTTTGTCATGATCGACTTCGATAGGTACGAACCAACGTTAGCGGCCCTGAAGTTCTTCTACTCCCGCGTTAACCCGGGCGGATTCATTTTTGTTCACGACTACAATAGTCCTGAGTCCGACTGGGCCTGCGCCAGGGCACTTACTGAGTTCTTGGCTGACAAGTCGGAGAGGCCAGTCTGCATCCCGGATGCGTGGGGAACTGCTATTTTTCGAAAGTCGTGACGTCGCGAATCCTGCGTGACGAACGAGTTGAAATGCTAGAAGTTATTTTTCGCGCGAGAGCTTGTATCCGCGTAGCCGGAGTGAGTTCGAAACAACGCTGACCGAGCTCATCGCCATGGCACCGGCAGCAACCATCGGATTGAGCAGCCCAAGTGCGGCCACAGGAATACCGATCACGTTGTACACAAACGCCCAGAAGAGATTTTGTTTGATGGTTCGCATTGTCCGCTTGGAGAGCCTGATTGCTTCGACAACGCTGGGAAGATCGCTGTTCATGAGCGTGATGTCGGCCGTTTCCATTGCAACATCTGTCCCCGTCGCCATCGCAATGCTGACGTCCGCTTGCGCCAATGCGGGCGCGTCGTTGATGCCATCGCCAACCATCGCTACAATCCTTCCGCTTGCCTGCAGTCGTTTGATGTGCCCGGCTTTTTCATGCGGCAGCACTTCAGCGATCACCGTATCGATGCCGGCCTGTTCTCCAATCGCTTGAGCCGTACGGGAATTGTCGCCTGTGATCATGACGATATTGAGATTCATCTTCTTCAGTTGAAGAATCGCATCTCTCGAGTCGGTTTTGATTGTGTCCGCAATCCCAAAGACGCCGGAAAGTGTCCCGTTGATAGAGACGAAAACGGGTGTTGTGCCTTCGCGAGTAAGCCTTGAACTAACCTGTTCTGCCACCAATCTATTTACGGACCGCCTCTCCATCATCCCATCATTCCCGATCACCACCGAATCACCATGCACCACCCCAAGCAGTCCGAGGCCGGGAATGGACTCGAACTCCTGCACACCATTCAATTGACCCCCCCGGTGACTGGCGTATTCCACAATCGCCTTCCCCACAGGATGCTCGGACTTGCTCTCGAGTGAAGCCGCCCGCTCGATGACGAACTGTTCATCGAACCCGTTGTAGACTGTGAAATCGGTGACGGACAGCTTTCCCTCTGTCACCGTTCCTGTTTTATCCAGTACGATGGTCTGGATCTTCTGGGCCCGCTCGAGACTCTCGGCGTTCTTGATCAGAATCCCGCGCGTTGCCCCCAGTCCTGTGCCCACCATAATGGCAGTCGGCGTCGCGAGTCCAAGCGCACAGGGACAGGCAATGATCAGCACGGCGATGAAATTGATCATCGCAGCGGTGAAGGGGAGTCCGCCCACAACGAACCAGAGAAGAAACGTGAGGACTGCAATCGATATCACGACGGGGACGAAGACGCTTGCGATCTTGTCGGCAAGCGCCTGAATCGGTGCCTTGGATCCCTGAGCCTCTTCCACGAGCCGGACAATGTTGGCAATAACGGTGTCTTTCCCTACGGCTGTTGCACGAAATTCAATGCTCCCGTTCTTGTTGATTGTGCCGCCGATGACCTTTTGACCTATCGCCTTGTCGACCGGCATGCTCTCACCGGTAACGAGTGATTCATCGATCGAGGTCCTGCCGACGGTGATGATCCCATCGACAGGGATTTTCTCTCCCGGCCGCACAATGATCGTGTCGTCGACAGTCAGATCACTGATGGGGATATCGAACTCATTCCCATTCCGATGAACGAGGGCAGTCTTCGGCTGCAGGCTCAGGAGCTTCTTGATCGCGTCGGTTGTTTTTCTTTTTGCCTTTGACTCGAGCATCCTTCCCAGGAGGATAAGCGTTGTGATAGTCGCTGCCGTGTCGAAGTAGACAGCGTTGGCTGCCGCGGCATCCGGAAGCCACTCCGGAAACAGGACGACGAGTGAGCTGAACATGTATGCGGTGCCGGTGCCGACTGCCACCAGTGTGTTCATGTCGGCTGAGAAGTGTTTCGCCAGCTTCCAGGCAGCCTGAAAAAACCTTCTCGCTGGAAGGAAGATCACAACAGTCGTTGCCAGGAAAAGAAGCTTGTTGACATCGTCCATCGAAAAGGGAGACCGGCGCATGAACCAGTCGGCCATGCTCACCATGCTGATGAACATGATGGGCAATGTCAGCGCGGCGCTGAAGAGGAAATCCGACCTCAGCTTCCGGAACGTCTGTTCCTGATGTGTCTCGACCGGCGTTGTTCCTGCAGAGTCGGGAGCAGCTTGAGAGGTGGCAGGCGTTGGGAGAAGAAGCTTGTATCCGGCTTCATCGACCACGGCTGCAAGCTGTGAGAGGTCCGTTTTCGTTGGATCGAAGGCGAACGTGACGCGCTCCGAGGCGAGGTTCACCGCAGCGCTCTCGACGCCATTGACTTTCTTTAAGACCTTTTCCACGCGGGCGACGCAGCTCGCGCAGGTCATTCCTTCAACGGGGAGTGTCAATGTTTGAAAATGTTTTGTTGACACAGTTTGAAGTGACGCTTGTTCGTTGTCCATCTGAACTCTTAGTCCAAGATATAATGATTCTCATCGCGGAGGCGCGGAGATCGCGGAGTATCGCAGAGATCTCGACTCATCTTTCTCCGCGGTTCTCTGCGGACTCTGCGCCTCTGCGTTGAAAGACTAGAATCTTCACGTGGCACGCCTTCTCAGTTTGATGCTGGGACAAGCTTGTACCCGGCCTCTTCTATCGCCTTGGTGAGCTGATCTGGTGTCACCTTCGTTTCGTCGTACTGAACGCGCGCTTTGCCGATCTCTACATCCTCAATCGTAAGCCCGTTGAGCTTGCTGAGTTCCTTCTTGACGTGCATGACGCAGTGCCCGCACGACATGCCTTCGATAGTGAGCTCTTGAGTCTTCATTGATCTGTCTCCTCGTTGAGTCCATCCGGAATACGGTTTGTTCGCTGGAACAATATGCAATTTCTTCAGCCGGGAGGCGTTACATTTTCGTGAGAATTTGTTACAGGGTTTTAAGGGGAAAGAGGTGCACGACGTTTAAGCAACCACGGATTGCACAGAAAAGGCACGGAAACATCACGGATTGGAGACTCTGTGAGAATCAGTCACATCAGCGTCATCAGCGTGCGATTCAGGAGCGGATATCACGATGCGCCAACCCGGTCAATCGGCTTTCTCACCTGCCCGGTCAGCGATCTGAACTTGGTCGGCGTGAATCCTGTACTGGCCTTGAATTGATTCGAGAGGTGCTGAACGCTGCTGTAGCCGAGTTTGTAAGTGATTTCGCTCAGCGTCAATTCGCCATATTTCAAGAGTTCTTTCACACGCTCGATGCGCTGGAGAATGAGATATTGTTCGATCGTTACATTCTCCACGGAAGAAAACAGAGTGCTCAGATAGTGATAGTCGAGGCCCAGTTCCTTGCTCAGATACTCCGAAGATTTGAGTTTCCGATCCCGACTCCCGTGATCTTCCCGCACAAGCCTGATGATGGCCAGCTTCAACTGTTCGATGGTTTTCGCTTTCCGGTTCTCGATGAGCTCAAAACCGCTTTGTTCAAGCATTGACTTGATCTTCTCGACCGGAAGCTCTCGGGCGGCGCCTGCCACCACGACTTCACCGAGGACAACGCTGCGTACATCGAGCTTCATCTTCTTCAACTCCTCGTTCACGACCCGGATACATCGATCGCACACCATATTCTTGACGTACAGTGTTGTGGTTGTCACATTCTTCTTCCTTCTCGTCTCTGCAGGCATGCTTTCTCTTCGGTAGATGACGTCTTGTTTGCACTTGAAATGAAAACACGGAACAGAATGGACTCTCTGTTCCGTGCTCCCCGGTTTCTTTTTTCAGATGTCTGTACGGTGGTCCTTACCAGCGTCTTGGAGCGTTGCGAACGCTGCGTGCCGTGTCACGCGCAATGAGCAGTTCCTCGTTTGTCGGTATGACGAAAATCTTGACCCTGCTGTTCTCTTTTCCAGCCTCGCCTTCCTTGCCGCCGTAGAGTTGGTTGTTTGCCTCTTCGTCGAGATCGATGCCGAGCCATTCGAGCCCCGAACAAATGCGCTGCCGGATTGGAACTGAATTCTCGCCAATACCACCGGTGAACACAATAGCGTCGGCCCCGCCCATTTCCGCCAGGTAGGCGCCGATGTACTTCTTCACCCGTAAACAGAAAATATCGATGGCAAGTTTCGCGCGGCGATCCTGGTGCTCTTGTTCTTCCGCCAGGAGATCTCGCATATCGTTCGTCAATCCCGAAAGACCCAGTAACCCCGATTGTTTGTTAAGGAGGGCGTCAATTTCGTTCAGGGACATAGCCTCTTTGTGAGCCAGGAACTCGATGACGGATGGATCGAGGTCGCCACCCCGTGTGCCCATGACAAGGCCTTCGAGAGGCGTGAGGCCCATCGAAGTGTTGATGGAGGCTCCGTGCTTGATCGCACAGGCCGAACAGCCGTTGCCGAGATGGATAGTGATGATATTCGTGCTCTCGAGATCCTTCCCGGTCAGTTGACGGTAGCGGTACGCGACGTACCGATGCGACGTGCCATGGAATCCGTAGCGGCGGATCTTGTGCCGCCGGTAGAGCTGATACGGAATGGCATACAGGTACGATGTCTCGGGCATTGTCGAGTGAAAGCCGGTATCGAATACGGCCACCTGCGGAACGCCGGGGCCCATAACCTCGCGGGCGGCGTAGATTCCCTTCAGGTTTGCTGGGTTGTGCAGCGGAGCAAGATCGATGCAGTCTTCAATGCCGCGAATGACGACATCGTCGATGAGGACGGACTTCGTGAATTTTTCGGCACCGTGGACAACCCGGTGACCGACGGCGTGGATGTCAGCCAGCGAACGGATACCGGGGACCTGAGATTCGGAGGAGATGATCCACCGGATGACATAATCGAGAGCAGCGCGATGGTCGCGCAACGCAGTAGCTTGCTTGAGCGTCGGTCTGCCAGTCGCCTGGAAGTTGATCAATGATTGACCGCCGATGCGCTCAACGAGGCCTTTGGCCTTCTGCTGGTCCGCGTTTTTTTCGATGATCTCGAGGTCGGTCTCGATGATCTGGAACTTCAGTGATGAACTTCCGCAGTTAAGGACGAGGATATTCATAATAGTCAGGGCGGTTCGGAATTGAAGAAGCCGGTGACCGCGTTAGTATGTACGTGAGTTGGAGGATGGTGTGCTTGACTTCTCATGAAACAACGTTGACGATTCGAAGCTACATCTTTATTGCTGGAAACTCAAGCAGCGCAATTTCACTTTTGGCAATTTTTACAGTATCTTCTCAACAATGGCACAACCCGATTTGGAATGAAGAAATTTACTCTCAAGCCGCTTCCCACTGATAACCTGCATCTCGTACACCCGCAGCGTTTCAGAATTGATTATAAGAAAGAGTTGAACGCTGCGCAGTATGAGGCCGTTACGTCTGTGAACGGGCCTCATCTTATCATCGCAGGTGCAGGTACGGGAAAAACCCGCACGGTCGTCTACCGCGTGGCATACCTCGTAGAACTTGGTGTGAAGCCGGATAACATTCTGTTGCTGACGTTCACGCGCAAAGCCGCGCAGGACATGTTGCGTCGCGCTTCGATCTTGCTTGACAGCCGGTGTGAACAGATCTCCGGCGGCACGTTTCATTCATTTGCGAACAGTGTTCTCCGACGCTATGCATCCAGGCTCGGGTACGAGATGAACTTCACGATCCTCGATCAGGGAGATGCGGAAGATGTCATGAATCTCATCCGCACGCGGCTCAAATTTGACACGAGGGAAAAACGTTTTCCGAGGAAAGAGGCTCTCTACGACCTGCACAGCAGGGCCGTCAACACCATGACGCCTGTGAAAGAGCTCCTCGCGCTGGACTACCCGCAGTATCTCGAGATGGAGCCCGATATTCAAGCCCTCCACACGGGCTATGTGCAGTACAAGCGGCAGCATAACCTGATGGACTACGATGATTTGCTTGTGAACTTCGCCCTGCTCCTGCAACAGGACGAAAGCATTCGGTCGGTGCTGTCCGACAAATACAAATACATCATGGTCGACGAGTACCAGGATACCAATCGGGTTCAGTCGGAACTCGTGAAGCTCCTGGCTTTCAAGCACAAGAACGTCATGGTCGTGGGGGATGACGCTCAGTGCATTTATTCATTCCGCGGCTCGACGATCAGAAACATCATTGCTTTTCCGGAAGAATTTGCCGACTGCAGGGTGATCAAGCTCGAAGAAAATTTCCGCAGCACGCAGCCGATCTTGAACCTGGCGAACGAGATCTTGAAAAGAGGGACGGTGATTGAGAGGTGAGACGGAGATCGTAGACCGAAATTCATTTCGGGGCAGGCAGCTGATTGCTGACAGCCTGAACTATAACTCGAAAACATGTATTACAAAGAACTCTACACCAGTCGCCCCGGCGGCAATCTCCCCCAGCTCGTCTCCACGGAGAATGAGAACATGCAGTCGCGGTTTGTCGTGCAGAAGATACTCGAGCTGCGCGAGCAGGGAATTCCGCTGGAGGAAATCGCGGTATTGTTCCGGTCGTCGTTTCTTTCATTCGATCTTGAAATTGAGCTGACGAAGTCAAACATACCCTTTGTCAAGTTCGGCGGATTCAAATTCGTTGAGACAGCCCATATTAAAGACGTTGTTGCCTTCCTTCGGGTTCTGGAGAATCCGCGCGATGTCGTCTCCTGGAACCGCATTCTGCTCCTGATCGATGGCGTCGGACCGCGAACGGCTGAGAAAGTCATTGACGATATCCTGAAGCGGCGCGTTGCCGTTGCGGCGGATGAGCGTGACACGATGCCGACTACGAAGTTCTGGATGCAATTCGGTGATTATGCGGAAAACATCCAGAAGGTTTTCGAAGTGTTGAAGCGGGCCGCTCCGCAGAACCTGGCGCCGGCAGAGAAGACGTTTCAGGTCCTTCAGTACTACGAGCCAATCTTGCGCGCCCGCTATGACGACCATCAGAAGCGGAAAAAAGACCTCGAGATGTTCCAGAATATCACGGAACGGTACAAAGAGATGGGCGCGCTCCTGACCGATCTCGCACTCGAGCCGCCAAACGAGAGTATCGTGGATGTCGAATCACCCGGGCCGGAGGATGAGTATCTGACGCTGTCGACCATTCACAGCGCAAAGGGGCTGGAGTGGAACTCCGTCTTCATCATCTATGCACTCGAAGGTCGGTTTCCGACCATGCGCTCCGTTGCCAGCGATGAAGAGATCGAAGAAGAACGGCGGCTTATGTATGTCGGCTGCACGCGCGCCAAGGATAACCTCTTTATCACATACCCGATGAATGTGTACGATCGCGAAAGCGGCCTGATCCTGACGAAGCCCTCCCGCTTCATTCAGGGCGTGGGGGAACACTTGCTGGAGCCCTGGGTTGTGGAATAGATCCCCTCGAGGCCGTCCAAAATGTGGGTCGAAATGCTATTTCGACCACGATGAGTTTCAGAAATCTCCGATATTTTCGATTTCTTGAAGCAGCAGTGAGGATTGATAGTACTTTTTGGACGGCCTCGGAAGGGCGTGTGCCGTTTCCTGAGCTTACAGTATCCCGACCGCCCATAGGTGGTAGACAGATCGATCCATGAAAACAAAGAACAGTCCCGACATCATCTATCTTGACCGCAACGAGAATCTCTACGGCCCATCGCCAAAATGCTTTGAGGCGCTGCGGAACCTTGGCATCGAAGAGCTGAGCATCTACTCCCGCGATTTTACGCGCGGAGTGAAAAGCAGGCTCTCTGAGCGACTCGCAACTGACTTGAATATCCCTGAACCGCAGATTCTGCTGAGCGAGGGGAGTGAAGACATGCTGAAGCAGGCCGTCCACTGTTATCTTGGACCCGGTGAGAAGATTCTCTGCCCGGCCCAATCGTGGTGGTACTATCAGAAAGTCGCTGCAGAGGTGGGTGGAGAGACCGTCACGTATGCGTTGAAAGAAGGCCCGGATACGTTCACCTACGATGTCGACGAGATTGTGGAACTGTACCGCAAGGAATCTCCACGCGTCGTGCTGATCGCTTCACCCAACAACCCGACAGGCAACTCATTTCCCGACACAGATCTGAAAAAACTGACGGAAGCCTTTCGCGAAAGCATCGTGGTTCTGGATGAAGCGTATTGGGGATTTGCCGACACATCCAATGAACATATCGCCGAGCTCATCAGTCGTTACCGCAATCTCGTAGTGCTGAGAACGTTTTCGAAGTACCATGCCCTGGCAGGGGCCCGCATCGCCTATGCCGCCGTCGGCGCAAGCTTGAGTCGTCTGACAAAATTCGCCTCACGGTATCTTGGCTACAACAGGATCTCAGAGGCACTGGCGCTTGCCGCTCTCGATTCCCCGGAATACTACACGTTCATCAGCCGCACCATGCGTGAGGATCGGCAGGCTTACTATGCGTTCTTCGCTCAGCACAGAGGATTCCGGTTCTTCAGGTCGGACGCGAATTTTGTTCTGGTGAAAATTCCCGCTGAGTTGAAAGCGCCTCTCCAGCAGTATCTGGAGAACCATCGAGTCGCAATCAAGTTCTTCTCTGAGCCTGAATTCGTGGACTGCATCAGAATTACGATAGGAACTTCAGAGCAGAACCGGAAGATGCTCGCAGTAATCGGAGATTTCCTGAACTCATCACCCCGGGGGGGAGGTTCGGTGTGAAGGGAATCATCCTTGCGGCTGGGAGCGCCACCCGGATGAGGCCTCTCTCCGACAGCATGCCGAAATGCCTGCTTTCCGTTGGCGGGAAGCCCATCCTCCAGCGCATTATCGAGAACGTTGCTGCCGCAGGCGTCGAACACATTGGACTGGTTGTGGGATACAACGCGGATGCCATCCGATCCTTCGTGAAGCACCATTTTCCATTTCTTCGGATTCGGTTCATCGTCAATCCAAGATATGAATCAACGAACAATGCTTTTTCGCTGCTGATGGCCCGGGAGTTCTTCTTGAGCGAGGCAAAGCGGGGGGCGCCCCTTCAAGACTTGATGATGCTTGACGCAGATATTGTCTTCTCGCCGAAGCTGCTTCCATTTTTGCTGGCTCAGGAATCTCCCAACAAGATTGCAGTCAGAGTTGAAGGAGATCACGACGAAGAAGAGGTTCGTGTCAAGGTCGATGAGGGGAGGAATATTCTCCTCGTCGGGAAAACCACGCCACTCGCTGAATCCTTCGGTGAATCTATCGGCATCGAAGTATTTTCCTCGTTGGCCGCACAGCGGTTGTTTGAAATCGTCGAAGATCGGGTACGCCTTGGAAATGGGAGAACTGAGTTCTACGAAGCTTCGTTTCAGGCGTTGATCGATGAGGGGGTTGAGCTGAAGGCCATTGACGTGAGCAGGTTCCCTTCGGTGGAGATCGACACTCCTGCGGATCTTCTCGTTGCCGAGAGAATGATTGAGGCACAGACAGACTCCTAGAAGCCTAGACGAAAACCCGTCTTTTGCCACAAAGGCACCAAGGCTCTAAGAGAATGAAAAGAAATAATGGAGTTTTTCCCACCTTTGTGGCTTGGTGACTTCGTGGCCGCACTTTTCGACTAGACCTCTAGGCGGCATGACGCCGGAAGCGCATGGTAAGGGTTGAGCGTGTACTACTACAAGAAGACTCTCAAATCCACTCTCTCGGACGAATTGATCAACACGTATCTCCTTCGCCCGATTGCCGGAGTGATCGTCTGGGCGCTTTATCCAACGCCGATCACTCCGAACCAGCTCACGATTGCCTCAACAGTCGCCGGGTTGATCGCGGCCGGCTTCTACCTGCATCATGAAGCTGCCTTCACTGCAATTGCCGGCCTGCTGGTGACACTCAAGGACTTGCTTGACTCCGCCGACGGTCAGCTTGCACGTGCCCGGCAACAATACACACGCATTGGCAGGTTTCTCGACTCCATTGGAGATTTTGTCGTCGATGTCGCCGTCTTCGGCGCGATTGGTTGGGTTCTCTACAGCACGACGAGAGACGGTTGGATGATCGTGCTGGCACTGCTTGGGCTTGTCGGAATTACGCTCCGCGTTTCGTACCACGTGTACTATCAAACATCGTTTCTACACCTTGAAGAAAAATACCAGACCAACCGGCTCACGGAAGAAATCACGAAGGAGGATCTGACTGGCGAGCCTCTCGCACTGGCGCTGCAGCGCTGCTTCCAGGTGATCTATGGGTGGCAGGATCGTTTGATGATTCGAATTGATGACTGGTGCCGGCGGGGCCGCCTGGATCGGGAATTCTCAATCCGTTGGTACTCGGATCCGGTTGGGCTGAGGATCTCCGGCCTGATCGGCATCGGGACAGAGTTGTTTATTCTCATGGTTTGCTCGGTGTTAAACGCGCTTCAGACGTATCTGTTTCTGAATGTCTTTCTGATGAACGCAGTTCTTACCATCTCTATTCTCTATCGTCGGTGGTATTTGGGTCCGACCATTTCAACGAAAGGATAACTATGCGAACACTATCCGTCCTACTTGCTGAACTGCTTTTCGTTTTCTGCCTGACCGCTCAGGTCCCGGGCGACATAGGGACCCGTGTTCTTCTCCCGAACGGCTGGTGGCTCTCTCCGGCCGGTGAGCAGATCCGTCTGGGCGATTTTCCCATGAACGCGGCGCTCTCTGAAGATGAAACCTATCTGGCAGTCACCCACGGCGGTCAATCGAAAGCACAGCTCATGCTCGTGGACCTGAAGCAGAAGAAGGTGACGCAATCAATTCGCCTGAGAGACAGCTGGCAGGGGATAGCCTTTCGCGGCAATATGCTCTACGTCTCAGGTGGATACCGGAATTGTATCTACACGTTCAAGCTGCAACAGGGAAAGCTGGTTGAGGAAGACTCCATCATGCTGATCGACTGGAATTCGAAGCTGAAAGGGGCTGCGGCCGGTCTGGATGTGCGAGGGAACATGCTAGCGGTCGTCTTCCGTGCCGACAGCACTCTGCGGTACTATGATCTCCAGACGAAAAAGCAGACAGTCGTCCGCCTGGACGGGATGCCGTACTCGTGCGCGTTCGACGCAAAGGGCATGCTCATCGTCTCAATCTGGAGCTCGAAGAAGGTCCAAGTATTCGACGGTGCGAACATGGTGTACCAGTGTGCCACAGGCGACCACCCGAATGAGGTGCTTGTATCGAAAGACAGCCGGTATGCGTACATCGCTTGTTCGAACGACAACACGGTATCGATCATTGATCTCCGGAAAAAGAAGGCGATAGCGTCTGTCGTGACGGCTATTCACCCTGATGCCCCGGAGGGGTCAACGACCAACTCCGTTTGTCTCACCTCCGACCAGAAGACCGTGCTCGCGGCGAACGCAGATAACAATTCTCTGACGGTTGTCGATGTCAAGAACCCGTTGCGCCCGCGACCTGTCGGATTCATTCCTGTAGGATGGTATCCCACGAAAGTGCTGATGCTGAAAGATAATACGGTCCTGGTACTGAATGGAAAAGGGGGTCGATCGCTCGCGAACCCGCAGAACCAGTACATCGGTGGTCTCTTCGACGGAACGCTGTCGATTTTCCGCTATCCCGACGACAAGACACTTGCTGAGTACAGTCAACAGGTCTTTCAGAACACTCCTTACAAGCAGGCATCGCTGCTCAAGTCAGCGTACGATGGCGAGAGCTCGATTCCAAGGAAGGTAGGACAGCCGTCGCCGATCAAGCATGTGTTCTACATCATCAAGGAGAACCGGACGTACGACCAGGTCTTCGGCGACATGCCGGAGGGAAATGGCGACTCTTCGCTCTGTCTGTTTGGTGAAACCGTCACACCGAATCACCACAAGCTTGCGAGGGAGTTCGTGTTGATGGATAACTTCTACGTCAATTCGGAAGTAAGCGCGGATGGGCACAACTGGTCAATGGCAGCCTACGCAACGGATTATGTAGAAAAGACATGGCCCACACAGTACGGCGGTCGTGGCGGCGAGTACGACTTTGAGGGAACTGAACCAACTGGCAGGCCGAAGGCGGGATTTTTATGGAGCGCCTGCGCGCGGAAGGGGGTGAGCTTCAGAGTATATGGCGAGTTCATCGACGCTGCCACCCCCGAAGGAAAGCCTGCAAAGCCGCGTGATCCTGCCATCGGGAAAAACTTCTCAACGACTTATCGCGGGTGGGACCTTGATTATTCTGACGTCGACCGGTTCAAAGCGTGGGAGAAAGAATTTTCAGAGTTCGAGAAGAACGGCAGACTTCCCAGCCTTTCTATTATGCATCTCCCGAATGACCATACGGCCGGAACGCGCAAAGGTGCGCTGACGCCCAAGGCATACGTGGCACAAAATGACCACGCACTCGGCCTCATCGTTGAACGTATATCGAAGAGTCCATACTGGAACGAGACCGCCGTCTTTGTAGTAGAAGATGACGCTCAGAACGGGCCGGATCACGTCGATGCCCACCGCTCCGTGGGACTTGTCATCAGCCCGTATACAAAAGGAGGTGGAGTTGACCGCACGTTGTACAGCACGGCGTCGATGTTGAGGAGCATGGAACTGATTCTCGGCATTCCGCCCATGAGCCAGTACGATGCAGGCGCCACGCCGATGTTCAATGCGTTTTCGTCGAAGGCTCAGCTGTCACCGTATGTCGCTGAGAAGCCGCGCATCGACCTGAACGAAAGAAACAAGCCCGGGAGCTACGGACAATCGCTGATGGAGAAGTTCAATCTCCGACGCGAAGACGCTGCACCCGACCGGCTCTTCAACGAAATCATCTGGCAGTCGATCAAGGGGACGCCGATGCCGGCCCCGCGTTATTCAATTTTCTCACGGGCGTCGGTTGTGGATGATGATGACTAATGCCATCTCCAATAATTCGTATTGAATGTTTCAACGCAGAGGCGCCGAGGACGCAGAGAACCGCAGAGAATATAGTCGATACCTCTGCGTACCTCCGCGAACTCTGCGTCTCCGCGTTGAGAACCAAGAACAAAGAAAACACAACCTTGATTTCTAGACCCGGTACTAGGCAGCAAGTGCGTCGGAGGAGTGTCCACGTGAGAACGATTGGTGCAATACTCCTCCTCATTCTTTTCCTGACCCCATGTCGTTCCGGCGGGCAGACGAATGCCCAATTCGACATTTCTCTCCGTGTTGACTACTCCTCAGCGGACGAATTACTCGATTTCTTCGGTAGGAAAGCAAACAACCCCGCGAGGGTAGCAAAACAACAGGGAAATCAAATCGCTGCCAGGACGAGCCTCTTGCTTGCCCGGACAGAGCGGCCGGGTGACGATTTTGTGCGTGCGCTGGAGTTGGCACGTGAGTCCTTCAAGAGTATGAATGACATCTACGGTCTGAAAATGACGATGTCACGCCTCGACGAACTGAAGAAACTGCTTGCGGAGACGAAAAGAAGGCGACTGGACACGCGCGTTGTCGCCACGATTTCATCGTTGTTCCCCGCGGATGCCAGCGTCTCACTGACAATTCCGGTATTTGTCGTGGCCATGGGAAACGAGAACGCTGCCGCGTTTGTCCGGCGTGTTGTATGGAGGGATAATACCCCGGTCTTTGTCGGCGATGACCAGGGTGAGCAGGTCATTGTATTGAATCTCGCAAGATGTTTGATCCGCGGGGGAGACGTTCAGCAGGAGTTCGTCCAGGTTCTGAGCACGCTTGCTCATGAATGTTTCCATGCAGTCTTCGGAGCGTACCGTTCCGGTTTCCCTGAAGACACCCTCCCGAGGACACCCTTCTTAGCACTCGCTCATCTTGTGCAGAATGAAGGGATCGCATACCATCTTTCCCGGGAAATTCGGGATGGAGGCGAAGTGCCTCCGTCGAAGTGGTTCGATGCGACGAAACGGGCTGTCGAAACGCTCAATGCCGCTTTTCTCGAGCTTCAATCGCCGGTGCTCACACCGGGTCGCGCGCGTGACCTGATGATGAACTCAAATCTGTCAGGTTCGTTCGAAGGCAATTATGGAGCGACCGCCGGTTTACGAATCGCATATGAGATCGAGAACAGACTGGGGCGGCCCGCATTGACTGAGACAGTCCGCGAGGGTGTGAGAAGTTTCTTCGAGAAATACCGCGAATTGTGCAGGCGAGACAGCAATTTGCCGAGGTTGGATGACAGGGTCCTTCGGGCTTTTCTTCCCTGAATCTGTCTCAAGAAAGACGGCGCGGGAACGACCTCTACTTTTTCTTCGCTGTTTGAGAGAGTTTCCTGAAGCGCTTCAGCTTTCCCTTGATTGTGGCGAGGAGGGTCTCGTCGGAGAACGGTTTGGTGAGATAGTCATCGACCCCGAGTTCCTTGCCCGTCCGGATGAGCACTTCGTCCGTCAGGCCGCTCAAGAAGATGAAGGGAACATTCTGCAGATGGTCCATCTCCCGGACTTTCTCGTAGAAGGTGAAGCCCCCCATCGTGGAGGTTTCAAGGTTGATGTCGGAGATAATCATGTCGGGAATGTTCTTCTTTAGGTACGTGTAGGCATCGTCTGACGTTGAGAATGCGCGGACGGTGTAGCTTGCCTCGCGGAGGATATCGCTGACGAGGTTCAGGAGCTTACTGTCGTCATCGATGACCACCAATGTCGCGGGCTGGGGGCCCGATCGGGTTTCCGAGAGGATTTCGGCTTCGAGCCTCTCAGAATCCTCAGGCGGGATCTGAAATCGCTTCCGAATGTCGGAAAGTTCGGAATAACGTTCGGGGGTGATCGTACCGGAGGACGCTGCCTGGCGGAAGGCTTTCACGCAGGCGTTAAATTGCACCTGCTTTGACAGCCGCGTGTGTTCCTGGATTGTGATGCTGAGTTCCATCCGGAGCTCTTTGAGCCGCTCCTCTTCGAGGGGGGTAAGAGCGCCGTCATCCCACGCTCGTGTAAGCTCGTTTTGATACTGCTCCATCCGCCCGGATGTTGGAGTGGCGTTTGCGAGGAGTCTGCGCTCCTCCTCTTCTTTTCTCTGCACATCGGCTTCCAGCTCGCGCAGTTCCTGCTCAAGCTCCTCCACTGAACGAACCGGCGGGGATGCCGGTGGTTGCGGCGGAATCGCCTGCACCTGCCGAACCACCTCTTGCCGTCTTGCCGCGTCATGGTTCCGGCGAGCTTCTTCAGCTTTCAGCCGGGCTTCGCCGTCACGTCTGCTCGCTGCTTCTTCAGCGGCTTTGCGGGTTTGTTCCTGCTGGCGGTGCTTCTCGTGCTCCTCTTTCAGATAGGTTAGTCGCTCTTCGTAAGCGAAGATGTAGACGTTCTTTGGGTCGGTTTCCTTCGCGTGGATGATTTCCCGCATCGCCTGGTCGACCTCGCCCGCGCGAATCAAATGATCGACGCGCTTGAGGATCTCGCTCACCTTCTTCTTGATGTCATCTCGAGGTGTCAGTTCGGTCATACAGGCGATCGGCGTTGATGGGGTTCGTATCGGAAGATCACGCGAAAAGTAACCAACAGTTGAGGCAAATGCAAGAATGTCGACACGCACCCATCGGCAGAATGGAAATTGGTGAGCGCAGGTCCGAAACAGGACGGCTCGCCTCAAGCTTCACCTTGCTTTTGTTTTCGGTGTTGTCCATATTGAGCCGTCCTTCAGCGATTGTCGTTCTCGACACTAAAAGACCTCTCACGGTGACCTCATGGCGCAACCCCGGGATATTTCTTCGTTCTATCCCATCAACAGACAACAGTTCGAAGAGTATCAGAGCAATGGACACATCTTTCTGAAGAACGTGGCTGCTCTGAGCGAAGTGGGTGAGTCCCGCTCGCTCATTACAGGAATCGTGGACGCGGTTGCACGAGAACGGGACACGCAGGGTCGCATTTCAGATTATGGCAAGATGTTCACGCAAGTCACCAACGTTTGGCGGAGGAGTGAGGCCGCCAGGCAATTTGTATTCGCAAGGCGCTTCGCTCAGATCGCGGCCGATCTGATGGGCGTCAGCGGCGTCCGCCTGTATCACGATCAGGCGTTGATCAAGGAACCGGGCGGCAAACCGACTCCGTGGCATCAGGACTACTACTACTGGCCGCTGGACACGGAGCACACGATCACGATGTGGATGCCCCTCGTCGACGTGTCCAGTGAAATGGGCTCGATGAGCTTCGTACGCGGTTCACATGTCAACAGCGCCTTTGAGAAGCTCCCCATCTCCGAAACTTCCCAGGAGTACTTCGAGCGGATTGTTCGTGAACAGGGGAGCAAGGTGTGCAGCTACGCTCTTAAGGCAGGGGACGCAACATTTCACTCCGGGCGCGCTCTTCACTCCGCCCATGCCAACGCAAGCGCGCTTCGAAGAGAAGTGATGACGATTATCTACTACGCCGATGGAACTCGTATCCTGGAACCCGACAACGAACATCGGAAGGTCGATATGGAGGTCTTTCATCCGGGTCAGAAACCCGGGGAACTGGCTGCAAGTGAGTTAAATCCGCTCCTCTTCTCCCGACCATAACGGGCAGCACGGCCTCGATTCCCGATTCCTGTACATGTGGCTAATGTAGTATCTCGGAACAGACTTGAGAAAAGCACACGCCCGTCGTTCCTCGTCTTATCTTGAGATGTAAGAGGCCATGCGCTGGCTGCAAAAGTCCCCTCTGTGGGCAAGCTGGCGTGTCGGGGAGAGGGGATATAAGGGGTGTGTGCCGTGTTCTTTCACTTCGCTCGTCAAGTGCACACACCCCTCTGCTCCCCTCTCTCAACCCACTTCCCGCACACGAGAGGGGACGCTTAATTCCCGTTGTCGCGCCTTCGTTTTTAGAAGCACTGATAGTCCCCTCTGTGTCAAAGCTTTCCCGTTGTGGAGAGGGGATGAAAGAGCGCGTGGTTTGCCTTTGGCGGAGATTTCACAAAGAGTCAACTATTACGACCGTTGTGATCCGTCTTGCGATAGACAGATTTCAGCCGCGAGACTCATTCAAAGTACATGCGAGACGCGACACTGGAAGTTTGTTGAAAAGCGAGTTTCACAGCTGAAAGATGAACCGCCAAGGCCGCCAAGAACACGTCAAATCTAAGATTTCAGAGCGAAACAACATCTAAATACTTTCTTGGCGCTCTTGGCGGTTTGATTTTTCAACACGGTGTTGGTGCGCGCCCTCCCCGGTCTGTCCTCCCGATGATCCCCAAATCACTCGCGCGCAAGATCCATCACTGAAAGGTACGTGAGGCGTGCTATATCCTCAAGGATTTCCGGTGTGATGTAGTCAATCTTGTCCTGAGTTGTATGGTACGTGGCAACCGGAAGCGGTCTTGCACCATAGGCACCAATTCCAATGGTGGGGATGTTTGCCCATAGAAAGTGCGCGGCGTCCTGCCTCGGTCGACCAAGGTTCGCGGTCGAGTCGGCCACAATGGAGCGATGAATGTACTTTCTGTTGTTTCGGTCCACCACCTCCCAAAGCTGAGGGTAATTCTTGCCTGCGCCGACGCTCAGTTTCTCTCCCCGGCCTATGCTTTCAAGGTTGATGAATGCCTTGACACGCGCATTGGGAATCGGCGGATGGGCGAGGTAGTATTCCGATCCCTTGACGCCCTGCTCTTCGGCACCGAAAAGAATGAAGAGAACGGATCGTTTCGTCAGACCGGACATCTGTGTGGTCGCCTCCGCACACCCAAGGAGCACAGCCGCGCCGGAAGCATTATCGTTCGCCCCGGGCATCAGCAGGTGATTCTTCCCGAGGTGGTCGAGATGAGCCCCAACGATGATGACTTCGTTCTTCAGAGCGGGATCTGACCCTTCGAGATATGCCAACACGTTTCTGCCGATTCCTTCCGGGTGATGTTCAGTCGTGCATCGGATTGTTGCTGTTCTGCCTGTTGAAAAGGAAACGGGCGTGAGGTTCCTCCGTATTCGCTGCACCAACGTGTCGCGTAGTGTTCCGGTCCCGAGAAATATGTCATTGATGACGTTCCTCCCGACATAGGTAATGACCAATCCCCTGATGAAGACACAATTGGGATTGACGATATGATAATTGTAAAGGACGCCGGCTACGCCGTGGGCAAAGGCATTCTTCATCTTGTAGTCGTGAAAGGAATACGGACGCCACTTCCTGAAGAGCGCCGGCTGCTTGTCGGGAGAGATGGGTATCTCCGGCTCCATCATCACAATCTTCCCTCGTACGTCGACATTGTGATAGTCATCGTACCCCAGTTCCGGGGCGGTGATACCGTAGCCGACGTACACCACATCCGACGTCACGCTCCCCGCGTCCGATGTTGAGCCGGGATAGAAATCATCTTCGTATCTGTACGATTTCCGCAGCGTGTCCTTTTTCCCTACCGGAACACGGATCGTGACTTCTCCACCATCGAGGACAAGTGTGTAGGGATTTGGGAAATCCTGGAAATAGGATCCCCGGTCACCCAACGGCGTCAGGTTCCACAGCTTGAACAAATCCGCCGCCCATTGCGCGGCGTCGTCGTACCCCCGGGTTCCCGTCAGCCGCCCCTCGTATTTCTCCGATGACAGGTCTTTCACATAATTGAAGAGTGTATTACTCGAGATACCATGCATCGATTTCAGGAGTGCTTCTTCCGAGAGCACTTTTTGCGCAGACGGTTGCTCCTGAGCGTATATGCAGGTGCTGAACAAGAGCAATGCGAAGAAACGTACGCGGGCGATTGTCATGATCATTCTCCTCGACAGTTGGCGGAACAAATCAGCAAAGCGTTGATGCACAACCGTAATTCTCCCTACTTTTTGGCTGAATCTCAACAAGGAAGTTCCAATCTTGTAAATGGGCCAAACTATCCATACTTTGCCCACGATTGGTGCGTGGTTTTCCGTTCCAGTGAGCAACCGTATACCTGACCATCTCCAGAATTCCCTGAATACTCCAACACTCTACAGGCGATCGCCCAGGCGCTCGTCCCACCATCCTACAAACAAAGGAGCTCGGTCATGAAGTCCTTTGCCACAGCATGTCTCCTTGTGCTTCTCCCGCTTGTTGCTGTATCACAGACGAACGTTGATCGTCTCGTCAAAGCCCTTGACTCGTTGTCGCTTGCATCGTTCAATGACTGGAAGGTGAGCCCGGACCTGAAAGCATTCAAGCCCAACGGAGATCCGACACAACCTGGATTTGATGACTCCGGCTGGCAGACACTCAAATTGAATCAGAACATCTATCCGGACTCCTGTTGGATGAGGAAAGAAATCGTCCTCCCGTCGAAAATCCTCGGCAAAGCCATCCGAGGACCGATGAAATTTATGGTGTCGGTTGATGATTACGGATATCTGTGGGTCAATGGTGTGAGCAAGGGGCATTTTCCCTGGGACGGCGAGTTCGAGTTGACGGGCGACGCGAAACCGGGCGACCGATTCTTGGTCGTCATCAAGGCGATCAACACCGGTGGACCTCTGCGCCTGATGCGTGCTCAGATCGCCTCCGAAGAATTCAAGACGATACGATCCATGATTGAGAACCTCTCCCTCAGCCTTCGGGTGGGCCAGAAGCTCTTGAGCTTCGACACGTATCAGACAAGTTCGAACCAGCGCGTCGACCCCGGAACAGACAAATCATCGATGGACAAAACTCAAAAGAAGCGGCTCAACGATCTCCTCCAATCGACTGCTGCCAGGTTTGATCTCACGCCGCTTATCGACGGACCGCTCGAGAAGTTTGAATTTACGCTCGCGGAAGCGAAGTCGCTTCTGATCCCTGTCGATGCCTATGCCAAACGGTTCACGCTCTATTTCAATTCCAACGCTCATATTGATGCGGCATGGCTCTGGCGATCCAAGGAAACGATCGAGGTCTGTAAGAACACATTTGCCTCCGTCCTCAACATGTTCGAAGCGCGTCCGGATTTCACGTACTCCCAGAGTTCCGCAGCGTACTATGACTGGATGGAGCGGCTCTACCCCGATCTCTTCAAGCGCATGCAGCAGCGGGTGAAGGACGGACGGTGGGAAGTAGTCGGCGGCATGTGGATTGAGCCCGATTGCAATATCCCCAGCGGCGAATCGTGGGCCCGACAGCTCTTGTATGCGAAGCGGTACTTCCAGGCGAAGCTCGGCGTCGATGTGAAGATCGGATGGAACCCGGATTCATTCGGTTACAACTGGAACATGCCGCAGTTCTACGCCCAGGCAGGCATCGACGCGTTCATCACGCAGAAGATCGGATGGAACGAGACCAACGTGTTCCCGCATCGGTTGTTCTGGTGGGAAGGGCCCGATGGATCGCGCGTCCTCAGCTATTTCCCGTTCGACTATGTCAGCGAGGTTAAGAACGCCTATCAGCTTGTCGATTGGCTCAGGCAATTCGAAGCCAACACCGGTTTGACCAAGATGATGGTTCTCTTTGGTGTCGGCGACCACGGCGGCGGACCCTCCCTCGAAATGATGGAGCGCATCGATCAATTCAGGAAGCTGGCCATTTTTCCGACAATCGAATTCGGCAATTCCACGACGTACTTGCAGTGGATCAAACAGCACGATCTGAGCACACTCCCGGTGTGGAACGACGAGCTCTACCTCGAGTATCACCAGGGGACGTACACGACGCAGGCGAAGATGAAGCAGTACAACCGGTCCAATGAAGTGCTGCTGACCGACGCCGAGAAATTTTCTAGTATCGCAGCACTCTCCGGACGGCCGTACAACTCTCAAGCGCTTGAGGAGGGCTGGAAGAAGCTCCTCTTTACTCAGTTCCACGATATTCTCCCGGGCTCCAGCATCAGGGAGGTCTACATCGATGCGGCCGAAACGCACCAGGAGGCACAGGAGATCGGGAAGCATGAACTGAATGGCGCATTGCAGTATCTTGCGCAGCATGTGAATACATCGACCATACGCAACGCAATGCCGGTGATCGTGTTCAATCCGCTGTCGTGGGATCGGACAGATATTGTGAACGTAAAATTGCCAAAGGGCGACGAGGCGAGCTACGCAGTCTTCGACGAGAAGGGCAAAGAAGTTCCGTCTCAGAGTGTGCAGACCGGGCGGTATGAGCGCGAGGTGACGTTTGTTGCTCAGAATGTCTACTCGATGGGCTATAAAACATATCAACTGAAGAAACAGAAGCCCGCGACCCTTGAAGGCGGACTGAGCGTCTCGAAAGAGAAACTTGAGAATCAGTTCTTCTCCATCACGCTCGATCCGAAATCCGGCTGGCTTAGAAGTGTTGTCGATAAGCGCAACGGCAAGGAGGTTCTGAGCGGCCAGGGGAATGAACTGCAGCTTCTTGCGGATTACCCGGCGGCGTGGGATGCATGGAATGTCGGTCTGACAGGTGTACAGTATCCTTCAACATTCAGAAAGGCGGAGGTTGTTGAAAGCGGACCGGTGAGGGTCGTTGTGCGGTTGTATCGGGACTATCTCAAGCCGGGAACAAGAAAAGATTTTCCGACAGAAGACTACCCGAGCTCATTCTTCACGCAAGATGTCATTCTCTACAACGGAATCGACAGGATTGATTTCAGGAACGACGTCGATTGGTGGGAGGATAAGACGTTCCTGAAAGTTGCCTTCCCCGTTTCGGTCAGCGACACCGTGGCGACGTACGAGATACCGTACGGAACCATTCAACGATCGACGCAACTTCGAAACAGCTGGGAGAAAGCGAAAGTCGAAGTCCCGGCCCGATGCTGGGCTGATCTCTCCGGGGCAGGGTATGGCGTCAGCCTCTTGAACAACTCCAAGTACGGGTACGACATCAAAGGGAATACCATCCGTCTGTCGTTGCTCCGTTCGCCGAAGTGGCCCGATCCGACGGCGGACCGTGGGAAGCATGTGATCGAGTACGCACTCTATCCGCACAAAGGCACCTGGCGCGAAGCTAACACGGTCCGGCGAGGATATGAATTCAACTATCCGCTGATTGGGATCCTGACAGATGCGCACAAAGGCGACTTGCCCCAACAGCAGTCCTTCGTTCAAATCACGCCGTCGAACCTCGTTCTCACGGGCTTGAAAAAGGCGGAAGAGGGGGAAGGATGGATCGTGCAGTGGTACGATGCGAAAGGTGAGGGATCGGAGGCGGTTGTGACATTTCCACGCGAGCCAAAGCGTGCAACGATTTCGAATTTTCTGGAAGAGGATCGGGAACCTGCCCGAATCGAAGGGAAGAGTGTAATGGTCCCGACGAACAAATCATCGGTCGTGACGCTCAAAGTGAGCTTCTGACTTTTTCCAAACACAGAGACCCGTGAGTTCCTGAAGACCCAGCGGGTCTCTACGCAATTGAATGATCACAGCATTCGTCTTGATCCACCGGCGCCCTGTGAGATGGAGAGTGGCAGCGCGCTCTCGCGCATTCTCTTTCGATCATCACCAAGGATTTATCCCCTCCACTTCGTGATGCCTGTCACAAGAAGCATCCTCGCCTGATTGTCACCAATTTGTGTCGATATTTTCTACACTCCTCTACCGCGAAATAAATCAACAACAATGGACTCATTGTGACTCTCGTTCCCAAGCCTTGCTCAGCAGCAAGAGATTAGCGAGAATTAATGGTCTTCCACGCTTTCCAATTATTGACTATGACACAGGAAATGTTTAGCATTTAACAAGCAATTATCAACACCTGTCCGAACAAAATCTACCAGCAGCATTCAAAGAGATTTGGGGGAATTCACATGGGTCGTTGGTCCATCTTGGTACTTCAGTATTTAAGACTCTTCCCTCCTTTATTGATGTAGCGACAATTCCCATTCGTACACGTGTGTGAAGGTTCTCTGAGAAGAATGAGAGGACCTAAGGTTCTATTATCATTTCAAAACTTGCAGTGAACGCAGTTTCCCCGTGGTGCATTGGTTTTCACAATTTACAGAAAGGCATCTTGTCATGAGCACATCGATGATGCGAGTTCGAGTGATCGGATTTGTACTGGTTCTGATACTCGGCCTCAGCGTGTCATTTGGACAGATTTCAGGATCGATCCAGAACGACACAACCTGGACGATCGGAACAGTGATTGCAGATTCCGTCTATGTTCCCGCGGGAAAGACACTGACGATCGCGGCAGGGACCATTGTGAAATTCAATTCAGGGAAGAGCCTGGTCATCGCCGGAAGACTTGTGGCAGACGGGACGCTGGCCGATCAGATCACCTTCACGGTGAACTCAGGATCACCTGCGCCCGGTAGCTGGAACGGCATCGAGTTTCAGAATACATCGAATGCCGGCTCCGTCTTCAACTACTGCAACGTGACCTATGCTGGCGGTGGACCAAATGCTGCAGCCGTGTTCTACAAAACAGGTTCGTACGCGATAGGCATCACGAGCTCTTCGATCAAGTTCAGCTCAACGAATGGGGTGAACGTCCGCGCATCGTCTCCGCAAATCAAGAAATCAACCTTCGACCAAAACGGCAATTACGGAATCTTCAGTGATTTCATTACCGCGTTTGCACTCGACTCATCGGTTGTCACCCACAATACTGCTGGGGGAATTCGGATTGCAGTCAACGCCACTCCAACCATCACCCGCAGTCGCGTCGATTCCAATGGCATCGGCATCTACATGGAAAACGGCGCTAGACCGACAATCACGAACAACTATATTCGGGCAAACTCGATCGGTCTCCAGTTCACAGGTATCGGTTCGGGTCAGCCGACGATCGCGGCAGATACCATCAAAGGAAATTCTCAATGGGGATTCTACAATTCAAGCACATCACAGACAGTGCTTGCAGAGCACAATTACTGGGGGAGCGACACCGGACCCTTCAGTCCGACAAACAATCCCACTGGGCAGGGAGATGCTGTCAGTCCTATGGTGGATTTCCAGCCATGGAGCACCCTCTCGTCGGCACTCGGAGTAACACAGATTGCCGCAAACACAACCATCTCTTCTCCGACAACCTGGTCGAGTGGTGTCTATTGGTTGAGGGGATCGGTGACTGTAAACTCGGCGCTGACGGTTAGTTCAGGTGTTATCGTGAAATTCGCGGCGGGGGCACGGCTCACGATAAACTCTGGCTCGCTGACAGCCATTGGGCTATCCAATAACATGATCATTTTCACGTCAGAGAAAGATGATAGCTACGGCGGTGACACGAATGGCGATGGTACGGCGACGGGTCCCAATCCAAATGATTGGGATGCAGTCTACCTGAATGGCGCCAGCAGTGGGAGTACGTTCTCCTACTGCGTTTTCAAGTTTGGAGGATACAACAGTATCGGCAACCTCTATATTGAAAACAACACTCCGTCGATCCTGAACAATATCTTCTCGACGAACTCGTCAAACGATGGTATACGGCTCTACAATTCCAACGTCACAATCTCCAACTCAACATTTGGAGGGAACGGACGCTACGGCATCTGTGCCGTCCAGGCGTCGCGTTTCTCCGTGCGCAGAAGTATTGTGCTCGGCAACGGCAATGCAGGGATTGTCTCCGACGGCGGCTCCTCCTATGCGACGCTCGTTCTTCTTGACAGTTCTGTTATTTCGCGAAATGGCGGGGGTGTCTACGCGTGGATGGGGACGGGAAATCAAACAATTTCCAATTGCACCATCGACTCGAATGGGGCCTATGGAGTCTGGACGTTCAATGTCGGTGGACCGGATACCGTCAAGTATCTCAACAATACAATCTATGGCAACGCGCAGGAAGGGATTATAACGTCGAGAGCGTACATCGCCAACAACACGATCAACAATAATAGATATGCCATAGCGCTCACCGGAAGGGTCAATTCAACATACAGCGGCAATACCATCGTCGGAAACACCTACAACAACTCGATCGCGTTGCGGATCAATCGATACGAAGAAAACTTCGCGGATACGCTCAAATCAGTCTTTCCGGCTGGGATGACGTCGAAAACCTACAGTTTCATTGAAAACGCCCCCAGCTACGGAGTCCTGAGCGGTGTCACGCTTGTGATCCAGCCGGGAGTGATCGTCAAGATGGATCCCGGGATGTACTTCCGTATCGAGGGCACACTGAAAGCTGATGCAAGCTCTGGAAATCCCATTGTCTTTACTTCCTACCGTGATTCCCTCTATGGGGGGAAGACAAATCTAGCAACGGATTATAGCAAGCCGGCCCCGAATGACTGGCGGTATGTTCGTGTCCGGACCAGTGCATCGGTTGGCACCGTGTTGAACAACGTGATCTTCAAATTTGGCGGCTGGGACAATGTCGGCAACCTCTGGATCGAGGCTCAAGCTTCGCTGACAACGCCGGTGACGAATATCGTCAGCCGAAAATCGAGCTCGATGGGCATACGTGTGGGTGATTGCCAGATCTCGTTTGTCAATGTGGTGGCTGACAGTAATGCGGGCGACGGGATCTACATCGAGGGAAACGGCGCGAACGGGAGCGGTGTATCGAACGGTTCTGACGTGACAATACTCAGTAGTACGGTTCAGGACAACGGCGGAACCGGGCTTCGGGCTCTGCAAATCTCTGCATTTCGTCAGGTTTCCAACTGTACCATCCGGCGGAATAGCAGCTGGGGCGTCGGCATCGATAACGGATCCATTCAGCAGTCGTTTTCCGGTAATGTCATCACGAACAACGGTGGTGGCGGTATTTGGAACAATAGCGGATCGATTTTGGCGACGGATCTTCAGTACGTCGGAAACACGGTCACAGACAATCTCAATGAAGATGGCATTCTCTCGTCCCGTGCCCGTTTCGTCGACAACGTCATCCAGAGAAATCGCTATCCGATCGGAGCGTGGGGTCGGATGGGTAACATTTACACCGACAACAACGGCGTGGATGGCAACATCATATCCGGCAATACCTACAATAACGCGATCTCTCTTCGAGGCAACACCTCACAACCCCTTTCCGACACTCTTAAGAGCGTCTTCCCATCAGCTATTACTTCGAAAACGTACGTTGTGATTGAAGACATCTCGGTGAACACCGGTGCAACACTTGTCATCCAGCCGGGCGTCAACGTGAAGTTCCAGAGGAATCCTGGAAGATCTCCTTATTTCAATCTCAATGGTACGCTGAATGCGCAGGGGACACCGGCGAATCCTATCATTTTCACCTCGGCGTTTGACAGCACGGCAGGGGGAAAGACGGTTGCTCCGACCGACTGGAGAGTGCCGTTGCCAGGAGATATCTATTTTATCGGGTTCCGCAGTGGAAGCGGCAATTCCATTGTACGCTACTGTCAATTCAAGTTTGGCGGTGGAGATGGGGCGCAGACAGTCTATTTGGATGTAACTCTCGCACCGATGGTCTTCAGCAATAACCTCGTTCGGAGATCTGCCAACGCAGGCATCATTGTCAACAACACTCCCGTTACAATCGACAGCACCACGGTGGACAGCTGCTCAACCTACGGTATCCGGCTCTATGGCAACAATGCAGCCAGCGTGGCATTGAGGAATTCGCGTATCGCATACAATGGCAGTTACGGCCTCTGGGCAGCGAATCCCTCCTCGTTCACGGAGGTGACGAATTGCACAATCATCGGTAACAACGCGACCGGTGCATATATCGAAAACAATGGAAATCCCGGTGTCGCGCTGCGCCTAACAAACACCAAGGTGAGCAACAACAACGGTCACGGCCTCTACTTTTCGGCGCTCAATAATACAATTGACACGCTCATTCTATTCAAGAACTGCACGGTCTCAAACAACGTCGTCGCCGGCATTTTTTCTTCGCGTGCCTACCTGATGAGTGACTCGATCTACGGTAATCGGTATGCCGTGGGAGTCCTCGGTCAGCTCTCGAAAGACAGCACCGGCAACGTCCTTGGCAACGTGTACCGTACGAATACAGTCTTCAACAACACGTTCAAAAAGACAATTGTGACCGAGGGGAATATCTACGGTACCTTGGGAGGGTCATTCCTTGAAGGGGATACGGCCAAAACTGTCGCTGTCCGCGGGGATGCGCTCGTGCCGGGAGGCCTCACACTCACTGTTGCGCCGGGGACGATTGTCAAGTTTCCCAAGGAATATGGTAATGGAAGGCTGGAAGTACAGGGGAACATCAAGTCTGAAGGGACCGCAACCAACAAGATTGTCTTCACTTCGTGGAAAGACGATACGTACGGGGGCGATTCAAACGCTGACTCGAACGCGACCGTTCCAGCTCCCGGCAATTGGGATATGGTCTGGTTGAACGCCGGAAATGTGTCGTCACATATCATTAATACTATCATTCGGTATGGCGGGGTGACAAATAACGGCAATCTGTATATCTACAACAACAACACGCCGGTGGATTCCTCTTTTGTCTCCTACAGTAGCACCGACGGTATCGTTTGCTATAACAATGCCGCCCCGACAATCACAGCGACCGAGGCGCATCATAATGCATCGTATGGATTTGCTGCGTGGAGTCCTTCGAATCCTGTGTATCACTACAACAATATCCATGACAATACAAACGGCGGACTCTGGAACGGAAACACTATTACGCTCAACGCGACCAACAACTATTGGGGAGCAGCAAGCGGGCCATACAAGAACCAGGGGACTCCGCAAAACCTAACAGGAACAGGCAATAAGATCTACCTGAACAGTTCAGGTGATGTGACGTTCCAACCATTCCTCACTACACGCTCGGGCGTTTTGCTGGGCGATGTGAGCCAGAATGGTACCATCACTTCCTTTGATGCCTCACTGATTCTGCGCCATGTGGTAGCGTCATTCCTGACCGTTTCACAGCTCGCAGCTGCAGATGTCACGGGTGACGGCACGGTGAGCGCCCTTGATGCTTCCTACATCCTGCGATATAGTGTCGGACTGATCACAGGATTCCCGGGCCTTGGCAAGGTGACTTCAGAACCTGTCCTGGCTGATGGGTATGAGCTGAAGACTCTCCCCGGCGAAGTGGAAGGTGAACGACGAGTGGTTCTCCGCACAAAAGGAAAGTTCCCCCTCTATGCGGCAGAGATTCAACTTTCCTATGATTCGACGCTTGTCGAGCCTGTGACTGTGAAGAAGATGTCGCCAGCGGAGGAAATGCTGATGGATTCCCAGCTAGCCTCGGAATCAGCCAGCGTGGCCCTGGCCGCCACAACACCAATTTCGGACGAGGGTGATATCCTTACATTCGTCTTCCGGTTGAGAGACAAAGCGAAGGGTGCGTCGAATGTCGCATTCAAAGTGGAGAAGCTTATTCTGAATGAGACGAATCTGAAGGTAGAAAACCAGCAGGTAACAGTGCCTGTTGCAAACAACGGCGCTCTCCCGACGTCATTTGGCCTGGATCAGAACTATCCCAATCCGTTCAATCCAACGACAGCTATTAGCTATCGGCTATCAGCTGTCAGCTTTGTCAACCTCAGAATATATGATGTTCTGGGGCATGAGATTCGCACCTTGGTGAACGCGGATCAGAAGCCGGGCTATTACAAAGTCACATGGGACGGCAAGGATGAGACACTGCGATCCGTCTCAAGCGGCGTGTATTTCTACAGAATAGATGCAACGTCTGTCGAACAGGGACACTTCTCCCTGGTCAAAAAGATGATGGTGCTGAAGTAAGTGTGAATGGCAGCGGATTAATCCATGAACGTTTGTCATTCACCAAACGATAAAGGACGGTAATGTCTCTCAGAAGACATAACTTGTTGCTGGCTGCCTGGATGCTTCTGGCGCTGACGCTGATCGTGCCGGCCTCGGCTCAGCTGAAACAGCTGAGCTTGCCCGACACGACGGCGATGAAAGGGGATACGCTTCTGATCCCCATCCGCATTTCATCGCTCGCGATGTCCGACAGCGTCTATGCAGGCCAGATCACGCTTTCGTACAACCCCGGTCTGATGACCATTTATGGCATACAGACTGCAGGAACGCTGACGCAGGGCGGTGTCAGCACCAGTTTCAATGCGACGACGCGCCAGTTTGCATTTGCGTCAGGAGGGATCCTGACGGGGAGTGGCACGCTTGTCTACCTGAAGGTTGGGACGCTGCTTTCGCCGTCAGCGCTTACGGATTCGATCCGGATCACCAGCGGTGTATTGAATGAGGGAAATCCCGGGACCAGCATCCGGAACGGGTACTTCCGTTTTCTTTCTATGTCAGTTTCTCCCCAGACGCCGTCAGGTACGTTCGCTGTCGGTGATTCCATGCAGTTTGGCGTGTCGGGTGATTATCTTGCGCCTCTGACGTGGACAACATCGAACAGCTCCATCGGGACGATCAGCGCAACCGGAAGACTCAGGGGTGTCGGTGTCGGACAGATCAAAGTGTTTGTCACCGATTCCCGCGGCCTCAAAGATTCAACGAATCTCTTCGCGGTAAACTCCGCCCAGCTGACGAGCCTTACGCTCTCGGTGCATGACACGAGCTACACTCAGACGTTGTACTTCAATCTCCCGATCTACATTTCAGACGTCTCGGCTCTCGGCATCTATTCAGGACAGTTCTCGCTCACGTTCAACAGCTCCATTCTTCAAGCGACTGACGTCGTCACTACAGGATCAATGACCTCGGCCTGGTCGGCGCCTGCGTTCAATATTACTGGTGGGAGGATTGACGTTGCGCTCGCGGGAAGCCAGCCGGCGTCAGGAGCCGGAGTTCTTGCTTACGTCCGATTCAGAGTTTTGCCAACCGCGTTTGGCACGACCGCTCTTACGCTCTCGAGCGTCCAGTTCAACGAAAATTTCAACGCAACGCTCATCAATCGGACATTTTCGACTCTTGCCGCTCCGACTGTCGTGATCACGCCATCGACGGCGACCGTCACGCGAGGCGATACGCTGAGGTTCCGTGTTACAAGCGGGGGAACCCCTCCTTACACCTGGTCGAGCAGCGCGCCGGGAGTTGCAGGCATCAACTCAACCGGCCTCCTCACGGGTGTTACGCGCGGAACGACGACCGTCACCGTCGTCGACAACCTGGGTTTCTCTGCGACCACCGGCACCATCAACATCAACGACCTGCGCGTGTCAATGCCCGACACCACTGTCGCGGCATCTGATTCAGTGGACGTGCCGGTCCGGGTTGATGATCTGACAGGTCTTGGCATCTATTCCTATGATCTTCGCCTGGTGTACGATTCAACGATTGTACGATTCGCACAAATTCTGAATACGGGCACGATGAGCAGTGCGATGAATATTGCTGTCCGCGACACGCTCGATACTTTGCGTGTTGGTGGAGCGGGCGCAACTGCATTAGCGGGATCTGGGACTCTTTTCAAGATCCGGTTCAAAGCTGCTCCAGGTGTTACACTTGGTCAGCTGAGCAACCTTGGTTTTGTCTTCTTCCGTTTCAACGAAGCCGGCTCGTCGACACCGACAGCGACGACGGCGAATGGAAGAATCACAATCGGCACGCCGGCAACGCTTCCACCGTCACCGCCGACGCTTGCATCCCCCCTCGATCTATCGTCAAGCATGCCAATCAATCCGACATTGAGTTGGAATGCTTCAACGGGTGCTACGAGCTACATGCTGCAGGTCTCAACTGCATCGAATTTCTCCTCGCTCGTTGTGAATCAATCGGGTCTGACATCTACTTCGTATGCCGCAAGCGGATTCACGAACAACACCTTGTACTACTGGCGGGTCAGTGCCACGAATGCAAATGGAACGAGCGCCTACGCCACAGTCTGGTCGTTTACAACCGCTGTGGCCCCACCGGGAGCCCCAACGCTTGTATCCCCGGCAGATTCTGCGACGAACCTAGCTACCAATCCGACACTGAGCTGGAACGCTTCTGCGACAGCGACGTCTTACACGGTTCAGATTTCAACAAGTTCAAGTTTCTCAACCTTCGTCGTGAACCAGAGCGGAATCGCGGGGACGTCGTACAATGCGGGAGGTCTTTCCAGCGGTACTCAGTACTTCTGGCGCGTGAGCGCCAGCAACGCCGGAGGCGCGAGTGCGTTCTCCGCTCCACGCTTGTTCACGACAGTCTCAGGACCTCCTGCTGCCCCGACGCTGGTGTCACCGGCAGATTCTGCAACGAACGTCTCCGTAAGCCCGACTCTTTCGTGGAATGCACCGGCCAATGCAGCATCCTACACGATTCAGGTCTCGACAAACTCAGGTTTCTCGTCGTTTGTTGTCAACCAGAGTGGCGTTGCCGGTACATCGCATAGCGCGAGCGGATTGTCCAATGGTACACAGCACTTCTGGCGTGTGAGTGCCACAAATGCAGGCGGGACGGGTGGCTACTCCGCGACGCGTTTATTCACAACGACAGCGCTGAGCCCGCCGGTACCGACCTTGACATCACCGGCGAATGCAGATACGGGGATTTCTGTTAGTCCGGTACTGTCCTGGGGTGCATCGACTGGTGCAACGAGCTATACACTTCAGGTCTCGGCCGTCGCCAACTTTTCCTCGCTCATACTAAGCCAGAGTGGCATTTCAGGTACTTCTTTTGCCATCGGTCCGCTCGGTACGAGCACGGTGTACTATTGGCGAGTGAGTGCGACGAATGCGTCAGGGACGAGCGCGTATTCTTCAGCTTTCTCATTCAGCACTGTGATGCAGCCGCCGCCTGTCCCGACGCTTGTCTCTCCGGCGAATGCCGCAATTGATCTTGGCCTGAGTCAGACACTGAAGTGGAAAGCAGTGCCTGGAACAACGAGTTATGCGTTACAGATCGCCTTCGATTCGTTATTCACCTCATTATTGAATTACGAGCCTTCCCTCGCGGATACGAGCTATGTGCCGACTGCCGGACTCATTAACAGCACCACCTACTTCTGGCGCGTTCGTGCTTCAAACGCGGGTGGGACAAGCGCATATTCTGCCCTGTTCAAATTCAGCACGATCATTGCTGCGCCTCCAACAGGAAGTCTTGTCTCGCCTGCCAATTTCTCGACAGGAATCGCTCTTTCGCGGACGTTAAGCTGGAATGCGTTGGCCAGGGCAACGAGTTACAATGTCCAGGTTTCGACGGACATCGCGTTTGGGAGTTTTGTGGTCAATCAAACGGGCATTGCATCCACATCGTACGTTGCGGCAGGACTGTCGCCAAATACGACATACTACTGGAAGGTCAGCGGATCGAATGCCGGCGGTACGGGTCTCTGGTCAAGCGCGTTCAATTTCACGACGGGCTCAGGGGTTCCTCCCGCACCGACTCTCTCGTCGCCTGCAAATGCTGCGATTGGTGTCGCACTCAGCCCAACAGTGAGTTGGAATGCTTCAACGGGTGCTACGAGCTACACGCTGCAGGTCTCAACTGCATCGAATTTCTCCTCGCTGGTTGTGAATCAATCGGGTTTGACCTCTACAACATATGCTGCGAGCGGACTCACGAACAATACTCTGTACTACTGGCGGGTCAGTGCCACGAATGCAAATGGAGCGAGCGCCTACGCCACAGTCTGGTCGTTTACGACTGCTGTAGCAGCTCCGGGAGCCCCAACGCTTGTATCCCCGGCAGATTCTGCGGTGAATCTGGCCACCAATCCGACGCTGAGCTGGAACGCTTCTGCGACGGCAACTTCCTACACGGTTCAGATTTCGGCGAATTCGAGCTTCTCATCATTCATCGTGAATCAAAACGGAATCGCTGGAACGTCGTACAATGCGGGAGGCCTTTCAACCAGCACACAGTATTTCTGGCGTGTAACTGCGACGAATGCAGGAGGGACGAGTGCGTTCTCTGCTGTACGCTTGTTCACGACAGTCTCAGGACCTCCTTCTGCCCCGACGCTGGTGTCACCAAATAACGGGGCTGTCAACGCGGGATCTGCAGGGAGCTTTGTGTTGATCTGGAATGCCTCAACGGGAGCAACAAGCTACACATTGCAGGTATCGACGGCAGCAGACTTTTCGACACTCGTCGTGAATCAGAGCTACACCAACACTGCTTCCTCCTTTATTCTCCCTCTGGGCCCGAACACACTGTATTATTGGCGGGTCAGTGCGACGAATGCAGGAGGAACGAGTGCATTCTCGAGTGTATTTTCGTTTACGACATCAATTGCGCCACCAGCAGCACCGACGCTGGTGTCACCAAATGACGGGGCTGTCAACGTGGGACCTGCAGGGAGCTTTGGGTTGATCTGGAATGCCTCGACGGGAGCAACAAGCTACACATTGCAGGTATCGACGGCAGCAGACTTTTCGACACTCCTCGTGAATCAGAGCTACACCAACACCGCTTCTTCTTTTATTCTCCCTCTGGGCCCGAACACACTGTATTATTGGCGGGTCAGTGCGACGAATGCAGGAGGAACGAGTGCATTCTCGAGTGTGCTTTCGTTCACAACGATAGTGATAGTACCACCGGCAGCACCGACGTTGTTGGCACCACTGAACGGGGCTTCGGGTGTTGGTTTGATTTCAGTCAAAGTAGACTTGAGCTGGTCCTCATCGCCGGGGGCGGCGAGCTACACCATCCAGGTTTCGACGTCTGCTGATTTCTCGACACTTGTCGTCAATCAGAGCGGGATCACATCGACTTCGTACCAGACGACTCCAAATTCCCTTGCCACAAATACCCTTTATTATTGGCGCGTCAGCGCGACCAACGCCGGGGGGACGAGTGCCAATTCCACCGCATTCTCGTTTACTACTGCCGTCCTTCCAGCTGGGCCGACACTGTATTGGCCTCCGAATGATACGACAGGCGTACCGATCACGCAGTGGCTTACCTGGATGAATTCTCCAGGAGTAACCAGTTATACAGTTCAAGTCTCGACGAGTGCAACGTTCTCTCCTGATTCGACTCAAACGACGAGTGTCCCGGCACCCCCGTCGTCGGGCTCATTCCCTCTCTATGTTGTGGATAACAACATCGGACCTCTGAAGAACAACACTCTCTACTATTGGCGGGCAAGTGCGACCACCGCAGGTGGCACGACGGCGTACTCCGGTCCCTGGCGATTCAGGACAGCCGCGAACGTTGTGACACTGTTTTGGCCTCCGAATGATACGACAGGCGTCCCGATCACGCAGTGGCTTACCTGGATGAATTCTCCAGGAGTAACCAGTTATACAGTTCAAGTCTCGACGAGTGCAACGTTCTCTCCTGATTCGACTCAAACGACGAGTGTCCCGGCACCCCCGTCGTCGGGCTCATTCCCTCTCTATGTTGTGGATAACAACATCGGACCTCTGAAGAACAACACTCTCTACTATTGGCGGGTAAGTGCGACCACCGCAGGTGGCACGACGGCGTACTCCGGTCCCTGGCGATTCAGGACTGCCGCGAACGTGCTTGCGGCTCCTGTGCTCCTATCGCCTGCGAACGGAGTGATAAGCGACGTCTTGAATCCGACGCTGAGTTGGAATGCATCGACGGGGGCAACGAGCTACACTGTGCAGGTATCTACGGCGGCCGACTTTTCTTCATTTGTGGTCAATCAGAGCGGGATCACAACGACATCATTGACGACAGGTCCCTTGACTCCGAAGAAGACTTATTATTGGCGAGTCAGTGCTACGAATGCGGGGGGGACAAGCCAATTCTCTTCTGTTTTCTCGTTCATACCGCCTCTCCCACTTCCCGGAGCGACTATGTTGTTCGATCCTCCGGACGGGGCAACGAATATCCCCACGAGGCCGATGTTCGTTTGGGCATCAGTCCCCGGGGCGTCCACGTACCAGATAGAAATTTGTCGAAATCTTGGCTTCTCGCCACCGGAAATTAGCTCGGGTGCCCCGGCTTCCGGTGATCCTACAAATCAAATATTTTTGGGAGCAGGTCCATTGTTTGGGAGACAATTGAGTTCTGGGACACAATACTACTGGCGTGTCAGGGGATTGAATACACAGAATATGCCAGGCCCATGGTCGGCTGCTTCATTCACGACAGTGGCAAAGGCCCCTTTAGCTCCCATCCTCATATCTCCGGCTAATGTTGCGACGGGTATATCAATCAATCCGAGGTTCACCTGGAACGATACTCTCCAAGTGACTTCGCCCCAAGCTGTCTCATACACCCTCCAAGTTTCTGTCGCATCGGATTTCTCGAGTTTGATTGTCAACGACACCAATGCTATCTCAGGATTCAGTTCAGCGAGCGGACTCGCTCCACTCACGAAATACTTTTGGCGTGTCAATGCGAAGAATGAACTTGGCACGAGCCCATTTTCGACCCCCTTCTCCTTCACGACGAATGCGACAGCGCCACCGTCGCCACCGACACTCTTAAATCCACCCAACGGAAGCACGGGCGTTATTCCTCCCCCCTCATTTGCCTGGCTTACATCGGGGGGAGCGAACTACACGCTGCAGGTCTCAACAGTAAGTGATTTCTCGGTGCTGGTTGTCAATCAGAGTGGGCTCACAGGTAATGGAACGTCTATTGGACCTCTGAACCACAACACACTCTATTACTGGCGGATGAGTGCAACAACCGTAGGGGGGACGAGTGCATTCTCGAGTGTGTGGTCTTTTACGACAGCAATTGCGCCACCATCGCCACCGACGCTCTTAAATCCACCCAACGGAAGCACGGGCGTTATTCCTTCCCCCTCATTCGCCTGGCTTACATCGGGGGGAGCGAACTACACGCTGCAGGTCTCAACAGTAAGTGATTTCTCGGTGCTGGTTGTCAATCAGAGTGGGATC
>Ga0208045_1000119_pt1 | contig 38042 bp, 27 predicted proteins | sample PL_2010_200m_FD_184160 | JGI IMG/M metagenome (GOLD analysis project Ga0208045, IMG submission 184160) | Freshwater microbial communities from Powell Lake, British Columbia, Canada to study Microbial Dark Matter (Phase II) - PL_2010_200m... | ecosystem: Environmental > Aquatic > Freshwater >...
GGTAGCGCCCTGGTTATCGGGCTGGGCGAGCCGTGGCGCGGTTCCCAGGTGTAGCTGTTTGCCGTCAAAGTTTTTCAGGAACACATCGACCTGGCGGAAGGCGATCGAGATACCAGCTTTGGCGAATTCGCGGTCGATGGCCCGGTTGATCTCATCAGTGGCGGGGTTGCGGTCGCCGAGGTCGCGTACGTGGACGCGCAGCTCGTGGTCGAGCGTGCTCTCGCCAAAGGTCAGGAAGAATACGAGTGGCTCCGGTTCCTTCAACACCCGCGGGTTTTCATTCGCGGTCTTGTAGAGCAGTTTTTTCACCAGATCCAGATCGGATCCATAGGCGACGCCGACCTTGATCGTCACGCGGGTGATGGTGTCGCTCAGGGACCAGTTCACCAGCTGGCTGGTGATGAAGGTCTTGTTCGGGACGATGATGTCTTTTCGGTCGAAGTCGGTAATGGTGGTGGCACGGATTCGAATCCGGCTGACTGTGCCTGAGAGATTGCCGATGGTCACGACATCGCCAATCCGCACCGGACGCTCGAAGAGGATGATCAGACCGGAAATGAAGTTGGCGAAGATCTCCTGCATGCCGAAACCCAGGCCAACCGAGAGCGCGGCCACCAGCCACTGCAGCTTGTCCCAGCTGACGCCAAGCGTCGATAGGAAGGAGACGAAGCCGATGCCGGCCAGCAGATACGACAGCAGCGTCGTGGTGGCATAGGCGCTGCCCTGCGCCAGGTGCAGTTTTGATAACACCAGCACTTCCAGCAGACCCGGCAGGTTGCGCGCCAGGGCCACCGTGATGGCGACGATCAGCAGAGCCCCAAGCAGGTTGTTAAGGGTGATGGCATTGGTCGTGGCGGTGTCGCCAGCACCACTGACGAATTCGTAGAGCACGACGTTATCGAGGTAGGAGACCACGCTGATCAGATCCGCCCAGACCCAATAGAGCACCGCGAAGAACAGGCCGAACATCGCCAGGCGGGTCAGGCGCAGGGACTGCTGGTTGACCTGCTCGATATCGAGACCGCCCTCACCGCTTGCCTCGCTGCTGTCTATGGGCTCGTCGGGCTGAGTTTCACGCTTGGCCAGGGCACGCTGGTAAGCAAGTCGGCGAGCAGCGACGGTCAGCCCGCGAATCAGCGTCGCTTCGATGACGATCCAGGCCAGTAGGAGATACAACGTATCGATCAAGCGCCCCGTCAGTTTCAGCGCCGTGTAGTAATAGCCAAAACCCACCACCAGGATCAGCGCCAGCGGCAGGAGGCTGAACAGCAGACCGATGAAGCGCTGAAGCGGTGAAGCGTTCTGGCTGGCCGGGCCTTTCAGCAACAGGCGCGTGAGGCGCCAGCTCATCAGGGCGAAGCAGACCAGGACCACGACGATGCCGATCACATCGTCGACTAGATTGCCCGGTTGATGTTCGGCAATCGCCACCACGGCCACCAGGGCCATAACCACCAGCCCCAGCCGTCGGATTTCGTTGCGCAGGAAGGTGACCTGCGGCCGGAACCAGCCGAAGTGCGTTTCGGCGACCCGATTGGGCGAGAGCATCCGATACGCGCTGTAGAACACCAACCAGGCCTGCGCCATCTGATAGAACGCGGCGCCGAGGGCGTCGTTCTGCCCGCGCCCGTCCATCTGCAGCAGGTAACCGCACAGCGCGAGAAACAATGCGCCCGGCAGCGCCAGCAACAGATTCAGCAGCAGCGCCATCGGCGTATGCAGTTGGCTGTCGTCACGGAAGTGCCCGATGTCGCTGCTCAGCGAATCCAGCTTGGTGTTGATCGCCTGACGGCGCCAGAGCAGCACGCCGATCATCAGCAACAGCGGAACGAAGAATAGTGGCCGCTCCAGCAGGCCTGCGCCTAAGGCTTCGAACACCGAGCCCCAGGGCATCGCCCGCAGCTGGCGGTCGAGCAGCGTGGGCACGTTCTTGAACCAGTCCAGATCGAGTGGCCGATTGCTGGGGATCCAGAACATCTGCTCGTCCAGCGTATTGCGCAGGGCTTCTGCCTTGCTCTGCAGTTGGCGCTGGTTCAGCTGCAGCGTAATCGACTCGCTCAGCAGAGCGTTCAACGAATGGTTGAGTCGATCGAGCAGCTCGCTGCGCGTGCGAACCAGCTCCAGCAACGCACTGCGTAATTCGGGAGTCACCTCGCTGGGAGGCTGACTGGCCAGCTGTTGTTCTACATAGTCTTCGACGTTGCCGGCGGCTTCGCGGCGCTGGTTCAGCTCGAACTGATAGAGCCGAATATCAGCGATCTCATCCGCCAGGTTGCTATCCAGCGAGAGCTGCGGCAGGGCCTGCTTCTGCTGCGAGAGGATCTTCGACAGCAGCAGACTGCCTTCAAGAACGGCGATCTGTTCTTCCAGTGCTTGGTCGGCCTGGTTGAGCGTGTCGAGTTGCTGGCGGGTCTGCAAGTTCTGCTGGGTGAGGTCGTTGAGCCGCTCGGTGGCTCGCAAGAGGTAGCCAGACAAACGCTTGTTCTCGGCGCTTTCGGCCGGCAGCAGCTTGTCGGAGCCGGTCTTCTCGGCCTTTAGCGAGAATTCGGCGACGGTCTGTTCGGATTCTTCCCGGCGCTTGTTGTTGATGGCCGTCTGCAGCGCCATGGTTTCGCGCTCGGCACGGGCGATGCGCTCGGACAGCAGATCGCGGCGGGCAATGCCTAGGTCCTGCAGCAAGCTGTTGCCGGCCAGTTCGTTGCGACGTAGTTCGATCTGCGCGTTGAGGGCAGACTTTTCCGCCGCAAGCAGGGCGCGGCGTTCATCACTCAGTGGCTTGCCGTTTTCGCGGCCGGCCTTGAGCAGGTTGTTGATCTCGTCGATCCGCATCTGCGACTTGCTGATATCGGCCTGAGCGCGCTCGGGACGCGTCTGGGCGCTGATGATCATGCTGTTAGCCGCGATCAGCGCTGTCTGCCAGGTCGATAACTCCTCGACACGCTCTGCCAGGCGTTGCTCGAGGGCCGGCATCTTCAGTTTGGCCAGCTTTTCGACCAGATCGCTGGTGTCGCTGGCCTTGAGTTTGCTCAGATCTCGCTGGGACTCGGCGATTTCTTTCGGCGCGCTGGCGAGTTCGGCCTTCAGTTCGGTCAGTCGCTGCTGCGCGGTCGCGGCCTGCTCCGCAAGGCGTTGAGCACGTTCGTCAGCGCTCGGCTGGGCAGGTTTCGCCTCTTCGGCGGCCGGTTTGGTGCCGGTCAGGCCTGGAATGGATTGAGCGAATGCGGAAGCGGGAACGAAGGCGAGCAGGGTCGCCAGCAAGAAGATACGCAAGGGTGCCATGAACATTATCGAGTGAAGAAAAGAGTGCGGAGTCTAAGGGCTGCCGAAGGCCGAGGCGAGCCCATAGATCGGAACGCTCTGGCTCGGTGCGTCGCGGCTGTACAGCGCTTCAGAAATGCAGCGATGGACCGGGTTTGTTGCCCTCGGGAAACTTCAGGCCAACCTTGCGCACCTGGCCATGCTCCATGGCGGCGATGGTCCAGGTCAGGCCGTTCCATTCGATCTGATCGCCCGTAACTGGCTTGCCGCCGACGCGCTCGGCCATGAAGCCGCCGATCTGCTGACTGCCGTCAACTTCGCCCAGTTTCAGGCCATACAGGGCCGCAAGGGCGCTCATCTCGGCCTCGGCTTCAAGTATGAAGTCGCCAAAGAAGCGCATGTCTCGGCCGCGCTGCGGGGCTTCGCTGAACAGCTTGCCGAGCGCCGGAAGGTCTTCTTCATGGCCGATGACGCAAAGGATGTCGTCGACCTGCAGGCGCGTGCTGCCCGATGGGTGCAGCAGTGCCTTACCGCGGAACAGGGCTGCGATACGTGTGCCAGTGGGCATCTTCAATTCGCGCAGCGCGGCGCCGATGCACCACTTCTTGGCGGTCAGGCGATAGATGAACAGTTCCCACTGACTGGTCGTGTGAATCTGCAACCCAGCGCGGGAGATCGGCAGCGGAGAGGGCGGCACCTCGACCTTGGCCTTCTTCGCCGCCCAGGTCAGCGTGGTGCCTTGCAGCAGCAGCGAAACCAGCACGATGAAAAACGCCACGTTGAAGAACAACTGGGCGTTCTCCAGCCCGGCCATCAGCGGAAATACCGCAAGAATCACCGGCACTGCGCCGCGTAGGCCGATCCAGGAAATGAACAGGCGCTCACGCAGGTGGAAGCTGCGAAACGGTGCCAGCCCGATGAACACCGCCAGCGGACGGGCAAAGAGAATCATCCACAACGACAGTGCCAGCGCCGGCAGGGCGATGGGCAGCAGCTCGCTGGGTGTGAGCAGCAGACCGAGCACCAGGAACATGCCGATCTGACTGAGCCAGGCGAGGCCGTCGAACATGTGCAGGATGCCGTGGCGGTTGCGGATAGGGCGATTACCCAGCAGCAGACCGCAGACGTAGACCGCGAGGATGCCGCTACCGCCGATGGCGCCGGACAATGCGTAGATCATGATGCCGCCGGCCACTGCCAGCAGCGGGTAGAGGCCATCGGCAACCGATAGCCGGTTGATCAGATACAGCAGCAGCCAGCCGCCGGACAAGCCAAGCAGGGTGCCGATGCCGAACTGTTGCAGCAGGCTGATGAAGAAGCCCCAGCCAAAGCCGGTCTGGCCGGAGGCGAGCATGTCGATCAGTGCGACGGTCAGAAACATCGCCATCGGGTCGTTGCTGCCCGACTCGATTTCCAGGGTGGAACCGACGCGTTCGTTGAGCCCCCGGCCGTTCAGCAGGTTGAACACCACGGCGGCATCCGTCGAGCCGACGATGGCGCCGATCAGCAAGCCCTGCATCATGGGTAGATCAAATAGCCAGGCTGCAGCCAGACCGGTCAGGCCGGACGTGACGACCACCCCGGCCGTTGCCAGCGAAAACGCCGGCCAGAGTGCGACGCGGAAGGTGGCGGCGCGGGTTCGCATGCCGCCATCGAGCAGGATGATCGCGAGGGCCAGGTTGCTGATCAGAAAGGCCAGCGAGTAGTCGTCGAAGACGATGCCGCCGATACCGTCGACGCCCGCAAGCATGCCGACCGCGAGAAAGATGACCAGGATCGGCACGCCGAGACGTGTCGACAGAGAGCTCATCAGGATGCTCGCCGCAACCAACAGAGCACCGACAAAGAACAGTTGGTTGATGTTGCCGATATCCAAACGCGCTCTCCGAAGGTTAGTGCTGCTGGCAAGCATGCAGGCTGCATGCCAGCGATTCTAACCCGCGGTTTTGACGTGCTGTCAAAAAAGCCCGGCGGAGCGACGGGCGTTTCGGATAAGGAGGGGGCGCCGATAAACGGCGTTTTGAGTGATTGTGGCCGCCCGACACGTACAACGTGTCGGGCGCCAGGTCAGAACCAGTCTTCCTGCATGGTCAGGCAGGTGTCGTCACGACCGGCCAGCAGATCCAGTTCGTGGTGGCAGCTCGGAACTTCCCACGTCAGGAAGTAGCGTGCAGCTTGCAACTTGCCGCGATAGAAATCGACGTCCGCCTCGTTGCCCTTCGCCAGCCCCTGCTCGGCGTGAATCGCCTGCTCCAGCCAACGCCAGCCGATCACGGCGTGGCCGAATACCTTGAGGTACAGCGCCGAATTGGCCAGTGCCTGGTTGATCTTGCCAGCCATCAGGTCGCCGAGCAGCGCTTGGGTGACCTCGGTCAGGCGCGCCAGGAGCTGCTCCAACGGCTGGCGAAGCGCATCCAGCGAGCTGAACTCGCCCGCGCGCTTGCAGGTACCCTGGATCAGACCGAGTAACTGGCGCAGCCCGGCGCCACCGTTCTGCGTCAGCTTGCGTGCCAGCAGGTCGAGTGACTGGATGCCGTGCGTACCTTCATGAATCGGGTTCAGTCGGTTGTCGCGGTAGTACTGCTCAACCGGGTACTCACGGGTATAGCCATGGCCGCCCAGGATCTGAATGGCCATCTCGTTGGCTTTAAGGCAGTACTCCGAAGGCCAGGATTTGACGATCGGGGTGAGGAGGTCCAGCAGCTCGTGGGCGCTCTTGCGCTCTTCCTCGGTCCCAGCGGTCTGCTCTTCGTCAACGATACGCGCGGCATAGAGGCCGAGATCGAAGGCGCCTTCGACGTAGGCTTTCTGCATCAGCAGCATGCGTTTGACGTCGGTGTGCTGGATGATCGGGACCTGCGAAGATACCGGGTTCTTGCCGTCTGGCAGGCGGCCTTGCGGCCGTTCCCGCGCGTAGTTGAGCGAGTACAGGTAGCCGGCGTAACCGAGCATGATCGCGCCCATGCCAACGCCGATGCGCGCGTCGTTCATCATCTGGAACATGTACGACAGTCCCTTGTGCGGCTCACCCACCAGATAGCCAACACAATTGCCGTTGTCGCCGAAGTTAAGCGCCGTGGAGGTAGTGCCGCGCCAGCCCATCTTGTGGAACAGCCCAGCCAGGATCACGTCGTTGCGCTTGCCGAGGCTACCGTCATCGTTGACCAGAAACTTGGGGACGATGAACAGGCTGATGCCTTTCACACCGGGCGGGGCGTCGGGCAGCTTGGCCAGGACCATGTGCACGATGTTTTCCGACAGCGGATGATCACCACCGGAGATGAAGATCTTGTTGCCCTTCAGGCGGTAGGAGCCGTCACCGGCAGGCTCGGCACGGGTGCGCAGGTCGGACAGGGAAGAGCCGGCGTGCGGCTCGGTCAGCGCCATGGTGCCGAAGAAGCGGCCTTCGAGCATGGGCTGGAGAAAGCGCTGTTTCTGTTCGTCACTGCCGAACACCTCGATCAGGTGCGACGCGCCCATGGTCAGCATCGGGTATGACGAGGTGCCGATGTTGGCCGACTGGAAGTGCGCGAAACAGGCTCGTGAAAGCAGATTAGGTAGCTGCATGCCGCCATCTTCGAAGCAGCGCGACGCGTTGTGAAAGCCGGCCTCGATGAACGCATCGACGGCAGGCTTCACTTCCGGAATCAGCACCGCTTCGCCGTCCTTGTAGATCGGCTCGTTCTCGTCTGCCTTGCGGTTGTGCGGGGCGAAGAGGTTCTCGGCAATGCTGCGGGCGGTGTCGATGGCCGCGTCGAAGGTTTCGCGGCTGTGGTCGGCAAAGCGTTCGCGCTGGGTCAAGCCTTCGGCGTCGAGTACTTCGTAGAGTTCGAATGCCAGGTTACGCGGGCAGAGCAGAGTCTCGGGCATGGAAAAATCCTCCGTTTACATGCACTCGAGTCTAAGGAGCCGGCGAGACGGCTGCCTAGCACCATACATTCGAGTGATGGGTCGACACAGCAGCGTCTTTTGGGGGTTGCCTGGGCGGCCTTAGTGTGGCTTCGCGCAGAAATATTCAAGCAGCTGTGCAAGGTGACCGTCGCCGATGCCTGCGTCGATCAAATGCTGTTCGGCACGTGCCAGATGTTCTTCGATGTGCTGGCGCGCCGCCTCGGGGCCGAGCAGGGCGACTACGGTGCTTTTGCCAGCGTCTTTGCCGGAATCCTTGCCGATCTGCTGAGGGCTGAGCCCGTCGGCCAGATCGTCGAGGAGCTGGAAGGCAAGCCCGAGTTCGGTGGCAAAACCGTTTAGATGGCGCGTGCAGCTCGCGCTGGCATCGGCCAGCAGCGCAGCGGACTCCACCGCAGCCGTGAAAAGCGGGCAGGTCTTAAGGCGGTTGGTATGGGCAATGGCTTCGAGCGGGCGCGCGCGTTGCCCCTCACGCAGATCGTGAAACTGGCCGCGAACCAGGCCCTGCGCGCCGGTAGCTTGCGACAGCAGGCGCACCAGCTGATTGCGCGTCGACGCGTCGATGCTGGCTGTCGAGGCGGCTATGCTGAATGCTTGGCTGAGCAGGGCGACCGATCCGAGGACCGCGACGTCTTCGCCGAACTCACGGTGAATGGTCGGCCGGCCACGGCGCAGCTCGGCGTTGTCCATGCACGGCATGTCATCAAGAAACAGTGAGGCGGCGTGCACCATCTCCAGGGCGCAAGCCAGGTCGAGGCCGGCATCGAAGGCCGTCGCGTCCTGCTGCAGATCCTTGAGGGTCAATAGCAGCAGCAATGGGCGGACACGCTTGCCCGGCGCGAGGGTGCCTTCGCGCATGGCGGTGGCGATGGCATCTTGCGGGGGCGCTAGCGGTAGCCACTGGCCAAGCCGTTCGTCAACCTGTGCACGCAGCGTACTGACTGTCTGTCCGAAGTCGTGGTGCGTGTCCGGCAAAGCGATGGCCATGACGACCTCCTGTATCGTTTTTCGTTAGATATCGTGACAATACCTGTACAGAGTGTATAAGTCTTGGCACTTTTAATGACCACTACCGTCCACATAAGGTCATCGAACGAGGCGCTGCATGACTAAAGAAACTATTGCGGAACGTAAGAACGACCATCTGGACATCGTTCTCGACCCGCGCCGCGCCTGTTCCGCCGTCGATCCAGGCTACGCTGCCCTGACTTTCGAGCACTGCGCGGTTCCGGAGTTGCGTCTCGACGACATCGATATTCGCGCCGTGCTGTTCGGCCGACCCCTCTCAGCCCCGCTGCTGATCAGCTCGATGACGGGCGGCGCGGTGCGGGCGACCCAGATCAATCGAAACCTGGCCGAGGCCGCCGAGGTGCTGGGGATTGCCCTGGCGGTGGGCTCGCAACGAATCGCACTGGAAACCGATGCCGATCAGGGGCTGACCCGGCAGCTGCGCGAATTTGCGCCGTCGATCCCTTTGCTGGCCAATTTCGGAGCGGCGCAGTTGGTTGCCGGCTACGGGTTGGATGAGGCGCAGCGCGCTGTCGACATGATTCAGGCCGATGCACTGATCATCCATCTGAACCCGTTGCAGGAAGCAGTGCAGGTTGGCGGTGATCGCAACTGGATAGGCGTGTACGCGGCGCTCGAGGCACTGGCCTTGCGCTTGCCGGTGCCGTTGGTAGCCAAAGAGGTGGGTGCGGGCATTTCTCCAAGCGTGGCGCAGCGATTGCTCGATGCCGGCGTATCGGTAATCGACGTCGCCGGTGCCGGCGGTACCAGCTGGGCGGCGGTAGAGGCCGAACGAACCCTGGATCCGCAGCAGCGCGCCATTGCCAAAGCGTTCACCGGCTGGGGCATTCCCAGCGCGCAGGCGATTTCGGCTGTTCGCCGCGCGTGCCCCGCTGCTCAGCTCATCGCATCCGGCGGCATTCGTGACGGCATAGATGCGGCCAAGGCGATTCGTCTGGGCGCCAATCTGGTGGGGCAGGCTGCCGGCGTGCTGGACGCAGCGCTGATCGGACCGGAAGCCGTGGTCGAGCATTTCCAGGTGCTGATCGAGCAGCTGCGCATTGCCTGCTTCTGTACGGGCTCGGCCAATCTGGCGGAGCTGGCCAAAGCGCCGCTCCTGGCACCCTTCGACCCGTCCAAGCTGTGATGTGTCGTCAGGTTTGCTGCTCTGCCAGCCGGCGAGGTTCGTTTCAATGATTCATTTTGCCGTGATCGCACCGCCTTTCCACAGCCACGTGCGGGCGATGGAAGCGCTCGCCTCTGAGTTGTTGGCTCGCGGGCACCGGGTGACGGTCGTGCAGCAGGCTGATGTGGCCGGAATATTGCGCCACCCTCGACTGGGTTTTGCCCAGGTCGGCGCGGGCTCGCATCCGCCAGGCTCGCTCAGGGCGGTGATTGACCGTGCAGCACGCCCCGGCGGGCCCTGGGGCATACGCCGGGTGATCGCCGATATGGCCTCGGCGACCGATATGTTTTGCCGAGAGGCACCTGCCGTGCTTCGCTCCATCGGCGCAGAGTGCGTCATTGCAGACCAGATGGAGTCGGGTGGTGGGCTTGTCGCCGAGTACCTGGGGCTGCCCTTCGTGTCGGTGGCCTGTGCCTTGCCAGTCAACCGTGAGGCGCTGGTGCCGCTGCCGGTCATGCCTTGGCGCTATCGTGCGACGCCCTGGGGCGAGCAGTTGAATCTGCACAGCAGTGGCGTCTATGACCGGGCGATGCAGGCGCACGCCAAGGTTATCTCGCGCCATGCAGCCGCGTTCGGTCTGCCGCCTCGCCAGCGCCTCGATGAGTGCCTGTCGTCTTTGTTGCAGTTGAGCCAGACCACACCCGGTTTCGATTTTCCACGTTCCGCCCTGCCTGGCTGCTTCCACGGCATCGGCCCGCTGCGCTCGGCGTTGACCGACGAGCCAGCGATGGCGATTCCGGTCGCTACCGGCAGGCCATTGGTGTTCGCCTCGCTGGGCACCCTGCAAGGCGATCGCTTCGGCCTGTTCCAGCGGATAGCCGAGGCGTGCCGCGAGCTCGATGTACAACTGCTGATCGCGCATTGCGGGCGGCTTGATCGGCGCCAGGAGCAACGACTGCTCAAGGCCGGCGCCAGCTGGGTCACCGATTTCGCACCCCAGCGTGCCGTGCTGGCGCGAGCCGATGCCGTAGTCACCCATGCCGGGCTCAACACCGTACTCGACGCGCTGGAAGCAGGTGTGCCGAGCCTGGCGTTGCCGATTGCCTTCGATCAGCCCGGCGTAGCCGCTCGGGTGGTGCATGCAGGCGTTGGCTTGAAGCTCGATCCGCGTCTGGCCAGTCGCCGACGTATCGTGCAGGGCCTGCGTCGGTTGTTGCGCGAGCCCGATTTCGCTCAGCGCGCCCGACTTCTGGGCAATGAAGTTCATGCTGCCGGTGGCGCGCCGCGGGCAGCGCAACTGATCGAGGCAGCACTCGGCATCGAATCGCCGGCATTGCAGAGGGCCGAACATGGCTGATGCGGACCTGATCCTCGTCGGCGGCGGCCTGGCCAACGGGCTGCTGGCCCTGCGCCTGCGGCAGGCGCGTCCGGATTTGCGGCTGCTGGTCATCGAGCAGGGTGAAACCCTCGGCGGCAACCATACCTGGTCCTTTCACGAACACGACCTGACGCCAGCCCAACAGACCTGGCTGGAGCCGCTGGTGGGCAATCGCTGGCCTGGCTACGAGGTGATCTTCCCGGATCTTCAACGCCGTTTGGGCAGCGGCTATGCCAGCATCTTTTCCCATCGCTTCCATCAGTTGCTGGTGTCGGAGCTGGCTGACGGCGTACGTCTGAACGCCACTGTCACGCAGGTAGAGCCCCGGCAGGTGCGGCTGGCGTGCGGCAAAGTGTTGCGGGCTGGCGCGGTAATCGACGGGCGAGGGGTACGTCGAAGCGGTCAGCTGGCATTGGGCTTCCAGAAATTCCTTGGCCAGGAACTACGCCTACATCAGCCGCACGGCTTGCTGGAGCCGATCATCATGGACGCCAGCGTCGCTCAGCAGGATGGCTACCGGTTCGTCTATGTGCTGCCGCTCAGCGCCGACACCCTGTTGATCGAAGACACCTACTACGCCGATGGCGATGCCGTTTCGCTTGGTGCGTTGCGCGACAACATTGCCCGCTATGCCAGCGAGCGTGGCTGGGTCATCGCCGAACTGTTGCGAGAAGAACAGGGCGTGCTGCCCATCGTGCTATCAGGTGACTTGCCGGCGTTCTGGGATGAGGCGCGCGGCGTACCGCAGACGGGGCTGTCCGCCGCTTTGTTTCATCCCACTACAGGCTACTCGCTGCCTGACGCGGTGCGCCTCGCCGATCACCTGGTCGCGCTGAATCGCTGGGATGCCGACAGCCTGTTTGCCGCGATTCGCGGCTATTCGATGCAGCAATGGCGTCAACGTGGGTTCTTCAGATTGCTTAATCGCATGCTGTTCATGGCCGGACCGGCGGATCGCCGCTGGGCGGTCATGCAGCGTTTCTACCGCTTGCGTGAACCGCTGATTCAGCGCTTCTACGCGGCCAACCTGACCACCTGGGACCGCTTGCGCATCGTCTCGGGCAAACCTCCCGTGCCGGTGGGTGAAGCGCTGCGTGCGCTCGCCGCTGGCAACCTGCACCACAAGGACAAATGATGAACGAACAAACAGGCGGTGTGAGGCGGGCCGTGGTGATTGGTGCCGGTTTCGGTGGGCTGGCTCTGGCGATTCGGCTGCAGCGTGCCGGCATTCAGACTACGGTGTTGGAGAAGCGCGATAAGCCGGGCGGCCGCGCCTACGTCTATCACGATCAGGGCTTCACGTTCGACGCCGGCCCGACGGTGATCACCGACCCTCCTGCGCTGGACGAGCTGTTTACCGGTGCGGGCAAGCGCATGGCCGATTACGTCGAGCTGTTGCCGGTCAGCCCGTTTTATCGGCTGTGTTGGGAGGATGGCTACAGCTTCGATTACGTCAACGATCAGGTCGAACTGGACCGGCAGATTCATGCGTTGAATCCAAGGGATGTCGCAGGCTACCAGCGCTTTCTTGCCTATTCCCGTGCTGTGTATGAAGAGGGTTACGTCAAGCTCGGCACCGTACCCTTCCTGTCGTTTCGCAGCATGATCGGCGTCGCGCCGCAGCTGGCAAAATTGCAGGCCTGGCGCAATGTGTACAGCATGGTTTCGAAGTTCGTGGAGAACGACCGGCTGCGCCAGGCGCTGTCCTTTCATTCGTTGCTGGTCGGTGGCAACCCCTTTGAAACCTCGTCCATCTATGCGCTGATCCACGCGCTGGAGCGCCAGGGCGGTGTCTGGTTTCCGCGCGGCGGCACCGGGGCGCTGGTGCAAGGGATGGTCAAGCTGTTCGAAGACCTCGGCGGCAAGCTGGAGCTCAATGCCGAGGTGGCGAGCATCGAGCTGGCTGGCGGTCGGGCGAGTGCGGTGACCACGTGGGATGGGTGCCGTTTCAACGCCGATGCGGTGGCCTCCAACGCCGATGTGGTCAACACCTACAAGCAGCTGCTCGGCCACGAACAGCGTGGTCGTGAAGAGGCCAAGCGGCTCTCCGGCAAGCGTTTTTCCATGTCACTGTTCGTGATTCATTTCGGCCTCAAGCGCCGCCATGAACACCTGCAACATCACACGGTGTGTTTCGGTCCACGTTACCGTGAGCTGATTGACGAGATCTTCAAGCGCGAAACCCTGGCTGATGACTTCTCCCTGTACCTGCACGCGCCTTGCGTGACCGATCCATCATTGGCGCCGGAAGGCTGTGCCAGCCATTACGTGTTGGCCCCGGTGCCGCACCTGGGCACGGCGGATATCGACTGGGCAGTGGAAGGGCCCAAGTACCGCGACCGCATCTTTGAATACCTTGAGCGTCACTACATTCCGGGCTTGCGCGACGACCTGGTGACCCACCGGATCTTCACGCCGCACGATTTTCGTGACGAGCTAAATGCCCATCTGGGCTCGGCATTTTCGCTGGAGCCGATCCTCACCCAGAGTGCGTGGTTCCGCCCGCATAACCGTGATGATGTGATTCCAAACCTCTATATCGTCGGTGCCGGCACGCATCCCGGTGCAGGCGTGCCGGGTGTGGTGGGTTCGGCCAAGGCCACGGCCGGCCTGATGCTGGAGGACTTCATGTCGCAGGAGCAGGCCGGATGAACGATAAGGTCATCGATCACTCGACGCAGGCGATCAATGTCGGCTCCAAGAGCTTTGCGGCAGCGGCGAAGCTGTTTGACGAACGCACCCGCCAGAGCGCGGTGATGCTCTATGCCTGGTGCCGGCATTGTGATGACGTGATCGATGGCCAGACGCTGGGGCACGGCCAGGTCGAGGGTGATCGCTCCACCGGTGAAGCGCGGCTGGCCGAGCTGGTGGACCTGACCGAGCGCGCCTATGCCGGGGAGCCAATGAGCGATCCGGCCTTTGCTGCGTTTCAGAAAGTGGTTCAGCGCCACCAGATACCACGAGAATACCCATTGGAACATCTCGCGGGCTTCCGCATGGATGTGCAGGAGTATCACTACCAGACTCTCGAGGACACGCTGCTGTACTGCTACCGCGTCGCCGGGGTGGTGGGCCTGATGATGGCGAAAGTGATGGGCGCTGAAGCGGAGGCGACGCTGGATCGGGCCTGCGACCTGGGGCTGGCGTTTCAGTTGACCAATATCGCTCGCGATATCGTCGAGGACGCGGAAATCGGTCGCGTCTATCTGCCGGCCGATTGGCTCGCGGAAGCAGGCATTCCGGCCGATGAGATCGGCCTGCCACACAACCGGCCTGCGCTGGCGCTGCTGGCGGCCCGTCTGGTCGATCTAGCCGAGCCTTACTACCTATCGGCCTCGCAGGGTTTGCGCGACCTGCCACTGCGTTCGGCCTGGTCCATTGCAACGGCGCATGGGGTCTATCGGCAGATCGGTGTGGAGGTGAAAGCGCGCGGCGCAGCGGCCTGGGACACGCGGGTGTCGACGACGAGCGCGCAGAAATTGCAGTTTCTGCTGGGCGGGGGACTGCTGGCGCTGGCTTCGCGTCGGATGCAGCTCACGCCGCGCCCTGATTCCCTCTGGAAACGTCCCCGTCGGGCTTAGCGTTTGTCTTGTGCAACGGACCATCATGCAGCTCGCGCAGCTGCTGCTTGAGCACCGGAAGCGGCGGCGCGTAGAGGAAGCCGAAGGACACGCAGCGCTCCTTGCCCTCTACCGCATGGTGCAGGCGGTGGGCCTGATAGAGACGCTTGAGGTAGCCCTTGCGCGGTACGTAGCGCAGCGGCCAGCGGTGGTGGACCAGGCCGTCATGGGCGACGAAATATAGAAAGCCATAGGCCGTCATGCCGGCGCCGATCCATTCCAGCGGGCCATAGCCCGCCGTGCCAAGCGCGATCAGCAGGATAGCGACCCCGGCAAATACCACTGCATACAGATCATTCTTCTCGAACCAGCCGGTGCGCGGCTCATGGTGCGACTTGTGCCAGCCCCAACCCCAGCCATGCATCACATGCTTGTGCGCCCACCAAGCGAACAGCTCCATACCGGCCAGGGTGGCGAGAAATACCAGTGTGTTTGTCAGCACGGTCATATCCGATCCGCTCATCTGCAGGTCGGGCCAGTTTACGCGCTACGCCGCGACAATGGACCCAGTCCGACGCCTGGCGCAGCCCTGATTGTCGCTTAATTCTTCCAGCCGGCCGCCAGCGCCTCGGTCAATCGCGCCGCCGGAATCGGCTGGCAACCGCTGACGTTCTGCCCCGCCCATAGGGGTGAGAAATGATCGATGCCCAGAGGCTCGGCTGCGGCGCTCAGGCTGCCGATGGCGTTGCCTGCCAGCGGAAACGCCGGCACGGCTTCTGGCCGAGCGCCCACTTCGCGGATGAGGCGATTGACGATGCCGCGCGCTGGCCGCCCGGAGAACAAGGTGGTCAAAACAGTGTGCTCGGCAAAGGGGCTCTGCAAGGCTTGGCGGTGCAGCTGACTGGCGCGGCTTTCGTCGCATAGCAGATAAGCGGTGCCGACCTGCACTCCCGCTGCGCCCAGCGCCTGCGCGGCGGTTACGCAGCGGGCATCGGCAATCCCGCCGGCGGCGATCACAGGCACGTCCAGTGCGGCAACCAGCTGCGGCAGCAAGGCAAAGGTGCCGACCTGACCATTGATGTCATCGCTTAGAAACATGCCGCGATGGCCCCCGGCTTCGACGCCCTGGGCAATCACCGCGTCGACACCGTGCGCCTGCAACCAGCGGCCTTCTTCCAGCGTCGTGGCGCTGGAGAGGATCTTTGCACCGGTTGCTTTGACTCGCTCTAGCAGGTCCCGCGTAGGCAGGCCGAAATGAAAGCTGACCACCAGTGGACGGTGCCGCTCGACCACTTCGGCCATCGCGGCGTCGAAAGGCTGACGGGTTGCGCCGCCCGGAATGCTCGCCGGGTCGATCGCGAATTCGTTCAGAAAAGGCGCCAGCAATGCCAGCCAGGCTTCAGTACGTGCGGGGTCGTCGGCGGGTGTCTGATGGCAGAAGAAATTGACGTTATAGGGCTTGCGCGTCAGCGCGGCCATGGCGGTCAGCTCGGCATCCAGGGTCTCGGGGTTGAGCATCCCGGCAGGGATCGAGCCCAGCCCGCCGGCCTCGGAAACTGCGGCGGCGAGTTGATGGTTCTGCGAGCCAGCCATCGGCGCCTGGATGATGGGTAGGGTGATCTGCAAAAGGTCGCGAATGTCCATCGGAGCGTCCTGGTTGGATAGCGGTGGGTCACTGTAGCAGCCGTTTGTCGAGATTTCGTACCCCTGGTCAACGGGTGTTTCGTCCAGGCTCTGCGAATCGCGGCTCGGCGCAGTTAGACTGTGCGCTCTTCAGGAGTGCCCGATGAATTACCGCCACGCTTTTCACGCCGGCAATCACGCCGACGTCTTCAAACACCTCGTCTTGTCCCGTCTGTTCGCCATGCTGGGGCGCAAGGAGGCGCCGTTCGCCTATCTCGACAGCCATGCCGGCGTCGGCCTGTATGACCTGGCCGGTGACCAGGCCAGCCGCACCGGCGAGTGGCTGCAGGGCATCGCGCGGCTGTGGCAGGCAGAGGATGTCCCGGCGATGGCGCAGGGGTATCTGGATGTGATCCGTGCGCTCAATCCAAGCGGTCAGCTGCGTTACTACCCCGGCTCGCCGGAGCTGGCGCGCCAGCTGACGCGCCCGCAGGATCGCCTGCAACTCAACGAAAAGCACCCTGAGGACGGCCGCCTGCTCAAGGACAATATGTCCGGTGACCACCGTGTTGCGGTGCACCTGGGCGAGGGCTGGCACGTGCCGCGCGCCTTGATGCCGACCGCCGAAAAACGCGTTGTCCTGCTCATCGACCCGCCATTCGAGCAGGCCGACGAGCTGAGCCGCTGCGTGACGGCGCTGAAGGAAGCGCTGGGACGCATGCGCCAGACCATCGGCGTGATCTGGTATCCCATCAAGGATGAGCGGCAGCTCAAGCGCTTCTATCAAGACCTGTCACGTAGCGGTGCGCCAAAGCTGCTGCGGGCCGAGCTGTTCGTCCATCCGACTGATGACGCCCTGCGACTCAACGGCTCAGGCCTAGCCATCAGCAATCCGCCATGGGGGCTGGAAGAGGAACTGCGTGAGCTGCTGCCTTGGCTGGCCAAGCTGCTGGGTCAAAGCGAAGGCGGATGGCGACTGGACTGGTTGATCGAGGAGGCCTGATCGCGACGTAGATGCGTGTGCGACTGGTGGGCTAAAGCCCACCCTACGGTTAGTCAGTCTTGAGGTCGTAGGGTAGGGCGAGCGTGCTCCGGGGAACATGTAGGCAGCGAGTAGGTATGGCCGGCAACGCTTTGCATGAGTCGTAGGGTGGGCTTCAGCCCACCGAGCAGGCCAGCGCTAGACCGTCGGGGCTCCGATGGCCCCCCGTTCCCTTCCGAACTTCCAGCTAAAAAAGCTTCAGCGGCTCTTCCTGCAGCGCGGACATCTGCTCACGCAAGATCAGCACCTGATCGCCCCAGTACCGTTCGGTGCCGAACCAAGGGAAGCTCATGGGGAAGGCCGGGTCATCCCAGCGGCGGGCAAGCCAGGCGCTGTAGTGCATCAGGCGTAGAGCGCGAAGCGCTTCGATCAGCGGGAGCTCTCGCGGGGCGAAGTCGTGGAATTCGCTGTAGCCATCGACCAGTTCGGACAGCTGCCCGAGGCGCTCGTGACGTTCGCCAGCCAGCATCATCCAGATGTCCTGCACCGACGGCCCCATCCGGCAATCGTCCAGGTCGACCAGGTGGAACGCATCGTCACGGGCGAGGATGTTGCCGGGATGGCAGTCGCCATGCAGGCGGATCGGCTGGAAATCGGTGCGGGCGAAGACATCATCGACACGCTTCAGCAGGTCGCGCGCCACCGACTCGTAAGCAGGCAGCAGGCTCTTGGGGACGAAATTACCTTCAAGCAGCGTCGCCAGCGACTCATGGCCGAAATGCTGGGCATTGAGTGTTTCCCGATGCTCGAAGGGCCGGCTGGCGCTGACCGCATGCATGCGGCCCAGCAACTGGCCGAGTCGATAGAGCTGATCCAGATTGCCCGGCTCCGGCGCGCGACCGCCGCGGCGAGGAAAAAGCGCGAAGCGAAAACCGGCGTGTTCGAACAGGGTTTTGCCGTCGCGCTCGAATGGCGCCACGACCGGGATTTCGCGATCGGCCAGCTCCTTGGAGAACTGATGCTCTTCGAGAATAGACTCGTTGCTCCAGCGGCCAGGGCGGTAGAACTTCGCAACGATCGGCGTTTCGTCCTCGATGCCCACCTGGTAGACGCGGTTTTCGTAACTGTTCAATGCCAGCACGCGAGCGTCGCTGATGAAACCGGTGCTTTCCACCGCATCGAGCACAAGGTCAGGCGTAAGCGTGTCGAAGGGGTGGCTCATGGTCGGCTCCGTGGACGGGTACCCAGTGTATTGCACTGGCGTGTTTACACAACCGCGCCTGGCGACTCGCCGGGTTTCGGTGTCCGCGCCAGGCAATAGACGTCAACGTGCGCCGCGCCAGCTCGCTTAAGCAGACGGGCCAGCGCCTCCGCGGTTGCGCCCGTTGTCAGCACATCGTCGATGATTGCCAGGTGACGTCCGGTAAGGCTCCGATCATCGATAAGGGCGAACGCCTGGCGCAGATTTCGTCGCCGACTGGCCGCATCGAGCTCCTGCTGCGACTGGGTGTCCTGAACCCGCGTTATGAGCTTCGTATCGACGGGGATCGACAGTGCTGTGCTCAGCCAATCAGCGAGCATCTGCGCCTGATTGAAGCCGCGCTGACGCAGCCGTTTGCGGGCCAGGGGCACCGGCAATAGCGCATCGGGGCGTGGCAAACCTTCATCGAACGCATGCTGCAAATGGCGCGACAGCTGCTCCGCCAGCAGCCTGCCGAGCGGCCATTGAGATTGGTGTTTGAAACGGCTGATCAGGGTGTCTACCGGAAAGGCGAAGCGCCACGGCACGGTAACCTGATCGAACGCGGGCGGCCGCTTGAGACATTCGCCGCAGATCAGGCCGGACGCCGGCAACGGCAGGGCGCATACAGAACAGTGCTCGCGCAGCCAGGGCAGTTCTGCTTCGCAGGCGCCGCAGACCGATTGCCGTGTTTCGCAGCGCTCATCACAAAGCGAACAGTAGTGTTCAATATTTAGCCAGTTGTAAACCATGATTCCTTTCCTGGTTGACAGCGCCTCGGCCTTGGCTAACCATTTCGCATCCGTGCCTGGCCGCCGAGCCGCTATTAATTACAAGGATTGCCCATGAGCGCCACCGCCGCTTCCGTTACCCGTCACGACTGGAGCCTCGCCGAAGTCAAGGCGCTCTTCGAACAACCCTTCAATGACCTGATCTTCCAGGCTCAAGGCGTGCACCGCCAGCACTTCGATGCCAACCGCGTCCAGGTTTCGACGTTGCTGTCGATCAAAACGGGCGCCTGCCCGGAAGACTGCAAGTACTGCCCCCAGTCAGGCCACTACAACACCGGCCTCGATAAAGAAAAATTGATGGAAGTGCAGAAGGTGCTGGAGGCTGCGGCCGACGCCAAGGCCATTGGTTCGACGCGCTTCTGCATGGGCGCCGCCTGGAAGCACCCGTCCGCCAAGGACATGCCTTACGTGCTGAAAATGGTCGAAGGCGTGAAAGCCCTGGGACTGGAAACCTGCATGACCCTCGGCAAGCTCGATCAGGAGCAGACCAAAGCGTTGGCAGCCGCGGGACTGGACTACTACAACCACAACCTCGATACCTCGCCGGAGTTCTACGGAAATATCATCACCACCCGCACCTATGCCGACCGTCTGGAGACGCTGAGCTATGTGCGCGAGTCGGGCATGAAGATCTGCTCCGGTGGCATTCTTGGCATGGGTGAGTCGCTGAATGACCGCGCCGGTCTGCTGATTCAACTGGCCAACCTGCCCGAGCATCCGGAGTCGGTGCCGATCAACATGCTGGTCAAGGTCAAGGGCACTCCGCTGGCCGAAGAGCAGGACGTCGATCCTTTCGATTTCATCCGCATGCTCGCTGTCGCGCGGATCATGATGCCGAAATCTCATGTGCGCCTGTCGGCCGGTCGCGAGCAGATGAACGAGCAGATGCAGGCGCTGGCCTTCCTCGCGGGGGCCAACTCGATCTTCTACGGCGAAAAATTGCTGACCACCGGCAACCCGCAGGCCGACAAGGACATGTTGCTGTTCAAGCGCCTGGGGATCCAGCCGGAAGCCCGCGAAGAGCACGACGACGAAGTGCACCAGGCGGCCATCGAGCAGGCCCTGGTCGAGCAGCGAGACAGCAAACTGTTTTACGACGCCACTGCCTAAGCAACCTCAGTAGGAGCGAGGGGGACGCCTAGTCCTTGCTCGCGAAGCTTTCGCGTTCTCCCATTCGCGAGCAAGCTCGCTCCTTAGGGTATTGAACTATGCCTTTCGATCTTGCGTCTCGTCTCGCTGAGCGCCGCGCCGCCCACCTCTATCGCCATCGCCCGTTGCTGGAAACACCGCAGCAGCCGGAGGTGGCAGTTGATGGCGAACAGTTGTTGGCGTTCTGCTCTAACGACTATCTGGGGCTGGCTAGCCACCCCGACGTCGTCCGCGCCATGCAGCAGGGTGCTGCGCGCTGGGGTGTCGGCGGCGGTGCATCGCATCTGGTCATGGGGCACAGCACACCGCATCACCAGCTCGAGGAGGCTCTGGCTGAGTTCACCGGCCGGCCGCGAGCGTTGTTGTTCTCAACCGGTTACATGGCCAACCTCGCAGCCGTTACAGCGCTGGTAGGGCTGGGCGATACGGTGCTGGAAGACCGTATCAATCACGCTTCGCTGCTCGATGCCGGCCTGCTCAGTGGCGCGCGCTTCTCGCGTTATCTGCACAACGACGTCGACAGCCTGGCCAAGCGCCTGGACAAGGCCGCCGGCGGTACGCTGGTGGTTACCGATGGCGTATTCAGCATGGATGGCGATCTGGCCAACCTGCCAGCGCTCTGCGCCACTGCGAAAGCCAAAAATGCCTGGGTCATGGTCGATGACGCACACGGCTTCGGCCCGTTGGGCAAAACCGGCGGCGGCATCGTCGAGCATTTCGGCTTGGGGATAGATGACGTGCCGGTCCTGGTCGGCACGCTCGGCAAAGCCTTCGGCACCGCTGGGGCCTTTGTGGCTGGCAGCGAGGAACTGATCGAGACGTTGATCCAGTTCGCTCGGCCCTACATCTATACGACCAGCCAGCCACCGGCTGTCGCCTGCGCCACCCTCAAAAGCCTGGAGCTACTCCGCAGTGAGAGCTGGCGCCGAGATCACTTGAACAGTCTGATCGCACGTTTCCGTAAGGGTGCGAGCGAGATCGGTTTGACCTTGATGGATAGCCCGACGCCGATCCAGCCGATTCTGGTCGGTAGCAGCGAGCGCGCCCTGAAACTCTCTGCGGCGCTGCGTGAGCGTGGAATTCTGGTCGGTGCCATCCGCCCGCCGACAGTGCCAACCGGCAGCGCGCGGCTGCGAGTGACCTTCAGCGCGTCGCATAGCGAAGCGCAGGTGGAACGACTGCTGGATATCCTGGCCGAATGCTGGAATCGAATGGCCAAGGAGCCTGAAGCGGATGCGTGATCAGCTGATTTTGCTACCCGGTTGGGCGTATGGCCCGGCTGCTTTGCAGCCTTTGTGCGAGGCTTTGACAGAACTCGATCCGGATCTTGACGTCGTCATCGAGCCCTTGCCCGAGCTTGCCGAGCCCGAAGCCTGGTTAGACGAACTCGATCGCCGTTTATCTGATGACAGCTGGCTGGCCGGTTGGTCGTTGGGCGGTATGCTGGCGGCCCAGCTCGCCGCGCGGCGCCTGGATTCCTGCCGTGGACTGGTCACCATTGCCAGTAACCCGTGCTTCCGCGCTCGACCACAGTGGCCCGAAGGCATGGCGCCGGATATTTTCGATGCGTTTCAAGAGGCGTTCCGGCTTGATCCTGAGGAAACGCTCAAGCGTTTCCGTCTGCTCTGTAGCCGTGGAGGCTACGATCCGCGAACGCTGGCTCGCCAGCTGGAGGTTAGCCAGTCCGCTTCGGCTCCGGCGGTGCTCGATGCCGGCTTGCAGTTACTCGCTGAGCTGGACGGGCGTGGCGCGCTGCATGGCTATTTCGGGCCGCAATTGCACCTGTTTGCCGGTGGCGACGCGCTGGTGCCTTCGACTGCCTGTGATGCGCTTCGGCGCTGGATGCCGGGGGTCGAAGCCGAGCTGGTCGCCTCGACCAGCCACGCGCTCCCTTTGGAGCGGCCGGACGACGTGGCCGCAACCATCACGGCTTTCATCAAGAGCAAGGCGGAATGACGGACGCGGTCACGGCACTAGCACCGGATACGAAAAGCGGCCTGCCTGACAAGCGTCAGGTTGCTGCGTCGTTTTCCCGTGCGGCATCCAGTTACGACGCTGTGGCCGAGCTGCAGCGCACCGTCGGCAACGCGCTGATCTCGCGTCTGCCTCTAGGGTTGACGTCGGCGGGCTGGCTGGATCTGGGTTGCGGCACCGGCTATTTCTCGCGAGTCCTGGCGAGCCGCTTTCCGGCTGGTGAAGGCGTCGCGCTGGATATCGCCGAAGGCATGCTACGCCATGCCCGGCCCCAGGGCGGCGCGGGCAGTTTCATCGCTGGCGATGCTGAGTGCTTGCCGCTGCGTGATGCGTCGGTGGATCTGATTTTTTCCAGTCTGGCGCTGCAGTGGTGTGAGGATTTCCCCGCCGTGCTGAGCGAGGCGAAGCGGGTGCTCCGTCCTGGTGGTGTGTTCGCCTTCAGCAGCCTCTGCAGCGGGACTCTGCAGGAGCTGCGCGACAGCTGGCAGGCGGTGGACGGTTTTGCCCATGTGAATCGGTTTCGTCCGTTCAGCGCCTATCAGCAGTACTGCGCCGCCGGTGGTTTGCGGCTGGAGCGGTTAGAGGTCGAGCCCGAGGTGCTGCATTTCGCCGAGCTGCGTCAGCTGACCTGCGAACTCAAGGCGCTCGGCGCGCATAACCTGAACCCCGGCCGTCCGGGCGGGCTTACCGGCCGTGCTCGGATCCGTGCGCTGATCGACGCCTACGAGCAGTTCCGCACGCCGAGCGGGCTCCCAGCGACCTATCAGGTGGTGTATGGCGTGTTGTGCAAGGAGTTGACATGACCGCGGCTTATTTCGTCACCGGTACAGACACCGAAGTCGGCAAGACCACTATCGCTGCCGGACTCCTGCACGCCGCGCGGCTGGCCGGGCTCAGCACGGCAGCAGCGAAGCCGGTCGCATCTGGTTGCGAAATCACCGCCGAAGGCCTGCGCAACAGCGATGCACTGGCGTTGCTCGGCGAGTGCACGTTGCCGCTACGCTACGAGCAGGTCAACCCGTTGGCCTTCGAGCCGGCAATCGCCCCACACCTGGCCGCCCGTGAGGCGGGTGTCGAGCTGACTGTAACGTCGCTGGCCGAGCCGGTTCGGCAAGTGCTGGCACTGCAGGCTCAGTTCTCTCTGGTGGAGGGCGCGGGTGGCTGGCGCGTGCCGCTGGCTGGAGACGAAACGCTTTCCGATCTCGCCATAGAGCTCGGCCTGCCGGTGATTCTGGTAGTCGGCGTGCGCCTTGGCTGTATCAACCATGCGCTGCTCAGCGCCGAGGCCATCGAGCGCGACGGATTGAGGCTGGCCGGCTGGGTCGCCAACATCGTTGATCCTGCCACCTCACGATTGCAGGAAAATCTCGCGACGTTGAATGAGCGGCTTGAGGCCCCATGCCTTGGTCGGGTGCCGCGCTTGCCGACCGCAAGCCCGGCAGCGGTAGCACGCTACCTCGACCTGGCGCCGCTCAAGATTTTGCCGCTCAGGACTTGAAGACGGCGCGCAGGCAACATTCAATCAGGTGCTTGAATGCTGCTTATAGTGACGTGGCGCTGGCGTCAGCGGAACGGCTCTGCTATCAATGATAGCGAAGCGACTTCAGTGGGGTTTGAATCATGCAAATCAACAGTCTTCTATCTGCCGGCCTTGGAGCCTACCAAGCCGGCCAGCAGCGGGTTGACCAAGCCAGCGCTGTCGTGGCTGATCGCACGCTGCCTGCTGCTGAAACCTCTCAGGCAATGGCCGACACGGTCGAGCTGACCGAGCAACTGGTTCAGATGAAAGTAGGTGAGCATCAGGCTAACGCTGGCGTGCGCCTCCTGCAGACTGCCGACGAAGTGCTCGGTACATTGGTCAATACCAAAGCCTGACCTGCGCCGGCCTTTCTGGCCGGCCGCCTCGCCCGATTCCGGGCACTCCTGATCCCTGCCCATGATTGTTCAGATGCCGACGAACGGCGTCATGGTCGCTGCTTGACATCGAACAGGCCTAAACGTATGTTTCAAACGCCTGTTTGACCTGCCGGGGCTATGCCGGATGGTCCATTCAAAATCAAGCGTGGCTGACCCGTCAGTCACCTGAATCAAGAACCCACTGCTGAGGTTTACGATATGCCTGACTACAAGGCCCCCTTGCGCGATATCCGCTTTGTACGTGACGAATTGCTCGGCTACGAAGCGCACTATCAAAACCTTCCGGGCTGTGAAGACGCCACTCCGGACATGGTCAATGCCATCCTCGACGAAGGCGCCAAATTCTGTGAGCAGGTCATCGCGCCTCTGAACCGTGTGGGCGACATCCAGGGTTGCACCTGGAGCGAAAGCGGCGTGAAGACGCCGACCGGCTTTAAAGAGGCTTACCAGCAGTTTGTAGAAGGTGGCTGGCCGAGCCTGGCCCATGACGTCGAGCACGGCGGTCAGGGCCTGCCGGAATCGTTGGGCCTGGCCATCAGCGAAATGATCGGTGAAGCTAACTGGTCCTGGGGCATGTATCCCGGCCTGTCTCACGGCGCTATGAATACTCTGCACGAGCACGGCACTGCTGAGCAGCAGCAGGCTTATCTGACCAAGCTTGTTTCCGGCGAGTGGACCGGCACCATGTGCCTGACCGAGCCGCATTGCGGCACTGACCTGGGCATGCTGCGCACCAAGGCCGAGCCTCAGGCCGACGGCAGCTACAAAGTCTCCGGCACCAAGATCTTCATCTCCGCGGGTGAACACGACATGGCCGATAACATCGTCCATATCGTTCTGGCTCGTCTGCCCGATGCGCCGGCTGGCACCAAGGGCATCTCGCTGTTCATCGTGCCTAAGTTTCTGCCAAGCGCCGAAGGCGGTGTGGGCGAGCGCAACGGTGTGTCCTGTGGCTCCCTGGAGCACAAGATGGGCATCCACGGCAACGCCACCTGCGTGATGAACTTCGATGGCGCTACTGGCTTCCTGATCGGCCCGCCGAACAAGGGCCTGAACTGCATGTTCACCTTCATGAACACGGCGCGTCTGGGTACTGCGCTGCAGGGCCTGGCACACGCCGAAATCGGCTTCCAGGGCGGTATCAAGTATGCGCGTGAGCGTCTGCAGATGCGTTCGCTGACCGGTCCCAAGGCGCCCGAAAAGGCTGCTGACCCGATCATCGTGCATCCTGACGTACGCCGCATGCTGCTGACCATGAAGGCCTTTGCCGAAGGCAACCGGGCGATGATGTATTTCGCAGCCAAGCAGGTCGACATCGTCCAGCGCAGCAAGGACGAAGCCGAGCGCAAAGCCGCCGACGCGATGCTGGCGTTCCTGACTCCGATCGCCAAGGCGTTCATGACCGAAGTCGGTTTCGAGGCGGCCAACCATGGCGTGCAGATCTACGGCGGCCACGGTTTCATCGCTGAATGGGGCATGGAGCAGAACGTTCGCGACAGCCGCATCTCGATGCTGTACGAAGGCACCACCGGCATCCAGGCGCTCGACCTGTTGGGCCGTAAGGTACTGATGACTCAAGGCGAGGCGCTGAAAGGCTTCACCAAGGTGGTGCACAAGTTCTGCCAGGCCAACGAGGGCAACGAGGCGGTCAAGCAGTTCGTCGAGCCTCTGACCAAGCTGAACAAGGAGTGGGGCGATCTGACCATGAAGGTCGGTATGGCTGCGATGAAGAACCGCGAAGAAGTCGGCGCCGCCTCGGTGGATTACCTGATGTACTGCGGCTACGCCTGCCTGGCCTACTTCTGGGCGGACATGGCACGCCTGGCGTCGGAGAAGATCGCTGCCGGCGAAGATGCGGACGGCTTCTACACCGCCAAGGTGCAGACCGCACGCTTTTACTTCCAGCGCATCCTGCCGCGTACGCGTACCCACGTTGAAGCCATGCTGTCCGGTGCTGACAACCTGATGGACATGGATGAGGCGCACTTCGAGCTGGCCTACTAAGGCCTCTGGGAAGAAAAGAAACCGCTGCTACGGCAGCGGTTTTTTTTGCCTGTTTTTCGCCATGCCAGTCATTGTTTTGCACCTCTATAGGTGAACCTGTCACCAAGTGCAGGCAAAATGCCTGCTTTCCTCACGGCCGTTATCGGAGCCGCCGTGCCCCGCCTGAGTCCTGCTCGCTTCAGTCATTTCTATGCTCCCCTGGCGTTATTGATCGGAGGGCTTGTGGCTGCGCGTCAACCTACCCTGAACGAGTTCTTCACTTCGCTGTTCAATGTGCTGCCTACCGTGCTGCTGTTGCTCGGGGGGGCCTTCTGCATCGCCTATGGCCGGGTCCGTGAGACCTTTTTGCTGCTGACGGTTTATATCGTCTATTTCCTACTCGATACCCAGGTCGATCACTATCGGCTCACTGGCTCGCTACTGCCTGAGGCCGCGCTGACCTTCCACCTGTGTAGCCTGCTTTTGCCGGCGCTCTATGGGCTCTATGCCCTTTGGCAAGAGCGTGCACATCTGTTGCAGGACGGTCTGGCACGGCTTGCTGTTGTGTTTGTTATGTCGGTCTTGGCGCTGGCTCTGGCGCGGCGCTTCCCCGTGGGTGTGCTCGACTGGCTGACTGAGATTCGCTGGCCGTCATTGCAGGCCGACTGGCTGCAATTGATCCAGCTGGCCTATCCAGTGTTTCTAATCGCAATACTCGGGGTGCTGGCGCAATACCTGCGGCGGCCTCGACCAGTGCATGCGGCGCAGTTGGTTGCGCTGGTAGGGCTGTTCTTGATGCTGCCGCAGGTATTCAGTCGTCCGGGCGCACTCAACGTCTTGAGCAGCTTGATGATGCTGGTGCTGGTGGTTTCGATTGCACAGGAGGCCTATCAGATGGCTTTTCGTGATGAGCTGACCGGCCTGCCTGGCCGTCGTGCTCTTAACGAGCGGTTACAGCGTCTTGGCCGTCAATACGTTATCGCGATGGCCGACGTGGATCGGTTCAAGGCTTTTAACGATACCCATGGGCACGACGTGGGTGACGAGGTACTGCGACTCGTCGCCAGCCGGCTACGCAAAGTCGGTGGCGGTGGGCGTGCCTATCGTTACGGTGGTGAAGAATTTGCGTTGGTATTTCCCGGGCGTGATCTGACGCATTGCCTGCCGCACCTGGAAGCCGTACGGCAGGCTGTCGAGAGTTATCCGTTGCAATTGCGTGACAAGTCCAGCCGGCCAAAGGATGCGGAGCAGGGGCGGCAGCGCCGCGGTGTTGCTTCGGCAGCCGCGGTCTCGGTGACCATCAGTATCGGCGTCGCCGAACGACTGATAACGCAGCGCAGCCCCGAGGAGGTCATCAAGAAGGCCGACCAGGCGCTCTATAGCGCCAAGGGAGCGGGGCGTAACTGCATCCGCGCGCATGGGGAGAACCGCCGCGGTGCAATGCGTACGTTGAAAGAGGTGTCCACCGACGCTTAGCGCGCGGCTGAAAACCTGCCGGCGTTGGCCGTGCGAACCGGTCGGGCAGCCGGTGGTTATGGTGGCGCATTCAGCGCCTGCAATGTGATGGCGAGCGGGTCGATCTGCCGGTAGCGTGGCGGGCATAACAATGCACAGTGCCGTCCTGGAGATCGATATGCCCGCTTACAAAGCTCCCCTGCGCGATATGCGCTTCCTGATCGACGAAGTGTTCGACTTTCATGGCAGCTATGCGGCCAATGGTGCCGAAGACGCCACGCCAGACACGGTCAGCGCGATTCTCGAGGAGGGCGCCAAGTTCTGCGAACAGGTTCTGGCGCCGCTCAACCGCAGCGGTGACGAGGAAGGGTGCCATTTCGATGACGGCGTGGTCGTCACCCCAAAAGGCTTCAAGGAGGCCTTCGCGCAGTACGCAGAAGGTGGCTGGATGGGCTTGGCCTCGGATCCTGCCTATGGCGGACAAGGCCTGCCGCACTCGCTGGGGCTGGTCGTTGGCGAGATGGTCGGCTCGGCGAATACCTCCTTTGGCATGTATCCCGGACTGACCCACGGTGCCATGGCGGCAATCGGGGCTCACGGCACCGATGAGCAGAAACAGGCCTACCTGACCCGGATGACCGAGGGCCGCTGGACCGGCACCATGTGCCTCACCGAATCCCACTGCGGCACGGATCTGGGCATCATCAAGACTCGCGCGGTACCGCAGGCTGACGGCAGCTATGCGATCAGCGGCACGAAGATCTTCATCTCGGCCGGCGAGCACGACATGAGCGAGAACATCGTGCATCTGGTTCTGGCCAAACTCCCCGATGCCCCGGCTGGCACCAAGGGGATTTCGCTGTTCATCGTGCCCAAGTTCCTGCCTGATGCCGCCGGCGAAGCAGGCGAGCGCAATGCTGTTGCCTGCGGCTCCATCGAGCACAAGATGGGGATCAAGGCCTCGGCGACCTGCGTCATCAACTTCGACGGCGCCACGGGTTTCCTTATCGGTGAGCCAAACAAAGGTCTCAACTGCATGTTCACGATGATGAACCATGCCCGGCTGGGCACTGGCATGCAGGGGCTATGCAGCGGCGAGGCGAGCTTTCAGGGCGCGATCCAGTACGCCAACGAGCGTTTGCAAATGCGCGCGCTGACCGGCGCGAAGTTTCCTGAGAAACCGGCCGACCCGATCATCGTGCACCCTGATGTGCGGCGCATGCTATTGACGATGAAGGCTTTCAACGAGGGTAACCGTGCCCTGGCGTACTTCACCGCACAATTGCTCGATCAGATACACAGCCCCGACGCCGACAAGCGCAAGGACGCCGAGGACCTGCTCGCCTTCCTCACGCCGATCTGCAAGGCCTTCATGACTGACACGGGGCTCGAAGTGACTAACCTCGGCATGCAGGTGTTTGGCGGCCACGGCTATATCCGAGAGTGGGGTATGGAGCAGCTCGTGCGTGATTGCCGTATCGCCCCGATCTACGAGGGCACCAACGGTATCCAGGCGCTCGATCTGCTAGGGCGCAAAGTACTGGGCAGCCAGGGCAAGCTGATGCTCGGTTTCACCAAGCAGGTGCACAAGTTCTGCGAGGCCAACGGGCAGCATCCTCAGCTGCGGCAATACGTGACACAACTGGCTGGCCTCAATCGCGAGCTGGGCGAGGTCACCACGCGAATCGGCATGGCAGCGATGAAGAATCCTGACGAAGTCGGCGCAGCCTCGGTGGACTACCTGATGTACTGCGGTTACCTGATCCTGGGCTATTTCTGGCTGCGCATGGCTGTGGTGGCTCAGAGCAAGCTGGACGAGGCGGGCAGCGACACGGCTTTCTACCAGTCTAAGCTGACCACCGCCGAATTTTACTTTGCTCGCCTGCTTCCGCGCACCGCAGCCCACAAAGCGGCCATCGAGGCCGGAAGTGCAAGCCTGATGAAGCTGGCCGCTGACCAATTCGCTTTCTGACCCACCGGTAATTTACAGCCCGCCTCGTGCGGGCTTTTTTTTGGGCGATCTCAGTCGGGGCTTGTGGATTCCGGGCGAGCAAGCGTGGCTGCCTGTAGCGTCGGAGTGAGAACCGATAAGTCATTTAAAGACGCTTCGGGCGCCGATTGGTCTTCAGTTAGACTCGCGAAACTGCTGCGGCCAATCGGCCGGGTGAGATGTTTTCTGCGAGGTCTTTTTCATGGCTGACTACAAAGCACCCCTGCGCGATATGCGTTTCGTCCTAAATGAAGTCTTCGACGCCCCGAAGCTCTGGCAGACGATGCCAGCGTTGGCGGAAGTCGTCGATGCGGAAACCGCCGAAGCCATCCTCGAGGAGGCCGGCAAGATCACTGCGAATTCCATCGCACCGCTCAACCGCAGCGGTGACGAGGAAGGCTGTCGCTGGGTCGACGGCGCGGTAACCACTCCGGCTGGATACCCAGAGGCCTACCGCCTTTACGCCGAAGGCGGTTGGGTCGGTGTAGGCGGCGACCCAGCCTACGGCGGCATGGGCATGCCGAAAGCGATCTCGGCGCAGGTCGAGGAAATGATGAACTCTGCCAGTTTGGCGTTCGGTCTCTACCCAATGCTGACTTCCGGAGCCTGCCTGTCCATTTACGCTCATGCCAGCGAAGAGCTGAAGCAGAAGTACCTGCCAAACATGTATGCCGGTGTCTGGTCCGGCTCCATGTGCCTGACCGAGCCCCACGCCGGGACCGATCTGGGCATCATCCGAACCAAGGCGGAGCCTCAGGCGGATGGCTCCTACAAGGTCAGCGGCACCAAGATATTCATCACCGGCGGCGAGCACGATCTCACCGACAACATCATCCATCTGGTATTGGCCAAGCTCCCCGATGCACCGGCCGGTTCGCGTGGTATCTCGCTGTTCCTGGTGCCCAAAGTCATGGTCAATGAGGACGGCAGCCTGGGCGAGCGCAACAGCCTGAGCTGCGGCTCGATCGAGCACAAGATGGGCATTCAGGCTTCCGCCACCTGTGTGATGAACTTCGACGGCGCCACCGGCTGGATGGTCGGTGAGCCGAACAAGGGCTTAGCCGCGATGTTCACCATGATGAACTACGAGCGTTTGGGCGTTGGCATTCAGGGACTTTCGACAGGAGAGCGCTCTTACCAGAGCGCTATCGAATACGCCCGCGAGCGTATCCAGAGCCGTGCACCGACGGGGCCGGTATCGCAAGGCAAGGCCGCCGATCCGATCATCGTGCACCCGGACGTGCGCCGCATGCTGCTGACCATGAAAGCGCTGAACGAAGGCGGGCGCGCCTTCTCTAGCTATGTCGCCCTGCAGCTGGACATCGCCAAGTTCGGTGATGATGCCGAAGCACGTCAGCGCGCCGAGGCGCAGGTGGCTCTGCTGACGCCCGTGGCTAAAGCCTTCCTCACCGACATGGGTTTGGAAACCACCGTCCATGGTCAGCAGATCTTCGGTGGCCACGGTTTTATCCGGGAATGGGGGCAGGAGCAACTGGTCCGCGACTGTCGGATCACCCAGATCTACGAAGGTACCAACGGCATCCAGGCGCTGGACCTGCTCGGGCGCAAGGTGGTGGGCAGTGGCGGCGAGCTGTACAACGCGTTTGCGGAGGAAATCCGAAGCTACTGTGCGGCTGCGGGCAGTGAGCTCGGCGAGTTCACTGTTCCACTGAAGGCAGCATTGGAGAACCTTGACGGACTCACAGCCTTCGTCATCGATAGCGCAAAGCGCAACCCCAACGAGATCGGCGCAGCCTCGGTCGAATACCTGCATGTATTCGGTTACACGGCCTACGCCTATATGTGGGCGAGAATGGCAGAAGCCGCGCTGGGCAAGGAAAATCAAGACGATTTCTACGCCAGCAAGCTCGGCACAGCGCGGTTTTATTTCGCACGTCTGTTGCCTCGCATTCACTCGTTGAGCGCCTCGGTCCGAGCCGGCAGCGATTCGTTGTATCTGCTCGATGCTGCACAGTTCTAAGAGAGATCCATCCGTGAAGGCATAATGAAATTAATTAGCCATCTTTAGGGAACAATGCGCCACCAGTTCAGTCATAGATCTGCATCGCTTGTAGTCAATTGCTTACACGCGGGACCAAGGCAGGGTTCGTGCGTAAGTGAATGCTTACAAGCCGTGGTGCGAACTGCTACTACAGGTTTTCCAGGCCGATCGGTAGTCTTTGCCGCCATGGACGCCGCGTAGGGAAGCGCTTTAGACACAAAACGGACGCGTAGCGGAACGACGCTAGGAAGGCGTAAGTCACGGATGTCAGTTTCAGTCTGCAAAGGCCCCGCTTCGGCGGGGTTTTCTTTTTTAAAGGGCAGAGAAGCCAGGCGTCACGGGTCGGTACATGGATATCTGTGTGCCGAGGCGGCTTGTCGGCTCGATCCAGATGAAGTTTCGCGGGAGCGCGGAGAAGCTGAGGAAGCGGTACGGCGCAACGCCACCGCATAAACCATTAGCAGGCTGCGCTTGCCTCTCCTAGCGTCTGATTAGCCCCAGCATCGATGCAGTGCAGTTTTCAGGCTGGCATGCAGACGCCTGTGCCTCCAAGGCCACAGTATCCGCCAGGGTTCTTCGCCAAATATTGCTGGTGGTAGGCCTCTGCGTAATAGAAAGCCGGTAGGTCGGCGATTTCCGTGGTGATGCCTCCAAGCCCGTGCTTGTTCAGCTCTGTCTGGAAGCGCGCTTCGCTATCGCGCGCCATTTCGAGTTGCGTGGCGCTAAAGCAGTAGATTGCCGAGCGATACTGGGTGCCGATGTCGTTGCCTTGGCGCATGCCTTGGGTCGGGTTGTGCGCCTCCCAGAACAGCCTGAGCAGGTCGTCGTAAGAAATCAGTTGTGGGTCAAACACCACCAGCACGGCTTCGGTGTGCCCTGTAAGACCGGAACAGACCTCTTCGTAGGTGGGGTTTGGCGTATGCCCTCCGGCATAGACCACCGCAGTAGTCCATACCCCGGGCTGCTCCCAAAAGCGGCGTTCGGCCCCCCAGAAACAACCCATTGCAAACATCGCCTGCTGCAGGTGCGCAGGGAATGGGGGCTGCAGCGGGTTACCGCTGACAAAGTGAGCTGCGGGTACCGGGACTGGCGTGGCGCGTCCGGGCAGAGCTTGTCCTGCATCGGGTAGCGCTTGTTTATGAACGAGAATTTGCGAGCGCAGGGTCATTGTGGTCCTCGAGCCTGGGGGCGTGTTTTCAGCTAGCCTAGGCTACCAAGCTGACAAATCCAACGCGCATGTGCCCGGACGGTAGGCGCAGACCGTTAGAGCCAGTGCGGATATCGGCGTAGCGAGGTCAGTAGCTGGTAGCCGGGGATCGGCTTGTCGAACAGGTAACCCTGCCCAATATCGCAGCGCTGATGGCGCAGGAAGGTCAGCTGTTCAACTGTCTCGATACCTTCCGCAACCACCTTGAGATTGAGGTTGCGGGCCATGGCGATAACGGCTGAGGTGATCTCGATATCGTCCTGGTTGTCCGGGATGTCCTTGATAAAGCTGCGGTCAATCTTGATCACATCGATGGGGAATTTCTTCAGATAGCTCAACGACGAATAACCGGTACCGAAGTCATCCATTGCCAGGGTGACCCCAAGTGCCTTAAGCCCTATCAGTTGCTGGCGGGTCTCTTCGGTCGCTTCGAGCAGCAGACTCTCAGTCAGCTCCAGCTCAAGACGGTCGGGTGGTAGCCCTTCTTCGGAGAGAATGGCGGCGATCGAGCCGACCAGGTCGGGATCCGAAAATTGTTTGGGCGACAGGTTGATCGCGACCTGCGGGTTGCCGATGCCCAGCGCTGCGAGCTGCAGCCCCATTCGACAGGCCTCACGTGCTACCCACTTGCCTATCGGAATAATCAGCCCGGTTTCTTCGGCAACGCCAATGAATTGATCAGGGCGGATCATGCCTTTTTCCGGGTGGTTCCAGCGCAGCAGCGCTTCCAGTCCCTGCAACCGACCGCTGCGCAGGCAGAGCTTGGGTTGATAGAAGACTTCTAGCTCATTCTGCACCAGCGCACGGCGCAGATTGTTTTCGACGAATAGCTTGTAGTTGGCCTCGGCGTGCAAGGCTTCGGTAAACACCTGGACCTGATTCTTGCCGTTGGCCTTGGCTTTATGCAGGGCTTGGCCAGCGTGTTTCATCAGCGTCTCGGGATCGCGACCATGCAGCGGCGAACAGGCCAGGCCCAGGGAGGCGCTGACGCTGATTAGCTGTTTGTCGACGAACAGGGGTTTGTCTAGGATGCGCAGCACTTGATGCGCCAAGAGCCGGCCTTCTTCCAAGTCCATGTTGTCGAGTAGGAGGGCGAACTCGTTGCTGGCGAAGCGTGCAAGCACACTGTCCCGGTTGAGGCTGTTGCGTAGACGGCGAGCCAGGCTGGCTAGCAATTTATCCCCGGTCTGGTGTCCGAGGCTGTCATTGATGCGCTTGAAATTGTCGATATCCACCAGCAACAGACACAGCTGCGGTTCTTTGCTGGTGGCGAAGCGCTCTTCGATGCTGCGGATGAAAAACGGGCGATTTCCGAGGCTGGTCAGATTATCGGTATAGGCCAGGCGCTCGATGTGCTGCTGCGCCAACTTGCTCTGCGTGATGTCTTCGTAAATGCCGATGTAATGCGTGAGTTCACCGCTCTCACCGAACACCTTGGAAATCGACAGCTGCCCCCAATAGGGCTCAAGATTCTTTCGGCGGCTTCGAAATTCACCCTGCCAGCTGTTGCTCTGTGACAAGGCTGACGAGGTGTCGAACAGCAATTCGCTGAGGTTTTCCAAGGCGGTAAGCTCGGCTAGGCGGCGGCCCCGAACCTCATCGGCTGAAAACTGGGTGATGGCGGTGAAGCTCGGATTCACGTACTCGACGATGCCGTCACGATCAACCAGGATGAACGCGCTGGCGCTCTGTTCGACGGCGCGCTGGAAGAGATGCAGTGTGTAGGTTGCACTGACGCGCTGCTGATTGGCCAGCACCTGCGCATACTGATCGGCCAGTTCACCAGCGAACGCCACCTCGTCAGCATGCCAGGTTCTGACGCAACCGGCGTGTTCTAGACAGAGCACGCCAAACACCTCACCACCGACCCGTATCGTTGCGTCAAGGATCGACGTGATGCCCCGCGGGTTGAAAAAAGCGTGCGCAAGTTCCACGGTCCGTGCGTCTTCGGCGATGTTCTGCACATCGATCACTCGCCCTCTGTGCAGCGCCTCCATATAACGCGGGCAGCCCGACATATCCAACGATGAGGGGTATTCGAGGCTGCCACTATCGCGACAGTAGGCGGCGATGGCTTCTAGATGATTACCCTTCAAATGCCATATCGACGCGCGGGCTATCCCGTAGGCTTCGCTGGCGGCTTGGGTGATCAGCTGGGCGGCCTCGAGCTGCGGGTCGGCTGCGCTGTACCAGTCCCGGGCCAAACGCACAATCAGACTCTGCTGCGCACGGGAGCGGATCAGGTGTTCGAGGTGCTCATCCTGGGCCTGCTGATAAAACTCCAGAGTCGACCGCAGCTTGGCATTTTCGGCTTCCAGAGCAGGGGAGGCTTCCGCTGCATGGGGTTCGACAATCAGGTAGCCGCGGACCAGATCTCGCCCATACTGTTGGCAGAGTTCACCGATTTCCAGCATGTCCAGCGGCCCACCGCAGGTGTGCAGGCAATACCGGATGGAATAGTGGCCCAGCGTTGCGAGCTGGGCTTGCACAACGTCATGAAGCTTAAGGCGAACCTGCGGTTCCATGAGGCTGGCGTAAGGCGAATCGATCAGGGAACAGAGATCCTGCGCGGGCTGGCCCAGATAACGTTCGCAAGCAGGGTCGAGAAACAGCAGCGCCCAGCTGGACTCATTCAAACGCTCGAAGCGCAGCATGCCCAGCCTCGAAGGCACTGGCAACTGCGTCACAACCTCGGTCGCCAAACGGCTGGCGGCATCGGTATGTATTTTCATCGAGCGGTTTGCTTCCAGTATGCTGCGGGAGTCGCTTCGTTAGCCGCAGCTTAGACGCTTTTTACGGCGCGGCGATGGCTAAATAATATTAATTACCGCAAGGGTGCATCATGCAGCAGGGACTGACAAGTCGGCTATCAAAGTTACTGTTGATCTCGATCTTCCTGATCGCCAGCGGACAGCTCAAAGCTGCCGAATCAAATACCTTGGGCTCGGATGAACCGTCGCGATATCTGGCCGAGCTCAAGACGCTTTACCTGACCACGGACGAACGAAAAGCGCTGCTTGCTCATAGCAATGCACTGCTCAAAACCTATGGATTGCGGGCGGCCTATCAGGTGGGGCAGGCCAACCCAGAGGACCTCGAATACCAGATCAGCGTTGGTGCTCCGGGTGAGTTGCGCATTCGTGAGGAGCGCCGGGATGCGTCCGGCAATGTCGCCGTGCGTAATAGAGGTTTCTCGGTGTTCGGCATGGACCCCTACATCCAGTACCAATGCCCGCCGCAGGGTGTCGTGTGCACCTTCGCCGGCAAGACGGGTGGCGATCCTTGGTTAACCATCCTGCGCGATCCCAAGGGTGCCGAGGAGCTGGCGAAGGCTCTGTCATTTCTGTTCCGCAATTTGCAGAAAGGCTGATGGCGCCTCACGGTGTTAGGTGACACAAAAAAACCCGCCAGATGGCGGGTTTTTTGTTGCTCATCCGATCACAACAGCATGGTGCGGATGTCAGCCAGCAGCTCGGACAGACGCTTGGTGAAGCGTGCGGCCGCGGCGCCGTTGATGACGCGGTGATCATAGGACAGCGATAGCGGCAACATCAGGCGAGGCTGGAAGGCCTTGCCATCCCAAACCGGCTGCATTGCCGCCTTGGATACACCGAGGATTGCCACTTCCGGCGCGTTGACGATCGGCGTAAAGCCGGTGCCGCCAATGTGGCCGAGGCTGGAGATGGTGAAGCAGGCCCCTTGCATGGCATCGGGCGATAGCTTCTTGGTGCGGGCTTTCTCGGCCAACTCTGCCGCTTCGGCTGCCAACTGCAACAAGCTCTTCTGGTCAACGTTGCGTATCACAGGGACCATCAAGCCGTCCGGAGTGTCGACCGCGAAGCCGACATGCACGTACTTCTTGCGGATCACTGACTTGCCGCTTGGTGACAGTGAAGCGTTGAACTCCGGCAACTCCTTGAGCAGATGCGCGCACGCCTTGAGCAGCAACGGCAGCACGGTCAGCTTGACGCCGGCTTTTTCCGCGATCGCCTTCTGCGCGACACGGAAAGCTTCCAATTCGGTGATGTCAGCCGACTCGAACTGGGTCACGTGCGGCACGTTGAGCCAGCTGCGATGCAAGTTGGCGGCACCGACCTGCATCAGGCGGCTCATGGGCACTTCTTCGATTTCACCGAAGCGGCTGAAATCGATGGTCGGGATCGGCGGAATACCCGCGCCACCCGCAGCGCCTTCGGCTGGAGCCTGCTTGACCTTGGTCATCATGCTCTTGACGTAGGCCTGGACGTCTTCCTTGAGAATCCGCCCCTTGGGCCCCGTGCCCGTGACGTCAGCCAGTTCCACCCCGAATTCCCGGGCGGTCATGCGTACTGCCGGACCGGCGTGCACTTTGGTACCGGCCTTGCTCGGTCCGCTCACGGCCGGGGCTGGCGTCGAGGCTGCCTTGGCCTCCGGTACGCCTTGCTTATTCGGTGCAACGGCCTGCTGCTGGGGCGCTGCTTCCTGCTGCGGCTTTGGCTCGGCCTTCTTCGCCGGAGCTGCGCCAGCCACCTTCAAGGTCAGGATCAGGTCGCCGGTCTTGGCATCGTCACCGACCTTGATCGACAGCGATTCCACCACACCAGCCTTGGGCGCTGGGATCTCCATGCTGGCTTTGTCCGACTCCAGCGTGATCAGTGATTGATCCGCCTCGACGCTGTCGCCGGCCTTGATCATGACTTCGATGACCTTGGCGCTGCCGCTGGACCCGATGTCCGGAATACGAACCTCCTCCACGGACTCGCCTGCAGCTTCGGCAGGTGCTTCTGCGGCCTGCTCGGTCAGTTTCTCCTTGGCCGTGCTTTGCGCCTGGCTGTCCGGCGCACTGGCAGCTGCCGACTTGCTCGAAGCGGCGCCCTTGAGGATCAGGATTAGATCACCGGTACCAACTTCGTCGCCGACCTTCACCGAAATGCTCTCGACCACGCCGGCAGCCGGGGAGGGTATCTCCATGCTGGCCTTGTCGGACTCAAGGGTGATCAGCGCTTGCTCGGCGGCGATGGTGTCGCCGACCTTGACCGAGATTTCAATGACGCTGGCCTTGCCGTCCGATCCGATGTCCGGGACCTTGATCTCCTGCGATTCGCCTTCCTCGGCTGATGCCGACGGAGCTTCATCGCCCGGAGGGGTAGGCGCCTCGGTTTCATCTGCCGGGCCGCCGGTAGCGGCACCGGCCGGCTCGGCGGCGTCTTCTGCCGGTGTCTCGCTGTCCGGCTCTTCCTCGCTCTCAAGCTCCAGCAGCTCGTCGCCTTCCTTCAACGTATCGCCCAGCTTGACCTTCAAGGCTTTCACCACCCCCGCCTTAGGCGCCGGGATTTCCATGCTGGCCTTGTCGGATTCGAGCGTCAGGATGCTCTGGTCGGCTTCGATACGGTCGCCGACCTTGACGAACAACTCGATTACTTCACCCTCACCGCTGCCGATGTCGGGTACGCGTATGGTTTCACTCACAATAGGTTCTCCTGTGCGCACGCAGCATCAGCAATCCAGAGG
>Ga0208045_1000123_pt1 | contig 37159 bp, 70 predicted proteins | sample PL_2010_200m_FD_184160 | JGI IMG/M metagenome (GOLD analysis project Ga0208045, IMG submission 184160) | Freshwater microbial communities from Powell Lake, British Columbia, Canada to study Microbial Dark Matter (Phase II) - PL_2010_200m... | ecosystem: Environmental > Aquatic > Freshwater >...
GCGGCCGAGAGGCCGGAAAGGCACTGCCGAGATGCAGAACCACAAGACTGAAACGAAGACCGAAGCCGCAAAGCCCTACGCCGTATCGCAACTGGCCGCAGCACTGATCGAAGCCCGCGCCCAAATTATCTACCTGCACGAAAGACTAAGCCGACTGGACAAGCCGCACCACTTCACGCAGCCCACCACGGGCACTTGTTTACAGACGATTGACGCAGCACTCGCCAAGGCGGGTCTATGACCACGCCCGACGCCCACGCCCGCCGGATCGCCAGACGGACAGCCGAGCGAGAACAGGCGCAGGCAATCAGCCACGCCGACCGGCAGCCGAGACAGGCCGACGCCCGCGCAATCATCGAAGCCGAACGGAACCGAAGAGAACAGGCGGAAGGATGAGCACCAGAAGACCGGAAGAGGTTCAGGAATGGCGCGCACACATGCGCGAGATTGCCGGGAAGGTTGCGAAGCTGAGTGACGCGGAACGGGCGGAACTGGCAGCCCGCGCACCCGTCACAACTTGCGAAGGCCACACCTTGAGTACCTACAATCAGGTATTCTTGGCTTACCAGTCAGCTATGAGTCTAACACTGGTCGCAGGGTTCAGGCAGTGGTTGAAAGCGGGCCGGGCAGTCAAGCAAGGCCAGCACGCGGCAGGCTATATCTATGTGCCAATGGTCGCAAAGGCCAAGAGCGGAAACCCGGAGACGACCGCAGACCCGGACGACCTACGCTTCCGCCTTGTGCCGGTGTTCGACGTGACGCAGACGCAGGAGATAGCGGCACGGGAACAGGCGGCAGCATGAGCGGCCGCTTGAGAATCCTTGACGACCCGACTCTGACTTGGTGGACAGTATGATGACCACCATCGAGAAGCGTATTCTAGCAGAACGCTACACCTGGCCGCACGGAGTCACAGTCAAGCCGTCGCAGCGACCGATTACGGCAGACGAGCGCAAGACGGCCGAAGATCACCTATTCAGCCTTGGATTGATTGGCGACGATTGCGCCCTAACCGACGACGGACGCCGGGCAGCTATCAGTTTACTTACCGTCCACGACTGGCGGGCAGCGTGAGCAAGACTGAAACGGTGCTCTATGCACTTCCGGCGGGAGTGACAGAACGCTATCGGGAAGTGCTGCTACTCACCAACGCCAACGCCGACATGGTAGACCGCTGCAAGGTTCTAGCCGCCCGCGACGGCTATCATTCCTTCAGGACCGCGACGATTGACTTGACCCGGCCGCCCGACTTCGCCGCGCCGGTGAACCTAAGCGGGGCCGCGACAATCACCGACCGTCAACTTGACGCCATAACCGAAGCCCAAGACGCGGCAGACTGTGCCGGACTATGACCGACGACCTATTCCCTACAAACACCCAGCCGACCGCGCCCGGCGACAGCCAAGCCGGGCCGGTTGAGGTTCAAGGCGATTGGACGCCAGAACGCCTAGACGCAACCGGCAAGCCGCGCCCTAGATTCTGGATGCCGGAACTAGCGCCGGTCCAGGCCCGCAACATGGGCCGGAAGTTGGACGAGTACCGAGAGAAGAAGCAAAACGACCGATGACGACATGGGGCAGGCCTAGCCCAATGCCGCCTAACTGGAGGATAGCTTGAAAGGCACAACAGAAGCACAGAAGCGGCCGACACTGCCGCTATTCGTCGCTCTGTCACGGGCTGCACAGTGGAAGCGTCAGACGAATGAACACTTCGCTGACCAGTCAGAGGAGAGGTTGAAGCGGCTTGAAGAGTATTTGCCTCACGGCAGCTCAATCTGCAAGGTCAATCGGGCGTCGTCAACCGACGCCAAACTTGTGATTGAGACGAGTTATCATCACATGAACGATGGCGGCCGGTATGACGGCTGGACTGACCACACAATCGTAATCAAGCCCAGCCTGACATCTGGCTTTGACATGACAATCGGTGGACGTGACCGGAATGACATCAAGGACTATCTCGGAGAACTGTTCGACGAAGTTCTCCGGCGGATAGTGGACGAATACCCAGAAGTCTAGCTTGGCGTGGCCCGGCGCTTTACCGCACCGGGTCGCATGATTCCGAAGCGGTGAATATCTGAACCACAGGAGGGTTCGTGATGGATTACGAGTCTGACCGGCTGACAGACGATATGCTGGGCGTCACGCACTGCGAGTCTGACCAGCGTATCCGAGTGCCGGAGTCCGATGGAGGTCTACATGAGTAAACCCAAGGTTGACTATGAGCCTGTCTGCCCTGACTGCGGGGCTGCAACCAAGATAGGGCCGGGATTCATTCGCAAGTGCGTGTCCTGTCCGTGGGATGCAGAACGTGCGGATAGAATCAAGGCTGACGAAATCAGGCGCAAGGAATGGGAAGCTCTGCCGCTGGAGGAACGCGAGCGGCGCATGGCATCCGGCATGAAGCTGCTGCCGTTCATGGTGGCCGCTGCCGTGATGCTCGACGGTAAAGTCCGATGAAGGTCTGAACTGGAGGATAGAGTGAGTGTAAGAGAACTGAGCGAAGCGATGGAATGCACGTCCGACGACGACAGCATCATTCTGGACGGGCGCGGCAACATTCAGTATGGGCTGGAGTTGCTGGCCGACCGGCTGGAGCAGTAACTTTCCGTGTGCCGGTGCTACCGGGCCGTGGAGATGGCATCAGAGTTGGGTTCAACTCTCAGCAGGCGCATAGTCTGTAATCCGCAAAGTCCTAACTGGAGGTCAACTATGAAGCTGGCCGAGATACTGACCGGCAAAGTAAGAGCCGGTGAAGTGAAACCGGCGGAGTTGCCGCAGGCGATAACTGCCGGTGTCAGGCGGTTCTACGCTCAGATGGACGACAAGCGGCACTACGCCAAGTCGTTCTCGTGGGCGGAGAATGCCGCCAAGACGGTGAAGTCCTGACGAGAGGTGAATATGGATGAACAACTAGATCGGGCAACCGCGACCGTGTATGCCCAGAAGCAACACGGTTGGCGTGGCCGTGCGTGGGCGGAATGGCACGTGGCGGACGGCAAGATGCACATGGTTCGGTGCTTCGTTGGCCGTGTGTGCGGTGACTTGCGAGGAGAAGACGACAGCATTACGGGTCACTACTGGGAGCCGCTGCGAGAAGGTAAGACATGGAAAGAGGTAATAGCATGAACGAAACTGAAGCGACCTACAGACAGGCGCAGATGGAGTATACGAGTGCCGTGAAAGCACTTATCTCCGCCTGTGCATCTCAAGCTATCCCGGTGTCAATCATGCTGGCTCAGACACGTCAGATCGAAGCCGCCTCCGACGCTCTGGCCGATGCGGTGGTGGCGCTGGTGCGGGCAGGGAAGTAGCGATGGACAGGAGGGCAGAACTAATTGACCGCAAGCGCAAGCTCTACGCTGGTTTTCTGGATATGCCCACGAACGAGTTGTCGGAGTCTGACCTGAAAGTAATGATGGCTCTGATGAAGGACGCCGACATCCAAGCGTTGCTTGACAAGGCGCTGGGAGAAGCGCAAGCTCTACGCTGGTTTTCTGGATATGCCCACGAACGAGTTGTCGGAGTCTGACCTGAAAGTAATGATGGCTCTGATGAAGGACGCCGACATCCAAGCGTTGCTTGACAAGGCGCTGGGAGAAAGGAAGTAAGCATGGCGAAGAAGAACAAAGAGCAGGTCTATGATTCCCGAATCAACCCGCTCATGGCCGAAATCATCAAGGTCTGTAAGAAGAACGGGATTGCGATGATAGCGCATTTCGCTCTCCCGACTGACGGCGACCCAGACCTGCGATGCACGACCAAGCTGCCGGACGGAGAGGGTAAGACTCCTGACGACATCAAGCAGATGGTCAGCGTTGGATACGCCAGCGACCGGACGGTCATTGAGAAGCGCAAGCTCGTCATCAACCTGATGGCGATTGCGAAGAAGCGGGCCACGTCCGAGTAACTACCTGCGCAGCCTCCGCCGACCGGCGGGCAGGCGGGCGGTTACGATGAGCCGAATGGTGGCGGCGGGTTCAACCCTGGCGATGCGGTTGGTCAGGCCGAGAAAGAGGACAAGCCGCTGAAGGGTGAGCAGAAGGATGCCGAGGAGCAGGCTCAGCAGAAGGCTGACGACCTAAGTTCTGAGATGCCGCCGAAGCCTGAGCCTGAGCCGGAAGAGTCCGACGAAGGTGACGGCGAAGACGGCGGTGACGGTGAGCAGGAAGAGCAGAAGCCGCAGAGTGGCGGCAATGGAGGTCAGCCAGAGGGCCAAGGTGACGGCGAACCTGCCGACCAGCCACAGGATAGCGGAAGTGGTGCTGGAGGCGGTAATAATCAGGCTCCAGCCACGCCAGAGGCCGCTCAAGAGGAGTTGGCTGACCTTGCTGGTAAACTATCCGGACTGATGGAAGATGCGACTAGCGAGTCAATCAAGGAACTGAACGAGCAGACGAAGTGCGGTGACGGGATAGGCAGCATGGACATGAAGGGTGCGCGGAAGAAGCATGTCGAAGAGCCGGGCCATGACATGGATGGGCATAGTAATCTGGATAGGGGCGATAGGCTCGCCGGGTGCGGCGGAACAACTGAAGGCACTGTGCCTGTTTGTGAACACGCATGACGTAGCAGGGCCGAAATGCGGAAACGACAGAGAGGACAACGTCCACGACACGCTCTACGATGGGGCGATAGAGTTCTTGCGAGACCTCGGCTCTAAAATGGGTTTGGGCTGTCAATCGTCCCGGACGAAACCAAGAAGCAGTAACCGAAAGGAAATCACGTGCCAACAAATACCCGCATAGTGCTGGAACGAACGAGCTACGATACGGCTGCCGGTGAAACCTACAAGGTGAGGGAAGTCATCGGCAGTCTCGACCCGAAGGTCGGCTGGCGGCTGAACGCAGATGATGTTCAGCGGCTCATCAACGACAGGCGCAACACGGTCGTAATCCGGGCGGCGAGAGGAATTGAAATGAAAACACAAGTAAAGAAGGAGGACTGATGGACTACCCGAAAGGCCGGGAGTGCGGAGAAAGCGACTGCATGTGGCTCGCGCCAAAGCAGGGTGCGCCGAGAGCGTGCTTGATGATAACTGATTACGAGTGCACCGGGAAAGAGAAGGAGTGGTCGGACTGCCCACGGGCCAGAAGGGCCAGAAGCGCGAGGCTCGCAAAGGCCGTCGCTGTCTGCGAGAAGCTGGTAGCGTGGGACAAGAGCGGCGGGAGTGCAGGGGAGGAAGATGCCTATGCAATTGCCGAGACGTGCAGCTTGGCGAGGGAGGTGGTGAATGGCTAAGGTCCAGCCATGACCCGCCCCATTGTTTCCGACCAAGAGGACACGCCACTCATCTCCGCAGATGACCGCCCGTTCTATCGCTGCCCACACTCGGAGACGTGCCCGCGCTACAACGGCTGCACGTCGGTCTATCACGGAGAGAACCCGCCGGAGTCTGTGAAGCAGTGTTGCGGGGTGCGGCAGGAGGAACTGACATGGGAAAGAATGAGGAACTGACATGGGAAAGAATGAAGTAGAAGAACTACTGAAGCAGAAGTCTCCGCACTGGCTGGACGCGGGGCCGGAGGAGATGCCGCTGGCCTGCCCGGATTGTCACGAGGCGTTCGGTCACATCGGTTTGCTGGACGGCTTCGACTTGAGCAAGGAGGAAATCGAGAGGGCAGTTGAGGCCGACAGAATGGACGAGACACGAGAGCACATCCCGCCAATCGTCGTGACCTGCCCGCACTGCAAGGTCGAGCATGACGTGAACATGATGGGCATCTGGATGTTCCTGCTGCTGTGCTTATGGGAAACCATGCTCGACATGAGGGCAATCAAGGTGGACGGCGGGTTCGCAGCTTTCGTGAAGGGAGAATCAGAGGAGACAACAGAGGAACATGAGAAAGCCAGAAACACTCGGCTGGATTGACCTGCCGGAAGGCCAGTCGGGCAAGTTCAGAATCGAGCACCGCATTACGAAGAAGGGTGAGCAGATGTGCGTCCGCAATCCACGCGAGGCCATCTTCGGCGGAGGGAAACCATCGCACACCATTGCACCGCACGACATCCGGCTGCACTATCTGGTCGAGGACGGAGAGGCTACATGGGCATCAGACCATCCGCAAGAGATAGATTCGCAGCGAATGTGCATCAAGGGTTTCCACGGCAGCGTGCTGGTCGGCGGGCTGGGCGTCGGTCTGATACTCGCCTTGCTCCGGCGTGATACTCCCGGCGTGGACAGCGTAACCGTCGTCGAGAAGTCGCCCGAAGTCATAGAGTTGGTATGGGACAGGGTGATGGACAGGCGATGCACAGTCATACAAGACGACCTGTTCACTTTTCTGAAGATGTGCAAAGCTGGCAAGCGCACGTTCGACTGTGCCTACTACGACAGCTATTGTCCGACGGGTGAGGACGTACTGTTCACGCACGTCAGACCGCTGCGTGAACTCAGCAAGGGTGTGGTCACTGGTAAGGTGACATGCTGGCAGGAGGACGTGATGACGGGCCAGCTTAGGATGGAGTTGGTAACAATGCTCTCAATCCCAGACATGAACCCCGCCGCGAAGATGGGCGACGAAGAGTTCGAGCAGCACTTCAGCCGGTGGAACCGCACACGCCTGCCATTCTGGCGGTGGTATCGCAAGACCAAGCCGAGTAAGGGACGGGCGTTGGCGATGGCCGAGTTGTATGCGCGTGACTACGCCTACTCCACCCCGGCGTGGCGCAAGGTGTTCGGCAAGTTCGAGAAAGGAGAAACGAAGTGAACGAAGTGAACCTAGACAACTTGGTCGAGCATGGCCTGACGTTCAATGCGGCGGAGGCTATCCGCAACATCGAGGTCAACGGTCAGCGACCATTCGATGAGGTCATACCGAAGTCCTATGTCCAGTTCCGCGACCTGTGCTGGCTCTGTGTTGTGCTGCGGGTCATGCCCGACAGCACGCCAACATTCCCGCATGGAAAGTGGGCGACGATTCAGCACTTGGAGGGCAAGCGCGACGGGGAGATTGCGAGAATCGGAAGGGAGTTGGCATGAAGTGGTCGCAAGATGACAATCGGCACTGCATGTTCGAGATTGTCGTGGCGCTCCACAACTATGCACCGGCTCCCTGCTGGGGCAGCAAAGAGAAGGTCGCGGTGTGGCTGAAGGAGTGCGCAGACGAGAGGAGCAAGAAGTGAACGACAAGGGCAGACTGGACGGCCATAAGGTTGTGCCGGTCAAGGACGTGATTGAGCGGGAGGTGTGGTTTGAGAAAGCCGACCGCAGGGTGGCGCTCGATAAGATAGGCGAGGTCAAGGTGTCCACCGTATTCCTCGGCCTTGACCACGGCTTCGGCGGCAAGTCGCTGTGGTTCGAGACGATGGTGTTCGGCGGCAAGCTCGACCAAGAGCAGGCCAGATACGAGACTTGGGACGAGGCCGTGACTGGACACAAGGCGATGGTCAAACGAGTGAGTGAAGGAGGCAAAGTGAACGACAAACTCATCAAGTTACTGGCGAAGCTGATGGAAGGGCTGCAATGTCCGGGGTCTATCGGCGGTGTGCTTGGAACAGCCCGCGAACCGTGGGTCAGCCTGATTGACCGCTGGCACATACACGGCTGGATGACAGCCGACGAAATTGAAAAGCTCATCCGCGAAAATGAACCCAGTCTGAAGGTGAACGAATGAATCACAAAACACCGTGGCTCGACGATGCGTGGGAGATTGTTGCGTTCAAGGGGCCGACCACCGAGGACTACGAAAACCTGCGAGCCGACACCCATGCCGTGCTGTTCTGTCTGGATTACGTGCCGGACACCCGGCGCGTGGCGAAGCTGGAAGGGTTGATTGTAGAAGCCGCTGAACCGCTGGTTGTGGCTGGCAGATTCTACGCAAGCAGTGCGATACGTTATGGGGCGGTGAAGAAACTCCGCGCCGAAGCTACTAGAATAAGGCGGGGCAAGTGACCGGCAGAGATTGGCGGCGACTCTGGGTTGAGGCCCGGCGCGAGTGGAACCGCAAGCGGCGCATGAGGCCGACGGTGCTGTGGAGTGTGTATGCCAAGAAACGCTAAGAGCAAGCAGGGCGGCTGGCACGATTCGGTGCAAGACTTTCGCAGCAAGACGGCACGCAGGAAGAGCAACTGTCCGGTCGGTTTGCCAGAGAACCCAGCCAAGAAGGGCGACCGTGTGCGGGCTGCGGTAGAGCGACTGCGACGACGGAGCGTAATTCTTACCGTTGCCCACGCCAACATCCCGACCAACGAGCAGGCGGCAGAGCAATCAGACCGTGAGGCAACGGAGGAATACGATGAAGTTGTCAGAGACAACCAAGAGTGAACAGCAAGTTCTGGCGCATCGTCGGCGCGGTTGTGCTTGCCGCCATACTGCTGTGGGCGTTGCTGATGATGGGAGCGAAATCGTGACTTGACTTGGACAAGAAGTTACGCAATACTGTGCGTGGCATGTCTAACAGTCTAACCTTTTCCGTTCAAGCCCCCGGTGTTTGCGGTTCTCTCGCAAGAGAGTTCTGTTGGACATGCCAACCGGGGGCTTCACTGTGAGGACAACATGACAAATGGAATCGCGGCGGTTCCGATACCTGCCCGCTTCTGGAGCAAAGTCAACATACTCAGCCCGAACGACTGCTGAGAGTGGACGGCGTGCAGGACAACCACTGGATATGGACAACTCACGTCGTCGCGGCCCGAACACAAACACCTGCGAGCGCACCGGGCCGCGTGGGAACTGACTCATGGCCTAGTCCCAAAGGGTCTTTGCGTTCTGCACCACTGCGATAACCGGTTGTGCTGCAATCCAGCCCACTTATGGCTAGGGACATACACCGACAACGCAAGAGACATGTGGGCCAAAGGACGTGCTTATGCCCCAGCGATGAAGGGGGAAAAACACCCTGCGCACAAGCTAACCAACGCAAAAGTCAAAAGGATGCGCCTGCTGCACAGCCGAGATGGAGCGACGGGTTACGCGCTGGCGATTCGCTTTGGAGTCAGCAGTCCCGTAGCATACAAGATAATCAACCGTGAACTGTGGAAGCACATAACCTAGAAAACAACAAGGAGTTACGTATGTCAGAATCAAAACCCGCCGTCTGGGCCGCGTATGTTAGGGTCAGTTCAGATACGCAGGTCAGAGCGGAAACCCATCTTGGTCAAAAGGAAGCCTTGGAAAAGTGGGCAATCGAAAAGGGTGTGACGCTCAAGTTCTATATGGACAAGGGCGTGTCTGGAGTGAATAACATCAACGAGCCGAACTTCCAGAAGATGCTGGCCGAGTTGGTTAGCGACAACCTACAAGGTATCTGCGTGGCGGCGTTTGACCGTCTGAGCCGTGACGCCATCGGCCTGATGCAGTTGACCCGCCAACTGAAAGAACAGGGGAAAGAACTCTGCTCACTAAAAGAAGGCGATCAGAACATCACGAAAGCCCTTGACGCTTCGGCCCAGTTGACCCGCGACGTGTTCAGCATCTTCGCGGAATACAACAAGGAGGTCGGCAACAAGCGACTGCGTGACGGATACAGACGCTATATCGCGCAGGGTGGCAAGGTGGGTCGTCGTCCCCTAAAAATAGACTGGACAAACATTGACCCGCTCATCGAGTCCGACGTGTCTGCCGCTGCGATTGGACGGTTGACGGGCTACAATGAAAACACGATGCGTCTGCATGTCCGTCAACGCAAAGTGGTGCTAGCAGAACGGAAGAAGTCAAAGCAAGCTGTCGAGTAATGCTTGACAAGCGGGTGGCTTTCCGCTATGCTTGAAGAGCAATGACAATCAGCACTAGAACTCAAAACTCAGCCGTCAGCCCTGCGGAGACACCGCCGCTGGTTGTCATTGCACCGCAGGGCGCGGCTGATTTGGAGTGACAATGCCGCACGCGAATAGATGGATTAACGCAGATGGAACGCAAACGTCGTCCGCAGAAAGCGTTGGCTGTCACCTAGAGAAAGGAAAATAATAATATGGAACAAGAAGCAAGAAAAGCAACGCCGGTAAGGATGGTTCGGCTGAACGAAGTGCGGATAAGCGGCTACCTTGGGAATGACCCGAAGGTTGGAGACAAGGTTGCCAACTTTTCCGTGGCTGTGACTGAAAGCTGGAAAGACAAAGCCACTGACGAGTGGCGCAAGAAAACGACTTGGGTTCAGTGTTCCTGTTTCGATAAAACCAAGGACATAATTGCCCACCGTGCCTTCAAGGGCACACCAATCGTAGTCTTCGGCAAGCTGAGTTCCTACAAGCCCAAGGACAGCGAGAGGGAAGTGCTGACGGTTCTCGCTGACCGTGTTCAGATTCTTACCGCAGGCGATGCGCCAGCCGCAGCCGAGCCGAAGCCACGGCCAGAGAATCCGGGCGAGCCGGGGGATAGCGACAGGCCCGGCGACCCGCTAGACCAAATCCCGTGGTGATGTAACATGCACGCTGTCATAAGGTTACGTCAAGACAAACGCGGCCCAAAGGGTGACAGGTGTGGCGTGGAAGTGGCGTTTGAGAAACGCCCGGCGGTGGATGTTCGCAAGTTGCTGATTGCCGACGGCTTCCGCTGGAGTAAGAAGTTCAAGGTGTGGTACGCATTCGTAACTCAAAAGCGAGAGGACACACTCCAAATCCTACGCGACATGGGCGACACCATCAAACCCGACGACCAGCCGACCACCATCAGCCCGGTGGAGATGAAGCTGGCAGCCAAGCGAGCAATCAAAGAAGAGGCGTGGGAGCGGGCCGTATCTTTCTCGGATAAGTAAGAAATAGCTTGACATTCCGAGAAGCGGAGATATACTTTCTCCGTTCCCAACCGAAAGGAGACAATCAGAATGGCCGACAGAAACAGACCTGCCCGCGTCGCCCGTGTCTGGATTCGCTACGTCCGGGCCACGGAAGGCGAGCAGGACATTGTCAAGCTGACCGCCATGCACCGCTACGCTGAGCGGTTCTACCGCTGGCTGCACACGAAGGCGGGGCGGCTGGCGATAAGAACGAAAGGAAAACCATGACAGTCTGGACAGTCGTCAGTATCGTCGCGGTGCTTCTAATCGGGGCGACACCGGCACTTGGTCTAGTCCTGTATGCACGACACCTGAAGCGCGAAGGCGACGAGCATTTCCAAGACCTTGCTCACGAGTTCTTGTTGGAGATGGAAGTCGAGATGGAAGCCAAGCGGATGCTGGCGGTGAGAGAGAAGGCGAAAGCATGAACATCAATGACAGACTGGAGAAGTTGGAGAAACAGGGCGAGGAACTGCTCAAAAATGGCTCTGGGTGTATGGTCGGTGGTGCGTCGGAAGGAACGAAAACCATGAGCGGCCACGACGACTTTGAAGGCCTGGACGACTACGTAGAACCTGTTGTTGAGCCAAAGCCCGTTCTCATCCCGCGTCTGTTCGCCGCTCTTTGCCGCAAGTCGCAGCGCGATGGCAGTAAAATCAAGGGGCAAGTGGTGGTCATGTGCAAGGCCGACGTTGTGAAGTTGTGGGAAGAAGTAGCAAGCAGTCGTCCTGCGCCCGGAAGTAGAACATTCGACTGCGAGGGCTACGGAGAGTTGGTGATTCGGCATCCCTGTATTGGTGGGCCGCGAAGCAGCATCAAGGTGAAGATGGGCAAGGCCAAACCGGGTGCAATCACCTTCATGTCCAAGGCAGAGTATGAACGCAGACGAAAGGAGTGGTTCAAGTGAAGAGAGAAAAAGAGCCGGTTGTCTTACGTCCACTCTGTCAGAAGTGCGGCGCGTCAACGCCAGAGATGCGGTTGAAGCACGGAGAAGTCAGAGATGTCATAGCCTGCAAGTGCCGGAGATGCAGCTTTGAGTGGACAGAGATTCCCCTCGACCAACGAACGGAGAAGGAGAAAGCGAATCTATGAGAACCATCAGGTGCAGCAGCCTGCCAATGAAACCGCGTGAACGGATTACAGTGTTGCGAAAAATCGAAGTAACCTATCCCGGCAAGAGGGACATCAATCTCGACGCGGCATTGGTAAAGACCTTGGCGGCGCACGGATGGGAGGTTCTATACAGTCTTGTTGACAATTACGGAACAGACGTGAGAATCCGCGAGTTTGTCAAATCTCGGAGATGTTCTGGTATGCCATCGTATTTGCCGGATGACATCAGGAGCGAAGGCAAGGAGAAGGTGTGGAGTCGCGGGTGGATGTGGAGGCGTGGTTGGCCGCAAGCCAAGACCAAGTCGGTATCTGTTCTGGGAGATAAACAAGTGACTGTCATCACCAACAAAGGCAGAGAGTTTATGTCTCTCCGCGAGTATCGGAAAAGAGAGAAAGAAGGGACGCTACCATGAGAACAATCAGGTGCTCGGCGCTACCGAGGGTGATTTCTTGCCCGCAGAGCGGCATGAAGCCCGACGGCGACGCGGTTGAAATCGGCAACGACAACGACGCGGCCCGCTTGGGCACTTGTATCCACGAGTTGCTGGCTGGTTACGTCCGCACCGGGACGCTGCCTGACGAAGCCTGTCGCCGTGAGACTGCCCTGAAATACAACGTCCTGCATCTCTACGACGACCTCGACTATCTGTTTGGCACGGGTTGGGTTGCGTGGGACGAACTCCGCAGTCAATTCGGTGAGGAACCGTTGACCGAGATGGAGCTTCGCGGTATGCTGGCCGAGGACATCGAACTCACCGGCCATGCTGACGTAGTTGGCGACCGGGGCGAACTGGTGCGTGGGCTGGATTGGAAGTCGGGCCGTAAGCCGAATGACTACTATCACCAGATGGCCGGGTATGCGTTCGACTTGCTGCAAGCGTTTCCGTCCGCCAAGTCAACGTCCCTGACGCTGGTGTGGCTGCGTGAACGGGTGATAGAAACCCTGACGTGGACGCGCCAGCAGGCAGCGGCGTGGGCTTCCGAGACAGTCGAGCGGCTGAAGTCGGAATTATACTGTCCCGGAGAGAACTGCCGATACTGCCCGCGCCAAACCAACTGCCCGGCCCGGACTGCGCTGGTGCGTTCCGTTCTGTCAGACCTGACCAGCAGGGACGCGCCCGTCCCGGCCCTGACAGCCGAGGCGTGGGCAGCGTTGCAGCCCGACCTATCGAAAGCATGGGGTCACATCAGGCTCATCGAGTCCGTGATAGACCGGCTCAAGGTCGTGGTACGTGACGGCGTGGAGAAGTTCGGCTCGCTGTCACTTGGCGACAAGACTGAACTGCGCCTTGTGCAGATTGCGGCCAGCAAGGTGCTCAAGACCAAGGAGGCATGGCCGGTAGTCACCGAGATACTGACCGAGGAAGAACTCTCGCAGTGCATCAAGATTGAACTCAAGAAGGTTGAGGAAATCGTGATGAGCAAGGCCAAGCGAGGGACGAAGGGCAAGGTGAAGGAAGACCTGATAGAACAGTTGAAGCAGGCGGACGCTGTGTTTGAGAAACCGAACACTGCTCGCCTGAATGAAGTTCGCAAACAACCGGAGGTAACGAATGAATAATGAGGCAACAGCACTCAGAATACCCGAAATACGGCAGGAAATTGACCTGCTGCACGACGCACTTTCCGACATGACATCCGCAATTGACGACACCGAGAAGAGGCTGGACGATGTGATGCGACGGGAAACGCCGACACCGCCAGAAGAGGCGACGCTTGAACCTCCTTTGGTTTACGGTCTTCACGCTATATCTCGACGCGGCAAGGAAAGGCCGGCGTCTATCACGCTGCTCGGCAACACCGTCCGCGAGATGCGTAACGACGTGGTCAGACAGTGCAAGCGATTGCACAGTATTCTCAACCGCGTCGAGATATAGCGTGAAGACCGTAAACCAAAGTATGAGTTGTCACAGTAGAACAAATCTCGACCGAGGATATTGGACTGCCACATTCCAGACGATACAAAAGACAAGACAAACGGAGGTTCCCAATGGGAATGAATGAACAACGGATAGGCGAGGATTCGCCTCCCGTTCCGGTGGTACAATCGGACTCGTGCATTTCCGTCATTGAGCAGCAGGCCCGAGCGGAGATAGACATACAAATCAGCACGGCTAAGCGTTTTCCTCGCAGCATCTCTGCGTTCAAGGCTCGGCTCAAGGACGCGGTGCGCTCCGACAAGACCACCGCCCAGTCGTGCTTCTACACCGTGCCGCGTGACGGAAAGCGCATTACCGGCCCAAGCGTCCGTCTCGGTGAGCTCGCAGCAAGTTGCTATCAGAACTGCCGCTACGGCGGGCGTGTCATCGACATCGGCGACAAGTATATCACCGCTCAGGGTATATTCCACGACCTTGAGAATAACGTGTTCGTTAGCGTCGAGGTAAAGCGGCGCATCACACACAGGGACGGCACGCGGTTTTCGGATGATATGGTGGGGACGGCAGCGAATGCAACCGTAGCCATTGCCAAGCGCAATGCCATCATCGGCGGCATCCCACGTCCGCTGTTGCAGGAATCCTACGATCTTGCTCGGCAGGTCGCAGTCGGTGATGCGAAAGACTTGAAATCAGCTATCGCTGGCGCACTCGCCAAGGCACTCAGCCTCAACATCTCGTCCGAGGCAGTGTTCGCATACCTCCAAGTCGGAGGCGAGGCAGAAATCACAACCGGACATCTCCTCGACTTGGTGGGCGCAATCAACGCTGTCGAGTCAGGCGAAGCCACGGTAGCGGAGACGTTCCCTATACCAGAGGGCGGCAAGGCAGAACAGCCGGGCCGCAGGACGTTCGGCAAGAAGAAGGTCGAGCCGCCCGCAGCCGAGAAGCAGCAGTCCGCACCTTCCGGCGTGGCATCCGCTCCTGACCCGAATCGTCCGTCGCAGATGTCCGCTCCACAGCAGAGCATCTTCTGGAGGAAGGCCGAGGAAGCCAGCGGCACGCGCTCCAAGGCCGTCGTCGCCGTCCAGCTTGCGATTGATGCTCTGGTGAAAGAGCAGACCATCCCGGTGGAAATCCGAGGGTGGCAGGATGTTACCGATAGTCAAGCGGAGTTCGTGCTGGCCGCACTGGAACGGCTGGAGAAGAAGGAGTAGGACATGGACGAAGCGAAGAAACTGTCCTATCCTGAGCGGGTGAAGCTGTCAAACGAGTGGGGCCACTACTGCAAGGTGGTCAACAACCAGAAGCCAACCATCGCACAGTTTATCGCTTGGCTACAATCTATCCGTGGTATTGCCTTGGTCGTCCCTAAAGGGCTTGCGGCTCACCCCGGCCAAGCAGAAGCAGATGGCGATAGCTACCGAGACTGAGAGCAAGGCCGAGTAACACAATGGGGCGCGGCGTCGTCCAACGGTAGGACTTTGACCCCACCACGCGGGAGATATGAGTTCGAGTCTCATCACGCGCCCCAACAATTTGCCCGGCTTGCCGGGATTCCGTAAGGACTGAAATGCAGGAGGTAAGATGAAACTAGACAGGTTCGAGAAAGCCAAGACAGCCGAGTCAGAACGCAACAGCGAAATCAACGCGGCCAAGACCACGCGCGAGTCGGCGCTGAACGCGCTACAAGCTACGTTGGAAAACCGCGTACACTACCAGTTCGACAACAGTGGCAAGTTCAAGTATGGCGGACGCGCCGACGTAACCACGCTCGTCGGCTACATCAAGGACGGCATTTCCGAGTGGGAATGTAAGGCAGCCCAAGCCGTCAGCGAGTACGATGCCCGCATCAATGCGGCCAAAGCCAAGTTCGACGCCACAATGGCGACGCTGTAACCATGCACCATTCTGCCCGGCGCGTCCTGCTGGCAGCACCAATCGTACTACAGAAACCGAGATGGAAAACTCCAAGCAGGCTACGCAGCCTCAACGCAACCGGGCGCGCGGAGGACTCAAGACCTTGACTACTCCGCAACACGCCGGGGCCGCTATGCGCTATTGGGGGCGGTCCCGGCGCTCAATGTCGACTGAAGGAGGATGATATGGAATTACGATTCAAGCCCGGCGAAACCGTCTGGATTCTCTGGCAGAAGCAGGATAATACGACCGAACCCTGTCCGTTCTGCGGCGGTGAGTGTTACGTCTACGTTACAGGCAAGAACGAGGGAACCGCAGAAATCTCCTGCCCGAAGTGCAAGGGTGAGGGAGAACTGACAATATCAAGTAAGTGGAAGCGCGAGGTCGAGTTGCAAATCCTTGACCGCGTGCAAATAGCGATTGGAGTTGACCCGACGTACTATGCCGGGAACCGCTGGCTCTGGGATTCCCCGGATAGGGGACTCGACCGTATCTTCGGAACGGAAGTCGAAGCGCAGGCGGAGGCCGACAAGTGGAACGCCGAGCAAAAGGAGATATGAGACGATGGACATACAATCACGACTGAACAGGCTTGAGAAGCACTGCGGGTTAGACAACGGGAATCCGGCCAAGCCGGAGCCGGTGGACTTGGGCGAGTTCGAGGGATTCGAGTGGCGACTTGACTCCGACTTTATTTCCCCCTCGGGTTTCCCGCCAACATTGGCGGCCTTCAAGTCCGCGCAAATCGCCGCGCAGATGGCGGTAAATTGCCCTTACTGGCGCGGCTATATTCTCGCCCGTTGTGCTGCCGTGGCACATGGCATCCCGCCGTTGGCTGAGTTCTGGAAACAGTTGCCCACGTTCAAGCGTGACACTAACGGCTGGATTTGGCTGGGCCGAGACATGGGAAGCGACCTGTGGTGGAAAGACGGTGTTCTCGCCGGTTCCGGTATGAACAGCAGCTATGGGCCGGGGCCATTGGGACTGTCCAAAATGGGAGACACGGAGGGACTTCGCCGCGCGGCGTTGCTCGGCCTGTGCGACGCCAAGCCCGCGCCGGAGAAGACGGCGGAAACACAACTGCGAGAGGCTGGGGCAGCAGTAACCCTTGCCACCAACGTAGAGGTCTGTCCGCCTCGTGCATATATAGATAAGAGCAACGACAAAATTTCGGTCTGCGTGGACGGCTTGACACTTCCCCGCGCCGTGGCCGCACTGAGAGCCGCCAGAGGCGTCGTGGCTGATTGTCATGAATGTCCAGTGAACGAGGGGGTTGACAAGCAGCTCGCCGCCAAGGATGCCGAGATTGCCAGGCTGAAAGGCGAAGTGTCTTTGATGGGAACTTACTTGGCGGAAGCGGCCTATCACGTCAAAGGCGTGGAATGGCTGTCTTACGCCGACGCCGACAAAAGGGGTTTCTTTTGTCCTGAGTGCGGGGAATCGCGGGAAGGTGGACACGGGGATGCTTGCCAGATGGGCCGTTGGCTCACCAAGACAAAGGCAGTGCGACCGTGATTCGCCGCTGGCTCGTCCCGGCCCTGTGCGGCTTTGCGCTCGGTTGGTGTGCGGCGCGCGCGCTGACGGTGCATCGGGAGTATGCGGCACGGGCCGTTGTGACACGACCCCTGGTAGTCTCCACGACGGCCGGCATGTTGCTGGACAGCCTCGGTGTCCTCGCGCAGCGGCACGGCTGGCACGTCGTGGGCTTCACGCTGTTGCTACCCCGGAACGGCAAGGGGATGCAGATTCACGTCGAGCCGGTCGAGTCGATTGACTCGCAGGTGCAGCCATGACCGGCCCCGTCATCTGCGCCAAGGCGACGGCCTGCCCGGCCGCGCAAGACGGGGAATGCCCGTTTGCGATTGTTAACAGGTGGATAAACGCTGAATACTTACCCTGCCCGGCGACGGGCAAGCCGGTCGAATGGAAGAAGGAGCAATGAGCGAGACAGAACGATGCCCGGCGTCGGGTTTGCCGATGGTGCAAGAGATCAACGGACTATGGCATAATCCCGGATGCTGTTGCTACGCCTGCAAGTCGTTGGGCTGGAGCAATCTAGACCTTGACTTATTCCGCGCGACCCGTGCTGCCGAGCGTGAGGAAATCGAGCGGCCGCTGAGAGAGGCGTTGCGAGAATACGACCGGCGGGTCGCCAAGGACGGCAAGCGATGCTTGTTTTGCGGGGCGGTGAGGTACATGGGCAAAGACGAGCCGGTACACATGCCGGATTGCCCTGTTCGCATCCTCCTGTCCCCTCCCGGCGACGCGGCGGAGAGGAAGGGGTGAGAATGGCAAGCGGATATGTTTGGCACAATACCTGTCCCTGCTGCGATGGTGACAGCCAGCACGTAGAGGACTGCACGCTCAAGGACGATTGCCCCGACGTGTACGAACAGCTTGACGCACTGTGGGGAATCAAAGCCGACCTTGCCGCGACCGAGGCCCGCGTCCGCGCCGAGTGCGACCTTGCCGGGAAAGACGCATACAACCGTGGCTGGCGGGACGGTGTGGCAAGTGCCAGCCGGGGGTCAGCGTGATTCACCGCTTGACTTTTCCCGCAAATTGCGCTATACTCTTGACGAGTTCAGTCCACCGCGTAGTCTACGAGATGCTAGTCGGCCCGATTCCTCCGGGCATGTGCGTCTGTCACCACTGCGATAACCCGATTTGTGTGCGACCTGTCCATATGTTCACCGGGACACAAGGGGACAATGTAATAGACTGTCTGACCAAAGGCAGGCATGTCACACCACGCCTACATGGCGAGTCGGGTTCCGCAGCTAAGCTGACCGCTGAAGACGTGGCGTGTATCAAAAGCACATTCAAGCAGGGGGAAACGTCTCCTACGCGAGTAGCGCGAGCCTATCACGTCTCCGATACCACGATACGGGACCTGACAAAGGGTCGGACGTGGCGTTATCCGTCTGCTCAACCTTCGGTGCATACTCCCGCTCTCGCCGCTTGGCGTTCCGCTTCCGCGTCGGACGGCAAGGCGAAGTGCGGGACGGGAGGCGGGGAGTGAAACACCCAATTACTTTCCGCGATGCGTGGCGCGAAACGCCCAAGGTGAACATGGCCGAGTTCCAAACGGCTTGCGACGGGATTCTGCTTGAGCTTCGTCGTGCCGAGAAGAAGCATCCCGGCTGGCCCGATGACCCGATGCAGCAGGCGTGCATCATAGCCGAGGAAGCGGGCGAGGTCGCCTGTTCCGCAACGGAAATGGTCTACCGCGACCTGACGCCTGACCAATACGAAACGGAACTGCGGCAGACGGCAGCAGTGTGCATTCGCGCGTTAGCGTGGATTCGTGAACTGCGGAGGCCCGCATGACCGCCAGCCCAAATCAGCAGGCCATGTTCACGCCCGCCACGCTGTATGCCAAGCAGCCGAAGACGATGGGTGCGGCGGTGGTGAAGGCGATGCTACTCAAGGGCATGTTCGAGAACCCCGGCAGGAAGTATTGGCGCGGCGATGTGCTGGACATGGCGCAAGACTGCCATTGCGCAGCCAACAACATGATGAAACACGCTGAGATTGAAACCCTTGGCCGTGAGCTACGTGGCCGTGGCACTGGCGTGAATCGGCAGGAAGCAGCAGACCGGCTGTTCGGAATCGGCTGGCGTGTGGTCTGTTCGGACGGTCGGGTACGGGTGGAACGGACGTGAGATACACAATGGAGTGCGTGGACTGCGGCAACGTGATAACCAGCCCTAACGGGAGAGAACCGGGAAAGCTCCAAGAGTATTGCGAATTGATAGTCGAGATGGACTTGCGCTGCCGGAAATGTGAAGGGTTAGTGGTCGGGCGAGTAGCCGAGGAACAACCATGAGCACCAATCGAACCGTCCACTGTTGGGAAGGCGGGCCGGAAACCGAGGATGGATGCGGCACAACTTGTATGCTGCTGGACGGCCACGCCGGGCCGCACGAATGGACGCGGGACGACGCAATCATGGTCAGTTTCCCGCCTAAGCAAGAGGCAACAGAACGCACGTGAAACTGATTGACAACGGGCGTAGGGCGAGGTAAACTCACATCGTGAGTCTGCTATCATCCACTTCCCATAACCATTTTCGTCGTGGTCGGATAGCGCGTTCGCGTCGAGAGACGCAGATGGTAGCTGACTCACACCCGACCACGACGAAGTTTGAGAGTCCGCATGAAACCCATGACTGAAAAGCACAAGCAGCAACTACAGGAAACGCTCGGATACAAGCCCCCTGCGTTTCAGCTCTATCCCGACGACTGGTTGGGGTCAACGGCAATCCAGATGATGCTGCCGGAGCAAGAGGGTGCATACATCAGGTTGCTGGCAATCTGTTGGGGTTCTCCGCGTCTTGCCATACCAAACAACCAGACGCAACTTGCTGTGATGTCGAGGCTGAACAGCCGATGGGAAGAGCTTGGCCCTCTCGTTCTGTCCAACTTTGAGTCGCATCCGATTGATGGCGACCAGTGGCTTACCAACGTGAAACTCATCGAAGTTCGCTACAGGACGATGGTTAGGGCAGACGCCGGGGCTGAAGGTGGCAAGGAAACTCAAGCAAAACGAAAGCAAACTCGCAAGCAAACGGGCAAGCAAAATCAAACCCTTCCTTCCTTCCTTCCTTCCGGTGTTCCTAATTCTCAGACTTCCAGCCTTACATGTTCCGACGGACAGAAGTCAGAGGTATCCGACCGGACACCAGCCGGAGTCCAGCCGGCGTCCAGCCGGAGTCCACAGACTAGACCAGACCAGACTAGACAAGACAAGAATCTCTCCGCCCCGGCTTCGCCGGACGCGGGGAAACGACCTCTAAATGCACAAGCGCAGGCCGTGAAGGACTGTCTGGATGCCTACGTTGCCGGTCGGCTGGCAATCGGGCAACCGTATCCCGGCACTCCGCCAGTTGGCCGCGTGGTGCAGTGGTTTGGCACTCAGCCGGAACGGGATGGAGCGGTCAAGCTGTTTGTGGAAGCGGTAAGAATTGCGGTTGAGGCGCACAAGCTAGACTCACAGTATCATCCGTTTTCGACCACCATCCCCAAGTTTGTAGGCGACATCCCCAAGTTCAATCAGGCATGGCTGGAGGGGGCGCACGTGAACGCGGCCAAGCGACGCGGCGAGACGTATGAACCGAAAGCAGCAACTTCACCTACGGCCGCGCAATGTGAGGCGGTTGGCATTGAACGCAACCGGATAGCAGAGCAGACCGACTGCGCCGCAGAGTTTCGGTTCGGCCAGCGTGGACGAGAGGAGTGCGGACAGAAAGCCAGATGCCGTGGCTGCCCACAACTACACACCGAGAACCCCGGAGCGGAAAGATACCGACCAGCCAGCCGCTTCGAGCGCAAGGACGGCGGATTGCGACCGGCTGGAACAGAAAGGACAAAGACATGAGCATTTACGCCGACCCAGACGCCGAGGCCAAAGGCTACCCCCATCGCCATACGCCACCCTGCCAGAGAGGCAGGCCGAGTCAGTCCGGTTGCCGTATCGCCTGCTGTGGCGCGGCCTGCGTCTACCTGACGCACGGCAACTGCCCGTGGCCGAAGTGGGGAGGGCTGACGCACACGGAACGGGCTGACTACAACAAAAACACCAATGATACAGAGAACACAATTCGTTCGACAGGAGGAGAACATGACTGAAGTAAAGCTCAACGCAGGCGTGGACGCGCTGATTCGCCGGGCTGAAGCGGCGCTGAAGGCGAGGGCGAAGTGAAGATGCGATGCAACCACGCCGATGATTGCCGTTGCAACGTGAGGGAAGAGTGCGGACACTACATCACGCACGACGAAGGGGATGATTGCTGTGAACCCCAAGAATGTTACTGGCCGCAGGACGAAACCGCGATTGTCAAGTGCATTCCCGCGACTAGGGACGAGGTATTCGACTTGCTGGACTTGACCTATACAGAAATGGGGTCGAGAGTCTCTCGGCAAGGTGCAGTAGCCGACGCCATTGCCGCCCTGCACGACGCGGCGATACAGCAGGAGCGCGATAAGCTCTACAATACCTGCAAGGAATGCTCCGACCGCACTGCGCTTGTCGAACTGCGGGTCGAGCGTGACAGGTGGGTTATGCCGAAGCGCGATTCCGAGACGCGGACAAGATGCGAGACGCCGCGCTGGAATCTATGGCCGCCCTGCGCCTCCAGCTTGAGAAGCAATGAGCCGCAAGATCGACTACGAGGGCGACCGTGATTAGGCGCGTGACGGTCGAATCCTGCCAGCACCGCGACACCTGCGCGGAGGTAGTCAAGCTCCGGCACGACAAGGCGCGGCTGGAGAAGATATGTGTCGCCGCGCAATCCGACGGATTCAAGCACCGCTGCCTGCCCGGTGGCCCGGCTATGGTTGATGACAACTGCCCGATGTGCGACCTTGAGCACGAGGCAGACCTGATAGCTACCGCCGCCGCCCGCATCCGCAAGGGGCGCAAGTGAAGGTGACGTTCTGGCTTCCCGGCGAGCCCGTCGCGCAGGCGCGGGCACGCACCGGCAAGGGGTTCGCCTTTTACCCGGTCAAGAGCGCAAGCTACCGCAAGTGGGCAGTTCTGCAACTGAAGATTCAGAATGATGGCCGTCTACCGCTTGACGGGCCGATTCGATTGCAGATTACCACCTACCGCACGCGGCCCAAGAGCAACCATGATGCTTGGCCGATTGGGAAACCCGACTGGGATAACTATGGCAAGATGATAAGCGACGCACTCGGACAGCGCAAAGGCGCGGGCGTCATCACGGACGATTGCCGAGTGTGCGACGGGCGAGTCGTCAAGCGGTGGGCGCTCGGGATGGAACCGGGAGTCGAAGTCGTGTTGGAGCCTCTGTAATGGGCATCCGTTGGGCAGGCAGCACGTTCTCGCCCGGAGACAACAATCTGGTATGCTGCCCTGACTGCAAGAGAGCGGTTCGCCAGAAGAAGAAGAATACGGTGCGAGTGCAGCGCAAAGGTAGGCGTGTCCGGGTATGCCGAGGCTGTGGGAGGCCAACACCAACTCAGCTACCGGGCAAGGGCAACGTGGGGGACAGACATGGGAGTTTACTGGCTTAGCTTGGCAAGGAATCACAAAGCCAAGACGATACAACGACCTTGCCTCCGTCCGCCCCGCCGCTAGAATTGACAGTGAAGTTCGTAAACCAAAGGAGTTCTGAATGAATAAGGCCGGAATCGAAGTCACGAGCGCCGTCGTGGTCGAGGTATTCAACGTCGTCAAAGACGTGCGCTTGAGTCTGCCGAAGCTGGGGCCGGAAGACATCGGCCGTATCTGGGATGGTATCAAGAACGGTGCTGCTCTCGCCAAGACCGACTGGAAGGTTCTGGTTGCCGAAGCCAAGGACTACAGCGACGAGGAGCGCAAGGAACTGGCCGGGCTGGTCGAGTTCAAGTTGCAGGAGCAGGGCATTGAGTCGCCCAACGGCGCGGCTATCACACAGCACTCGCTGGAGTTGCTGTCGGTCGGTATCGCGCTGGCTGGCGACTTCACGCCCAAGGTGTAGCCATGAACGACGCGCCTTGCCCGACGCCGGAGACAACGCCGTGGTGGCGCTCCAAGCGGCTGCTGATGTTCGGGTTGATGTTTGTGGCGCGGGTTGTGCCGGTCGTTTGGCATAACCCCGCCGTGAAGGACATCTGCGACTGGCTACTGAACGCTGCCGTGGGCGGCGGAGCTTACTTCTCAACCACCAGCTACCGGCGAATCACGTTGCACGACGAGCGACCCGCACAGCCGCCGATTGGCCCGCTGAACCCACAGCCGTAAACGAAGCTATACGCAACGGCGGGGAGCAACCCCCGCCGTTTTCTGTTGTGCTCTTGGTCTAGCTGCCTTGGCGTTCCATCCCCGACTTGAGCCGTCTGAAGATTCGTGCGACTTGCGTAGAGTCGTTGCTGACAGCAGGGGGCGAGGTCTGAACGAGAGCGCCGTGGCGCAGCCCGCCGCGTGACGGCACGGCAGATGTTGGCGCGGGCATGGTTACGTTGCTACGGGCAAGTTCCTGAGCAATAACCATCATCAGTCGGTCGTCGTGTGCGCTGCTACTCTCGACGTGCTGACGAAAATTGCTTTCTATCTGCTGAAGTCGGTAGTTGGCGACGAAGCCCATGCCGACCAGCGTGAGGATAAGGATGGGCGTCAAGAAACTGGCCGAACGACAAATCCATGCGGGTAGAGTAGGTCGCGCCTTGAGTGCCTTGATGTCGGTCTTGATGTCCTCAATGCAAGCCTCATGCTCTCCAACGATTCTTGCTATTTCTTCGCTGCCCATGTTGCGCCCTTTCTGGTGCAGCGTTGTTTACCGCACCCCAACCGTTTGTCCAATATCCGAATCTCCCTCTTCAGCCGCTTCTCCAGCGCCCGCAGTTCGCTCGGGTAGATGCGCTTGGGGTAGCGGCGTTTCACCATACCGGCACCCCCCGGCGTACATTCGAGTTCATCACTGCGCCTTGAATGTCCACTTGCCGACCCCCTGCTGATTCAGCGACGTTCTTTGCCCTTGTCCTTCAGCAATATCGCGCCCCGTCCACGTCACTGTGCCGCTTGCGTTCTGTCCAAGAAGTCGCAGCGTGTAGCGATTGCCGACCGTCAAACCGCTGGCTGTGATTCTCAGTATCTCATCGGTTGCGATACCGTTACTCATCGTATCGGCAGCCAGCGGTGTGCCTGTCAGGGTCTTCAGCGGGTCGGCGTCAGGATTAATAAGCTGGATTTGCGGCAGGATTGCGAAGCTAGCCGACTTCTGCGCGACCTGCGCGAACTCAAACGTAGTCGCGCGGGCTATCAGGGGAATGTCGAGAATCATCGGCTGCTCGTTCCCCTCGAAGTTGAACACGATTGAGCCAAGGTCTGCCACTGTAGTAATCTGCCCTGTGTAGGAAAACACCCGATGCCTACGCGCGCCATCGTAGTTCAGCCAGACCAACTGATGCCACGGGCGACTGGCGAACACGAGACTCCGATACGTTGACACGACCTTGTTGCTTGTCCATGTGCCGGAAACAATGCCCGTGACGTAGAGAAGTTGGTATGCCTCCGTAGAGGTGAACGTGCCGGAGAACGTCGCGTTGGCGCAGTTATTCGCCACGCCGCCGTTGGTGTTGTTGGAGCAGGTGAACGTGCCGGAGAACGTCGCGTTGGTGCAATTATACGCCACGCCGCCGTTGATGTTGTTGGAGCAGGTGAACGTGCCGGAGAACGTAGCGTTGGCGCAGCTACACGCCACGCCGCCGTTGGCGTTGTTGGAGCAGGTGAACGTGCCGGAGAACGTCGCGTTGGTGCAACTATACGCCACGCCGCCGTAGGTGTTGTTGGAGCAGGTGAACGTGCCGGAGAACGTCGCGTTGGCGCAGTTATACGCCACGCCGCCGTTGGTGTTGTTGGAGCAGGTGAACGTGCCGCTGAACGTAGCGTTGGCGCAGTTATACGCCACGCCGCCGATGGTGTTGTTGGAGCAGGTGAACGTGCCGCTGAACGTAGCGTCGGCGCAGCTACACGCCACGCCGCCGTAGGTGTTGTTGGAGCCAGCGCAGGACACGAACGTCATGCCTGTTCCGGTGATAACGCCCGCCTCCCACCCGTTGAACCAAACGTTGCGGTAGGTCTGCGTGTTCTTGGAGTTATTCGCAACGCCCGTCGCCGCCGTAGCGCCGAGATGATGGAAGCGAATCTCGCGGGTCAGCACCGAGACGAAATCGCCAACGTGCCGGGTAGCTAGCAGCGCGGTCGAAAGGGTCAATGTATCGGTCACAGAGTCGTAGGCTGCTACGGGATAGTTCGACCGACCCCAAGTCAAACCGACTTCCGCTGTAATCAGCCCCTGTGTGCTGGAGTCGCTAATCGTCACCACGTCGCCCACGCGGATGTCCATGTTGCGGTCGAGCTTCAGCTTGGTCGCGCCGATAGCGTAGGCTGCGCTGAGATAGCCCGTCAAAACACCGGTACGCTCAGTGCCCCAATACTGAGCATCGGTTATCTGATTCGAGAACGCCGCACCGTTGACGTAGACGTTCACCGAACAGACACTGGTAACGCTATCGCCCACACGGAATTGTCCGTTGCCGATGATGTTGTTTGCCACCGTCAGGCCACTCTTCGACCGCAGGAATAGCGTGCCGGAGTCGGCCAGCTTGCCCAGTCCGGTCGTGAGCGTTGACAGGTCTACGTTGAGCGAACAGGAGTGAGTCGCCGCAATCGTGACCGTATCGCCGTCGGCGTTCGGGAACGGCACGGCCGCAGCCCAGACGGTCGAGTCATTCCAGACGCCGCTCTTGGTCGTGCGGAACACGCGGGCCTGAGCTAGCCCGGCGAGAATCAAGCAGAGAATCAGTATGCGTTTCATGGTCGTAGTCTCCTTTTGCTCACCTCTGCCAGTAGCTCGGAGTCGCTGACATCTCCGATGTTCCTCGTGCCCGTCTCGGGTTGCGGCGGTTGTTTCTCGGACGCCGGAACCGTCCAAGTGTTTTGACAGTTATAGCAGACGCAAATCACAGCGCCTTCACGTTTGCCCGTGCCAAGTTTCATACCGGGATTCCCGTGCCTGCACTTCGGGCAGGTCGGATAGTCTTCAGGTAGGTAGTACATATTACCTCGTTAGCGTTCCGGTTCCGCTGTAGTACCAATCAAGATCTACTGATTTCGCCACCGCCTCTCGCGTCAGAAGCACAATCATCGGCCTGACGCTGCCCGCGTAGATGTTGGTCGTGTGCGTAGCTTTCAGCACTGAGTTGATGTAGAACAGGTAGTCAGTCCCGCTCTTGACAATCTCCAGCAGATACCACGAACCCGGCGTGTAAGCCGTCGCTGACGTGTTGCGCGTGATTCCCGAACCGTCCCGCGTCACCGTGCGCCAGTTGGCTGAGGATTCGGCAAGGAAGCTGAAATACACGCCCTTCGATGTCTCCAGCGTCAACTGCGTATCGAGCAGTCCGAAGCGAAAGCCCATCACGGTCGAGCCGGACAGCGGCTGCATCAGCAGCGATACCCGCCCCTCGTCGGTCAGGTACATGAAGTTGCGCTGGAGCGAGGATACGGCGTTGGCAATCGCCGTGGTCGAGAGCGTCAGAATACCCGGATGATTCGCCTCGCCCGCTTTCTCCGCAATCGAGCCGGTCGTCGGCCAGCCCAAATCACCTACGGCAGTCGAGGACGTCAGCCCCGCCGTGAAGTCATCCACCTCGATTGTGCGCAAGATGCCAGGCAGGTAGTACGTCGAGTCGTGTCCGGCTAGCTGCGTCGCATTCGCCGCCAGCGTGGCGCGTGCTGCGCCGCCCGCAGTGGTGTCGGCTGTCAGCCCCGCGATTGTCGCAACCGTGGCCGCTTGCCCGGTGCAGCTTCCGCTTGACCCACTGGCGTTGCCCGTCACGTTGCCGATAACAGCGCCCCGGAACCGGGTCGCGCTGACAACGGTCGGGTTCGTCTTGTTACTGTCGGGTAGCGCGTGAGTCGAGGCGGAGACAAGGGCTGAGTCCGCCTTGGTCGCGTCGGCAGCCTTGCCGCCAATCGCCAAGTAGTGCGTATCCCCTACGGCCTTGTCGAAGCTGATGCGCTCGTGGCCCGCCGTGTCCGAGTGAATCTCAATCATCGGCCCGGCAATCACAAGGTCGCCGCTGTAAGCGCCAATGCTGTCCATCAGGTCGGTGAAGTTTGGGATTATCGTATCGTTTACCGCCAGCGATTCGCCGCTATGCGCCCATGTGCCTCGTGCGTAGAAACCATAGCCGCGTTTGAGCGTATCCACGCTGCCGTCCTGCGACTTCACCCATGTCGTGTCTTTGCCTTGGAGTAGTTTGGAGTTCTTGGCGATTCCGGCGGTGTCGGCATACAGCACTGAATCGTGCGCGACCATCACGCTGTCCAGCCATGACCGCCACACGCCGAGGTTGTCTGTCGTCGTGTGTGTCGTGTCGCCGTTGAGATACAGCGTATCAAACGTCATCGTGCCGTAATCGTAGACGGTCGCTGAAGCCGTGCTTAGACTCAGAGCAATCAGTAAGAGAAGTCGTTTCATGTCGTAACCTCCATTTTCATACCAGAAAAAGTCCGGGAGCGGCTTGCTGTGGAACAGCAGCCCCTAAATCAAACGGTTCCTTAATGAAACCGGGGGCAGTTCCGACCACCAACTTGTAGCAATTGCCAGAGCCAAGATATCTACCATCGAGCCATACCAACGGCGGAGAAGTGATGCTTCGTCCGGGGTCGCATTGAATCGTAACTACCAGCCAAGCCGTGCCTGCCGCAACCGTGCAAAGCACGCTGCCCCATGCCGCCGCCGGCAGTTGATTCCATCCTGCGGCCATACCCGCAACGCGAATGTCCAGCCGTGAATCGTGGTAGCGCGCAAGCGGACAGTTGTTCTCATAGTCGTGCGTCCAGACGGCAGCACGAATGACGCCATGCGATGCGAGGCCAGCCGTTGTCAGCCCGAAGCCATAGCCACGAAGCTGGTGAGGCACGGGCAGGTACAGTTTCAGGGCAAAGGCCCAAGATAGCGGAGTGGGATTCGCTTGCGTTCCAATCTGGAAAGATGGGATGCACCAGCCGATGAAACCTTGCGAGGCGAAGGCAGGTATGGCGTGTTTGTGGTCGGAGCGACTGACTTGTTTGCTGACGCCCGCGCTGGCGACTTCCCCCGAAATCAACTCACTCGGCAGCGTATCGCTCAACGGCACGGTAGTCGGGAACCGCGACAGTCCTTGCTGCGGTGAAAACTGCCGTGCTTGCGGAGCCAAACGACTCATGGAGTGATTGTTCCTTTCTTGCTCATAGCAACGCCTGTGGAGCGAGTCTGCTGGAGGCCATGCTTACCTAGTTGTTCGGCGCGGGGCCAGCACCGGCCCAACGTGCAAACACCTTCACGCACCGCGCTTTCAATACTGCCGCACCTTCGGCGTTCGGCGTTCCACCCCAATTCAGCCACGCCTTCGTGGCCCCGATATAGAGCTTTGGCGCGATGTTGCCGGGACTGGGCAGAATGTCTGAACCGTACTGCGAGTGGGTTGTAATCTGGTTGGCCGTGTATGGCGCACCGTTGATAGTCCCCGCCGCAATCAGCGTGACTTCGGCTACCGACGGAGTGCCACCACCCGTTGCGTTGGAGTCCGTGCCAACCGACCACGAAATCACGGTCGTATTCGTGCCGCCCGTTGCGCTCATGGAGTCGCCAGTAATGACTTCTATGGCGTCAACAATCAACGTGTCACTAGCCGCGCAAATCGCGCCTAAGTAGACGTTGCCGCCGACCGGGATCGCATTGTGCAGTGCTTCTCGCACGGCAACGGCCGCGCTGGTGAACACGATGTTCGTGCCCTGAGTCTTGCGCGTCCATACCGTCGTATTCAGATTGCGCGTCACGACGCCACCAGCAGCCGTGATGGACGCATGGTTCGTGCCATCGTACAAGTCCATCGCCACGTTCGTCGCGCCGGGAACTGTGATGACAAGACCGGTATCGGTTGCGCCGGGATTGATGCGAGAACGGACGGTCTTAATGACCGTGCCGTCAGCCGAGTCGAACTTGGTGGTATTGAGGAAACGACGGTACGCTCCGCTCCAGACAACCGGCACGTTGCTGTAGTGGCGCGCGGTATCCGTGGCGTCAATCCACCATTTCGAGGTGTCCTTCACCTCCGGGATCAGGCTCGTCTGTATCAACCGCCATATCGGCACAGACCCGTAAACGGTCTGCGTAGGCCCGGTGAACGTATTGCTGCGCGCCAACACCACCACGGCGGTTGTGTCCAGAGTCTTCCAAGTTCCTTGATGGTCGCCCCTGTGCCGTCCCTCGAATACCGTGAACGATGCCGAGTCACCCCGCACCACCGTCGCCTTGAATCGCACCGAATCCAACGAGGTTGAACCGGTGAGAGCAAACAGAAGGTGAGTTGTCGCGGCCGTCGGGAAAATGTTGGTCGTATAGACAGTCGCGGCCCGAACGCGCGTTCCCTTGAACACGAGCTTCGTCAGGCTATCGCCAGTTGACCCGGCATTGTACCATGTCTTGAACGCCGCACTGTCCCACGCCACCGTGCTAGTATCAACCAGTGGGTCTTCGCTAAAGTGCATCATGTAGCCCGACCGAACCTCCGTGACGCCGCCGCTGAGCGTGACGTTCGTAGGCGGAATTGACCACGCCCATGCCAGCGCCGACGCTACCATCAGGACGAGCGGAATCAGAAGTCTTTTTATGTGTGTCTCCTATTTCTCACTATCGAACATTGTAACAAATCCGCCCACGTGAGTCACGTCCGAGTTACCGGACAGGGCCGTGATGATGTAGCGTATCCACAGGCACGGCTTGGGCCAATACTGCCGGTCAAGGCATCGCGGCGCACCCGTCGTATCCAACACGTGACTGACCGCCAAGGAAATCAGCGTGTCGAGCGCCGTTACGGGGAAGTTCTTGTCCTTGACTGCCCGCTGATAATCAATCTTCACCCGTGCCGAATCGGTCGCGCCTACCTCGACCCACTCCCGCCAGTAGAGCGATTGCGTGCGCCCGGCTTGGCACGAAACCCAGTTGGTCGTGCAGGCCGCAGACGCGGGTAACGCGATGTTCAGCGCGTTGGTCGTGGCCCCGCTGTGCAGCAGCATGTCGTTTGTCTGTAAGTCGGCCAGCGCGAAGCCAGCAAGCAAGAGTACGGCCATCGCGGTCACTATCTGTTTCATCATTCACTCCTTTTCCGTTCTTGTAATTTCATCAGCACCTTACCTAAGCCAGTCAGGTGTGGTCGTGGTCGCGTAACTATCCCAAGGTCACGTTCGAGGTTAGGTTGCCAAACATTCGTTCGTAGTCCAAGCATATCAATCAGGTTGACCGAGGCCAAGTCTTGACCAAGAAATACGCCGAAGAACAACTCCGCCAGAATTGGCATCCAACCTTTCACTGTCCCGGCCAAACGCGCAGGCATCATCTCCCATGCTTGTTGGGACGCACTTGTCACCGCCTCACGGTCACTGACATACAATGCCCCACGGCCAGTCAGTAGGTCTTCAGGGTGCTTCGCCCCACGCGGAAACATCTGCTGAACCACCGCGAAGTGTCTACCCCATGCGTCCGTGCCCGACGGAATACTCATATTCAGCGCCGCCTGCAATAACGGAGACAACTTGCCGATGACGAATGACTGCGGTTGCGTAAACATCTTCACAGGGTCAATCCAGTGTCCGGGCAATGCAATATAGACCCGCTTGTATTGGGGCAGAACATCTAGTCCCGTCTGGTTCTCCAGCCAGCGATACAAGTTAGTCACGTCCACGTCCATGACATGAAGACCTTTGTATAACGTTCCGCCTAGTCCGCGTCTGCGTCGCATCTGGTCTTCTTCCCAAGTGAACGACCCCCGGTTCAGCATCATATTGATAGCCTGAGACCCTACGATACCACGAGACAAAACGCGCAGCCAGAGCTTTGCGTGAAGTTTGGCACGCATCTCGTTGAACTCAACTTTCCTCGTCACTGGATTGTAGACCCACGGAATCATGTCCGTGAGTGCCGAGAAGTTCGATAGCGTCCAGTCCGGAGCGAGCAAACCAAGTCCAGCTATGTCGCGTGTCGTGCGGTCGAAGCCGCGCTCTCGCCAGTCCAATCCACCAAAGCGGTTGTTTGTCATGCGGGCGACTTCTCGTGCCACAACGTCAGGGTTCGCTTTCGGGTACGACCGCATCTGGTCGTTAAACGCCTCGACTGCGGACATGGCCTTCCAGTATGCGCCGACACGATTGAACAGAAGCGTCTCCCATGCGTGCGCGACCTTCCCGCCGACCCACCGTTCTTTGTCTGGAACGGAATACTCGCGTTCCGAGAATAGCCGCAGGCCATGTTCAACCATGTAGGAGATGAGCGGATGCTGACCTTCCACTAACTCCTTGCCCATCTTGTAGGAGCTAACAGGGTCGCGCAACGTGTAGCTACCGAGGATGAGTTCCCGCCCAAACGCCCACGCATGGAAACCGCTGGTGCTGAGGATAGTGCGCTTGAGCAAGTTGTTGAACTTCGCCATCTGCTTGACTATCGGAGTTCCCTGAACCCATGACGGGGCAAACATCCGCGATAGGAACTCGGCAATATCTGGCGGAGCGTAGAGGTCACGCGGGAAGCGACCGCTGGTTCTGAAAATGTCGGAGTGAATCTTGGCGTAGACTTCCCCAGTCGGTGAAACCGTGCCATCTTCGTTCGTCTTCATAATCCGCTGATTTCGGTTGCGGGAGATGAGCGGCCCAGTTCCGGGGTCGAACTGCTCTGCCCACCGTATGAACGCTCGGTTGACTGCAACCTGCCCCACGTCCTTGATGTAGCGGGGCACGATTTCTCGGATGTCGGTAGACCACAAAGGACGGCGTGTGCCCTCCGCTGCCTCGACGTAGGCGTCCAACCATGTCACGGTCTTGCGTGCCATGCCCCTCGTCGTGCCGACTTTAGGCGTCAATCCGGCAGGACTTCCGCTTGTCGTCGCCCCCTTCCACTGCTCAGGTTCAGTGGAATTGTCGTGGTAGATGGAAATGTCGTATCCATCCTTACGCTTGAAAATATGGAGTCGTTCGCCCAGCTCAATGAAGGCATCATAGACACCACGGACTTCTTGCGCCAACGCTTCGAGTGATGGTAATCCGTCAGAGCTGGCGGCACGGGCCATGTCGAACGCGGCCCTTCCCGACTTCGGTATCCGTGATTCCAAGGCAGCCATCGTGCCGGGGTGGACAATCTCCGTGACCCGCATCGCTACCGCAAGCCCAACGTCCGATGCTTTGACGCCATACTCTTTCGCGGCCCCCTTGACCATCTTATTCACATGTCCACCGTAGCGACCATGCGCAACTTCCAACAGAGAGTTGCCGCCAAACAGAACCTCAACGCCATGCTTGACCGACTGAGTTGGGTCTTTCGTCCACGCAATGAACGTCTCCAGCGGATTGCCTAACCTATGACGGTCGGGAACATTGACCATATCGGATAGCCGGTCGGCGGCACTCACTACGTTCCAACGGCCTCCACCCAATTCAGTTAGGAAGTTAAGGACTTTGCCTAATCCTTTCACGACCATAGCCGGGCTGGCGGAGTTCAAGACTACACTTCCTCCGCCCTTGGCTATCGGGGTATCGGGGTCACTCATAATCTCGTCGGCAAGATGTTCACCATCTGATACCCGTTCGGCGACCTGCATTGGATTACCCATCCTCGGCGGCGCATCGGCAAGGTCGGCTTTCAGCCGAGCAGCGGCATCTTCCTTGGCAGCTTTGACTTCCTTCGGCGTCAACGCAAATCCATCACTGGTTACAACAGCCGTCTTGCTTCTGTCCTTCCTCAGTGAACGCACTTCAAGGTTGTCCACTTTTACTGGCACGCCACCCTTCACCGTCATAACCCATCCATCCGCACCGTACTTGAGCACAACCGGCCTTCCATCGTCTAGGTGTCCTTCAATGCCAGAAGGACTTACGCTGACATCCGGGGAAATACGTGTTTCCACAGACTTCCCCATACCGGGAACGTCCGACACAATCCGCAGTTCGTCTGACGCCAAGACATCACCCGGCCGCACTTCTCGCCACGGCTGGTAATTCGGTGACTGCTCAGAGGAAACTCGTATTCGCTCTTTTGGCGGTTGCAGTCCACGAACGGCTGACTTGGTTGCGACCTCTACTTTAGGCGGGGCGGGTGGCTCGGCTGCTGGCCGGGTTCGTTCACCAACACCCAGCCCATTCTTTGCGACGACCTTGCCTCCAGTCCTAGACCATTCCAGATAACGACGATAGGCTTCTTTCTCTGCGGGATTCTTACTGTTGGCGTATTGCTCGTAGAAGTCACGTCTCAAAATGTTGAGTTCCCTCGCAGCGTCGGGACTTGCGGCAGCCACGGCGTGCTCGTCTTTCAGGAAGGACAACACTTCGTCTGCCGTCATCTCAATAGGAGCACCCTTGACGGCTGGCGGAACTATCTCGGTTCGCTCTTTGACCGGCACGACTTCCTTGGCTGGCTCTACAACCTTCTTCTCTCGCGTAACCTTCGGTGCGGTCTTGGCCGCCCGGTAAGCGTCCAACTCAGCCTGCGCTGCTTTAGCCGCATCGCCGTTGCCAGCAGACGTGACCTCTGCGACCCTGCGCTCAAGGACGCTCTCCTTGGTCGGCCGACCGCGCTTTCCGGGCGGTTTCGTTTCCACGTTCGTTTCCACGACAGGCGCGACTAGCGGAGTCGCCGCGATGCTCTCTGTCCCTTCGGCCGATTCCACCGAAACCTTCTTGCCGCTAGAGGCAAACTTCCAGCCTCCATCTCCATCGGGCTGTATCAATGACCCTGACTTGCCAACCTTAAACGAACCGTCCGGGTTGACTTCCGTCACGTTCATTTCTACGCCCTGAATCCGCGCTCGCAATCCAGTTTTGACCTCACCCGGCTTGGCGGGCTGCCACGCGACATCAGGCGTCAACGCGGACTGCACGGTCAACGGCACGGTCGGCAACTCCCCGCCAGTCGCCGGAGTGGTCTGCTCCGTCGTGCGCGTCAGGTCGGTAACGGGCTGAGTCTTGGGCGTCAGGCCAGCGTCAACCTTTGTGGTGGGTGCTGCAACTGGCGTCCGCTGATTGGGTTGTGAGACTGTCTCGGAAGTTTTCTCAGTCTTGGGAGCGAAAGACCACTGCTTTTCCTTGGGTGGAGATATTCCACGCCGCGCTTCCTTCTGGCGTCTCAGGCTAACGAACTTGCGATACCAACGAGGTTCCGTCTTGGTTGTCACCGCTGTTGGCTTAACCTCGGTTAGCGTCTCCTCTGTCTTACCGTAGTCACGCCACTGGTTAGCAGCATCCGAGTTTGCCTTGAGTGCAGTATTGAGTTTATCTAACTCCTGCCAAGCCACGGGCTTATCGGGTTTCAATGCGTCAACAAAGTCCTTGCCCAACACGCCGCGCACTGTGGTTTCGAGTTCAGTCGGCGCATTGTCATACCACGCTCGCAACTTCCCGGCGTCCGATTGCAGACGAGCAACTTCAGCCGGGTCGGTTGCTGTCTTGAGTGCGGCGTCAATCTTCTCTGATGCTGACTTGTATGCCGCGTCCACTTTGCCACGCCACGCCGCTACATTCTCGTTGGCGACTCTACCGGCCAGCATCGGGTCGTCATTACCGCTGCCCATCAACTGAAATCCAGCACCCAACGCAGCACTAGAAGCCACATCTTCCAGACCGCCACCTTCTATCGCGGCCATGCCCCCGAACAGAGACGCACCGACAAACATTCGAGCAATCAAATCCGCAGCCTTGGTCTTGAGTGTAGCTCCGGGGAGTTGTGCCGCGAGACTCTTTGCTCCAGTCTGTCCGATAATGCCACCAAACGCCACGCCCTTGCCCGTAGCAGCCAGCACCTTCATGGGCTGAAGCGGCTCGCCAGAGTTTATCTGCCATGTCAGTTCATTCGTTCCATCAAGCAGCCCGAACGTCGCGCCGCCTTGCGCGAAGTGTGCGGCCAACTCTTGCGTTAGAGCCTTGCCGCCAAGACGAGCCACCATGCCACTGACTGCGGGTGCAACACCAGCCGCTTCGGCCACTCCACCGAACGCTTCAATTCGCAGCAAGTCACCGGCAAGGTTGGCAACCGGCGTGAGGACTGGATACTTCCGCGCTGCCGCTGCCTCACGCTCAAGGTAGAATTGCTCGGCGTCCTCATCGCCAGCCCCGGCTTGTGGCATACCTAGTTTGCCAGCCACACCACGAGCGACTTTGCCAGCCGCGAACACCATACGGGCTGTGCCACGGTTGATACCCATGAGCGCGGCCTCCGGCGCGGTCAAGTCACGTTCAACGTCGGCCTGATGCTTTTCACTCATCTCACGTAACTGCGCCATCCGCGGCGTCTCGGGATTCTCGGCAATCGCCTGTTGTCGCACAGGTTCAGCCGGACGAAGTTCTTGAACCAACGGCCTCGCTACAATAGGATGAGTCAACACGGTCGCCTCCGCCGGGGCCGGTTGCGCCGTCAGCGTAGTCGGAGGGGGCTTGATTCTTCCCATCGCTCGGCTGAGTGGAGTCGAGATGTCTGACCCTCGCGGCTGATAGGCCAACGCTGTCGCTGGCGTAGCGACTCGCGGCTGTGGAGCGACGGCCTCTAGTTGCGTTCCGACCAACCGTGCTACGACCTCGGCGTTCGTCTTCCCGTAGTGCTGTGCTGTAGCCGTGGTATTCGGATGATTGGCAATGAGCTTGGCAACTACTTCTTCCGGCGTACGCTTGTAGTGCTGCGCCGTAGCCTGAACATCCTCGGCTTTGATGTCCGGGTAGTTTGTTAGAGCTTCTTTCCAGCCCATTACCAGCCTTGCATATGGAATGCACGTCCGACGACGACAGCATCATTCTGGACGGGCGCGGCGGGTTGTACGTCAAGCGACCCATTCTCGGAGATGTATTTCGCAATCTTGCCTGCTACAGCGGAACGACCTACTGCCCAATCTCTCAGTTGTCCCGCGAAAGCATCGTAGATTACTTTGGCTGTGTTGTCGGTTGCCCGTCGTGAACTATTCTCCAAGTAGCGCAACGCGGAATTAAACTCTGCCGTTCCGGGGACTATCTCTGGCTTGGAGAGCATCTGACGACTGGCCGCAATGGCTGTCTTGGCGTCGTCGGTAATCTGGTCGCTGTTGTAGTCAAGGGTATAGACCGGATTGCCCTCCGGGTCGTAACTCTGCACCTTAGCAACGCCCACGCCAGCCAACTTACGATACATCTCTGGCCGGGCTGACGCTCCAGAGTAGTTATCGAACTCCCACTTGGCAACTTTCGTGGTTGGCGGAACTGGCGGCGTGAGTGGTGCATACTCCGCCCTCTCCCGTGCGCCAGTCTTGCGGTTAATCATCCAACCACCAGCCCCATACCATTCGTCCTGCGGCTTCTCCGGTGTAGCCGCTTGTGTCAATCGGTCTTCCTTGCCCTGCTCTTGAATTAGAGCAAGCTCGTTCCGATGCTTCGCCAGTGCGTCCGCAAGTGCCTGCTGGCGTGACAGCACTTCCGCCCGCTTGTCGGCATAGGCTTTGGCGAAGTTGCCTGCGCTCTTGGCTATCCCGCTCATTGCGCCTTCGGTATCGAACGTCACCGGCATATCAGCCGTCAGCCCGCGCGGGTCAGCGTTCCGGTTGAACGCCAGATACCGTTGCTGCATACGGGTTTCGTCAGGCGTCACCATACACCTCCGTTCATCGCCAGATAACGTCTAAGCATAGCCCGACGGTCAGGCGGCTGTTCGTTGTAGAGGCCATACATCTTTGCCTGTGCCTCGTGGAGTGATTGTGCATAACGATTTGCCGCGTCCACCGACGCGAATATGCCAAGATGCTTTCCGGTATTGCGAAACGTCGCTATCGCCTCGCCGTTAGTCATTATCCGGCCATCGTCGGAAACGGTAGGTATCAACACTTCGCCTTTATCCGTCCCCACGGAGATTGAACGTACAGTGCTGATAGACCCGTCAGCATTGCGAACTACGGGTCGTTTCGTTAAGTCTATGTTGCCGGGGACAAGCGGGGCAAACCTGTCGGTCACGTTAGCCTCCCATCGCGGCAAGTTGCGCTGCCGC